>Ga0181521_10008738_pt1 | contig 10305 bp, 7 predicted proteins | sample PEATcosm2014_Bin_32_FD_119764 | JGI IMG/M metagenome (GOLD analysis project Ga0181521, IMG submission 119764) | Peatland microbial communities from MTU Mesocosm Facility, Houghton, MI, USA - PEATcosm2014_Bin02_60_metaG | ecosystem: Environmental > Terrestrial > Soil > Wetlands > Peat | place... | reverse complement strand
TTCTTGTAGGTGCGGTCGCCGAGGGTCACGCCCTTGAGCAACTGTTCGTTGATGTTCGGGTTGCCGGCGGCATCCAGGAACGTGGGCATCCAGTCCAGGCCCGAGAAAATTCCGTTTTGAGTGGAATCCGCCGGGACGTGGCCGGGCCACCAGAGGATGGCCGGACAACGGAAGCCGCCTTCCATGACAGTTCCCTTGGCCATGGCAAACGGCGTCTGACCACCATCAGGCCAGGTGAATTGTTCCGTGCCGTTGTCGGAGGTGAACATGACAATGGTGTTGTCATCAATGCCCTTGTCCTTGAGATACTTCATCATGGCACCGACTTCGTCATCCAGTTCGGCCATGCCGGCTTCCTGTTCGGTCCAGCCGTTCTTGGAATTGCGCATGGCTTCATATTTCGGCGAGAGATGCGTCGTGACATGCATCCGGGTCGGATTGAGCCACATGAAGAACGGCTGCTTGGCGGCGATGGCCTTGTCCATGAACGTCTCGGAAGCGGCGATAAAATCCCAGTCGCACGTCTCCATGTTGTATTTGATGCCGGGCATGGGATGCGGCGGCAACGGGCCGGCGTCTTCGATCTTCTGTTTACCAACCTTGCCCCAGCGCGGCATCTCCGTGGTGTCGTCCGTGTCGGTCGCCCAGGAGTGGACCATGTTGCGCGGGCCGAAGACGTTCAACAACTCCTGCGGATACGCGGGATGGAACGGGTCTTCCATCGCGTCCAAGTGATACAGGTAGCCGAAGAATTCATCGAAGCCGTGGAGCGTGGGCAGGAACTCGTTGAGGTCGCCCAGATGGTTCTTGCCGAACTGGCCCGTGGCATAGCCTTGCGCCTTGAGCGCGGTGGCCAGCGTGCAGGCCTGTGCCGGCATGCCGATTTTGGCACCTGCCTGGCCGACGGTGGTCATGCCGGTGCGGATGGGCAACTCGCCGGTGATGAACGCGGCGCGGCCCGCCGTGCAACTCGCCTCGCCGTAGTAGTCCGTGAACTTCATGCCCTGCTTGGCGAGCTTGTCGAGGTTCGGTGTTTTGCCGGCCATCATGCCCATGTTATAGGCGCCGATGTTGAACCAGCCGATGTCGTCGCCCATGATGACGACGATGTTGGGTTTCTTGTCCGCCGCCCGGGCCGTTCCGCCGGCGCCTACCAGCGCCGTCGAAGCGGTCAGCACGGTCAGACCGTATTTTAACAGGTCATTTCGTTTCATTTGTTTGTTGTGTTGTCTTTGTTTTGTTTTCTCTGTCCGTGGCGCCGGTTGACTGAGTCAGCGACGGCCAAATCTGGGGGGAGTGGAGTATTGGAGTAATGCGTTGATGGAGCCTTCCGGTCGTTCACATCCGCCTCCGCGGTTGAAGGGGTTGCTTGCGCAGGTCTGCGACGATGCGCTCCACCTCGGGGATGGCGTGCGCGAAATATTGCTTGAAGCCGCCGCAGAGATAATTCAAGCCCGGCTCGCCCTCCGGCGTGCGGATAATCCGGTTCTTCGGGCATTCTCCCCAGCAGTCGGTGAGATACGGGCATTGGCGGCAATAGGCCGGCAGGGTTTCGTTTTTGGCATAGCCGAATTTCACCTGGGTGCGGGAAAAGGCCTGGGAGTCGAGCGCGCTGTCCTTGATGTTGCCGAGGCGATATTCCGGATAGACGTAGTGGTCGCAGGAATAGACCCCGCCGTCATGTTCGATGGCCAGGCCCTTGCCGCAAAACTCGCCGTAAATGCAGAGCTGCGAACCCCGGCCCATGTGTTGTGACACCAGCGTCTCGAAGTGGTTCACCAGGATTTTGCCCAGGTCGTTCCGGCGCCATTCGTCAAACGTTTTGCACAGGAAGTAGCCCCAGTCTTCGGGGTTCACCGACCAGTCGGTCACGATGGAGTTCGGATGGCCGGGCCGGGCCTCGGGCTCGCCGTCCCGGGGCAAGGCGTCGTTGTTCCACTTGTGCGGCGCCGTTTTCTCGAAGCCCTTGTATTCCACGATGGGAATGAACTGCATGTAGGTGGACCCGACTTCCCCCCGGAGAAAGCGGTAAACGTCCAGCGGCTTGCGGGCATTGTGCCGGTTGACGCAGGTCAGCGTGTTGAACGGAACGCCGAAGCGCTGGAAGAGCTTGACCGTGCCGAAGACCTTGTCAAACGTGGGCCTGCCGCCTTTCGTCACCCGGTACTGGTCATGGAGTTCCCGGGGACCATCAATGCTCAGCCCCACCAGGAATCGGTTTTCCTTGAGGAACGCGCACCATTCCTCATTGATGAGCGTGCCATTGGTCTGGAGATCATTCTCGATTCTCTGGAACGGCTTGGCGTATTTCTTCTCGAAGGCCACGACCTTGCGGAAGAACTCCAGCCCCAGCAACGTCGGCTCGCCGCCCTGCCAGGAGAACACCACTTCCGGCCCGGTCACACCGGCGATGTATTGCTGGATGAATTTCTCCAGCGTCTCGTCGGACATCCGGCCCACGCCGGGACCGTTGGGCAGAGTCTCCTTGCTCAGGTAGAAGCAGTATTTGCAGTCGAGGTTGCAGGTGGAACCGCCGGGCTTGACCATGACATGGAACCGCTTCCGCGCCTGGCTGCCGACTAGCGAGGGCGCGTCGTATTTGTCCACCGGGTGGCCAGCGGCTGGCGGTGGCACCCTCACCCCGCCAACCTTGAAGCCGGCGGGCATGGGTGGTGGCTGGATTCCGGTGGCATTCATTTTGCCGCACTGTCCTTTCCCGCCGCCGGTCCCCCATCCTTGACGCAGCGGAAGCCAAGGTGATTGCTGCCGGTGTCCACGTCCCCTTTGCCGCGTGTGCCCATCATGTAACGGGTGCAATACTGGTCGGTGCAAAGAAACGAGCCGCCGCGATGCACCCGCTGGGGCTGGTCATCGCCGGGACTGTAGCTGGCGGGCGGGCCTTGGGGATTGCGCGCCACCGCGCCGCCGCCGGCCAGCTTGAGCCGGGCGTAAGTGTCGGGCCGATACCAATCACTGCACCATTGCCAGACGTTGCCGGCCATGTCGTAGAGGCCGTAGCCGTTCGGGGGAAATTGTCCGACCGGCGCGATGCCCGCGAAGCCGTCCTCGCCCGTGTCCTTCACCGGAAACTGCCCTTGGTAGATGTTCGCCATCCATTTGCCGCCGGGCTTCAACTCGTCGCCCCACGCATACGTTTTGCCGGAGAGTCCGCCGCGCGCGGCGAATTCCCATTCCGCTTCCGTCGGCAGCCGCTTGCCGGCCCACTTTGCGTAGGTCGCCGCGTCGGCGTAGGCAACCTGCACCACCGGGTATTGTCCCTTGCCCTTCAAGTCGCTGTCGGGTCCGGTGGGATGCCGCCAGTTCGCGCCATGCACATAGCGCCACCATTGAAAATGATCATTGAGCGGCACGGGTTCCTTCGTGGGCGTGAAGACCGTGGAACCGGCCACCAGGTTTTCCGGCGGCGCGGTGGGAAACTGCTCCTTGGTGGGCGCGATCTCCGCGATGGTCTTGTAGCCGGTGGCTCTGACGAACTTATCAAACTCGTCGTTGGTGACATCCGTTTTATCCATCCAGAAGCCGTCCACATAAACCCGGTGGATCGGCTGCGAGTCTTTCACCGAGCTCATCGTGGCGGTCGTGCAATGACCTTCGCTTGGCGTCAGGCATCCCATCGAGAATTCGCCGCCGGGAATCCACACCATGCCCTCGGGCGCGGGACCGGGCGCGGGAGCCTGGTTGGGAATGGTCGGTGCGAAGGCCGCGGCCGTGGGCTGGGCCGCCATCGGTTGCGCCGCCGCCGGCTGCGTTCCACCCCAGCACAAAGTGAGAGCGGCCATCACCGCCGCTGCCAGACCGGAAGTCTGCGCTGCTCCAGTGGCGGCTCCCCCGCGCTGGGTATGGTGGCAAAGTGCGTTCACGGTTTCTCGACGCTGATGGCCACGGCCTCGGTGGCGCGGAACACGACTTCGTCTCCCACCGCGTGCTTCGTCATATCCACGTCCGGGCGAACCTTGAAAGTGTGGCTGGTGCCGTCCGGAAACAGGAGGGTGGCTTTCCGGTGTTTCAAATCAATGGCTTTGACCTTGGCGGTGACCTCCTCGGTATTCGCCATCAGGGCGCCGGGTTTGTCGCCCAAGGGAGCCAGCGCGATTGCCGCGGCGGCGCCATCGCCCGACGATTCCCCCGGATTGCGCACGAATACCATGAGCTGCTCCGTCACGGTGGCTTTGACCTGATCGCCCACTTCAATCTGCGCGAAGTTGGCCACCTCCGGCCCGCACTTGACGGTGGACTTGGTGCCGTCCGGGGTGACCAGCGTCACTTTGCGGGTGGCCTTATCAATGCCGGTCACCGTGGCGGTTTCCTTATAGGTTTCGATCCTGACGCCGCCCGCCACGCCGGGCTCAACAGCGGTATAGCCGGCGTGCTCGCCTTTGGGTTCGGTCGAGCAGGAAGTGAGAGACAGAAGTGCCGCCGGCAACAGGGCCAGCACAGTGAGTTTAGGTGTGATTGGTTTCATATCAGTTATCGGTTAACAGTTATTGGTTATTGGTTATCAGTGATCGGTTCGTTTATTTCGGGAAGAGGAAGGTGATGGCAAACCGGAGACCCCAGTCCGGTCCCCCGCTGGGCTTCTCGGCGTAATACTTCACGCCGAGTGCAAACTGGACGGGTTGCTTGCCGAGCTTGAGCAACTGGCTCACCATCACGTTGATTGGCACGGTCCACTGGCTGTGCGACCAGTCATAGGTGGATTCGGTGTTCAGCCCGAACGTCGTGAAGGTCTTCGTCGTGTAGGAAACGAACGGCTGAAGGAAAGTGGCGTTCACCTGGCCGCCGCTGCCATCGCTGGCGTCTCCGGCAGAGGACGCGGTGTAGCGGCCGGCGTCCGCATAGGACCAAAGGTGGTTGGCCAGTAGGCCGTAAGTCCAGCCGTTCTTCTGTTGCAGCGCCAGCGCCGTCGGCCCGGCGCCCCATTTGCCGAAGCCGAGCGCTCGGTCCGTAGCCGTGGGCCAAAGGGCCACCGGTCCCGCCGCCAGAATCCACCCGCCGACGGGCGCCTTGGGCGAGAAAAAGAAACTCTGCACGACATCGCCCAGGCCGGACTTGTCGCTGCCGCCTTTGACCGGCGATTCGGCGTAGATGACCGGCACGATGGTCCGGGTGATGAGGTTCCAATCATCGCTCAGGGAGAACGGAATGACCGGCTGGATGTTCGCCGTGTAACGCATGGCGTCGGCCGGGCCAATGCCGAAGTCCCAGTTGTTCTGAACCGGCACGCTGATGAGGCTCGCGACGGGGTTCGCGAGTTTCTTGGCCAGTTCGGCGGCGGCAGCTTTGTCGTCTGTCGCGGCTTCCTGCGCGCGCAGCGTGGTGGTAACCGCCAGCAAGCCGGCGAGCGCGAGGAGGATGAGCTTGGGTTTCATGGTTCTTTTTCTCAGGACGCGAGGGTGTCCGACGGGTGCGCGATGGCAGCGCCGATGGCATCCAGCAACGCCTGGTCATCCACCGGCTTGCGCAGGTAGGCCGAGACCCCGCCCGCCAGCGCGCGCGCGCGGGTTTCGTCGGCGTCATGCCCGGTGATGACCACGACCGGCAGCCGGATGCCTGCTTCGATAAGCCGCGCTTGAACGGTGAAGCCGTTGACTCGCGGCATGTGCAGGTCCAGGACAACGCAGTCCGGTTGATGGGATTTCAGGGAATCGAGGAACTCGGCCCCGGAGGGGAACGTTTCCACGTCGAGGTCGGTCGAACGCAGCAGGCGCCGCAGGGCGATGCGCACGGGTTCCTCGTCATCCACGACTGCAATCAAGGGCCGGGTTTTGCTCACAGCCGTGAAAAGTAGCCGGTGAGGCGGCTGGGGGATATTGGACCTTAGGCCAATAGGGGAGCAGGTGATCACTGAATACTGAATACTGATCAGTAGCCAGTGACCAGTGGCGTACGGACTGGTTACCGAGATTACTGATTACTGACCACTTCTTCTGACCCCCGCCCGCTCCGCCAACCGCACGAGTTCCGCCACCGATTGCACCTTCATTTTCTCCATCACCCGTGCCCGGTGGACTTTGATGGTCTTCTCGACGGTGCCGAGGTCGGCGGCGGTTTGCTTGTTGAGTTGGCCCGCGATGACGTGCTCCATGACTTCGCGTTCGCGTGGCGTGAGCGTGGCCAAGCGTTGATGGATCTCGTCCAGTTCGGCCTTGGCCTGCCGCGCGACGCGGTCTTTCGCAATGCCGGCGTGAACGGCTTTGAGCAGGTCCTCGTCGTTCACCGGTTTGGTGAGGAAATCCAGAGCGCCCCGTTTCATGGCCTGCACGCTCATGGGAATGTCGCCCTGGCCAGTGAGAAAAATGATCGGAATCGCGCTGCCTTTCTGCGCCAGAGCCGCCTGGAGTTCCAAGCCATTCAAGCCGGGCATCGCGACGTCGAGCACGAGACAGCCGGGGGCATGAGGGTCGTGTTGTTCAAGGAACTCCTGGGGCGAACCAAATGAGGCCACATTCAGCCGGGTCGAGCGCAGCAGGCGCGAAAGGCCCTTCAGCACGCCTGGCTCGTCGTCCACTACGAAAACTGTCGGCTCGGGGTTGTTCACGGCTTTGTTTCGGCGCCTGCGGGCAGGGTGAAATGGAAGGTAGCGCCCCGTTTCGGATTGTTAGTGGCCCGTAGCTTCCCGCCGTGAGCGGTAATGATCGAGCGGCAAACCGACAAACCCAGTCCCATGCCATGCGCTTTGGTGCTGAAGAATGGCTCGAAGATTGTCTCCAGCTTGTCGGGCGCCAAGCCGACACCCCGGTCGGCCACTGAAACACAAACGCCCTCCCCCTCGGCCGGCGCGGTGCGGATGATGAGTTTCCGTCCACCCGCCGGGCTGCCGGCCATCGCGTCGCAGGCGTTCATCACCAGGTTAATCAGCACCTGCTGGAGTTGCACGCGGTCGCCGTGGACGACCGGCAGGTCCGGGGCGAGTTCTGTTTGCGCGGTGAAGCCTTGATTCACCAGGTCGCTGCGGACGAGTTGGAGCACTTCCTGGACGACTTCGTTCACGGCGAGCGGCAGGTTCTGAATCTCGCCCTTCTTGAGCAGGAGCCGCAGGCGATGGATGACCTCGCCCGCGCGTTTGTCTTCGGCGACAATGTCCGCCAGGATGTCGCGCACCTCGCTTAAATCCGGCGAGTCGTGCGCCAGGAAGCGCTGCGCCGCCTGCGCGTTGCTAAGGATGGCGGTGAGGGGCTGGTTCAACTCGTGGGCGAGCGAGCCGGCGAGTTCGCCGAGCATGTTCACGCGCGAAAGATGGGCCAATTGGTTGCGCTGTTGCGCGGTCTCCAGTTCTGACTGCTTGCGGTCGGTGATGTCAATGGACGCGCCCAGCATCCGGGCCGGCTTCCCGCGCGGGGCCGGGTGTTTCCGGCCCCGGGCCGCGATCCAGCGCACGGTGCCGTCCGGCAACATTATGCGGTATTCGCTCGCGTAATCGGCCCCGGTCTCCACCGCGTGACGCACCGCGGACGCAACCCGCTCGCGGTCGTCGGGATGGATTCGCTGAGTGAGCTTCTCAAACGTAACCGCTTCCCCCGGCTCGAATCCGAACAGGCGGAGCCACCGCTCCGAGCCCCAGACCTGGTTGGTCGCGAGGGTCCACATCCAAATGCCAAAGCCCGCCGCCTCCGCCGCCAGGGTCATCCGCGCTTCGCTCTCGCGGAGGTCGTCGGATAATTGCGCGGCGCGGAGTGTCTCGCGGCTCATCTCGAAGCCCATCGCCACGACGATGCCCAGGAAGAAGAAACTCTCCGTGAGCGGCAAGTCCACCAGCCGCCAGAGCACCAGGACGGCCTGCGCCATTCCTGTCAGCGCGAAGAACGCAATGCTCCCACCCGTGAGCACCGCCTGTCGCCGATCGCCGCGGCGCCACACGGTGATCGTGGCATCCACGGTGAAAATCACCAGCAATAACAAACTCAACTGGCCGACGATCATGCACGGATTCGACACCCCGACGCCAAGCGAGGCAGATTCGCCGAGGAACGGGACGTGCCGCAGACGGGTGACCTCACGGTAATTGAGATTCTGGCCCACCAGGAAATTCAGCAGCAGCGCTAAGGACCGCAGGGCAAAGACGCTCCAAGCCAGCCAGCGCCGCCCAGCGTGCAGGTGAAGCCGGACGAAGCCGGCCAGCGACACGACGACCACCCAGGTCGGAACTTGCAGCCAGCGCAGCGCGGTGGCGAATTGGGCGGGGGTCACCGCCCGGATCATCCAGAGTTCACATCCCGCGTAAACGGCGACACCCGTCGCGGTCAGGGTAAAGAGCAGGTCGGCCCACATCGTGCGCCGGTGGCACCAGACCAGGAATTGGATCGCCGCCAGCGTGAGGCACGCGGCCGCGGTCATGGACCAGAGGATGGTGACCCAGCTCATTTACGGGAAGCGTTCAGTGACCAGTGATCGGTAAGCCGCGAGCAGTGAACTATGATCAGTGACCGGGGGTGAGGCGCATGGTTCGGCAATCCGGCCAGCAGCGGCCCTGCGCTGTCACGAATCCAGTGGAGACGCTGCCCCACGCGCTGGAGATTCCAATCGGCCATTTTCGGTGGCGAGACTAGCAAAGGCCAGCCACCGCTGCCAAGCCAGGAAATTGAAGCAGCGGCAGTCTGGCGACCACCTGGAAGATCAAAGGCCAGGACGGTGCGGCGAAAAAACTGTGACTCAACCCGGGTACAGGGCATACAGCGCCTGGCGGCCCACTGGTGCTGCGCAAGCATTCGGGGCTCTAAAACGCGGCGCGCGATTTCGCAGCAAGTCGCCTTGTTTCTCCGCAGAATGAGCTGCAAGCCAATCGGCAGAAGCCGTCGAGTTCTCCACCTTTCGCCGAGGGCCGTGCTGAATATCAGCCGTTTCAGGTCGGGCTGGTCGCAGGAACTTGCGCCGGTGGACTCTCCAGTTGCTGCCTTTGCGTGGGATGATCAGCCAGAACGGAGCTCGCCTGGGACGCGGTGCTAACCCTCCCCAGATCCTTCATCAGGAGATCGGCTTGGGTTAAGTCGAAACCCCGGGCAATCCGGATGATTTGATTTGCGGTCGGTTCGGCTCCTTCGAGGAGTGCTGTGAGGCACTGGGAGTTGAGGCCGCAACGCTTCGACAGGGTTGCCGCGGAACGCGCGGCTTGATGCACCAAGTGCTGAAGGTTTGTTCTGAAATGGCAAGTGACCTGCAGGCACGGTCGAGCGGGATTCACAAGATCAGCCAAATTCAGTCCCACCGCCTTTGCGATTCTCGTCAGGACCTTGTGGCAGGCGCGCTTGGTCTTGCCATTAAAGTACCGCATTGCGACCTGGGCGGAAACCTCTGCCTTAAGCGCAATCTCATTCGGGCTTAAACCCTGCTCCCAGCACAGACTACGTAGATTGCGTGACAACACCGCTGGATCCACCTTGGGTTTAGCTGGGAATAGGTGCGAAACGTCCTCGGAAACGAGTTGCCGTACGGATATTCGCTCCGCCCTGGCGATCTTGTGGGCTCGGTCTGGAGAAATATCCCCACGTTCCAGGAGGTGGTTAACGCTGCTGCATCCCATCGTCAGCCGATTTGCGTATGTCAAAAGACTGCATCCGTGGTGGGCCAGGATCGATTTCAAATTCGCAATGACTTTACCTGGATCTACGATGACATTGTTACGAGCGGGATTCAATAATTCCGCTTCGCTCACCTGCAAGGCTTGCGCAATACGAGAGAGCGCCGGCGGAGCAAGGCTGCGTTCCTCCTTCGCGTATTTGTATATGTCCTGCTGGCAGATTCCGGACAGGCGCGCGAGTTTCAGAAGCGTGAGATTCTGCTCGAACAATAGACTCTTCAAGTTCCGGGCGATCACCCCGCTATCAAGCCCGGCATCTTGATCCTCCCCCGACTCCAAATCCTGCTTTGCAGCAGGTGGCTGATCGTGTGCAGTTGCCTCTTGCGCAGGCAGATTCATCGCAGTCAGTGTTCCGTCGCGTGGTTGACGCGCCTCCGCAAGCTCCAAGTCAACCGTCAGGAGATCCTCGATGCCAACAGAAAAGAAGTTGCTGAAAACGGGAATCATGGTGGCTTGGGCGTTCCCGTACATGAAAGCCCGCGATATTGTGGTCCTGGGAAAACCGGTGGCAACCGCGACATCGCTGTAATAAACACCTTTTTTCTTGAGTAGATAGCGCAGGTTCTTTTTGAGCAAACTTGGGCTGGGTCGCCGACGCAGCGGTTTGGCACTGGGCGAATACATCGGCAGTGTTGGCTGCCTCAAGCCAGGCAATCGGGAAATTACGTCGTAGTGCCCAAGATCGATCTCGGATTCGAGCCATAGGATGT
>Ga0181521_10008737_pt1 | contig 10306 bp, 2 predicted proteins | sample PEATcosm2014_Bin_32_FD_119764 | JGI IMG/M metagenome (GOLD analysis project Ga0181521, IMG submission 119764) | Peatland microbial communities from MTU Mesocosm Facility, Houghton, MI, USA - PEATcosm2014_Bin02_60_metaG | ecosystem: Environmental > Terrestrial > Soil > Wetlands > Peat | place... | reverse complement strand
TGGAGGTGGACGTGAAGGTGTACGAGTATCGCGCCCATCCGGTGGCGGGCACGGTGATGTTCGGGCCGTAGTTCACGTTGTTGTCGGACATCCGAAAGGTCTGCGCGACGCCGGTGTTGCTCGCCGCGTAGATGCTGATGGTGTATTGCCGCCCGGTCACGAACGGTGGCTGCTTCGCCGTCGTCAGGTACCCGCCAGTGCTGGCCGCCTGAAGTCGGGATGCGATGAAATCGCCATTCGGATTCGCCGCATATCCATCGGTAAGAGTCATCCCCGGCGCGGTCCACGGCACCGGCCCGTTGCTCGTCGACGTATTGAACTCCTGCTCGGAGGGCCCGATCATGTTGTAGTTCGGTTCCGGGGGGAATGCGTAGTTATAAGCGTACCCGCCAGTGCCCTCGTTCAGAACATACTGAGCGACCAGATTGGCGGTCGAGGGTGAGGCGGTCGCACCGAACGCGGTGCAGGTACCCGGCCAGGAGCCCGATGCTTTCGGACCGTACAGGCAGTTCGTCAGGGTGTCGAGATAGAAGTCGCCGTTCACGCCGATCCCCGACACCGGAGTGGCGGTCCCGTTCCAGATAGTGTTGCCGCTGGCGCCGGGCGCGCCGGGCGCGCCGGCGGCGCCCGTGGCTCCAGCAGGACCGGTGGCACCAGTCGGTCCTGCGGGACCGGTTGCGCCGGTAGATCCTGCCGGCCCCGTAGGACCAGCGGGGCCTGTCGGACCCGTAGATCCAGCCGCTCCCGTCGAGCCAGTTGCGCCGGTCGCGCCAGCAGATCCCTGCGGTCCGGTAGGACCAACAGGACCAGTCGCTCCAGTGGCTCCCGCAGGCCCGGTTGCGCCCGTAGCGCCAGTCTGCAAAGTCCAGGTATTGGTTGCAGTGCAGTAGTACAGCGTGCTCGGCGTGGTGGCGATGTTTAACCACACGTCGGCGCCTTGCTTGCAAGTCGCCGGAGCGGTCGCGGACACCTGCCAGTTGACCTTCCCGTTCATGGCCGCCGACAGGATCGTCGACGCCGTCTGCGTGCTGAAATCGGACCATCCCTGCGCGAAGGCAAGAGCAGATCCAACAAGTGTGAAGAGGAGGATAAGTCGTCTCATGGTGATAAGCTCCTTAATTACTCAACGAGGTTAGTTGGCTGTTGGTGAGCGCCACCAGTTGAGCGTTAGTTAGAGTAGAAAGCTTGAGCGAGGAACTTCCTCCGGCGCACGGCAGCAGGCTTACTCGCTGGGAAACAACCGTCACGCAGTATGTCCCGTCCGCCAGGCCCGCCGCGTTCATCTGACCCCACTGCACCGAGGCGGTGGCCGGTGGAGCGACCGATTGCGCCACGCTCGAAATCCGAAGCGGCGTCGACGAGGTGGGAACTACCCACGTCTCCGTTCGCCGGAGCGATCCGTTCAGCAGGTAGACGGCGTTGTACGCGGTGTTCGCCGGAGATGCCGTGTCGTTCGGCTCCAACGGGATCGTCACCGCGCCGTTCACGATGGCGAAGGTGGCCGACTGCATCTCCACGCGAACACCGTCTGCCGCCACGAACGGAACCGTGGGCGTGAGAGTGATCGTACCGTTGGTGACTACCGCCCCGCCGGGAGCTCGAATATTGGTCTCTTGAATCACCGTCTGCGCACCGAGGGGAGCGATCAGCGCCACGCACAGAAGTAAAAGTCGTCTCATGGAAGTTTCCTTTGTAAGTCGTCACCATTTCGTTGGCCTCAACAAAATGGTCCAGCCACACACCGCCACACACAACCTGCTTAGAACAGCCTGGCGGCCCGCCTGTTCACCGGCAGAGGCGGCACTGGCCAACTAAGCAGAGTCATGTGGTCGGCCGCCCAGAAGCCTATGAGCGGCATTCCCGCGTTCACCGCCGCGAGGTATTGCGCTGTCCATGCGCACGCCCCGTTGAACCACGGCACGAGATAAGCCAGCGCCGGCTTTGCGTACGTCAGCACCGAAGACCCGTAAGCCATGGCAGCCTTCGCCAGATCGAGATTGAGGTACGAAGTGCCCCAGGACAGCGCCTCCAGCTTCACGCGGTCGATGTCTCCGCTGGGCGCCATGTACTGCGACGGGATGTTGACGTAATTGTTCATCCGGCCGCCCTGCGGGTACGGATAGCCCGCGTTCCAATAGACGGTTGGGTGGTTGGTGTCCATCGGAAGCAGCCACTCGATCTTGGCTCCTGGGTACGCCGCCTTCACTGCCTGCGCGATGGCGTGCATGTGGGTGTAGACCTGGGTGCGCAGGAAGTTCGCGTCCGCGTACGAGTTGATACTCGGGTTGTCGTCCTGCGTCCAGAAGCTGGCCAGCCCGCGCCCGAGCGCCGCCAGTGCCGCAGCCGCGGTGTAAGCGTCGTAATAGGCCATGCCGCCGCCGCTCACGGTGCCGCCCGCCAAGTATGCCGCGTTGCCGTTCGAACCGGTCTCGGTGAAGTGCGTGGCATCCGTTACCACGATGGGCCACGTCCCGTTCGCCGCCGTCGTGCCTTCGACCGCCGCGACTATCGCGTTCTGGCCGGTGGCGAAGCCGTGCGCCGCGACCGTGCCGACTGAAATAGGAGCGCTCCAACTGGCGTACCCGATGGCCTCGTTCATCAGGCGCGAGAAGAACCACCAGCCTACCTCGCCCAACTGGAGCCACGGCACGAGGCCCGCCGCCGCGAGAATTCCGGCCGCCTCCAGATAGCACTTCTCGAGGTAAGCGGTGACCGTCGCCGGGTTGAAGCAGCACTGCTGCGTTTGCAGGTCGATCAGCGTCGTGGCGCCCGCCGCCACCGTGAACGCTGTTCCCGAAACCAAGGTCGTCAACTGGTAGTGGTTTACGTCCGTGACGGTCACGGACCACACCGCTCCGTTCGAGCCCTGCGCGATGTGCACCGTATTTCCGGTAACGTACCCATGGCCGATCTGCTGGACGGTCTGCGGTCCGGACCCGCTCACGCCGTCCACCACACCTGCGCCCCAGGACCCGAATCCCGTGGCCGTTAGAACAGTCGCGCCGTTGGCGAAGCGCTGGCACCACGCGCCCGCCGAGGTCGCGGCGTCCGGCGGCGCAAGCAACTCCTGGGAGAACGCCACGGTCATGGTCTGGCGGGCCGCCTTCACCAGCGTCGCGAGGTCCGTCAAGTAATCTTTGAACGCGCGGTTGAGCGGAGAGGCCTGCGACGCATCGACCGCCCACGTGCCCTCGTTGCCGCCCGCGAGGGCGGTCGTACCGATATCGCCTGTCACCGCAACGGCGATCCCCGCGCCCGCGCTCACCGACAGATCCAGACTGAACCCGTTGATGGGGCTGAGAACGGTGATAGTGAACTGTCCGGCGGTGGCGGTCGGCGCTGCGCAGATCCCGACGAACGTCCCGTTAATCGCGTTGACCATGCGCTGCGCGAGCGTGGCCAGCGTGTCTGCCGGGTACGCCACCGCGCCCAGTACCGTGCCGCCCAGCGAACCGCCGCCCGATGGGTTGCCGCCCTTCGTCGTCGCACCGGAGATCGTGGTCCCGGTGTTCGGGAATGTTCCGCTTACCGTCAACCAGACCGTGTCCGCGCCGACGCCGAACGAGTTCCCCGGATTGATGGTGCCGGTCAACGTCACCGTCGCCTGATGAAAGTTGCCCCCGTTCCGGACTCTCTTGAGCGCAAAAAACACGCCCGCGTAGAAGTCGATGTCTCCCGTGAACCCGGCCTGGCTCAAGATCCACAGCAGGCGCGCGGGCGCGATCTGGTACGTCTCCCCGGTGTCGAAGTCGCAGGCGCAGTTGGCGTTGCCATACGTCGCGGAAGGCGCCACCGGATCTGCCAGCACCGCAGCCTGGAGATAGTCGAACAAGCACGTCCCGCTCGCGACCGTCAAAACGACCGTATGGGTGCCCGCCGCCACCGCGCTCGCAATCAACCGGCGGCCGGAGGTCGGGCTGGCCGATGCCTGGAGCGAGTACGCGCTTACGGGAACAACCGCCCCACCGTCCACTGTCGCGTCGACGGTTCCACCAACCGTCGAAAGCGCGGTGCCCAGATACAAGTTGTGGCTGGACTGGCAGCTATAAGTAATCGTCACCGTGTCGCCTGCGTGCCCGCTCTGATACGCGAAGCCGCCCAGGTACCATCCGGCCACCTGCGTCCATCCGCTGCCGGCGCGCTTCGCCCAGGTGTCGTTCGACGGGATGGTGACCGAACCGGGCCCGGCCAGTTTCAGCGGAGTGACCCCGTCCGGATCGCCCACCGTCCAGTTGGAAAGGACCGCCGACCACTCCTGCGGCACGAAGGCCACGAGCGACGGGTTCACCGTTCCGGAGTCGTACGTCAGGGGAGGCGCGAGCGTAAGCCATAGCTGGCGCACGCTGGCGAGGCCCAGCGCGGAGAAATCCATGTGGACGTGAATCGCCGTGGGGTCGGTCCCGCCGGTAAGCTTCGATGTGCCGGCAGGCGTGAGATAGCACGTCGTAGTCTTGTGCATCTCCAGCAGTTCGATGCCGTTGCCATCGACACCGACCGCACGCGACTGGACAGTGAAAGTGGTGCTGCCGGTCAGCGTCGCCTGCAGGACGGTGTTCGCGTTAATCTGCGCGACCATCTGGATGGCCACCCACGCGGCTGCGCTGGCAATCTCGATGAGATCCCCGGGCGAATTACCGTCGGACGCAGAACAGGCGACCGATGCGCCAGTGTTCGATGCCGGGGTCAACGTGACTTGGTTGCCCGAGGCCACCGCCGTGGCGTTACTGTCAAACGCCGCGTGGATTAGGAGAGCCAGGGCGGCGGCGATATCGCCCGAGCCATCGGTGGCAAGCTGGACGTGGGTGTAAGTCTGCGTGCCGATGGTGATGGAGTGGGTGTACCCGGTGCCGAAAGAGTTAAAGAACGAAAAGACGAGGGGCGCGGACAACGCGGGCACGACCTGGTCGAATATTACATCGCCCAGATACACCAGTTGCACGCGGTCGTAAGCTACCGGAGTCCCGTTGACCGTGTACGTGCAACTGGCCAGCGCGCCGCCCGTGGCCGCCGTAACCGGCAGCGCCACCGTGCCGGGCGTCTCGGTCACCACGCCAGCCGCCACGCTGCGCTCGATGTAGCTTAGAGAGCCCCACGCCACGGACGGATACTTCGAGCTCGTCGGATTCTGGCAACCCGTCCAAGCCAGATCGAAGTCGAGCGTCACGCCGGCCAGGGAGAAGTCCGGCAGGTAGCGCGACGTGAACAGATGCCCGTAGACGTCGTCCGCGTCGAACAGGACAGCCACCGCGAAATCCGCTTGGTCGGACCAGCACCCGGAGAGCGTAAATCCGGCAGCCGACGCGTTGTTCAGCGATGCCGCAGCTCCGCGGCGGTCGAAGCCGCGAAGGTACATCGACCGGTGCGGTTGTAGTTTTGCAATCGACATGGCGCGGCTACATGTAAATGAAAACCGAAAGATCCGCGCCCGGCACCGTGGTGCCGACAGCGGTTATATCGAGAGTGATGCTGGCGCCGCCGGCCAGCGCGCCGGTGGCCGTCAACTGCGCGCTCGTGGCCTGCACCGACAGGGTGCCCGCCGCTATCGTGAGACTCATCCAAAGCGCGCCGCCCACGTTGATGTTGATCGTCAGACCCGCGCCAGTCGGTGCGGTGCCCACCAACGCGACGACCTCGTTGGGAGTCCGGCTGGCGTTCAACTGCAACGGCGGCGCTTGGTTGCTGCCAATCGCCAGAGTGCCGGCCACCTGCAGCGTCGCGCCCGGAGACGCGTTGGTCCCGACCGCCCCGTAGATCCAGTCCTCGCGGACCGGCGCGTCGCCGTCCGGAGACTCGTTGCCGTTCACGTCCACCGTGAAGCCGGCGATCAACATCGGTTGCTTGATGAAGTTCGCGGTCGGTACCGCCAGAGCAACCGGCGTAAGCGGGCTCGCGTTGTCGATGGTGGTGGAATCCGCCTGGAAGCCCCACGTCGGGCCTTCGACAATCCACACCGACGTTTCGTCCATCGTAAGCGCCGGTTGGAAGGTCAAGCCCGTCGCGGTGTTCGCCGTGATGGTGCTCGGCGGTTGGCCGCGTCCGGTCTTGGCGATGATGCGGATCAGGTTCCCAATCTCGACACCAACTCCGGCGACGACGCCCATCCCGCCGTAATCGTTCAGCGAGTTTTTGCAACCGTTGTCGTTGACCGTGTTCACCAAGGCCGGCATGGTGTTGAGGTTGTCTGCCTTGAACCGGATATCGAACGCGTCGCCCACCAGGACGACCCCGGTCGGGTCGCGGTCGAGCGTAAGCGTCCCTGTCGCCGGCACGTGTGCGACGATGTTGAAGCTCGCAAATGGCGTGGCGCCGTTCGGCCTGCCGATCATCGACAGCACCCGTCCTGCCGCATTGAACGGCGTGGCCGAGGTGTCGACCATGTCGTTCGAGACAATCGTGTTCGTCGAGACGCTGGCCACGGACGCGCCAATCACGCCCGAGTGCACCAGGAGCTTCGCCTTGACCCGCACCTTGGCAACGTAAGGGGACGGCATCGCCCAGGTGGACCGCGCCAGCGGGCCGGAGAACGTGATGGACGACGGGCTGTACGTCGTACCGTCCCCGCTGGGCGTGAGTGCGCCGGTCAACTGCTCGCAGATCAGGTCGTCCTGGCTGGCGAGAAACAGGACGAAGGACGCGAGGCCGGTGACCGCCGGCCACGTGATGTTCGCCAGCGTGAACGAATCGGTGCCGGTGATCGAAGTGCCGATGACCACAATATTTGACGGTACGGAGGGCAGCCCGACCGCGTCGATGGCGCAGATCGCCACGTACAGCGTCACCATCGCGGGCAGCGACCCGCCCGTCGAGCTCTGCGCCACGAGGCCGATGCCTGGCGCGCCGGCGCCAGTCGCGCTGAACTCGTTCACCGGCAGCTTCCCGGTAATCACCAGATTGGCAAGCTGGCCGCCGTCCGACAGGGGCACGTACACCTGATCCGAGTCGAACGTCCACTCGCCAGGGAAAAGCGCGTCACTGGCGTTGGCCTGGATTTGATAGGGCGCCCACACCGGTCCTGCCGGGATGGCGTAGAAGATCGGCGACGGCGGCGCAGGCGCCACGTCCACTGGCTTCGGCCCGACGTCCAGGTCATACATCGATGCCGTGACGGTTTGCCCTTCCAGTTGCACCGACCAGTCTTTCTTGAGGCTCCACTTCTGAATCCGGAAGCACATCGTGATGACGTGATAGGAAAGGCCGGTCCCGGTGGGCGGCGCCGGGTTGGTGGTGATCGTGGAACCGTCGCTCGCTACCGCCGTGATAGTCACCTGCTCGTTGCCGATGATGACCACCTTATTCACGAGCTCGGTGTCGCCGGTGGCCGTACCCGCATAGGTCCACGCGTCGCCGCTCACGAAGGTTGCTATCGCGCCGGTGACGTTGCAGATACCGCGCGCGCCCGGAATATCCGGATGCGTCATGGAGACGACCTGGCCGACCTCGTTTCCGAGGCCCATCAGCGTGGTCTGCCACGCGGCGTTGCGAGCGTTGCGCCATTCCATCGGCGTCACGCCGCCGCACTCCTCGCGCGTGCGGGTGGCCGCGATGCGCAAAGCCTGACTCAGCGTACTGATACCAACCGAGTGCATCTGGCTGGTCAGCGGAGATCCGGCGCGGCCGTAATATGCCGCATGGCTCTTGTCGCAATAGTCCGCTGTGTTCGCCTGGAACTGATACGCCACGTCGGCGTAAGAAATAATCAGGTGTTCGAAGGCTGCCACGGTCGGTGTCAGCTTTAGCGTTTGAAAGAGGATGCTGCCCAGCGTATAAGCGTCCACCGCGCTCGCGTTGATGCGGCACCCAAGTTTCAGCTTCCCGAATTCCCACGTGTAGAACCCCAGGCAGCAGTTGAGCACCTCGGAGAGCCAGTCGCGGAACGGCTTCTGGCTGCCGATCGATCCCTGAAACTGAAACTGGATTTCGTTCCCAGTGCCCAAGATGGCCGGCACCTGGGCTGCGGCGATCTCCGCGGCGCCGCTGCCGTCGCCCACGATCAGCGAGGACAGCACGAATGCCCCAAGCTGCTGTGCCGACATGCTCGGGTACGACATCGAATCGCCGGGCGTCGCGCTGCTGGTGATCGGGGTGAGATAGTAACTCGTCCAGTCGTATTTGCCGTCGGCGGTAAAAGTGATGCCGCCCAGCGTAAGGGTCGTGCCGACCGACATGCGATCCTCGACGGATGCGATCAACGCCTTCTCTGCGTTGCCGGTCGGGTTCGGTCCGGCGATCACCACGCACGCCTGCAGGTACGCGTTCCAGACGGTCGTGAAGTTGGCCGCGAAGATGGTTCGATTCGCGGCGGTCTGGTATCGGGGAGCGAGGCTCTGCCAGTTGTAAAGATTGGTCGCCAGGAGGACCTCGGCCTGGTTCGCCGCGTTGCTCATCGGCACGCTGTACGCGTTGCCGGTGAACGCGCTGCCGATCCACGCGATCAGGCATGCCCACATGCCCACCGGGTTCCCCAGCGCCGCCACGTATTCGAAGTCGCCGATGGTGGAACCGCTGAAGCTGAAAAACGAACTGGGCGGCAGCGTCACTACAATCGTCTGCGTGTTCAGTGGCGCCTCGAGGCCGGCGGTCAGCCCCATGGCGCGCAGGAGCATGTTCACCGCGATCCAGAACGGGTTGATGAGGCCGGACACCACGGACCGGTTGCCGCTCTGGTCCCACACGAAACCGGAGAGGCCGTAGTCGAGCGGAATAACCATCTGGTGCTGGTCCGGAGTGCTCGGTTGGATGGTGCTCGACTTCGTGATGCGAACCTCGCAGAACGCGACGCCCGCCGCGTAGTTGTTCGGCTCCCAGGTCTGCGGCGTCCCCTGGCCAAGCGAGAAGTAGTCGGTCGTCGGGTTGGCCGGATCGTTGCCGAGCACCTGCCGCAACCCCATGCCGGGCTGGTTCTTCGTGATGACCAGATTGCCGTTGACCTGAAAGCCCTGCCACGTGTAGCCGTCGACCATCGGCGCCACGACGTACCGGTAACCGTCCGCGTTCTGCACGATCTGCGACGGCGTAAACCCGCCCAGTGGGCCCGCGCCCAGGATGCCCAGAGAGTCGGCGTACGTGGACTCATCGCGGTACGCGACCATCATTGCGTTGGCCATGAACGCAAACAGCGCGTTGCCGCCCGAGTTGCACCAGATCTCCGGCAGCGCCAGACCCCAGATATACTCCGTGATGATCGAGGTGGCCGTGACCGTATTGCGGCCGAAGCCCACGAAGCCGGTGGAGTCGTCCTTGATGATCACGCCCTGAGGGTCGGCCTGCTGGCCGCCGAAGTACGGCGCCATCCCGTGTACCTGACAACCGTTCGCCGATTCGAGGTAATAGTCGCAACTGGCCGGGTCGCCTCCGGCCGCCGTGACCGCCGCCGCGCTCGCGCCCTTGGTCGCCCACAGGCAGTAGACGCCGTCGTTGTAGGTCTTCCAGCACTGGCGGCTGGCCTGCTTCTCCGGATACTGGTTCATGATCTGGAAGAAGCCATCGGAGCAGACCACCGGGAAGTTCGGCGTGCCGTCGCTCGTGTAGTTCTGAATGACGCCCTTCCAAATCTGGATCAGGAGTCCGGAGTTGACGTGGTACGCGCAGAAGTCAATCTCGGCGTATTTCAGATCGGTGTCGTTGGCAAGGTCCGTCATCGTGCGGTCGGCGTTGCCGAAGGTGAATCGCACGGTGTCGGACGAGCCTTTGATGTCCTGGGAGATTAGGACGTCGGAGCCCTGCTCGCCGATGCCAGTGAGGCGCGGCAGATAGAGTTGCGAACCGGATGCCCACCCGAGCGCGGCAGCGACAGCGCCGCTCGCGGCGTCGGTGAGCGTCACGCGCCGGTCGGAGAGCCAGATGTCCGGCACCGCGGTTTCCCGCACGCGGATGTGGATGAGCGGGACGACTTCCTGGACTTCGGAGAGCAGCGCGGTGGAGAGCGCGGTCGAAGGGAAGCGCAGGCACGGTGCGGCATTGACCGGATAGGTTGGCGCCTGCGTCGGGTCGACGACCTCGACGAGGTTGAACCCTGTCTGGCAGGCGTTGCGGAGGTATTGGAAGGAGATCGGCGTCTGCTCGAAGGTCACGAGCACTTGGCTGGTGGTGCCGTCCGGGTTCGGGACGTTGTAAGTGAACGCCTCCCACGGACCCTGCATCGACTCCCAGAACGACCTGAGTTCGCGAGCCTCCGTCCAGCCCAGGTTGGGGCGGGAGAACTGGAACTTGCGAGGGCCGATGCCTCCGTAGAAGCGCTGCTCCTGCTTGCCGTCCATGCTGCCGAAGCGATGAACGATAACCGGGCGCTCGACCGAGAAGCCGAAGG
>Ga0181521_10008733_pt1 | contig 10309 bp, 7 predicted proteins | sample PEATcosm2014_Bin_32_FD_119764 | JGI IMG/M metagenome (GOLD analysis project Ga0181521, IMG submission 119764) | Peatland microbial communities from MTU Mesocosm Facility, Houghton, MI, USA - PEATcosm2014_Bin02_60_metaG | ecosystem: Environmental > Terrestrial > Soil > Wetlands > Peat | place... | reverse complement strand
GTTCACCGTCGGCGATTAATTCGCAACCGCGCGGCGGACGTTCCGCGTGTGGCTATCACGGTTATTGCGAACTTGGCGGATGCCATCTCAACGCCAAGAACTCGACGGCTGTAACCACCATCCCTGCCGCCCAGAAAACCAAGAACCTGACCATCTACGAGCGCGCCCAGGTTACGCGCATTGTATCGGACAACAACGGCAAAGTGACCGGCGTTCAGTATCTGAGAGATGGTCAGGAGTACTTCCAGCCGGCGAAGGTTGTCTTACTCGCATCCTACACTTACGAAAACAACAGGCTGTTACTGCTCTCCAAATCCAAAGCATATGCAAACGGATTGTCGAATAACCACGGCCAGGTGGGCAAGCACTATCTCGCGCATTGGGCGGGACAGGAATCGTGTCTGGCGTTGTTTCCTTTCGATCTGAATGTCTGGTACGGCGCGAATTCGCAGGCTGTGGTGGTGAATAACTGGGCCGACGATAACTTCGATCATTCCGGCCTTGGATTCATCGGAGGCGCGACTCTCACGGTGGGTCACGAACGGCATCCCATCGCCGCGGCCGCCATGGCGACGTTCGGTCGTGCGCCCTCCTGGGGCTCGAAATGGAAGGCGTTCGTGCGTGAGAACGCCGGGCGCTGGTCTTCCGCCTATGTCCAGTGCAACACGTTCCCCTACGAGAATACCTGGCTGGATCTCGACCCCGAAGTGAAAGATCCCCTCGGCGACTCTGTCTGCCGGATTACCAGCGGTCCCAAAGAGAATGAGCCGCGCGCCGGTTTCTATGCCGCAAGGAAAGCGGAAGAGTGGTTCCGGGCGGCTGGCGCAATCGAAGTAGTCACGAGTCCATCGAATCCCGAAGGCCCATATCTCTCGGTACACGCGCTGGGCGGAACTCGCATGGGCGACAACATTGAGACGAGTGTAGTGGACAAATGGGGTTTCTCGCACGAAGCGCCCAATCTCGGTTTTCTGGGCGGATCCGTGATGGGTACGCACGGCGCGCGCAATCCTACCCTCACCATTCAGGCGTTGTCCTGGCGGACGGCGGACCATCTGGTCAAAAACTGGAAATCGATCTCGGGCTGAAAAATAAAAGCTGAAAAATAAAAAAGGTGCGGCCGTGTGCGGACCGCACCTTCATCCGAACAAAAACAGAAACCGGGTTATCGGCCAGGGCCGCCGGCAGGTGCGCCGCCAGCCGGCGCGGGCGGGTTAATCAATGCCGTGTCCCAGTGCTCTACAAGTTTGCCGTCCTTCACGCGGAAGGTATCGAATGTAAAGGCTTCATAGAACTTCCCCGGATCCGCAGTTGGATCCTGACGGTAGTTCTTGTGGATAACGGTCACGATGTCGCACTCCGCGGTGACAACTTCGAGCTGATTGCCCTGCGGCGGCGCCGGGCCGGCTCCAGGTCCGCGGCCTCCGCCGCCGCGCCCGCCCTGGCGCCCCGGACCGAATGCGTTTTTGAACTCTTCGTAATCGCTGATATGCGCATCCTCGGCGCGCTTCTTGAATGCCGGGTTGTGCTGCTTGTAGCTTGGGTCGGCCAGCGAAAGGCGGTCGACCGTTGGATCGAAGAATGCCAGTACGACTTTCTTGTTCGCCGCGAGCTGCGCCGGCGTCGCCGTGCAGCCGGGGGTTGGGTTCGCTTGAACCGCCGGTTGCTGCGCCATTGCCGGAGCGGCAGCGAGCAACGCGAGTGCGAATCCCGTCAATGACGTTCTCTGAATGTTCATGAAGGACTCCTTTGTCTCGTAAATTATCTCCCAGGAGCAATCCCCTAAGCCCAATCGCATTGTAAGTAATTGTAAGTATCGGCCGCGACGTTCGGCCGTGAGATCATCGCAATGGTGAACGCGCAGTTGGACCGCAAAGGGGAGCGCGCCGGCGGCGCCGCGGCGCTGGTCGCGGGAGGCATCTTTCTCAGCCGCATCGCGGGGCTGATTCGCGACCGGGTATTTGCCCATTACTTCGGCAACTCGGACGCCGCCGATGCCTTCCGCGCCGCCCTGCGTATCCCGAATTTTCTGCAAAACCTGTTCGGTGAAGGCGTTCTTTCAGCGTCGTTCATTCCCGTCTATGCGGGGTTGCTGGCGCGCGAAAAACGCGAAGAGGCCGGGCGCGTGGCGGGCGCAATTTTCGCTATCCTCGCGCTGCTGACGTCGGTGCTGGTGTTGGCGGGAGTGGTGGCGACGCCGCTGCTCAGCTATGCGATCGCCCCTGGATTCCACGGAGCCAAACGCGATCTGTTGAATTCTCTGGTGCGCATTCTGTTTCCTGGCGCAGGGCTGCTCGTACTGTCTGCCTGGTGCCTTGGGATTCTCAACAGCCACCGCCGCTTCTTCCTTTCTTACAGCGTGCCAGTGGTTTGGAATGCCGCAATGATCGGGGCGCTTCTCTGGTTCGGTCCGCGAGCCGGGCAGGACAGACTCGCGGTGATTGTCGCCTGGGCGTCGGTGATCGGCAGTGCTGCGCAGTTTCTCGCGCAACTGCCGGTGGTGTTGTCACTCGTGCCTGCACTGCGCATTGAGCTTGCGACGAAGCTGGACAGCGTTCGGATCGTCATCCGCAACTTCGGGCCGGTCTTTATAAGCCGCGGCGTGGTGCAACTCAGCGCCTATGTCGATTCACTGCTGGCGAGCCTGTTGCCGACGGGCGCGGTGGCGGCGCTGGCGTATGCGCAGACGATTTATCTGTTGCCGGTAAGTTTGTTCGGTATGTCGGTGTCGGCCTCGGAGTTGCCGGAGATGTCGAGCGCGGTTGGAGGCGACGAGGAAGTGGCGGCTTATCTGCGCCGAAGGCTGGTCGGCGGTTTGCGCCGGATCGCATTCTTCGTGATCCCGTCGGTGGTGGCCTTTATCGCGCTGGGCGATCTGGTGGCGGGCGCCATTTATCAGGGCGGCGAATTCAAACACGCCGATGCGATTTACGTGTGGGGAATTCTGGCCGGTTCAGGTGTGGGGCTGCTGGCGTCGACGCAGGGAAGGCTCTACTCGTCGGCGTTTTATGCCTTGAAAGATACGCGCACGCCGCTGCGATTCGCGATTGTGCGAGTCGCGCTGACGACGGTGCTGGGCTACTTCTGCGCGATCCCGCTGCCCCCGATGATCGGCATCGAGCCGAAGTGGGGCGTTGCCGGGCTGACCGTATCGGCCGGCGTGAGCGGATGGATCGAATTCTTGTTGCTGCGCCGTGCGCTGGGACGCAGAATCGGTTCCGATCCGGTTGGTGCGCGCTATCTGGCAAGGTTATGGGCGTCCGCGGTGATTGCGGCCGCAGCGGCGTGGGCGATCAAGATTCCGCTGGAGCACTTACAAAGGCCGATCGTCAGCGGGATCGCGACGCTCGCGCCGTTCGGTGTGTTGTATCTTGCGCTGGCCGACCCAAAGCATGTCCGCCAGAACTTCGGGATGATCTTCAGGCGGAAATAGATGCTCTCTCGCCAGGTCCGAACTGGTTGGTTGATTGGAATAGTGGCGCTCTATGCCGTTGCTTTCCTGATCTATGCCGGGAAATGGGCTTTCACCTGGGATGAAAGCTATCATCTTCTGGCGTCGCAATTAATAGGGCTCGGGAAAAAACCATACATCGATTTTTGTTTTCCGCAGACCCCGCTGAACGCCTACTGGAACGCGGCATGGATGCGCCTGCTGGTTGAGGACTGGCGGGTCCCGCACACGTTTGCGGCCTTGTTTACCATCGGCGCGGTGGTGCTGACCGCCAGATTCGTATTCCTCCGGTTCCCGGTTCCGAGCTGGCGCGCTGGCGCCGCCTTAACCGCAGCCATGCTGACCGGCTTGAACGCGATGGTGTTCATCTACGGGCCATTGGCGCAGCCTTATGGCATCTGCCTGTTCGCCCTGGTACTTGCATTTCAGGCTTCCATACACGCTGTGGATCGAAGCGGGCCACTGTATTCCGTGGCAACAGGCTTTTTTGCAGGAGCCGCGGCCGCCTCGTCGCTCTTGTCCGCCGCCGCCGCCCCGGTATTGCTCGTGTGGATGCTGTTCTGCAATCGCGCGGGCGCACGCTGGATCAAGTTCGCTGCCTTTTCAGCCGGAGCGGCAATTCCCTCTGTGCCGGTGATCTGGCTGTTCTGGCTGGGTCCGCGGCAGACATGGTTCAATGTGTTTCAGTATCACGTCTACTTCCGCAAGCTGTATTGGCCCGAGACAACCCAACACGACCTCGAGGTTCTGACGTCCTGGATCGACTCGGGACAGGCGTTGCTCATCGGGTTGCTCGCGGTGTCCGGGTTGGTGTATATAGCGCGCAGGAGCCAGTGGCCAGCCGCGACGAAGGCGGAGTTCTATCTGTGCGGGTGGCTTGCGGCCGCGCTCGCCGCCGAGGTGGGCCGCGCGCATCCGACCTTCGCTCGATATTTTCTGCTGGCTGTCCCCTTCCTCGCGATCCTGGCCGCGGTGGGCTTGTACGCGATTGCGTCCCGCGTCTTCGAGCCGGACAAACCGCTGTGGGCAGTACTGCCGCTTGTTGTGTTGCTGGTTTTTGGATTGAGTAAGTCGCTCTATGACCGGCGAGACGTGGGCGGCTGGAGCGCCTACGAGCGGTTAGCCAAAAAAGTCGACGACGTTACGCCCCGTGATGCGCTTCTATATGCCAATGAGCCAATCTACTTCCTGACAAGGCGCGTACCGCCGCCCGGACTCGAGTTGTACTATACCCACAAACTTGACCTGGGCCCAAAGGAAAATGCGCTGGTGCACATCATCCCGGCTTCCGAGCTCAAGCGCCAGGTGCAATCGGGCATATTTGCGACTGCCTATAGCTGCGACGACGACGAAATCAGCGACTTCGGCCTTCAGAATCTTTATAAGCAGCGGGTGGACATGGAGGACTGCTCCATCTTCTGGGATCGCAAGAAGTAATAGTTCAGTAGTGAAATCTCCAGCGGAACTCGGCGTAGATCTGTCGCGGATCGTTAAAGTGGAATCCTCCGAAGGTCAGGCTGTTGTCGAGTAATACTCGGCGGTTCGCCACATTCAGAGCAGTCACCGAGACCTTGTATTTTCCGCCCTCGCCAAAGCTCTTTCCCAGTGAGATGTCAAACGTTGTGTGCCCGGGCAGATAATCTCCCGGATATTGCACGTCAGGATTCCCGTTGTGGAATCCCGAGCCGTAGTACACATTCGTCGAAGCGAAAGTCTGCCATGGAAGACTCGCATTCACACCCAGGTTCAGTGTGTTTCTCTGATCGTGGTCCACCGGCGAATACCCTGGGGGCGGCTCGCATCCCGCCGGCGCGGGAACCGGGCAGATCAAGCCTCCGCTGAATGGCCCCAGATCCTGTGCGATCTGATTCGAGTAGGCCAGGTGGACCTGAGCACGACGCCAGAGGCGCGGCGAACGCAGCGTGGTTTCCCAACCCTGAATCAGGGCGGCAGTCCAGGTAATTGGGAAGAAAATGTTCGATTCGCCCACATTGTTGTGGTCCAGCCAGTTCTTTGCGCGTGTCTGGAAGCTGTCTTCCTCAAGCACCCAGCCGTGAAAAGGAATCGAGATGCCGAACTGGTATTCTTCATCGCGCTCTCCCTTGAGCGGGCCGAAAGTGAATGACTGGCTGGTAGCTAAATCGAGTATGGGACCGGTCGTGGTGAGAAGAGGAGGCGCCTGATAAAACTTGCCGTAAAAGGCATGAAAGACCCAATTCAGTTTGGGGACTCTGAGGGCGCCGCCGAAGCGCGGGTCCGTCGCGTTTTCGATGACTCCCGGTTCGCCTCCGACTCCGGGGGTGGAAAAGTGCGATTCGCGGAGCCCCGCAATCAGCGTCAGCCATGAGGTCACTCTAAACCGGTCACTTACGAATTCCTCAAGCAGGCCGCCCGTTACAGCAGCCGAAGACGAGCCGTAATTCTGACAATTCGGCGCGCAATCGGTAAAAACATTATTGAAGAAGTTACTCTGGCGCTGCGCGAATCCATACACCCCAACCTGAATGTCATTATTCTTCAAAGTAGTTATGTTCAGGCTCGTTTGTGCACCGGCATAATTGGAGGTCTGATTTACAGTCGAGATCACCGGTACGTCGTTCAGTCCGCCGTTATAGCTGGCTTGATTGTAATGATAGAAGGGTGAGACCGTCAGCAGCAGGTTTGGATTAAATGTGTGAATCCATGAGAAGGTGAGGTACCATCGGGTTCACGTTCACTGTCCAGCAGCCCGTAACTGGGATAAACCTGATTTCCGGCCGAGTTGGGATTCGGGTCGATGGGGATCTGGTAATAGTCCTGGCGCAGCGAAGCAACCAGCCGAAATTGGTCGGATGAACTGGCGTTGAATATGAGTGACGCGAACCCGCCAAAACCGTTGTCAGCGTCGTGAACAACCTGGCCGATCGGCGCCTGCAGACCGTAGTTGCTGCGATTGCCGTTTACACTCAGGTAATAAGCGAAGCGCCTGGTGTGCCCCCCCAAATTGAATTGATCGTTCGTTTGGTACCAATTGCCGAAGGAGGTGACGAGTTCCGCCTCGTTGTTACGCTCGAAGCCGGATCGGGGCACGATGTTGAAAATCCCATAGGTACGGTCTCCATACTGCGCATCGTAACTGCCTCGCTGTATTTCCAGATAATCGATGTCCTTGGGGTCAATCTGCGGGCCCAGATTCGTGGCGATGTTGGTGTTGGGTACCGGGACACCGTCAATCAGCCAGTCGACTTGATGGCCTCCGCGCATGTGCAGCATGTCGTGGGTTACGTACGCACCGGGAGTGTAGTCGGTAATCATCGCCATGCTGTTGGTGCGGTCGGCACCGGGTGTTTGGGCTATGTCCTCACGGTCGACCAGAGTTGTGGGAGTAACAGAATCCATGTTGACCGCACCTGCCTGGCCGACGACACTGGTCGTCTGATTCACAGTGGCGATCGCCAGTTGAAAGTGAAGAACCGGCGATGAGCCGGAGGTTACTGTGACCGTCTGCTCCGAAGTTTCGAACTGCGACTGAGTCACGGTTATTTTATAGTCGCCAACCGGCACGGTGGTGAACGAAAATTCACCGTTATTGTCCGATTTTGCGGTTTGAGACCAATCCGAGGTAACCGCCCGCAGCTTTACCGATGCTCCGAGCATAGGCCGGTGTTGTGGGTCGTGTACGATTCCTTGTACTCTTCCAAAGATCGTTGCGTGGAGCGGAGAACCAAACACCAGAAAAGCCGCCATGCACAAGACAACGGACTTCATACCTTTCATCTCATATCTCCTGATTCGTTCAACAACGATTCGACCGGATATTGCTCTTGCCCGTTATATTGGCCTGTCCCGGTCATGTCGTTACCGCTCCCTCACGGTCACGGCTCGGAAACAGGTGGTTTTACTGAGCCGTGACCGTAAGGGAGCGGTAACGGAATCGCAGAGACAGCCCGTTAGTTACGCGAACGAAGGAGAGGAAGGAGGGCCGCGTTTTTGATGAGAGCGGCTGAGACACAAGCGGCCCCGCGCCCGGGTCGAATACCGCACTGCCGCATGATCTGCACGCGGTGCGAATACGGCGGGGGAGACCGTTGGGATGAAAGTGTCGGAGCCTGTGGTTGTGATGAACGAGCCCGGGAACGACGGGCATCTGTCACCGGATTCGAATGACGGGCCGGATGACGACGTCTGCTCCGTACCGGACATGGCCGAGCAATGATGTTGGCCTGTGCGGCGGCAGCAGGCAGGAAGACTTGACTCGGAATCGGCTGAGAGCGCAGGGCTGATCAGCGAGAAGCTGAACAGCGCGAGCAGAACAATGGCAGACAGTCGCCGCAAGGCTTCATCCTACTACAGGTGGTACAGCATCAGATACACCACCACGCCCGTGACGCTGACGTAAAGCCAGATCGGCAGCGTCCAGCGCGCGATTTTCCGGTGACGGTCGAAACGAGAACGCAGGCCGCGGTTCAAAGTAATAATCGCGAGCACCGGCACCGTTGCGGCGAGCGCCGTATGCGTGTCCAGAATCGAAAAATAGACAGTCCGGATCAATCCCGTGTGCTGGAAGGAAACGATCCCCGCATGCAGGTGATACACGATATAGCTGATCAGAAACGCGGTCGAAACGCCGAAAGCGGTCAGCATCACGCGCCGGTGCCGCTCGATGCGGTGATTACGAATCAGAATGAATCCCCACACCAGCAGAATGGCGGCGGTTCCGTTGAGCACCGCGTTCAGCGTCGGAAGCTTGTCGAAAATATTCACGCCGGTTCTTTTTCGAGCCGGGCCGCGTCCTTCGCGATGCGGGCGACCGGATCGCCTTCCGCAATGCCGTAGTACCCGCGAATGCGGCTCTTCTTGTCGATCAGGACAAACCGGGTGCTGTGATCCATGCCGGCGCCGATCGTTCCGAGCTTGAATGCGTCACGATCCAGCATGTTCAGGGTGGCAACGTCGCCGGTAAGAAAACTCCAGCGCGCATCGTCGGCGCCGAACTGCTGACCGTACTTCTCCAGAACCGGCGGCGTGTCGTGCAGAGGATCGACGGTGAATGAGACCAGCCGTACGTCCCGATCGGCAGTGCCCTGCAAACGATGCATATGTGAACTCATGCGCGGGCAGGGACCTTCACAGGTGGTGAAGATAAAATCCGCGACCCAGACATGGCCATCAAGCGCGGACCGGTCGAACTTACTCCCCTGCTGATTAAGCAGCTCGAACTGCGGAATCTCACCAAGAACCGGAAGAGGCTTCTCCGCCGCACAACCCGAGAGTAACAACGCCAGTAAGAGACCCGGAACTAAGTAACGCCGCATCAGAAAGGACGATCGAACACCATCAACCCGTAGATCATCGGCAGGTAGATGACCGATGCGAGAAGTACATGACGTGCGCGCACGTTCGTGAGATCGAACGCAACGCGAACACCTGTATACAAAAACCACCCGCCCAGCAGCAGAGCGCCAACCAGGTATACTTTGCCAGTCATGCCCAGCAATACCGGGAACAGGCTTACCGGAATCAAAGTGGATGCATAGAGAATAATCTGCCGCCCTGTCGAACTGCCGTCCGGCTCAACCACCGGCAGCATACGAATCCCCGCGCGCGCGTAATCTTCCCGGTACATCCACGCGATGGCGAGGAAATGCGGGAACTGCCAGACGAACAGGATCGTGAAGAGGACCCACGCTTCCGGTGTCAGGCCGCCATAAGCCGCGGCATAACCGATCAATGGCGGCATCGCACCCGGCAACGCGCCCACCACCGTCGACAGATGTGAGCGCTGCTTGAGCGGCGTATAGAGAAAGAGATAACTGGCGAGTGTCAGCGCGCCCAGCACGGCCGAGAGCAGGTTCACCCAGCGGGCCATTTCAACGAATCCCACAACTGCCAGCGCGATTCCGAACCACATGGCGCTCTTCGCAGTCATCCTTCCGGACGGCAGAGGCCTTGCGGAAGTCCGGCGCATGAGGCAATCGGCCTCGCGTTCGTACCACTGATTTAACGCGGCAGTGCCGGAAGCGATGAGACCGGTGCCAATTAAGGTATGCAGGAGCAGGAACCAGTCGGCGGCGCCGGTCCATGGGCGCTTGAGGCCGAAGAAATACCCGACGCCCGTGCTCATCAGGATGAGCCAGGTGATGCGTGGTTTCGTGAGTGCGATATAGTCCCGCATCAGGTAATGGCCGCGACCCGCGGGGCCGCAAATTCACGCACAGGCTCCGTCAGGTTCCGGCGCACCAGAATCGCCAGGGCAACGCTGGCCGCCATCGTCAACGCTCCGACGGCGACGTGCAGCACGGTCAGCGCAACCATGGCAGGCATCGGCTGAACAGCGTCGGCATAGGCAATCCGGCTCATATACGCGCCAATTCCGAGGAACACCTGGCAGAACGTGATGCTCAGCAGCGCGAGCGACGCCAGCCGCAGTTCGCGATTATGCGCGTAGTGAAGCAAAATTCGCAATGAAATCCAAAGTATCACGCCGGTCGCGACGGGCGCCCAGGCGATGTGATAAATAGAGCCAATTGCCTTATGGCGAGCGGCCGCGCCCAGGGCGAGCTGCATCAGAACGCAGATCGGCGCGGCCAGCGACAGACCGCGAATGGGATACTGCGGGTCCTCGTCAACGACTGCCGGCCCGCGCAGCCACCACTCCGATGTAAACAGCGCGATAGCGACCGTAGTCGAAAAGAAAAGCTGCGCCAGACAGGCGTGCGAAGTCGATATCCACCACGGCAGGAGAAGCAGAACGGTGAGCCCTCCGAGGACGCCCTGGACAATCACGGCCAGCAGTGCGATGACTCCCAGCCAGCGCAGCCATTTCCGGGATTCGGCGCGGAACAGCCAGATCATCGAGACGATCGTCAGTATCCCCAC
>Ga0181521_10008731_pt1 | contig 10312 bp, 10 predicted proteins | sample PEATcosm2014_Bin_32_FD_119764 | JGI IMG/M metagenome (GOLD analysis project Ga0181521, IMG submission 119764) | Peatland microbial communities from MTU Mesocosm Facility, Houghton, MI, USA - PEATcosm2014_Bin02_60_metaG | ecosystem: Environmental > Terrestrial > Soil > Wetlands > Peat | place... | reverse complement strand
TGGAAATGCTGTTCAAAAAGCTTCTTGAGAACGTCCATGGTCCCAAAACGAGTCTAGTCGGTCAGGGGTCAGATGGCGAGTGGCTGAAGATAGAGAGGTCGAAAAAGGCACTTGGCTCTTCGAAGTTTGCCAAGCGCCGAAGCTTCAAAAGCGCTCAACGACTGGCGCGCGCGGCGAACGATGCCCTAGATGAAGCAGCCAAGATTACCTTCGAATCCTTGTTCCACGCGGCCATCCGGCCAAACCACGATGGGAACCATGTCGCCGTAAGTGCGGGCCTGGTCCAGCAATTCCTGACTCAGCTCGACGCGGCGTTCTTCGTATGCGACGCCCTCGGCCTCCCATTTGCGGAGAAGCTTTACACACGCGTCGCATCCGCGGATGGTGTACACAATGGGAACTTGCACGTCCATGCGCCTCGGCTCAGCCGTGATCCGGCAAGTCTCGGGCCTTCGACAAAAGCGCGCGCATTTCCTTGATGGATTCCTTCCGCCATTCCGGGAAGCGGGGCTTGGTCCTTGCGACGAGTTCTCGAAGGAATGCTTGCTTGACGGCTTCCGGTACCGTCGCGAAGCCACCCTCACGAGGCAGGTTCAGCTTGGACTTGACCTGGTCGATAATCGCGGCCAGCTCGACGTGAGCGCCCGCGGATCTTTCGGTGAAGTGGGTGATATAGCGAGTATCGCGGGTGTAAAACACGAACACGGGTATCGCGCGGGATTTTCCGTCGTTGCTGAGAAACTCATCCATGATGTCCGGGTTCTGGTCACGGAGAAAGATTCGCAGGTCCATGCCCGTGGCCTCGGCGATGCGGGCTACGGTCGGGAGTTCGCGGTAGACGTCGCCGCACCAGGCCTCCGCTAGGGCGAGTATTTTCGCCGGGCCGTTCGGCAAGGCAGCAGCTTTCTTGAAGAACGCGAGGTCGTCGGCGGAGAGCGGCGACTCGTTGTAGTAAAGATCAAATTTATCGCGATTGACGGTTGCTTGAGCGAGGAAATCCGCATAGCGGAGCCCTTGCTCGAACCGGATCGGAGTGACAACGGTGGTTGCTTCCAGCATGTTCGCCGCTCCCGATCTGACGGCCGAAAGACAAATCGTACCATAAGATATTGGCAGAGTGCCGGGACGCGGCAAACGGACCAGTGGAGTGCTGGCAAATCAGATCCTGCTGACCAGGCACAGGGAGATCGCGAGGTTCCGACCGCCAATTCACGTGGTAATCGTTCCGGCAAGGGACACGGATCGGGCGTCGGGCTTACATTAGTGGGTAGGACACCAGCCAATCCGTGATGGCTTTGGCCAGCCCGGATAGGTCATCCATAAACATCCGGCTGCGCGTCTGGCGCAACGTTTTAACGCGAACGTCGCAAAAGAAGGAAGAGCGGCGCAGCGAGACAGACCAATCCTCGCCCCTGGGAGGCTCCCCGATGCACTCTCGAATCGCGCTTTCGAGTTCCCCTTGTGTTGCTTCGTCCCAATCGCCGGTAAAGTTAAGAGAGAGGCTCATAGCGGGTGGCGTTCGTCTATGGCCCATAACAGCGGTGGCTCTCGCGGGACTGTGACGCGGATCACCATCCCCTGTGACGCGGAACACGTCGAGAATTTGATTAAGGAATTAGGAAAGTTGGGAGGAAGTGAGCATCTAACGGGAGTGAGCAAGAGGGGACACCGGCAAAAACGATGCCGACTCCAAACGCTCCGCAACGTAAGGCTTTACCGTCGAGGCCACTTTCCTTCGGAAACCGTAGGATGATGGGCCGCCCTTACGCTGGGACGCCTCTTTTTTTGTCTCGGTCGCGACACACTAATTGCTGATAAGCGCGGTACCTGACAAGTGCCCCGAATTTGAAACTGACCACCACCATTTCGGCGCCGCAGTTGATTGCACAGGCTTGATGGCATATAGTCAGCGCCATCCGGCGATCGGCACGAAGTCATCGGGAATCGTGATGCGTCCAATGAAAATGCAGAGCGATTGGAGGTGGCAGGGCGGATTTTTTCTGATCGCTGCGGTTTTTTCCGCGACGGTTTTTTCCGCAATGGCGCCGATTGCCCACGGAGGTAGCACCTTGGATCTCATTCGAGTAGAGACGGAAGACAAACAGGCGTTGAACGGGCTGCTGTGGACGCCGCAGACGCGCGGCGATTCGCTGGTGATTTTGGTGCCGGGCGCGACGACGGGCGCGGCGCTGATCCCCTCGCACGACTACTATCCCATGGCCACCGGACTGACCGACAAGGGCTACACCTTCCTGATCGCCAACATGCGCGCCGCGTACAACTATCCCTACGCGGAGTATTCGGACGCGACCAAGGACGTCGCCGCGTTCGTCGCCTACGCCAAGGCGCAGGGCTACACGCGCATCGCGATTTTCGGGATCAGTCTCGGCGGGCCGCGCATGGCGCAGTACATGGCGGAGCGCAACGATCCCGCGGTGAAGGCGGTCGGCTTCATCGCGTCAATTCCCTCGCCCTACCTCGAATTTCAGGTTCGCTCGACCCCGGCGGAGAGGAAGCGCCTCGACGACTGGCTCCAGCACGCGCGCGATCTGGTCGCGCAAGGCAAAGGACAGGAGCCGATGGCGTTCGAGAACTGGTTTCCGGACGGCCGGTCGTTCATGGGGACCGCGCAGTCGATGATCAGCTTCTTCGGCGCGCCGAGCGACAAGGGCTCGCCCAGCTCAGTGAAGTACGGGCCGCAGATCAAGGTGCCGGCGCTGGTGATCCACGGCGACAAGGACGAAATTTCCTTTCCGCCGAATGCCAAGGCGATTTACGACAGCCTGACGGCGTCGCCGCAGCGCGACCTGATCTGGGTCCCGGGCGCAAGCCACTATCTGACGCCGGGTCCGATCGCGGAAGCCTACGCCAAGAACATTACCGCCTGGCTGGTGAAGAATATGCCGGCGGGAAAGCGCCCGTAAGCGGCGTTTAGCCTGCCTTAGCCGGATGGCGGGGAGCCGCTTCGAGGGGACGCGTTACGTCGTGGCTTCGGCGACGGCCTGGAGCGCGTCACCGATCAGGAGCGCCGACTTCCACTCGTCGAGGAACACGGCGCCCAGGCTGCGATAGAAGTCGATGGCCTCTTTGTTCCAGTCGAGAATCTCGCAGCGCACGCAGAAGTGGCCCTCCTTCCACGCGATTCCCGCCACGTGCGCGAGCAGCGCTTTGCCGACCCCGTGCTTGCGGAAGTCCGCGCGGACGAAGATGTCGTCGAGGAAAAGGCCCGCGCGGCCCTGAAACGTGGAGTAGAACTCGAAGAAGACGGCGTAGCCGGCGACCTGGCCGTCCCACTCGGCGATCACGGCGCGGAATTTCGGGATGGCGCCGAAGCCGTCGCGAAGGAGGTCCTCTTCGGTGACGCTGGCCTCGTGCGCGAGTTTGTCGTACTCGGCGAATTCGTGGACGAGAATCTTGAGCAGCGGCACGTCTTCGATGGTGGCGGGGCGAATCGAGAGCATCGGCAGTGTCCCAGGCTCGTGCGATCTCAGCCTGGGAATTATAGGCCAGCGCGAGGGTGCGTGTCGCTGTGAATCGGGGACTCGATGTTTCGGTGGCTCAACTTGTCGTCAGACGGCGTGCTTTCGAGTAAGCGGCTCGCGCACATTTTTCCGGTGTGGTTTGGACTCGCGGAGACCGACCAGAATCATTACAGCGCAAGCGATGCTAAATACGCTCATCGCGAAAAACATCCTGGCTGTCTCCTTTCGCGGCCTCGACGGTCGCCTTGTCCTCGTTTTACCGCCGTTTAACTCATAAGTAAAGAGAGATACTCTTGCCCGCTTGCGCGCATGCCGTCACGCCTATTCCTTAAGGCCCATGGCGGCGGCGTAGGCTTTGCGGACTTCGCTGGGCTGGCCGGCCTGGAAGACGTAGTCGGTGAGCTGGCCGGCTCCGAGCGGATGCTTCGCCAATTGCACGAGCGTCATGCCTTCGACGAGGTTCTTGCGGTCCGCGATGGGGAGGTTGATGCAGCGGTTGATTTCGGGATCGCGGATGGTGGCCTTGGGGTCTTCGCCGCACATGATGGCTTCGATATCTTTCAGGAAGCGCTGCCGCAGCATGATGATGCCCGCGTCGCTCGTGCCGAGATGCTCGCGCGTGCGATCGGCGATAGTTCCCTGCCCCATCCACGCGACGAAGTCCTGGTTCATCACGTGAGTTGAAATCCAGCGGCCGGTTTCGGCGTCGCGCACGGGACCGTGCCACGCGGGAATCTGCTCCTGCGCGTAGGGCTCGCGGTCCCTGGGGACGCGGCTGAAGCACCAGGTGACGCTCAGCGTGTTCCGGTCGTCGATCGGCACGCGCCACTCGAAGTGGTCGCCCGTAAAGAGCGCGTTGGGCCACAGGCAGACGCGGCCCACCTTCCACATCGGATCGTTTTCGCTCATGCCCTCGCGGATGCGGCGGTAGACGATGCCGTAGTCGAATTCCTCGAACGCGAGCTTCAGATGCCGCGGCGAATATTTTTCGCCCTTGTCTTTGAGGCGGACGCTCCAGTTCATGTGCATCCACTCGAAGTGCAGCGGATCGACGGAGTTTTCCTGGCACTGGAGCCAGTTGCACGGAACGTCGGCGAAGACGATCTGCACGAAGCCGTTTTTCCACGTGAACGGCTCCCAGTTCGGCACCAGCGGCGCCGGCTCCGGCCCCAGATACGCCCAGATCAGCCCGGCGCGCGTCTCGACCGGATACGCCTTGATGCGGATTTTGTCGCGGTAGCGCGCGTCGGGCTGCGCGACGTCTTCATAGGGCTGCTCGAGGCAGCGGCCGTCGCGATCGAAGAGCCAGCCGTGATAGTTGCAGCGCAGGCCGCACTGCTCGACGAATCCGTAGGACATGTCCGCGCAGCGATGCGGGCAGTGGCGATCGACCAGGCCGAACGTGCCGCTCATGTCCTTGTAGAGCGTGAGGTCTTCACCCATCAGGCGAACGGGCTTGATGCTTTCGTTTTCGAACTCGCTGACCGCGGCGATGGGCATCCAGTAGCGGCGCAGCAGGTCGCCCATGGGCTCGCCGCGGCTCACCTGGGTCAGAAGCTGGTTCCTGTCTTGGTCGAGCATCGGACTTTGGATAGGATTCTACCGCAACTGCCGCCGCGCGCCAAAGCGAAGTCGCCGTCGCGAAGCAGTTATTTCTGGAAGTGTCGCCAGAAAGCGGCGGGCAACGCGAGCAGTCTGTGAGAGGATACGGCCCGCCAATCCGGAGGGGCTAGCGACGAAATACCGCAATCGTGTGCTGGGACTCCTGTCCCTTCTGATGGTCATCACTTACCTCGACCGCGTCTGCATTTCAGTGGCTGGACCGCGCATGCAGCAGGCGCTGCACATAGGTCCTGTGGGCTGGGGTTGGGTGACCGGCGTCTTCACGCTCGCGTACGCGGCATTTGAGATCCCCAGCGGCGCGCTGGGCGACCGGATTGGAGCGCGCAAAGTGCTCACCCGGGTCGTGCTGTGGTGGTCCGCATTCACTTCGCTGACAGGTCTGGTGACAGGCTACTTTCCGCTTTTGATGACGCGGTTTCTCTTTGGGGCGGGTGAGGCGGGCGCTTTTCCAAATGCCTCGATTGCCGTGGCGCGCTGGTTTCCCGTTCACGAGCGCGGCCGCGCCTTTGGAATCTCATTGATGGCGAGCCAATTGGGCGGCGCGATTGCGCCGCTGCTGGTGGTGCCAATCCAGATTCATTACGGATGGCGAGCATCTTTCTTTGTATTTGGAATCCTGGGAGTGGCCTGGAGCGCCGCTTGGTACTGGTGGTTTCGAGACTCGCCGGCGGAGAAGGCGGGCGTCAGCCAAGCGGAGTTAGAGGAGACCCGCGGCCTGGTTGCCAAAGCGCATCATGCGCATCGGGGTCTTCCATGGAAGATTGCTCTTCGCTCCGGAAACTTGTGGGCCGCGCTGGCCGTGGCTTTTTGCTTCGTATACACCATGTATTTTTTCCAATCGTGGTTCCACACCTACCTGGTGAAGGGACGAGGATACAGCGAAAACGCTCTTCTGCTTTCGTCTCTGCCTTTTCTCGTGGGCGCGGCTGCGAACTGTGGCGGAGGACTCGCCAGCCATGCGCTGGTGAAAAGATTCGGGCTCAAGTGGGGCCGCCGCTCGATCGGTGTGGCGGGCCTGGGGGCCGCGGCGGTGTGCGCGGTCGCGGTCATGTTCACGCAACAAAGGATTGGGGCTCTGGTCTTGCTGTCCCTAATCTACGGCGGGGTTACTTTTCAGCAGCCGACGATGTTTGCGGTGTGCCTGGATATCGGCGGCGAGTATGCCGGTGCGGTGGTTGGCGTCATGAACACCGCCGCGCAAATTGGCTCGTTCGTGTCGTCGGTGGCGTTTGGATATCTGGTGAACCGCTACGGCAGTTACGATGTGCCCTTCATCCCGATGACCGCACTGCTCCTGATCGGCGCCTGGCTCTGGCTCAAGGTTGACCCTGCCGAGGCGTTGATTCCCGAGTTGCAGAAAGCAAAAGCTTGATTAGCGCAGGGCGTATTTGAGCCGTTTCGTGGTTTTCTGCAACTGCTTCTTAAGAGCCTCAACCTGTTTTGAAATTGCCGCAAGCTCCTTTTTTGCGACAACGCCGGCCTTTGCCACCTTGTGAGCTGTACGATCGGCCCGCCCCACTACAGTGCCAATTGTTTCCGCCGCCCGCGTGAGCCTGGTTTTCTTCGCCATTTTTCCTCCTGCCGGTTTCCTTCTTGCCGTGCGCGAGTCTATCACCGGCGTACTTCTCGGGCAACGTTGCTCCCCGGCCATCCTCCTGTCCTAATCTGCTCCGGGTTGGGCGCTGGCGCGCGGGGTTGCGGCGTCAGGCTTTCCTGCTGAACATGCGGGAGAACGCAGAGGGAGACTTCGTGCCCTTTTCGCGGGAGTCCAACTCGGCGAGCCGCGCGAGAGCCTTGGCGTCCGTGGGGTCGATGACCAGGATTTTGGAGTAGAGGTCGCGTGCACGCGTAAAGAGCTGCATCTCCTCGCAAAGCTCGGCGAACTGAAGCTTGATTTTCGCACTCCAGGGATCGAGCTCAACGGCCGTCTCGAAATGCTGGATGGCCTCGTTGCGGTAGCGCTCGACGGTCCCGAGGCTGCGGGCCAGCGCCGCGCGGTACTTGGCGTCCTCCGGAGCGAGGTCGACGCACTTGCGAAGCCACGTGACCGAGCCGACGAAGTTGCGAGCGCGAAGGTATTCGGTGGCGCGCGCAAAACATTCCTGGAGCGTCTCGCGCGCTTCGGTTGTTTCCCGATTGAGGTTGAACGCGCCCGAAGCGGTAATTTTTTTGTCGTAAGCGGCGCGCTTTTCCGCGTCGCCAAGAGTTTTGTAGGCCAGGGTAACCACCTCCATCAAATGCTGGAGGGTCTTCACAAGCTCGGGCTGCCCCATGTGATGATCCGGATGAAACTTCCGGGCAATGGAGTAGAAGCTTTTCTTGACCTGGCCGGCCGTGGAATCGGTGGTGACGCCGAGGAGCCGGTAATAGGTGCCGTCTTCGGCGAGTTCGAGCAGGCGCTTGAGTTCCTGTTCGAAGGCAGGTTCGTCCGGCGGCGGCGCGGTTTCGGCGGACGCGGAAGCTGGAGTTGAAGGCGCGGCGTCGGCTGCCGATGCGGGCGCCGAGCCGGGAGTGGGAACGGGAGGCTGCACGGCCGGGCGAGCGGATTTCTTGTCCGGAACTGCTGCGGTTGGCGCTTCCTGCTCCGCTATCAGGAATCGATGGAGCCTCGCGCGGTCTTCCGGCCGCATCTGAATGAACTGTAGCCCCATGCCGACACCAGGTCTGACGTGGCGCACGATGGCGCGAGCGCGAACCTCTCCGGTGGGCACGTCGAAGAGTATCTCGATGGTGGAGCCCTTTGTCTCCGGCTCGGTGGTGTACACAAACACGCCGCCCAGCCCGAGTTCCTGCATGCGCGAGACGGTGTGATGGGCGGGGGATTTCCAGCCGACGAACATCCCCTTGGGCACTTTGATCCGGGGATACTTTCGGCGTCTATCGGGCTTCGGTTCGTTCATTAGGTCACGTAATGAGTCTAACCGCCGCGCCGCGCAGCGACTTGTTGGCGAAAGCCGCTGGTGCCCTATGCCGCATCTCCGCGGCCGATGGAGAGCGGGCGAGGTCCAGCGTGACGTCGAGCGAGCGGAGTGCCCCGAGGCGCAGGCGCAACCAAACCAATTCAAGTGGGTTGCCTCCATCCGTAGCTTCTTTCAGCTTTCCGTCTGTCAATGCTTTGGCTCCGCCGGAGCACCCATACTAGAAGTGCCGCCCGGTCACGTGGCCGTTGCGGTCGTTGATCTGTTTCAATCCGTCCAAGTCAAGTAACAACAGCGCGAACTCCCGCTCCGTGCGCTTGGATCGCCGAATTTCGGCGTCGAGAATGTTAGGGTGACATTCTTACGTTGCGACGACACTCGGCAAGCCAGAGGTTGAGAACCTTCAAGTGATCTGGTGGAGGATCAATAAATGCAATCCCCATGCCTATTCGCTCATGGACATAGATAATCTTGCCGCTTGTCATGAAAGTTCCCGAATCGCGAAAAATGCGCACTTTACGAACCGTTCCCACTGGAAGTGTGTTCAGGCTATCCATGTAACAGCCTTTCCGGCTTATTTCCGCCACCCTTCCGGAAAGACACACTGCGCTCTCACCGTCTATCATCTCGGTCGTTGCGGAAAAGGGATAGCGGGGTATTTTCCTGAGCTGACTGTAGGACACGCTCGACCTCGGTTGCGCCACCAGCCGTACCGCGTGTTGCAGCTTTTTCGGTGCGCAGGGCATCGCCATGCACAATACCGCGCCCGCTTGGTGGCACGCGGAATAATCCGACGCCTGGCCAGAGCGCGTCAGCAGAATCACGGGAATGTGCTGCAGCCGGCTGCTCTTCTTTACGATCGAGCACAAATCCTGCCCGCTGATTTCGCCGGCTTCCATCCCGGCGAGCAGCACATCGGGCGTCGCGGTCAGCAGAATTTCGAGCGCTTCCGTCCCGCTCGCGGCGTGCACCACCTGGTATCCGTCCGCCTGGAGCAAATCGCGCGTGAGACTCGCAATACGCGGGTCCGATTCGACAAAGAGCACGCCCCCGTTCAAGGGGACACAGGTTGAGACCAGTTGTACCCCGGCGTTGATACCCTCGACTTCCTGGAATTCGAGCGCCACCGCGTACGAGAGGTGATCCGGCATCAGCGTGTTGCGGACCACTCGCGCGCGTTGCGCCGTGTCAACCGCTGTCCGCTCGGGGCCGCACCCGAGCCTGACTTCGAGGAACTGCCCCGCCCAATAGCCCCCGCGTCCTGTCGCAACCAACAAGCCGTCGCGCGATGCGTTAATCGTTTTGCCCACATCCTCAAATGGTTGAATCGATCCGATGCCGCCGCAAATGTGCACCGGCATAGCCAGTTTGACGCGGCGCCGCCGGCGCCGGTCGCGTCCGTCCGGGCCAAAGCGCCCTGTTGCGACGGCATTTACTTCTGAAATGGGGGGGTCGGTACTCATCGTTTTCCCTCCACAGATACATTTCGGCACCGGAGAGCGATTCGGCGCTGATTGCGTCATTGGTTCCCGCGACAGCAGATGCCCCAAGCCGTGTGAAGGGAACACGGTTACCCTGTCTCACTCCGGTCAGCAGGGAGTTAAGCAGTTGTGGCTGATTGATGAAGTCGCTGAACTGTCCTCCCGAATAACGCTATTCGGATAACGGAAGAGCATCTGTTCACTTTGACACACAATTCGTATGCGTTATCCCTCGCGTCCTTGCCGATATTTTCAAGATGGATCGATCCACAATATGCGCGCCAATTATGCGAACGACCGTTCCATCCGCGGTGATCGGTCACGTGCCGTTCACGCGGTCGACCTTCTCCATGCGTAGTTTCTTTCATCTTTCCGGCTGTCAATGTCTTGCCTCTGCCGCAGCACCCATACGAGAAGCCCTGCCCGGTCGCGCGTCCCGGTTTTTTGCTCCAGATCGCGCATTACCTCGTACACAGCCATGGGAACCATCCGGAACTCTTGGCAGATTTCCTTGTCGCTCTTTCCGGCGGCGAAAGCCCGCAATACGATCGATTCTTCGAGATTGAACGTCGGGTTCGGCCGGACAGCGGGGGTCTGCCCCGGGGTTGCGGCAGAATCGAAGGCCGCCGCATCGTGCTGATCGGAATTGTTTGCCTTCGGTTTGTAGTTCACGGCCGGATAGGAGCGCTGTGCATTTTTTCTTTCATTGCGTACAACCCCACGTCTGCTGCGCCGAGGAGGATATCAAGCGTGGCGCCATCGGCCGGAAAGAGGGCAATCCCTACGCTGGCGGATAGCCTCGGCAGCC
>Ga0181521_10008728_pt1 | contig 10315 bp, 7 predicted proteins | sample PEATcosm2014_Bin_32_FD_119764 | JGI IMG/M metagenome (GOLD analysis project Ga0181521, IMG submission 119764) | Peatland microbial communities from MTU Mesocosm Facility, Houghton, MI, USA - PEATcosm2014_Bin02_60_metaG | ecosystem: Environmental > Terrestrial > Soil > Wetlands > Peat | place... | reverse complement strand
TCCCCGGCTCGGCAAATGTCCCACTCGCCGACGACGGTGCTGTGCACCAAGTCCACATCGTTCTGGGGTAAGGGTGGTTGGACTGCCCTGTCTTTCGCGGAAACCCAGAACGGACAAGGATTAGCGCGTTTCTTCGTGCCTGGCGGCCCGGAAGGCACGCGCCGGTAGCTCACAAGGTCACGAGCCTAATATGAAATTGGTTCCTTCGCTCGGCAATCATGATCCCGTCGGGCTGGCTTTGTTCATTCTGAGCGCTACGCGCTCAGGGACCGGAGGTCGTTGGTTCGATCCAACCCCGGCGACCATCTCTTGGTCCAGATCTTCCCCTTATGCCAGTCCCACCTGTGAGTGTGTCGCCATACAGGAATGCTTGCGGTGCAATTGAGAACTTCGACTGGTCACAAGTGAGCGGTCGCGCTGGCAGACTCTGGCGCGTTCGCGTCCCGCTCAAAACTGGCTATAGGGGATGTTCTCGAACGGAGAGACTGCGTCGGACGCGGAATGTACGTCGCAAATTCCGTTCATCGAGGTTTGATCCGAGCTGTAAAAGGCGTCGCACGCATCCGTATTCCAGTCCTTCTGCCTCGTAATCGGATCGGACGGAACGGCGCCGATGTACTTGTAATCGACCAGGTCCTGAAGCGAATTTGGCGGGGCGTTCCGATCGCGAGTGTAGTTCTGAATCGCTTGGCGCATGACGTCGAGATCGTGATGGAGAGCGGCTTCCCGGGCGTGGATCACCGTCTGGTAGTATCCTCCTGCGGCGAGCGCGGCGAGGATCAGCATGATCGAGATGACGATCATCAGTTCGAGTAACGTGAAGCCGCGTGGCACGCGGCCTCTTTGCCTCGTCTCAGCCCTCATCCTGTCCAGCGTTGTCATCTGACTTGCCGAATTCCGCCAACGTGCGCCTACCAGTCCGAATACCTTGTCCCGTCAAGCCCCGTAGCCTGGGATTTGCTGTAGACGTCAAAAACGTCCTGGCCTCCCCACGACGTACTGTCCGGGTCGTCCTGCACGGAGCGCAGGCCCCAATCCGTATTCCCCGTCATGGGATCAACAGGAATCTCGCGCAGGTAGCGAATCCGTTGGCTCTGTCCACTTTGCCCGCCCTGAACCCCTTGCCCGCTCATTTGGATACCGTCCCTCAGCGTCTGCAAGTCGGGCGGATAGTTCTCCGTGCCGGCCTGCACTTGAAATTTTCCCTTCTCGGCATCGTCGTGGTAGCGGTCAATCGCGTCGCGCATCTCGCGCAAATCGTATCGCAGCGCCTCTTCACGGTGGCGGATCAGCGTGACCCGCTCGAGGGGGAGCGCGACGGTGGCCAGAATCACTAGGATCGAACAAGCGATGATGAGCTCGAGAAGTGTGAAACCTCGATTGAAATCCCGCGGACTCCCGGAAGCGCCCTCGCGCCTGGTTCGGGAACTCACTGAGCCACCACGAACCCGCTTCATGCTCAGCCTCATTGCACCTGGATCGCGGCTTCCCCGGAAACCATGGGAATCGTTTGCTGCTGGGAATTGTGCCCGTTGACCTGAAGGATCTGAAGCGCTGTCTTCCCCGGCGCGACGCCGCGGACCACGATCCCGAGCAGCGTGCCCGAGCCGTTCACACCGGGCGTATTCGGCTGGCGCGTGGCGGAAACAACCACTTCGCCGCGCTGCTGGTCGATTCGCTGCACGATCGCAATCTCCTGCGTGCCGCCGGAAAGGAAACCGCCGTCGCGAATCTCCTCCACCTGCACCACGGCCGGATCGAAGTGAATCAGCAGCGGGATCGAGTAAAGATCGGTCACGTTCGAGACCGCCAGTCCCAGCGTGGTTCGGTCACCCACGTGCAGCGTCGTGTCGGGCGGATCGAAATGAAGCTGGGCGGCCGGGGCTCCCACCGATTGCGGATTTGTTTGAGCGGACGGAAGAGGAGACGGCGCGGCGGATGACAGGGGCGAAGACGGCCCTTCCTCGTCTTCCCGGTACACTCGAGCGTTCGAATCCGTGCCCGCGGCCAGCGTTCGCAGATTCCCCGCGGAAATCGACGGGAACCGTAGGATGTGTGGCGTCAGGACGATCAAAACTTCGCTCTCCGCAATCGAAGTGCTGTTGTCGGAAAAGAGGTAGCGCAGAAGAGGAAGCTGTCCCAGGCCTGGGATTCCGTTGATGTTCTTCGTATCCGTGCGCTCGATCAGCCCGCCGAGGACGCTCACCTCGCCATCCTTCAATCTGATATCGTGCTCGACCTTGCGCTGGCCGATGATGGGCTGGTTGATTCCGCCGATGCTGCTCGTGCCGTCGATTTCCGACACCTCGACCGAGACCTTCATGCTGACGTCGCCATCCGGATGCACGCGGGGCTGCACTTCAATGTTCACTCCTACGTCGATATACGTGAACTGCGTATTCACCAGAGGATTGACTACGCCCGCTCCGCCGCCGACTCCGACCCCGACGCCGGCCTGAAAGCTACCCGTAGCAACAGGCACGCGCTCTCCTACCTTGAGTGTCGCCTTTTCGCCGTCGCTTACGCGAACCTCCGGATCCTGGATGATTTTCGTCCGGTTGTCCGTGAGTATGGCGTTTGCCGTCGCTCCCGGCAGCGTCAGGCTGTAATCTTCGCCCGAAAGATTCCTTAGGTTATCCAGCGTAATCTGGGTACTCGAGGGAGTGGTGGTGCTCGAACTTGAGCTCGAACTGCTCGAACTGCCAGGCTGTACCGAACTCCTCGGCGTGAACGAGGCCGCGACGCTCTGGCCGGGGAGTATTCCCAGGTCGCGCAGGTAATTCATGCTCGCTGTCAGCACCTGCACGTGGATCAAAACCTCGGGCTTGGCCTTGTCGATGTCGCGGATGATCTTGGAAGCGAGCGCCAGTTTATCCGGTGTGTCGCGGACCACGATCGCGTTCTGCGAGTTCACCTGCTGGATGCGGCGCAGGTCCAGAAGCTGCCGCAGCCCGGTCACGACCTCGGTCAGATCCTGCGGCGTGAGCGTATTTGAGAGATAGAATGTCCGCACTTCCTCGTCTTCGACGTCCCTGCGCTTCTGCGGATTGTCCGGCGCCACGAAAATGACGCTGCTCGTCAGCGGCTTCCAGAATGCCTTGCTCTGGAGTGCTACGGCATCAAGCGCCTGCTCGAGCGTGATGTTCGGGAGATCGGCCGAAATCCGCCGCGACGTGAAATCCGGGTCGAAAACAACACTTAGGCCCGCCAGCTTCGCGATCGTCTCGAAGACGACGCGGGCGTCATTCGTCATCTTCAAATTAATCGGTTCGCGCGAGATCAGCTTCAGCTCGGGGGGACCTGCGAGTAGGTCCGTATCGTCCGTCGGATTCGGATTGATGGTTTTGGGGGATTGTGCGGCGGCCTTCGCCGCCAGCAGATCTGTCGTGTGCTTCAATTGCTGATCGGCGGCGGCATTCGACGGGTCGATCGCCTGCGCTTTCTGGAACTCCGCCAGCGCCAGTTGCAGATCGCCCTTGTTGAGGGCCTTCTGGCCTTGTTCCAGGTGGAATTGGCCGGCCTCGAAGCGCGTGTGGGTCTCGCGTAGCTTGTATTCGGCGTTGGTAGGCTCGGCGCGGAGAGCGCGTTCGTAGTGAACCAGAGCCGTGTCGTAGTCCTGGAGGGCTTCCGCCTTGCGCCCGGCATTGTAATCTTGATTTGCCTTGGGGCAGCCGATCAGGAGGATCGCGGCGGACACCAAGATTGGTATATAGGCTTTGCGGCGCAACGGTGATCCCCCAGATCGCAAGAAGTTTAGCACTGGGGCTAGGATGCGGCAAGGAATCGCCCCAGTTGCCGGACTATTTGGTTACCACAGGTCCTCTGGAGCCGCATTAAGGGCTTATGAAAGTTATCGGCCCCGACCGTCCCGGAACTTCCCGGTATGCCGTCACTTGCGGGCGGTTGCGCGTGGCGGCTATGATAGCGGAGCTGTGAAATCCGCGACAAAAAAGGCCCAGTACGAAGGCGTCAAGATCGTCGCCCAGAACCGGGCCGCATCTTACAACTACCACCTCCTCGATAAGTTCGAGGCCGGCCTGGTCCTGGTCGGAACCGAGGTCAAGACCCTCCGGGAAGGCAAAGGAACCCTGCGCGAGGCGTATGCCGAGCTTCGCGACGGGGAGGCTTGGCTGATAAACTGCCACATTCCGGAGTACCTCCCCGGCGGATCGCGGAACCATGACCCGCTCCGGAAGCGCAAGCTGCTGCTCAACCGCCGGGAAATCGAGCGGCTCCTCGTCCAGACCCAGCAAAAGGGCATGACGATCGTCCCGCTCAAGATCTACTTCCGGGACGGCATCGCGAAATGCGAGTTGGCGGTGGCCAAGGGCAAGAAATTCCACGACCGGCGCGAAGCCGAGCGGCAGAAGGAAGCGAAACGCGAGGCCGATGAAGCGATCTATCGCTCTCGGCGGCGATAAAATAGCGACGAAAGGAATACATGCAGATCCAACTTGAGTACCAGCCGTACGCTTCGGTGCAGGCCGACGCGCTTGTTACCTACGTTTTCGACAAAGAGGACAAACTGGACGGAGCGGTTGGCGAGATAGACCGCGCGATGGGCGGAAAAATCGCTGCACTCGTCAAGAGTGGCGAGCTGACCGGCAAGTCGCTCGAACTCGTGCTCGTGCATTTCCCGGAGGGCCTTGCCGCGCGGAGGCTGCTTCTCGTCGGCGCGGGCAAACCGGAGAAGTTTGCCGTGTCCGATCTCCGGAAAATCGCCGGGACGGCGGTGCGTTATCTGAAGTCGCGCGGCATGAAGACATTCGTCTTCCTGACGCGCGACGGCGAGCGCGGCCCCACAGCCGCGCAGGCCACCGTCGAAGGATTGATCGTCGCCGATTTCGAGTCGGACAAGTACCGCACCGACAGGAAAAACCGCGAGATTCAGTCCGTCTCGCTGGCCGGATTCGACACGGGCCTCGGCGTGAACCTCACGGCCGCGATCGAGCATGGCCGCGTCGTCGCCGAATCGCAGAACTTCGCGCGTGATCTGATCAACGAGCCCTCGAACAAACTGACTCCTCGCATGCTCGCCGCGCGCGCCGAGGCCATGGCGAACGAGGCCGGTCTCGGAATCGAAATCCTCGACGAAAGAAAAATCGCGGAGCTGAAAATGGGCGCGCTGATCGGCGTGGCCCAAGGCAGCGTCGAGCCGCCGCGCGTCATCGTCGTCCGCTACACGCCCGCAAATCCACGGCCGGGCGCGCCGGTGCTGGGGCTGGTCGGCAAAGCCGTCACGTTCGACACCGGCGGCATCTCGATCAAGCCCGCCGCCAACATGGAGAAGATGAAGTACGACATGGGCGGCGGCGCCACGATGCTCGGCGCGATGCGCGCCCTTGCCGCGCTCAAACCGTCCGTTCCCATCATCGCCGTGATTGCCGCGACGGAGAACATGCCCGGCGGGCGCGCGCAAAAGCCCGGCGACGTGCAGGTGGCCATGTCCGGAAAGACGATCGAAGTGATCAACACGGACGCGGAAGGACGGCTCATCCTCGCCGATGCGGTTTTCTACGCGCGCCAACTCGGCTGCACGCACCTCATCGACGCGGCCACTCTCACGGGCGCGATCGAAGTCGCCCTCGCGAACGTCCACGTCGGCGCGTTCGGCACGCCGCGCGAGTACCTCGACCGGTTTCTCGAAAGCGCGAAGGCCGTGGGCGAAAAAATGTGGCCCATGCCGATGGACGACGAATACGAGGAGATGATCAAGAGCAACATCGCGGACATTCGCAACACCGGCAGCGGCAAGGGCGGCGGCGCGAGCACCGGCGCGTGGTTCATCAAGGAGTTTGCGGAAGACACGCCGTGGATACATCTCGACATCGCCTCGACCTGCTGGGTGGATGAAGGCCGGCCGTGGCTTGCCAAAGGACCCACCGGCGTCGCCATCCGCTCGATCGTCGATTTCGCCTTGAAGATGTGACGGCCGTTGGAGCGGGTGCGAAGAAGCTTGAAAAAGATCCGGCGTCACATCTTTTCAGGCGCCGTGATGCCGAGCAGGCCGAGCGTAGTGACGAGCTGCTCGCGCACGAGGGACGAGAGGCGCAGCAGAAACGCGCGCTTCTCTGCATCCTCTTCGGACAGGATGTGGTGCTTGTGGTAGAAGACGTTGAAGGCCTGCGCCAGCTCGAAGGCATAGCGCGCTAGGAACGCCGGCTCCTGAGCGCCTACTGCCGTAGCCACTCGCTCGTCGAGCGAGCCCGCAAGCAGCGCGAGGTCCCACAGATCGTCGCCTGAAGGCATCGCCAGAAATTTCGCCGCATCGATTTCGCCGCGGTCGATCCGGAGCAAGTTCGCCGCGTCCGCGTCGTTCAGCCGGTCCGCGCCCTTGCGCACAATTCCGTTCACGCGCACGACGGCATACTGCACATAGGGTCCCGTCTCGCCTTCGAAACTCAGCGCGTCTTCGAAATCGAAAGCAATGACGGTCGAGCGCGTGAATCGCAGCAAGAAATAGCGCAGCGCGCCGATGGCAACGGCGTTCGCGATCTGGTGGCCTTCGTAGGTCCCCGCCAACTCGGGATGGCGCGACTCGACTTCCTGCCGCGTGCTATCGAGGAGCTGATCGATCAGATCGTCTGCCTTTACTCCCTGTCCTTTGCGGCCGCTCACTTCGATATAAGGCTTCTTCGCGTCCTCGGCGGGGATTTCGTAGCCCATCTCCCGGGCGCAGCGTGGCGTGAGCGCGACAACGTTGTAGGAAAAGTGCCGCAGATGATCGGCTTCATCGGCGTATCCCAGCGCGCGCAGCCCCGCGACGACAACCTGCTGCGGATAGGCCTGCCGCGAGTCGATCACGTTAAACACTTCCTTCGCATGCCCGAATGACGGCGCACCGGATTCACCCTTTTCGGTCGACGGCTCACTCGCGGTGGTCCATGCCTCGTGGCCATCCGGATGCCTGTGGAATGGGCGGTAGTAGAAATCGCGTCCGAGCAGTCCGAATTTCCAGAGGTGGTAGGCGATGTCTTTTCCCACGTAGGTGACGGTGCCGTTCGACCGGACGATGATCTTGGCCTCTGCCAGTTCGTCTGGCTCTTCTTCGGCGGAAGTCTCCTTGTCCGAAGGAAGCTGCATCACCCAACATCCGGCGTTCTTGCCCGATGCCGCGAGCTGGATCGCGTTGCGCTCCTTCAGCATTGCGAAAGCGGCGTCCCAGAATTTCAGGTGCAGGATTTCGCTCTCTCGTGAGAGCAGATCGTAGTCGATGCCGAGCCGGTCGAGCGTTTTCAGATGGCAGCGCACGATGGCCGTCGATACAGCCTCCGCCATCTGCGCCGCTTCGCCGTGGCCTTCTTCGATATCTTTCAGCGTTTGCGAGCGGAGATCGAGGCGCGATTTGTCTTCCGCGAGCCATTGCGTGACGTGCGTGTAGAGGTCCCAGCAGAGGTAGTCGAATTTTGGCTGGTCCGCGAGAGCGCGAACCTCGCCTGGCGTTTTCGGCTCGAGATGCAGGAACCCGAGGACAACGTCGGCGACCTGCACGCCGGTGTTGTCGATGTAGTTCTGCACCTCGACGCGCCGGCCCGCATGGCGTAACAGCCGGCAAAACGCGTCGCCAAGCACGGCATTGCGCAGGTGGCCGATATGCGCGGCCTTGTTCGGGTTCACGCTGGTGTGCTCGACCATTACCTTGGGCGCGTCAGCACCCGGCGCAACCGCTTCGCGTCCCGATTCCTCGCAGGCCGCGCGAAAAAACGCCGCACGATCGAGAAACGCGTTCAGGTATCCGCCGCCGGCGACCTCAACCCGCGCGACGCCGGGAATCGGTTTCAGCGAATTCGCGATTTCCTGCGCCAGCGCGCGCGGCGGCTTTTTCAGCCGCTTCGCGAGTTCAAAGCAGACGGGCGAAGCCACTTCGCCCATCGAGAGCTTCGGAGGGCGATCCGTCACGATCGGCACGTCCGTCTTGTAGCGCTCGTGGATGTGGTGCGAGAGCGCCTTGCGAATGCGGTCCTCGACCGTCTTATACATGTGGCGCCTCGGCCTGAAATGATGGGAAAACGGAGGCTAAGAGGCCTGCGCGATCGTGTCGATTAGAGTTGGGTGTCATCTTTTGTTTTCAATGGGTTGCGGGCGTTTCTAATCACCGGAGTGTCGATTAGAAATCGCGGCCACTTGGCAGTCGCGGCGCGATGGACTGCAAGCAGGTGCTGCGCGGACCGCTCCCGGCCGGGGGCGACTCGCCCCGCTGCGCCCTCGAATGCAAAATACCATTTCATAGCTCAATGAGGTTAGCAACATGAGGGCAGATTACAAGCGCGAGGTTATGTGGACTTTCGCGGCGGCACGTCATTTTGCGCGCTTGGCAGCGGGGTGGAGCGCTTTGAGGATCAGAGCAACAGCCACAAGCAATGAGGTAACCGCATTGGCCCAGATTACGGCGGCGGCGTGCAGCAGCAGGCCGTAGACCAGCCAGAGAAGAATACCGGTGAGGTAGAGAAACAGCATGGGATAGGAGAGATCCTGCCCTCCCTGCCGCCTGATCTTCAGGATTTGCGGAATGAAGGCGATGGTGGTGCATACGGCTGCGGCGGTCCCGACAATCGCGATAAGTCCCATTTGCTCTCCCGATGTCCCTATGGACCAAGGACTACTTCCTTTGGTCATTTGACAGAGGTTGAAGGCCAGAATAGTATCGTTTTCTTGCAGCTCCACAGCAGCGCAAATCGTTCATGGACCAATTCAGCTCCTCAAAAGACAAGCCGAAGTTTTACCTGACCACGCCGATCTACTACGCGAATTCGCGGCCGCACGTCGGGTCGGCCTACACGACGATCGTCTGCGACGTGATTGCGCGATACAAGCGGATGTGCGGATACGATGTCGCATATCTCACCGGGACGGACGAGCACGGCGTGAATATCGAGCGCGCCGCGGAAAAGCTGGGGATCACCCCGGCGGAGCTGGTCGATCGCAACCAGAAAATCTTTCGCGAGCTCTGGAAGCAGCTTGGCATCCAGTACACGCACTTCATCCGCACGACTTCGAACGAGCACGCGCGCGCCGTGCAGACGCTGGTACGCCGGACGCTGAAACATTCACCCGACGCGATCTACAAGGCGAAGTACGAGGGCCGCTACTGCATCTACGACAATCTGTACGTGAGCGATTCGCCCGAGCCGGCGAATTGCCAGATCTGCGGGCGGCCCGCGGAGTTGATTTCCGAGGAGAACTATTTCTTCCGGCTTTCGGCCTACCAGGACAAACTGCTCGAACTCTACCGGAGCCAGCCGCAATTCGTGCAGCCGGATTTCCGGCTGAACGAAGTGAGGAGTTTCGTCGAAGCCGGACTGCGGGACGTCTCGATCAGCCGGAAATCGATCAAATGGGGCATTCCGTGGCCCGGAGACCCGGAGCACGTCTTTTACGTGTGGTACGACGCGCTGACGAGTTACATGAGCGGGATCGGGTACGGCGAGGGCGAAAAAGGCAGCGCCGAATTTCAGAAATACTGGCCCGCCGACCTGCACATGATCGGGAAGGAGATCATCCGGTTCCACGCCGTCTACTGGCCTGCGTTCTTGATGGCGGCGGAGCTGCCGCTGCCGAAGCAGATATTCGCGCACGGGTGGCTGCTCTTCGAGCAGGAAAAAATGAGCAAGTCGAAGGGCAACGTCGCGTATCCGGAACCGATCGTGAAGGTGCTGGGCAACGATGCGCTGCGGTATTACCTGCTGCGCGAGACTGTCTTCGGCCAGGATGGGAACTTTTCGCGCGAGGCGCTGCTGACGCGTTACGAAGCGGATTTGGTCAATGGACTTGGGAATCTGGCGAGCCGCGTCCTCGCGATGATCGAGAGCTACTTCGAGAGCCACGTTCCGGAACCGACTTCGGACACGGCGATCACGAAATTCATATCCGGCCCGATCGAGTCGATCGTGCGGGAGCATTACGACGCTTACCAATTTTCATCTGCGGTTCAGGAAATCTGGCGGTTCATTTCCCAGGTGGATGCTTACCTTGTGCAACAGAAGCCTTGGAAGATTGCGAGCGACCCGATTCATCGCGGCCAACTCCGGGAGGTTCTTTACACCGCCGCGGAGGCCCTGCGAATCATCACTGCCCTGGCGCATCCGGTGCTGCCCGAGGCGACGCAGGAAATATGGCGGCATCTCGGCCAGCCCGGAAGACTTGGAGACTACCGGCTGGATCAATTGGTTTGGGGAGGACTGAAACCCGGGACTCGGATTGTGAAGCCGGAGGCAGTGTTCCCGCGTATGGACGACAAAGAGACCTACGAAAGGATTGAGGCCATGGAAAACGAAATACGGAATCCTGCCTCGCCGGCAGGCGGGCCAGGGACCGC
>Ga0181521_10008726_pt1 | contig 10315 bp, 8 predicted proteins | sample PEATcosm2014_Bin_32_FD_119764 | JGI IMG/M metagenome (GOLD analysis project Ga0181521, IMG submission 119764) | Peatland microbial communities from MTU Mesocosm Facility, Houghton, MI, USA - PEATcosm2014_Bin02_60_metaG | ecosystem: Environmental > Terrestrial > Soil > Wetlands > Peat | place... | reverse complement strand
GTCATGGCGTCGTCGCTGGTGACCGCGCGCAGGACGACGACGTAGCCGTATGTGCGCTCGTCGCCCTGGACGCCGACGGTGCGCACGTCGGGGAGCACGCAGAAGGACTGCCACAGCTCGCGGTAGAGGCCGGCCTTGCGGATCTCCTCCTGGAGGATGTGGTCGGCCTCGCGCAGCACGTCCAGGCGCTCCTTGGTGGCTTCGCCGCCGACGACGCGGATCGCGAGGCCGGGGCCGGGGAACGGCTGGCGCCAGACGAGGCGCTCGGGGAGCCCTAGCTCGGCGCCGACGGCGCGGACCTCGTCCTTGAACAGCGCGCGCAGCGGCTCGACGAGCTCGAACTGCAGGTCGTCGGGCAGGCCGCCGACGTTGTGGTGGGACTTGATCGTCGCCGCGCCGGTGCCGCCGCCGGACTCGATCACGTCCGAGTACAGCGTGCCCTGCACGAGGAAGCGCGCTCCGGGGCCGCCGCTGCCCTGAGCGAGCTTCTCGGCCTCCTCCTCGAACACCCTGATGAACTCGGCGCCGATCGCCTTGCGCTTGGCCTCCGGCTCGGTCACGCCCTTGAGCTTGTCCAGGAAGCGCGTCTCGGCGTCGACGGCGACGAGCGGCACCTTGAACGTGTCGCGGAAGGTCTTGACGACCTGCTCGCCCTCTTCCTTGCGCATCAGGCCGTGGTCGACGAACACGCACGTCAGCTGCTCGCCGACGGCGCGGTGCACGAGCAGCGCGGCGACCGAGGAGTCCACGCCGCCGGACAGGCCGCAGATGACCCTGCCGTCGCCCACCTGCTCGCGGATGCGCCGCACCTGTTCCTCGACGATCGAGGCGGCCGACCACGTCGGGGCGCAGCCGCAGATCTCGGTCAGGAAGCGCTTCAGGATCTCCTCGCCGTACGGGGTGTGCACGACCTCGGGATGGAACTGGATCCCGTAGATCTCGCGCTCGGGATCTTCGACGGCGGCGACCGGCGAGCCGCTCGAGGACGCGAGCGCCAGGAAGCCCGGCGGCGGCTCGAACACGGTGTCGCGGTGGGACATCCAGCACGTCTGCTCGCGCGGCATGCCCCTCAGCAGGACGCCCGGCTCGGCGACGTGCAGGTCGGAGCGGCCGAACTCGCCGACCTCCGCCTGCTCGACGCGCCCGCCGAGCGTGTGCACGAGCAGCTGCATCCCGTAGCAGATGCCCATCACCGGCACGCCGAGCTCCAGCAGGCCGCGATCCAGGGGCGGCGCGCCGTCCGCGTACACCGACGCGGGTCCGCCCGAGAGGATGATCCCCCTCGGTTTGCGCGCGGCGATCTGCTCCAGCGGCACGTGGTGGGGCAGCAGCTCGCTGAACACCCCGCAGTCGCGCACCCTGCGCGCGATCAGCTGCGAGTACTGCCCGCCGTAGTCCAGCACGACGATCTCGTCGGTCTTCGCCTGAGGGGACGCCGACATCTCCGTCGCGGCGGCCGTCTCATCATGGCTGTGCGCCTCCGCGGGCGCGGAGGTCCCCTGCTCGACCGCCGGCTCGGGCGCCGTGGCAGCGGAGCTAGTCATTTACGAGGGCGGCTGCCTTCCCGTTGGTCGCGCCCATGCCGACGCCCTGGTCGCGCTGCAGCGCCTTGCCCTCGGTCTGCAGCGCCGGCGCGACCACGACCTCGGCGCGGTTGAACTCCGCCAGGTCCTTGTGGCCGCACGTCGCCATCGACGTGCGCAGGCCGCCGAACAGGTTGAACGTGCCGTCGTTCTCGCGCGCCGGGCCGACGAGGATCTCCTCGAGCGTCCCGTTCTGCGTGGTCGCCACGCGAGCGCCCCGAGGAAGGGTCGGGTGAAACGTCGCCATCCCCCAGTGGAAGCCGCGCCCGGGCGCCTCGTACGCGCGCGCCAGCGGCGAGCCGATCATCACGGCGTCCGCGCCCAGCGCGATCGCCTTGGACACGTCGCCGCCGTTGCGCATGCCGCCGTCGGCGATCACCTGGCAGTACTCGCCCGTCTCGAGCATGTGCGTCGAGCGCGCGTGCGCGACGTCCGCGATCGCGGTCGCCTGCGGCACGCCGATGCCGAGCACGCCGCGCGTCGTGCACGCGGCGCCCGGGCCGACGCCTACGAGCACGCCCGCCGCGCCGGTGCGCATCAGGTGCAGGCCCGTGTGGTAGGAGGCGCAGCCGCCGACCACGACGGGCACGTCGAGGCTGGGGATGAACTCCTTCAGGTTGAGCGGCTCGGAGACAGTCGAGACGTGTTCCCCAGAGACAACCGTGCCCTGGATCACGAGCACGTCCAGTCCTGCCTCCAGCGCGATGTCGTGGTAGTCGAGCACCCGCTGCGGTGTGAGCGAGGCCGCGACCACGACTTTCTGCTCCTTGATCTCGCGTATGCGCTGCGCGATCAGCTCCGGCTTGACCGGCTCCTGGTAGATCTCCTGCATCCTGCGCGTGGCGATCTCCTTCGGCAGCGACGCGATCTCCTTGAGCTGCTCGTCCGCATCCTCGTAGCGGGTGAAGATGCCCTCCAGGTTCAGCACCGCGAGGCCGCCCAGCTTGCCGATGATGCCCGCGCTCTCGGGCGAGACCACGCCATCCATCGCCGAGGCGAGCATCGGCAGCTCGAACTGGTACGGGCCGAGCTTCCACGAGATGTCGATGTCGTCGGGGTCGCGCGTGCGCCGCGAGGGCACGATCGCGATGTCGTCGAAGCCATAGGCGCGGCGGCCTTTCTTGCCGCGTCCGATCTCTATCTCCATCGCAGCATCCTCGCAGTCGTCGCGGACATCCAGTCGCATCGCACAGACGGAGGAGCCCCGCGCCCGGCGGCGCCGGAGGTGCTCCGGCGGGGCGCCATCTGGGGCATGTGGGCGACGCGAGCCAAGTGAGGCTGAGCATAGCAACGGGCCCACTGACCGCAATGCCCTTGGGTATGCTCGAATGACATGAGCGACACTGCGAATACACGCTACGAGCCGGGTGCGATCGAGACCCGCCGCCAGGCCGCCTGGCGGCGCAGCGACGCGTTCAGGACGCCGTCGCCGGCGGAGGAGCGGACGAGCGTCTACATCAAGGCGTCGGCGCCGTTCACGTCCGGCAACATCCACATGGGCCACGTGCGCAGCTACTCGGTCGGCGACGCGTACGCGCGCTTCCGCCGCGCCCGCGGCGACGCGGTGCTGTTCGCGTTCGGCTTCGACGCGTTCGGGCTGCCGGCGGAGCTCGGCGCGATCGCCGGCGGGGAGCCGCCGAGCGAGTGGGTCAGCCGCTGCGCCGCGCACATGACCGCGCAGCTGCGGCGGCTGGGGTTCTCCTTCGACTGGGAGCGCTCGTTCATGAGCTCGGACCCGGTCATGTACCGCTGGTCGCAGTGGCTGTTCGTGACGCTGCTCGACGCCGGCCTGATCTACCGCGGCAGCGGCAACGTCGACTGGTGCGACAACTGCCACACGACGCTCGCCTCGATGCAGGTCGAGCCCGGCGGCACCTGCTGGCGCTGCCACGGGCCGGTGCGCCTGATCCAGCTGCCGCAGTGGTACCTGCGCATCAGCGAGTACGTGCAGGAGAACGACCGGCGCCTGGCTGAGCTCGCCGCGAGCGGCATCTGGGACGACGTCGCGCTCGCCTCCCAGGAGATCGTGCTCGGGCGCGTGGACGGCGTCGAGCTCGACATGCGCGCGCCGGACGGCGCGACGCTGGCCGTCTTCACCCCCCACGCCGACGCCATCGCCGAGGCGCGCTTCGTGCTGATGTCGGCGCGTCACCCCGACGCCGACGAGTGGACTGCGGATGAGAGCGTGCACGAGCAGCTCGAGCACCTGCGCTCGGGCGGCTGGGAGCGCAGCTCGCGCGAGGCGGAGACGATCCCCGTGATCGACACCGGCCGTGTCGTGGCCGCTCCCGACGGGGCCGAGCTGCCGGTGCTCGTCTCCCCGCTCGTCGACTCGCGCTTCGGGCCCACCGTCGTGCTCGGCGTGCCCGCGCGCGACCGCACCGACGAGGTGATCGCGCGCCGGCTCGGCTTCGAGCTGCCCGACGACGCGCCCGAGGGCAGCTCCGGCTCTGACGCCGGCGGCTCCGCCGAGGCGAGCTCGAACGGGGCCACGTCGGGCGACGGCGCTGCGGCGCCGGTGCCCGGCGCCCGCGCGTCGGTGCGCTACCGCGCGTTCGACTTCCCCATCTCGCGCCAGCGCTCGTGGGGCACGCCGATCCCGATCGTCTACTGCGAGCAGTGCGGCACGGTGCCGGTGCCGCGCGAGGAGCTGCCCGTGCTGCTGCCGCTGGACCTCCGTCCGACCGGCGCCGGCAACCCGCTGGCGGAGTCCGAGGAGTTCGTGAGCACCACCTGCCCGGCGTGCGGCGGACCGGCGCGCCGCGAGACCGACACGCTCGACTGCCACTTCGACGCGCTGTGGCTGTGGGTGCCCGCGTGCGTCCCCCCCGAGGCGCGCGAGCAGACGCTGGAGGAGATCTTGGCGCTGGCCGACCTGCGCCACTGGCTCCCCTCGGAGCGCCTGGTGGCGGGCTCGGACAGCGGCAACTTCGTGTTCGACCAGCGGATCGTCACGAAGGCGCTGCGCGACATCGGGCCGCTGGCGTTCCTCGCCGACGGAGAGCCGTTCGCCGGCTGCCTGTTTCACGAGATGGTCACCGCCGACGGCCGCAAGATGAGCAAGCATCTCGGCAATGTCGTCGACCCCGACGAGCTGGTCGCGCGCTACGGCGCGGACACCGTGAGGTTGGCTGTCCTCTATGCGGCGAGCCCGCAGAAGTCGCTCAACTGGAACGACTCGGCGGTGCTTCGCTGCCACCGGTTCCTCGGGCAGGTGTGGGAGTACTCGCATGCCAAGATCGCCCAGGCGCGCGACGAGCGCGAGCGCGCAGCGGGGCGGGCCGGCTCCGGCGAGGCCGGCGACGAGGAGGTCAGAGACACGAGCGAGCATCTGCGCCTGAAACTGACGCAGTGGTGCGAGGCGGGCGTGAGCCGGATCACGAAGGACATGGAGGGTCTCGAGACGCACAGCGCGGTGCGCAACGTGATGCGCCTGTTCGACCGGATCAAGGACTTCGAGAAACGTGTCGTGTCCCGCGAGGGAGAGCTCGCCGGCGCCAACCTCGAGGCGCTCGTAGACGCGCTCGCCGTTCTCGCCCAGACGCTCGGCCCGTTCGCGCCGCATCTGGCGGAGGAGCTGTGGATCGCGTTCGGTCACGACGAGCACGCCGCACAGACGCCGTGGCCGGGCGTATCGTTCCAGGTACCCGCATGAGCACACAGACCGCACACCCCACGGCAGGGGCCAGGCAGCGGACGCGCTCGTGCGCCACCGGCCTCGTCTGCCACCGCTGCGACAACAGCTATCCGCTGGAGTCGACCGTGTTCGCGTGCCCGGACTGCGGCAAGGGCCTGGACATCGTCTACGACTACGAGCTCGCGGCGAGCCACTTCAGGGACGTGCCCTCCTCCGAGCGCCCGCAGAACATCTGGCACTTCGAGGAGCTGCTGCCGATCGTCGACGCCTCGGCGCAGGCGCGGGTGGGACAGCACTCCGGCTACACGCCGCTGATCCGCGCCGACCGCCTGGGCGCGGAGCTCGGGCTCAGCAACCTGTACCTCAAGGACGACTCCAGCAACCGCCCGAGCCTCTCCTACAAGGACCGCGTGGTCTCGATGTCGGTCGCGCGCCTGCTGGAGCGCGGCGAGACGGAGATGGGCTGCGTCTCCACGGGCAACGTCGGCACCGCCGTCGCCTCGCTCGCGGCGAAGGCGGGCGTGGCCGCATACGTCTTCTACCCCAACCGCCTCGAGGACACGAAGGCGCGCGCGTGCATGGCGCTCGGCGCGAAGGTCTGCCAGGTGGAGGGCAACTACGACGAAGCCAACAAGCGCTGCCGCGAACTGGCGGAAGCGACCGGGATGGACTTCGCGAACATCACGCTGCGCCCGTTCTACGCCGAGGGCGCCAAGACGGCCGCGTTCGAGATCGTCGAGCAGCTCGACTGGCAGTCGCCGGACCACATCATCACCGCGGCCGCCGGCGGCACGCTCTCCTCGCGCCTGCACAAGGGCCTGGTCGAGCTGCAGCTGCTGGAGCTGGCGGAGACCGACCCGACGCGCATCCACATCGCGCAGCCGAGCGGCTGCAACCCGATCGCCACGGCGATCGTCGCGGAGGAGGCGGAGATCCACGCGGTCACACCGGAGACGGCGGCGCACTCGCTGGCGATCGGCAACCCCGGCGACGGCTACCTGGTGATCGACGCGGTGCTCAAACGCGGCGGCACGGGAGGCTTCGCCAGCGATCCGGAGATATTCGCGGGCATCGACCTGCTCGCCGCGACCGAGGGCCTGCTCACCGAGCCGGCCGGCGGGACGACGGTCGCGGTCCTGGAGAAACTCGCGGCCACCGGGCGCTTCGCGCCGGACGACACGGTCGTGGCGATCATCACGGGCAACGGCCTGAAGACGCTCGACGATCACCCGCGCAAGCCGTGGCCGGCGAAGGTCGACTGCGAGCTGGACGCGATGATGGCGGCGCTGAGCGAGCTCAAGAGCGGCGGCACGCTGGTCGAGAGCGCGCGCGAGCAGCTGCGCGCCCACTAGCGACACCGCCGCCGACGACGCGCGAGAGTAGTGTTCTCGGCATGGACGAAGCTGACGATCTGGTTGTCGAGCTCGAGCTGCGCCGCCGCGAAGAGCGCCGCGCGGTCGAGGAGGCGGGCGGAGGCGAGTCCGAGGGCTTCGAGCTGGCCGAGGAGGAGCTGATCGAACACGCCTCGCACGGCGACGAGCACACGCCCGCGCGGATCATGCTCGACGCGGCCTCCGAGCGCGAGACCGGCGGCCCCGCGGGCGGCGAGGCGGATGAGGCCGTCTACGGCGAGGCCGACGAGGAGTCCAAACCCGACTGATCCTCGCCCCTCCGCGCTGGGACGCGGTCGTCCGGCTCGGGACGGGTAGAACAGGCAGAGATGGCAAGTCCTTTCGCATCGCCAAAGGAATTCCGCGACGTGATGGACCGGATCTTCAAGATGATGAGCGAGGATCCGGAGATGGGCCCGCGGCTGCGGGACGCGGACGTGCCGCAGCGCTTCGAGTTCACGGACGTCGGCATGGTGATGAACGTCAGAGCCGGCCGCGACCGTGAGCGCAGGAACCTCGTCTGGGCGTGGACGGACGACGTCGACTGGTCGCCGAAGGTGCGCATGACGATGTCATCGGAGACGGCCAATCGCTACTTCCAGGGCCATGAAAACATCGCCTACGCGATCGCGCGCCGGCGGATCAAGACCGGCGGCGACCTGAAAGCGGCGCTCGAGCTGATCCCGATCACCAAACCGGTGTACGAGCGCTACCGGGCTCTGGTCGCGGAGGAGTATCCGCATCTGGAGGTGTAGCGACGCGTGACCGCCGCTGCGCGAGTGCCGCTCACAGCGCGGCGGAGGCGAGCAGCGACCCGCCGCCGAGACTCGCGTCGAGCAGCAGCGGTCGATCGGCGTCGGCGCTCAGGAGGACGCCCGCGGCCGCGCGCGGCTGGCCGTCGGCTCGATAGAGCTCGGTGTCGTCGCCGCCGCTCGTCGTGCACGGCGCTTCGCTGCCGTGAGCGGCCATGAAGCCGTAGTAGAAGACGTGCGCAGGGGCGATCGCGGGGATCAGGGTGTTGGCCAGGTAGGACGCGTCGCCTGCCTGCCGTGCTTCGCCGAGCACCTCGCCGTGCGCGCAGTAGTACGCGCCGACCTCGGTGAGCCACAGCTGCGCGCCGGCGCCGTGGTTTGGCAGCGCCTGCTCGAAGCGCAGGACGGTCGCGTCGTCGTGCGCTTTGACGGCGTGGTAGGGGTGGATGCCCCAGATGGCGGGGGCGAAGTCGAGCGCGGCGATGTAGGCCCGCTCGTAGACGGTGGCCGACGGGGCGTCTTCGAGGTCGCCGGCGATCACCCGGCAGCCATGCAGCTCGCAGACGGAGTTGGCCCAGTCGGCGATTTCGCCTGCTTTGCCGGCGGTCTCCTCCCCCTGGTCGTTCGGCTCGTTCCACGCCTCGACGTAGGCGATCGGCTCGCCGGCGCCGGCGGCCCGGTCGAGGACCGCTTCCAGCTGCGGCCGATATTCGCCGGCCGAGCGGGGATGGACGCCGTTGTAGCTGGTCAGTGCGAGGACCGGGGCGAGACCGAGGCCGCGGACGTCCTGCAGCCACGCTTCGAGCTGTTCGCGGTAGTCCCCGTCGGCGTTCGGCCCGTCGCTGGCCTGCGCCATGGCATTCCACTGCAGCACGTAGCGCGCGAGCGCGATCTGGCCGGCCCACGTGGCGTCGAAGAGGCTCGCGAAGGAACTGCCGGAGGACGGCTCGCCCCACGCTGGCAGGCTCTGGTCGGAGATGCCGTCGACGTACGGCGTGCCGGCGTTCGCCGCGGGGACGCCGTGCAGGAGGCACAGCGCGAGGGCGAGCACGCAGATGCGGCGGAGTCCTGATGGGCGGCGGTCGACTCTGGCCAAGATGCTCGATGGTGGCGGAAGATCTCGATCGAGGGGGCGAGCTGCAGTGGATGCGCCGGCGAGCGTTCAAACCCGAGATCTGCATGCCAGTTGCGGGCGCGCTCGTCGACAGACCAGGCATCGCCAGGGGCTTCGACCAGGGACTTCGACGGACGCGACGGGCGCCCGCTGGTCGTGTCCGACGTCGAGGCTGCGCGCGACGAGCTCGTCGCCCTCGGTGTCGAGGTCAGCGACGTGTTCCACGAGGGGGCGCGAGGCGCGCGTTTCCATGACGCGGACGGTCGCGTCAGCGGCCCCGCGCCCGATGGCAAGAGCTACGGCTCGTTCGCCACGTTCAGCGACCCCGACGGCAACGGCTGGCTGCTGCAGGAGGTCACGACGCGCCTGCCCGGCCGTGTCCAGGAGAGCGCGACGTCGTTCGCGTCGGCTAGCGATCTGGCGAGCGCGCTTCGCCGCGCGTCGGTCGCCCACGGGCAGCACGAGGAACGGACCGGGCAGGAGGACGCGAACTGGCCGGACTGGTACGCCGAGCACATGCCGCGGGAGCAGTCGGGCGAAGAGCTGCCGACGTGAACGGCCGGCCATGAACACGGCGACTGGAGCTATAGAAAAGCCCCGCCGGAGCGGGGCCTTTCCTTAGCGGATCGATAAGCCGGATTCTGTCGTTGAGCAGCCATCCATCTGAGCGGCCTACCTGGACCTCGGCGGGCACCTGCGAACGGTCCTGTTTGGCCTTGCATCGGGTGGGGTTTGCCCAGCCGCCGCGTCACCGCGACGCTGGTGCGCTCTTACCGCACCATTTCACCCTTGCCGGCCCGCCGTTCACGTGGGACGGCGGACGTAGGCGGTTTGTTTCTGTGGCACTTTCCCGCGGGTTTCCCCGGGTCGATCCCTCGACCACCCTGCCCTTTGATGTCCGGACTTTCCTCGAAGGCGATCGCCTCCGCGGCTGCTTGATCTGCACGATCAACCTAGCGCGTGCCCAGCGTCTTGTGAAGGCGTGGCCTCGCGATAGCGACGGCCTGCACTCCACGACCGTCGATCTACACCGCCCGCAGCAGACCCACGACCCGGCCGAGCACCTTGACCTCTTTGCTGCGAATCGGCTCCATCGCCTCGTTTTCGGGCTGCAGGCGGATGTGGTCGGGTTCGCGGAAGAAGCGCTTGACGGTCGCCTCCTCACCGAGCAGGGCAACGACGACATCGCCGTCGCTCGCCGTGTCCTGGGGATGGACGACGACGTAGTCGCCCTCGAGGATGCCCGCGTCCTTCATCGAGTCGCCGCGAATCCGCAGCAGGTAGCCGCCGTCCCCGCCGCCCGCGATCTCTGGCACCGACACGTAGTCCTCGATGTTCTCCTCCGCGAGCATCGGCTGGCCGGCGGCGACCGAACCCAGCAGCGGCAGGCCTTCGGCGCGCACCATGCCGCGGACGCTGTCCACCGCGCTGCCGACCGCCCGGTCGAGCAGCTCGATCGCACGGGGCTTGGACGGGTCGCGGCGCAGCAGGCCGATCTTCTCCAGGTTCGCCAGATGCGCGTGCACCGTCGAGGACGAAGCCAGCCCGACCGCCTTGCCGATGTCGCGCACCGTCGGCGGATAGCCGTACTTGGCCGAGTACTTGCGGATGAAGTCGAAGATCTCCTGCTGGCGCTTGGTCAGGTCCATGCCTGCGTGCCTCCCGGTCGGGGTCGATGAGGGCCTACGACGAACATGTGTTCGCACTGTAGCGACGGCCGTGGACGGATGCAAGTACCGCACGGATCGGCCGTCGGCGGCGGGCGGGACCCCCTGGCTATACTCGCCCCTCCTGCGCCCGTGGCGGAATTGGTAGACGCGCAAGGTTGAGGGCCTTGT
>Ga0181521_10008724_pt1 | contig 10317 bp, 8 predicted proteins | sample PEATcosm2014_Bin_32_FD_119764 | JGI IMG/M metagenome (GOLD analysis project Ga0181521, IMG submission 119764) | Peatland microbial communities from MTU Mesocosm Facility, Houghton, MI, USA - PEATcosm2014_Bin02_60_metaG | ecosystem: Environmental > Terrestrial > Soil > Wetlands > Peat | place... | reverse complement strand
GGCCCGCTCAGTCAGCCTTTCACGCTCCAGCGCGACAAGCAGGTGCTGACTCTCGACTTCGACCTCGGAAAGCCTGAGTGAAGTCCGGCTCGCTACGTCCGGTTCGCTACGGCAACTCGCGATGGAATCTCGTAGCGCCCCGCAGGTAATTCTCCCGGCTCATGCGGATGATGAGGTGGCCGATCTCTGCCGCGATTGGGGCCGGCTTCGGCCACCATCCGCTCACGCAACCTCGCGAGTCGCAGGAGGCACAAGCGGAGCGGCCGCGACCGGCACAATCTGTTTCGCTACCGCCGCAGTCAACTCGTGCAGCGTCTCCGTGATCCGCGACTTCATAAAGCCCACGTCGGGCATCAGATTCGGCTCCGCCATCAGCCCGATATAGAGGTTGCCATTGTAGCTCGTAATCGCAACGCCGTAGCCGAGCGTCGCGGTGAGCGGAATCATGCCGATGGGCTCGGCCATCTGATGGCCGGCAAGATAGATCGGCATCGGCGCACCCGGAACGTTGGTCGCGACGAAGTTGAGGCCCACGCCGAGCACCTGCGCACGGCGCGCGATTCGCGGCGCCAGCGTGGTGATCCGTCCGGCGCCTTCGATCGCCGAGGTCACGAGCCGTAAGGCCAGCGCGAGCGTTCGCGGCGGGACATAGTCGAACGTAGCCAGCAGGTTCTCGAATGCCATCGCCTCTCTGGCGGCTTTGATCCGCGAGGTTTCCCTGACGACCGCTTCGAGCCGATCGACGGCCGTCATCGGCTCCGCCTCAAACTCGGGGAACATCATCGAGATGCGATTGCCGAGCTTCCCGTATTCGTCCGGCGCGCGCACGTTTACCGGGCATCCGATTCGGAGCGGCCGCCCGTCGGTGGCGCAAGCGTGATGCGCCAGGTAACGCGCGGCACCTTCGCTCAGCATCGCGAGCACCACGTCGTTGACGGTGCCGCCGAAGGCCGCGCGGATTCGCGCGACCTCTTTGACCGGGCATCGCATCCACGCCATCGAGCGTGCCTTCGTCACGGTCGCGGCATTCCATGGCGCGGCCACGATCGGCTGAGCAATTCGCCGCATCGTTTGTAGCGCGGCAGTTGACGCCGACACATTGTTGTCGAAATCGCGAAAGTGCGTGACCGCATTGGCTGCGCGGCGCGCGAGCTCGATTCGCGAGCGCGCGAGATCGGAAAGCGCCGATGAGAGCTGTCTGGCGCGGCCCGGCAGCGGCGCCGGTTTCCATGACTCATTGGGAGGTGTTGGCGCAGGGGCGTCCGGCTCGGTGCTGGTCGTCACGGCCAGCAGTTCCATCCCGGAAATCCCGTCCGCGAGGCAATGATGGACCTTGGTAAGAATTGCGCTGCGGCCGCCCGCAAGCCCGTTGAACAGATGAACCTCCCACAGCGGCTTGCCGCGGTCGAGTGGCTCCTCATAGATGCTCATCACTGTCTTCATCAGCGTCGCTTCGGTCGTGTCGCGGCGCATCTCGTGGCAGAAGAGGTGATTGCGCAAGTCAAAGTCGGGATCGTCCTGCAGGGTCGGATAGGCGAGGTTGAACGGCGCGAAAATGACTCGCTGACGATAGCGCGGCAGCAGGTGCATCCGCGCGTCCATGTGCGCGTGCAGACTTTTCAAGTCGATGCGGCTGCGGAACAAGCCGACCATCGCCATATTGAGCGGCCCATTGGCCGCTTCGCCGTAGACGAACATCGCATCCTGAGTGCTGAGCCTGAACGATTCCTCGGAGGGTGCCATGGGTTTCTCCCCTTGGCGGCGAGCGGCTTGCCGTCGATTCCGGAGTGGGCGCGAGAACGCGATTCAATTTGTCTGTTTGCTTCGCAGATCGGCGTGCAAGAGCTACGCCAATGATGCGGGTCGCACGCAAATCGAAGTCAATCGGTCGTCATTGCGATCTTCAGATGGGAACGCGGCTGGCGGCGGCTCCGGTCTTAGATTCTGTCTTGGATTCTGATGTCTCCAAACGCGACTGATGCTCCCGAAGGGACCATCTCAAAGGCGCGCGGCGAGCCTACTGAGGGTAGGATACGCGAGTAGTAAAGCTCTCAATCAGGAGCTATCCAGAGGCCCAGGATAGCCCTTTCAGCAGGGAGAGGTGCCGCTGGTGCGGCGTGAGCCATCAAGCGGGTCGTGACTGTCCAGTGCTCTCTCCCACTGCGACGCGCGAGTGAGCCTGGATGTCGCGACTGAGCAGATGGCTTAGCCAAGCCTTCAGCATCGCTCCCAAGCTCACCGGGTCAAGAGGCTTCGAGGTGTAGCAGACCGCCCCGTTGCACCGCGCGGCTCTCTCAACTTGTGCGTCGTGGCTTGAGGCCACGTAGAGCAGTGGCGCTCGATTCGTCACCCGCCTGACCCGATTGAGAAGCAACTCGCGTTCTTTCGCAGGCAACAACTCGTCGTCAATAACGACCAGATCGAAGTTGCTACCGTCGGCCAACTCCCAGATCGAATCGAGGCTCTCTCTCATTTCGATCGACCATGGCGAATCACAGTTGCAGGCCACGAGCGTCCGTAGCTGCGGATCGCGCCCCAGCACCAGGACGCGGGGCGATACACCGGTCGGCTCGGATCGCGCAGACATCTTTGCGGGCATCATAATGCACGGCCTCTTGCCTGATAGCCGATTCCCTTTGGACCGCATCACAACCCTCCGCTCTGCTCCGCGGTTTTGACAGTGCATCGTCCATGCCAAGGCAACTTCCGGGACGACACGTGGGGACTTGGCGGAACCATTTGTAGCGAAAGGGCACAAGCTGTTGCATAGGGATTCAACCGCAACCGCCTGCGGAATCGGAGCTCCTCCCCACCTGCTCCGGCTGTGTTTGCCTTGGCCGGACTGCTCAACGCGTGCGGGAGGTCGCTTCGGCGCGGCTATCTGCTGTGATAATCATGGAACTGGCCGTTTTACCGGCAAACCGGAGCCTCGCCACGAGGCATTGTTATTGCACTTACACATTCTCAATCGACTCTCTGTGAGCACGCCATGATGCCCTCGATCGACTTCGCCGTCGCGCCTTTTCTGGTTATCTGGGAAACGACCCAGGCCTGCGACCTCGCCTGCGTCCATTGCCGTGCCTCGGCCCAACCGTCACGCCATTCTGACGAACTGACCACCGCGCAAGGCATCGGGCTGCTTGCCGAGGCCGCTGCGATGGGCACACCGGTGTTTATTCTAAGCGGCGGCGACCCGGTCAAACGCCCCGACCTGTTTGAGCTCGTGCGCGAGGGTAAGCGGCTCGGCCTGCGGATGGGGACCATACCCGCCGCAACCGCCGCGCTTACCGCCTCTGTGGTCCGCCAGTTGAAGGAGGCCGGCCTGGACCAGATGGCGCTGAGCCTCGATTATCCGCGCGCCGAGCTTCACGACGGTTTCCGCGGAGTACCCGGGGCCTTCAGCAAGACCTTGGCGGCAGCCGAATGGGCGCACCAATACGGTCTACCCCTCCAAATCAACACGACGCTGTCCGCCGATTCGGCGCCGTTTCTGTCCGAGATGGCCGAGCTGGTTGAGCGTCTTGGAGCGGTCTTCTGGGAAGTGTTCTTCCTGGTCCCGGTCGGACGCGGGGAACTGTTGGACGGGCTCGCGGCGCGCCAGTGTGAGGAGCTGTTCGCTGTCCTATACGCGGTTCAGAAAAAAGCGCGCTTTGTGGTGAAGGTCACGGAAGCGCCCCACTACCGGCGTTACGTCGCGCAGCATGAGGAGGAACGCACGGCCATGCGGTCGGCGGGCGGCCCCGGCACGGTGGCGATGCCCGCGATGCTGCGACGGTCGGAAGGGCCCGGACACACTGTCGGGCTTGCGCCCCACAGCGTCAACGCGGGCAAAGGCTTTGTCTTCGTATCGCACGTGGGCGAGGTCTACCCGAGCGGGTTCCTGCCGCTTTCGGCGGGAAACGTGCGCTCGCAAAGCTTGGCCGGGATTTATCGTGACTCCGCGCTCTTCCGCACGCTGCGTGACCCCAGCGCCCTACGCGGCAGATGCGGTTACTGCGAGTATCGCACGATCTGCGGCGGCTCGCGCTCGCGCGCCTACGCGCTGACCGGTGATTTTCTCGCCACCGATCCGTGGTGCAGCTACCAACCCGCTCGGCCCATCACATAGCGCCTACCCGGCCCTTCGCCCGGCCGCCCGGCTATGCGTGAGCGTTGCCGGAGGCGGAAAGCTCGCGCACGATGCTGCCGACGAAGGCCTTGGCGTCGCCGAACAGCATCAACGTCTTGTCCATGTAATAAAGCTCGTTGTCGATACCGGCGAAGCCCGGGCTCAAGCTGCGCTTGATGACCATCACGGTGCGGGCCTTGTCCACGTCCAGGATCGGCATGCCGTAGATCGGGCTTCCGCGATCGTGCCGCGCGGCCGGATTGGTCACGTCGTTGGCCCCTATCACCAGCGCCACGTCGACTTGGGGAAACTCGAGGTTGGCCTCGTCCATATCGAGCAGCTTGTCGTAGGGAACGTCCGCCTCGGCAAGCAGCACGTTCATGTGGCCGGGCATGCGCCCCGCGACCGGATGGATGGCGAACTTCACATCCGCGCCGCGCCGGGTGAGGATGTCGTAAAGTTCGCGCACCCGATGCTGCGCCTGGGCCACCGCCATCCCGTAGCCGGGAATCACCATCACCGAACTGGCCGCCTCGAGGATCGCGGCCGCATCCTCCGGGGTAGCCGAGCGGACCGGCTTCTGCTCGACCTTTGCCGCCGATTCCTGCACCTGCCCGAACGCGCCGAAGAGGACGTTGGTGAACGAGCGGTTCATCGCGCGCGACATGATGATGGACAGGATGAAGCCCGAGGAACCGTCCAGCGCGCCGGCGACGATGAGGAGCTTGCTCCCGAGCACGAAGCCCATCGCGGCGGCCGAAAGCCCCGCGTACGAATTGAGCAGCGAGATCACGGTCGGCATGTCGGCTCCGCCGATCGGAATCACCATCAGGAATCCGAACAGCAGCGGGATCGCCACGATCACCGGGAAGAGATAGGTCGCTCCCGGATTGAGAACCAGGTAGACCGCGACCAGGACCGCGGCAGCCAGCAGCGACAGATTGACGAAATTCTGCCCCTTGTAGGTGATCGGCCTTTGCGGCAGCACCTCCTGCAGCTTGCCCGCCGCCATCAAGCTCGCGGTGAAAGTGAGCGAGCCCAGGATGACTTCGATCGCCAGCGCCGACATCGTGAAAGCGGAGATGTGCGGCGCATCCAGGTAATACTCCGCCGTTCCCACCATCGCCGCCGCGAGCGCTCCGAAGGCGTGGCTGAGCGCGGTCCGCTGCGGAACCGCCGTCATCGGAACCAGACCGAGCGGAATCCCGACGACGCATCCCACGGCCAGCGCGGCCACGATCCAGTGGTAGCTCACGATTCCGTGGTAGAGCAGGGTCGCTGCGACGGCCAGCGCCATACCGATCTCGCCGGCCAGCACGCCGTGCCGCGCGGTCGATGGAGCGCTCAGCCATTTGAGCGAGAGCACGAACAGCACGACCGCGCAGAGGTAAGAAACCTCGATGATCACGCTGGTGACTTGCGGGCTCATGACGCTTTGGTCTTGGCGCCGGCTCGGAACATCCGCAGCATCCGGTCCGTGATGAGAAACCCGCCGACCACGTTGCTGGCCGAGGCGGCCACCGCCAGCGTGCCGAGCACGGTTGCCAGCGTGCTCCGCTGCTCGCCCGCGATCACGATCGCGCCGACCACCGCGATCGCATCGAGTGCGTTGGTGAGCGACATGAGCGGCGTGTGGAGGAGCGGCGAGACCCGCCTGATCACCTCGAAGCCGAGAAAGCCCGCCAGCACCAGCACGTAAAGATTTGACATCAAGTCCGACATCGTTCCTCCCTCAAAGCCACCACGTTACGGCGTTTTCACGGCGCCTGCGGCGCCTGCAAGTTGCGCCTGCACCAGCAACGGATGCACCACGTTTCCGTCGCGCGCGACCAGGGTCCCGCGAGTAATCTCATCTCCAAGGTCGATATTGAGCTTGCCGTCCTTCAACAGATTCAACAGGAACGCCGTCAGGTTGCGCGAATACATCTGACTGGCATGGTAGGGGACCGTGCTCGCCAGGTTGAAATAGCCGACGATGGTGACGCCGTGCTCGCGCACCACCTCGTTCAGCCGGGTGAGCTCGCAGTTGCCGCCGCGCTCTGCGGCGATATCGACGATCACGGAGCCGAGCGCCATCCGCGCCACCATATCGGAGGTGATAAGCAGCGGCGCGCGCTTGCCCGGCACCGTCGCGGTGCTGATCACGACGTCGCTCTCGGCTATCACGCGGGTCAGCAGTTCGCGCTGCCGGCTCAAGAAGGTTTCATCCTGCGGGCGCGCGTACCCGCGGGCATCCTCCGATTGGCCGGTCTCCAGCGGCAGTTCGACGAAGCGCCCGCCGAGGCTCTGCACCTGTTCCTTTACTGCGGGCCGCACGTCGTAGGCTGACGTCACTGCGCCGAGCCGTCGCGCCGTGGCAATCGCTTGCAACCCGGCCACGCCGCCGCCCAGCACCAGCACCCGCGCCGGCGTAATCGTGCCCGCCGCGGTCGTGAGCATCGGGAAAAACCGCGGCAACAGGTCGGCGGCGATCAGCACCGCCTTGTAGCCGCAGATCGTGGCCATCGCCGAAAGCGCATCCATGTTCTGGCTACGGGTGATGCGCGGCATCAGTTCGACCGCGAACGCCGATACTCCCCGCGCCGCGATCTCCTGTACGGTTTGGGGCGACCCCAGGGGGCGCAAAAAACCGATCAGCACTTGCGCCGGACGCATCAGGGGAAGGTCCGCGCCGCCGGTGCGGTCGTTGGCGCCGTGACATAACACCTGGAGCACCACGTCCGCTGCGCTGAAAACCTCGGCCCGCGTTGAAACAAGCTTCGCGCCCTTGTCAGCATAAGCCGCATCCGTATAACCCGCGCCGAGCCCTGCCCCGGCCTCCACGACCACTTCACATTTGCCCTTGAGCAGAACGGGAATCGAGGCAGGTACCAGAGCGACCCGCCGCTCGCCCGGAAAGCTCTCCTTGGGAACGCCGATAATCATTATTTTGCCGCAGTTCTATCCCGATTGTTGCCGAAAATCAGATCCGAACGTGCTGATGATGCAGTTGTCATTACCGAAAATTCGATCTCGATGACAGAGCGCATGGAATCAGGTCGAGCCTAGAAGCCGGGAATCTGGTCATCGGTTCAGCGCCTCGGGCAAATCACCGCGGTGCCGCTCCTCGGAGGACTGCATCATCAGTACGTTCGGTCCCTCTGTACGCGGAACGCCTACCGAATCGGAGTCGTCACCGCCAATTCCATCCGTTCCTTGCCGACCGGATCCGCGAAGTACTCGACGTATCGAAGCACCAGCGCTCTCTCCCGATCACTCAGAAGATCCCTGAAGGCCGGCATCGCCGTCTTCGGCTTGCCGTTGCTCACGACCGAGAACAGATAGACCTCGCTCTGCTTGCTCATCCAGAGCGTATCGGTGAAATCGCGAGGCTCCGGGGAAAGAAGACTCCCAACCGGACCTGCCCCGTTTCCCCACTCCCCGTGGCATCCTCTGCAATTGTTTGCAAAGAGGATACGGCCCGCATCGTACTCGATCAGTCCGTTTCCAGTCTCAGGAATCGAGCTCGCCGAAACTGGTTGCGGCGCCGGAGTGACGGATTCCTGGTTGAGACGCCGCAAGAAGGCGATCAACCCCTCGATCTCAGGGCCCGAGAGGTTGTCGAAAGACTGCATCGAACTTTGAGGCATTACCGCTCCCGGATCGATCAGATAGGCACGATACCAGTCGGCCGTCCGCCGCGGCGTCTTGCGAAGGTCAGGAGGTAATCCGCTACGAGCGTCGCGAGCATTGTAGGGACGACCCACGATAGTTCCATACATGTGACAGTGAGACATGCATTGCTCTCGAACAAAGACCGTATAACCCAGGCGCTCAGTTGAACTGAACCCTTTTTGCGGGTCAGACCTGCAACCGGCCGCCAAAGCTGCCGCGACCAAGGCGGCCGCCAAGAGCATTAGCGAATGGAAGAGGGATCCTGGTCTGCGCGGTAACACTGTGCGGCACCCTCGCTAGCGCAGCGTGGTCAGGTAGGTTGTCAGGGCCTCTATTTGCTGTTTAGTAAGATTGAGCTGGGGCATCTTTCCACCGGGCAGGGCCTCCGCCGGATCACGAAGCAGCTTGGCCAGGTTTTTCGCGTCCCGTTTCCTGCCGATATATGTCAAGGCCGGTCCAACTTGGCCGCCCCTCCTCCCGATCGAGTGGCACATGGTGCAACCGGCTCCATTGAAGACCTCCCTTCCGTCATAGGTCACCAGGCCGGGACCGGTCATCTCACGGCCGGCTTCGGCCGCCACGCCGGATAGTCCGGTCGAATTGGACTCCACGCTGTTGATCGGCGCTATCGTAGGACGAGATTGTTCCAAGCCACCGCGCAGTGTCAGCAGGTAGATGACGATGTCTTTTAACTGATCCCGGGAAAACGGGAACACGGGCATAGTAGAACCCACGACTACAGACTCCGGCCGCGCTATATGTGCATATAGCCAGAGCCAACTTCGCTGGCTTCCAACCGCAGTGAGGTCGGGGCCTTCCTGCCCGCCGGCGCCTTCGATCTGGTGACAACCCATGCACAGGGAGCGATTCACCAATTGCCTGCCGCGGATCACCGCCGACGTGACCTGAATCGGCAAGGCCTCGGACCCGTGGCAGTTGTAACATGCAGCCTCAATGTATTCGCCCTTTATCAACGGATCGGACAGACCTTCGCCTTGGCCGTGAGCCTCCATCGTGGTCACGGCCCTTCCCACGCCGCCATGACAAATGACGCAACCGAACTTCTCCGGGGGATGACTGCGTAACAGCGCGGAGTGTTGCCTCAAGGGCTCCTGGCCGTCCTTGAACGCCGGGTCGTCAATAGCTATATGGCAGGTCACGCAACGCTCGACCGTACTAACTTGAGTAGGCAGGACCTGCTTTACTTCGACCGCCTGGCTTCTGGCCCACACCTCGGTGTGCGGCCGAACAAGAGCCAAAGAGTAGTAAGTTCTTTCATACTTTGCCCACTCCTGGTCGAAGTTGTCGCGGAGAGCCCATCCGAAGCTGACCGTGAGAACGATACCGGTCACAGCGACCCACTTTTCCATAGTATCCAGAGCCCGCGCTAAACCGGGGCACCGGGCCAGGCCTGCCACGGCCAATAGAACTTCCAGTTGGGGCCCCGGCAGAAGACTCCGATCGTTGTAGTCACTACAATCACCAGCAAAATAACCGTCCAGACAACGACTATCGACCTACGCTCCCGCGCGAACCACACGCCGATTCCCTTTGGTGTCCGATCGACATAAGGCAGCGCGACGAGGAATCCCGTGAGCAGCACCGGAACGACGACGCCGCCCCAGAAGGCTGAGTAACTCACCATCTCTTGCAGGCCAAGGAAGTACCACGGCGCCTTGGAGGGATTGTTCGGCTGAAGAGGGTTGGCCTGTTGCTCGAGCGGGGCGTTGAACAGCAGCGATATGGCCATCAGGGCCGCCATCAGAGCCAGGAAAACCGCGAGCTCAACGTAGAGTACGGTAGGAAAGGTCTGGACTACCACCTCGGCTCGCGGAACTGCGGCAGCTTTTGCCTCCGCCGGCGCGAGGTTTTCCTGTGGATGGGCCAGGCCACCATCTTTGATGACCCGCCAGATGTGATAGTTAATGAGCAGGGCGGCAGAACAAGGTATTGCTATCACGTGCAGCGCATAAAAGCGCAATAGCGCGTCGCCTCCGACTGCGTTGCCACCCAGCAGAAGATACCGAAGCTTTGGCCCGACGAGCGGAGCGTAGCTCGCGATGTTCGTGCCTACTGTCACAGCCCAAAACGAAAGCTGGTCCCAGGGCAGAAGGTAACCGGTAAAGCTCAGCGCCAAGGTCAGAAAGAGCAGCATCACCCCGAGAATCCAGTTGAACTCTCTGGGCGGTTTGTAAGCCCCCGTGTAGAACACCCGGCACATGTGAAGCACGACGGCCGCCACCATCGCTTCACCGCCCCAGCGGTGCAGGTTGCGCATCAACTGGCCGAAGGCAACTACGTAGTCGAGGTCCAAAATGCGGCCATAGGCGCCAGTGGTTGACGGTTCGTAGTAGAACATGAGATAGACGCCGGTTACCCACTCGATGACAAACAGGTAGAAACAGATCAGCCCGAGGCCGAAGGTGGGCGTGACACTGATACTTCGGCGGTAAACCCTGGTCGGATGGACATGAAGAACCAGGTTGTTTACGATGACGGCCAGCCGCTGTCGCGGGTTCCACGGGTATGGTCCCCGGAAAATCGATCGATAGATG
>Ga0181521_10008722_pt1 | contig 10319 bp, 6 predicted proteins | sample PEATcosm2014_Bin_32_FD_119764 | JGI IMG/M metagenome (GOLD analysis project Ga0181521, IMG submission 119764) | Peatland microbial communities from MTU Mesocosm Facility, Houghton, MI, USA - PEATcosm2014_Bin02_60_metaG | ecosystem: Environmental > Terrestrial > Soil > Wetlands > Peat | place... | reverse complement strand
TGCGCCCATCCATGTAAATCTGCCGATAACGCCCCATGCCGCCCTCGTAAAGCACCGCGACAAGCGTGGGAGACTGAATGATCCGGTACATCGTGTTCAGCATCTCCGAAGGACCGCCCGGCAGGCAGTTCGTTACGGGGTCGTCCCGCCTGAAATCCGTTACGCGCTTCAGGAAGACAGCTTCCGCCTCTGGCCGGAAAATGCCCTCATCCTTCAGACCCTGGATCACGTCAAAGCGGTAAGCATTTACTTCGGGTCGCCACATGCCGGACAAATCCGGCTTGCCGTCAGGCGTCCGGGGCGCGGGAGCCGTCAGTTTCGGCTTCCCATCCGCAGTCCGGGGAATCCCCGGCGTGGGCAAGTTGAGCCATTGAGCGCACAGTGGAAACGGTAGCAGCCATAAGGCTGCCGCGATCGCGATTCTGTACATGAAGGTTTCCTCCCGCTCGGCGGACTGTCCTCAAGTTTCGCGGACTCATCTGGGCCACATTATACAGCACCACATAGAGCACCACGGCGCTACTTCCTCCAGGCTCCCGTGACGTGTGTCGATCATTCCGGAGGCCACCAGCGCCCCCCGCGATGCTCACACCGGCAAGTATTACAAAGACCGTGACCAAGTCCCAGCTTGTCACCAGTACCAAGAGAAAACGCATCTCGCGGCTCGATGAGAGATTTGCTTGCCATCGGCGCGACGTCGATAATTACAAAAAATCGTCTGGTCTCGATTTTTGGATTTCCCGGCGATTACTGCGGCCGTCGGAACAGGCCCCCGTAGACGGCCTTCGCCAGGATGTGACCCTGAATCGCCTTCATCACGTTGGCGCGCGTCTCGAAAGCGTCGGCCGACGGTTTCACGTCCGGCTTGGTGTCCAGGGCGTAGAGCTCAAACACGTAGTGGTGGTACGGACCGTTCGCGCCGGCTCCCGGACCGCGGTACATGGGTCCTGTGGCGCTGATCTGATAGCTTCCGTCGGGCAATTGCGATCCCTTGGGTACGCCTTCGGGCAGGCTGCTTGCGGTCGCCGGAATGTTCCAAAAGACCCAGTGCGCCTGATCGTCAGTAGTCTTGTTGCGGGCGAGATCCAGATCGTGCATGTGGAGGAAGAAACTCTGCGTGCCGGCGGGAACGTTGGCCCAACTCATCGCCGGCGACGTACCCTCGCCGACGGCAACGCCCGGAGCGGCCTGACTGAACTTCACGGGAATTTGGCCGCCGTCGGGAAATCCCGGAATGGTCAAAATCATGGGGGGCGGTGCAGGCGCGGGCTGACCTCCGCGGCTTGCATCTTGAGCGGATAGCAAGAAAGTTATGGAAACGGTAATTGTCGAAACAAGAAGCAGTCGCATGGGTCTATCGTAGCGTGGAATTGCGGTGGTCGTCCCTCGCGCGCCCGTTTGCCAAGCATCCTCCGTAGGACGATCTGCTCGAGCGGCAAGCCGCGTGGTCGTCCTGCCTAGCGCTGTCATGGAACTGTAGGATTGTTTCGCTATTCTCAGCGACGTGAAGCTACTCTTTCTTGTCCTATGCTCGACAATGACCATGATGGCCGCTGACCAAACCCATCGAATCGAGGTTCACGGCCATCGCGGTGCGCGCGCGCTGCGCCCCGAGAACACGCTGCCGGCCTTTGAGTACGCGATCGCACAGGGCGTGGATGTTCTGGAACTAGACATGGCCGTCACAAAGGACGGGGTCGTCGTGGTGTCGCACGATCCCATCCTGCACCCTCCCGTATGTTCCGGCCCGCAACTGATGGCGGCTATCCATGATCTGACCCTCGCGGAGGTTCGCCAATGGGATTGCGGCCGCATCCAGAATCCCGGGTTTCCACGCCAACAGACTATTCCGGGAACGCGCGTGCCCACGCTCGATGAAGTGTTCGCACTCGCGCCCAAGGGGAGCTTCAAATTCAATATCGAAACCAAGATTTTTGCCGATCATCCGGAACTCTCCCCGCCGCCTGATGAATTTGTGCGGCTGGTGCTCGCCTTGATCCGGAAGCATCGTCTGGAATCGCGCATCATTCTGCAGTCCTTCGATTTTCGAACTCTGCATGAGATGAAGAAGGTCGCGCCGGAAATCAAACTCGCCGCGCTGTACACCGGGCCCCCGAAAAGTTTCGTGGAGATTACCAAGGACGCCGGAGCCGACATGATTTCGCCGGAGCATCATTTGGTGACGGCAGATCAAGTGCGCGAGTCACACGCCGCGGGATTTCCCGTGGTTCCCTGGACCGCCGATACGCCAGCCGACTGGGATCGCCTGGTGGCGGCGGGAGTCGACGCGATCATCACAGATGATCCGGCCGCTCTGATTGCACATCTGAAAAAGAAGTAGCATCGGCCCACTCCACGGTTCGTTCCCGATCACCCTATCATCGGTTTTTGGAATGAGGCCCATACGGAGCCTGTAGTCTCCGCTTTGTCATCCAACTGCAAATGGCCTGAAAGAGCCGCTGTGTATTCTTACAAACATGACTTATCGCACGATGGCAGTATTGGCAGTGCTGGGACTGGGGAGTTCCGCATGCTTCGCGCAGTTTGAAACATCCGAGGTTCTCGGAACCGTTCGCGACGCTTCGCAGAAACCGGTAGCGAATGCCGCGGTGACCCTCACCAACCAGGACACGGGCATTGAAGCGAAGACGAACACCGACGGAAACGGCAATTACGACTTTTTCAACGTCAAAGTGGGCCGATACACAGTCACGGCTGAATTAACCGGATTTTCAAAGTTCTCCTCCCCCGACATCAACGTGGAGGTGAACGCGCGCCAGCGCGTGGACGCGGTTCTGCAAGTTGGGTCGGTTACGGACACGGTGACCGTAACCAGCACGGCCAGTGTGGTTGAAACCGACACCAGCGAACACAGCCAAGTCATCGGCACGCAAGCCATTGTCGAATTGCCGTTGAACGGCCGAGATTATGCGAGCCTGGCGCTGCTGGCCACCAACGTTCACGTTTCCCCGGCGGCACTCTCGCTGGGACCGACCGGTACGCCGCGGGAAGGCGCGTTCAATGTTAACGGAATGCGCAGCGTCTACAACAACTTTCTGATGGACGGCCTGGACAACAACTCCTACGGGACCAGCAATCAGAATTATTCCAGCCAGGTGGTGCAGCCCTCACCGGATGCTCTAGCGGAATTCCGGGTGATCACGAGCAACTTCAGCGCGGAGTACGGACGCGTCGGCGGCGGTGTAGTAAACGCCGTGCTGCGATCGGGAACCAATCAGTTTCATGGCACCGTCTATGAGTTCCTGCGCAACACCGATCTGAACGCCCTTCAATACGTCTTCGGCCCGCGACCCTCCACTTTTGTGAAGCCCACCTTCCACCGCAATCAGTTCGGCGCGACGCTCGGTGGGCCCATGATCAAGGACAAACTATTTTTCTTCGTCGACTACGAAGGCCTCCGGCAGGCGCAGGGCTATCTCAGTTTCTATAACGTTCCAAGCACGAGCGAGCGCGAGGGGATCTTGCCGGTCACCGTGGTCAACCCGCTCACCGGCATCACTTACCCCGCTGGTACGGCGATTCCCGTCGCTCAAATAAATCCGTTCGCCGCCGCGGCGCTGGCCGGCCTGCCCCCCGCAGTCAACTCAGGCACTTCGAACAACCTCGAGACAACCGTTCCTGTCACTGATAAGAGCGACAAATACGACGCGAAACTCGACTACCAAATCGAGCCCACGATGAACATGTTTTTGCGGTTCAGCCAGAGAAAAGACATACAGTACCAAGGGCCTCTCGATCCGGGGCCTTCCGGCGGCGACCAAAATGGCTTTATCCACGCGATTCAGCAGCAGGCGGCCATCGGTTACACGTGGACGGTATCGCCGACGTCGCTGCTCGAGGGACGCTTCGGATTCGATCACGTCCTCGGCGGAAAGGAGCCCCCGTACCTGGGTGGGCCGAACATCGCCGCCGAGTATGGGATTGAAGGATTGCCCTCGAGCTTGGCGGGCGGTTTCCCCACGCAAATCATTACCGGATTCAGCAACCCGACGTTCGGCAGGCAAGCCACTAACCCCCAGTTCCAGAATCCGACGTCGTTCAACCCCAAACTCAACTACTCCTTCGTCAAGGGACGGCATTCCATAAAAGTGGGCTATGAGTTTATCGCCATCCGCACGGAGATCCTGGACATCAATCCGCTGTATGGCTCCGATACATACAACGGACAATACAGCGCGCCGCCCGGAAGCGCTTCTAACAACGCCTACGACTTGGCCGACTTCTTCTTCGGTCTCCCCAGTGCGATCGCGCAGGGCAGTAACTTAACCACGAATCTGCGGCAGCATGTTCACTCCCTTTACGTTCAGGACGACTGGCGCGTAACGCCTAAGCTGACGGTGAACGTAGGCCTGCGCTGGGAATTCGCGACGCCTCAGTGGGAGCGCGATAACCTCTGGTCGAACTTCGATCCCGCCACGAACACGCTGGTCCGTGCCACCAACGGCAGTCTTTACGATCGTGCCCTGGTGAATCCGAATTACAAGGACTACGGACCGCGCCTGGGCTTGGCGTACAGCATCGACCCGAAGACCGTCGTCCGCGCGGGGTACGGGATCAGTTACGCGTTCTTCAATCGTCCCGGAAGCGCGGAGGAAGGCATCAACGGTCCGCTCGCGGTCTTCGGAACCTTCAACAACACGGTGGCCCCCGGCTCCCCCGGTTTCCTCACGACGTTTACGGGCTTCAATGCCGGCATCGCCAGCAACTTCAATCCGCTCAACAGTAACAACGACTACATTCCGGCCCACAGCCCCTGGCCCTACATCCAGTCCTGGGTATTGTCCATCCAGCGCGAAATCACCAAGGACACCGTGGTGGAGCTAGCGTATAACGGCAACCACAGTCTGAACATGCCCATCCTCGGCGACTACAATCAGGCGGCCCCGAATCCGCTGACGGCCACCTGCAATGCGACCGTCACTTCCGGCTGTCTGGGAATTCAAGCCCGGCGTCCCGACCAGAGCTTCGATGGCATCACCTGGGTGGATCCAGCGGGCGACAACGATTACAACGGGTTGTCGCTCAAAGCGGAGCACCGTTTCGCGCAGGGCTTCTATGCCCTGAATTCCTTCACTTGGGGCAAGGCGCTGGGCGATTCCGAACAGGCGCTGGAATACTACTCCAACCTCACCGGAGCGAATCCGCAGAACATCAACAATCTGGCCGCGGAGCGAGGACCCAGCAGCTACGACGCCAAGTTCGTCAACGTCACGAGCGTGGTGTACCAGCTTCCCGTGGGCAAGGGGCGCCGGTTTATGGGCCATATGAATCCGGTGCTGGACGGAGTGCTCGGCGGGTGGGAAGTGAACACCATCAATACCGCGAGTACGGGCTTGCCTGTCAACGTGTACTATACGCCGACGACGGCGAACTCCGTGAGTGATATCAGCGCCGAATATCGAGGCGAGCCGTTCCTGCGTCCTAACGTCTCAGGAAGCGCCACCGGCCAGAGCACCGCGCAGAGCTTGCTGACCTACTTCGCCGGCTACACGTTCACTACACCATCGGTTAACAATCCCTTCGGCAATCTGGGCCGTAATTCGTTCCGCGCACCGGGCTTGGAGCAATGGGACCTGGGGATCAACAAAAACTTCCGCATCACGGAGGGGACCAACCTCCAATTCCGCGGCGAGTTCTTCAATTTGCCCAATCATACGAACTTCGGGCCACCGAGCAATATCTACGGGAATTCGTCGTTCGGCACGATTACGACGACGTTACCGGCGCGGCAGATCCAGTTCGCCCTTAAGCTTCTCTTTTAACGATTGGACGCTGCTGTTCTAACCCGCGGATGCTGCTGTCACCGCGATCGACGGAGCATTGGCATGGCCAGGCTCGGTAATGGGAGCCCCCAGGTGACGCGGCGCGGCGGTAAACAATTTCTCATCGGAATGTTTGTCAGCGAACATTCGTCGCGGCAACATCCGGGCGTAACATAGCTCCTCTATCCTGATTCTGGAGGGTGTGTGCCAGACCGGCAATCGTCGCTTCCGGGTCCCATCGAAATCCCCCGCGAGAGTCTTGAAACCGCCCGCAATCTTATTCTCCAAGCACCGCTCGGCCCGATCGCGCTGATGCTCGAAAAGTGGTTCATCGGCGACATCGAACAAATTTACAGCAAATTGGTTCGCTCGAATCGCAGCTTTTTCGACGCGATGCTCGATAGCTTAAAGATCCGGTATCAGTGCGCTCCGGAAGAGATTCGTCACATCCCCACGGAAGGCCCCGCGATCATCGTGGCCAACCATCCGTTCGGATTGTTGGATGGCATGGTCCTGGGGGCGATTCTGTCCGGATGCCGCCCTGATTTCCGGATCCTGACCAATTCGCTGATCGCCAGCATTCCGCAGCTTCGCGAATTTACCATACCGGTGGATCCGTTCGGCGGCACCGAGGCGGTGCTGGCCAACCGCAAGCCATTGCGCGAAAGTATTCAGTGGTTGCGGGGTGGCGGATTGCTCGCGGTGTTTCCGGCAGGCGAGGTTGCCTCTCTCCGCCCCGGCCGTTTCGGCATCACCGATCCGGATTGGACCGAAAACGTCGTACGTCTGGCGCAACGAGTGAGCGCGCCCGTGGTGCCGGTATTTTTCCACGGCGCGAACAGCCCGGCGTTTCACTTGGCGGGGCTGGTGCATGAACCTCTGCGGACGCTGCTGCTTCCCCACGAGCTTCTGAACAAGGCAAACTCGATCGTCCGCGCGTCCGTCGGGAGCCCGATTTCAGCCGATCGGCTCGCGGGCAAGGATGGCATCGAAAGCGCCACTGCGTATTTGCGCGCCCGTACTTTCATGCTGGGCAGCAGACCGAAGGAAAAGTCCGCGCCGAAGCTGCGATTCCCCGCGCCGGAGCGGACGAAGCATCTTCCTCCGGTTGCCGAGGCACAAGATGCGGCCGTGATGCGCCGCGAAATCGAGGCGTTGCCGGAGGAACGGCGACTGGTGAGTGCGGGCCACCATCAGGTTCTTGTCGCCCAAGCGGAGGAAATCCCCAGCGTCCTTCTAGAGCTCGGGAGGCTCCGCGAGATTACCTTCCGCCAAGCTGGCGAAGGGACCGGGCAACCCCTCGATCTGGATCGCTTCGACCGCCACTACGAGCATCTGTTCGCATGGAACCAAGAAGCGGGAGAATTAATCGGGGCCTACCGCGTCGCGAAAAGCGACGAGGTGATCGAGCGCTTCGGAACGCGTGGGCTGTACACGAGCACGCTTTTCCATCTGCATCCCGAATTCTACGAAAATATTCGCCCGGCTTTGGAACTCGGCCGATCCTTCGTTCGCCCGGAGTATCAGAAAGGCTATCTTCCACTGCTGCTTTTGTGGAAAGGACTGGGGCATTACGTCGCCCGGAACCCGCGCTATCGAACTTTGTTCGGGCCGGTGAGTATTAGTAAAGACTACAATCCCTCGTCGCGCGCGCTGATCGTTTCGTTTTTGAAATCGCGTCACTGCGACGAATTCCTCGCCGGCAGCGTGAAACCCCGCAAGAAGTTTTACGTTCGGGGACCGCGCGATTGCGATCCCCGCAATTTTAGCTCGCTGCTCACCAATCTGGACGAGCTTTCGGAAGTGGTTGCCGATCTCGAAGCGGACGGCAAGGGTATCCCGATTCTGCTGCAACAGTACCTCAACCTGGGAGGGCAGATTTTGGACTTCAGCGTAGATCGTAAGTTCTCGAACGTGCTGGACGGCCTGATTGTAGTGGATCTTCTGAAACCCACTCATCGCCAACTGGAGCGTTACATGGGCAAGACGAACGCCGCTGAGTTTCTACGATTCCACGGGGTCTTGGCCGCGTGAGCCGGGCCTCGGAACGCACGGCTCCCGGCGTTTTCGACTGTGCCGCCGATTTGTTCCGCGATCCTCAGGGCGTTCTGATCGCCCGCTGGAACTGGAAATCCGCGATCTTCAGTTCCCTGATGCGCGGCGGCATCTTTTTCACGGCCACGGCCAGCGCGGGACTGAGCGCCGCGCTGGGCGCGATGTACACCGAATTCGCCTATCGCTCGATCACCGCCGGATTCTACGGCGCGGTGACGCAAAACTTCCGTAAGGCCGAGCCGCGCTGGCAGGCAAATCTCGTGGCGGGCGCGGGCATACCCGTGGTTTCCCACACGATCGAACTGGCGATCCACACGCTGCGGGGAACGCCGAACCTGAGGGCGAACATTCTCGCTTCGGTGTGCTTCACCGTTTTGTCGACGCTATTCAACCTGCACGCGATGCGGGAAGGCGTACTCGTGGTCGGCGCAAATGTGGGATCGATCGCTTCGGATCTCCGGTCCTTGCCGCGCGCCATCTTGACCTTCTTGATGTCGGGATTCCGGCTGTTCCGGTTTTAGCGGGTGGGCGAAAACCTACTAGCCCAAGCAGGGACGGTTCGCTGGGAGCGGGTTCGCGTCGCTCCCATCGCCCTTCTACTTCGATCGCTTCCGCCTGCGCGGCATGGATAACCTTCCTAATGGCGCTTTATGGCACCACAGCCAGCGGGATATCCCGGGGCGGCGCAGGCCTGCCGGGATCACCCTTTGCAAGGACCTCTTCGTATCGGGCATAAACCTGTTCGAAGACCACGGACCAGGAATGTCGCATCGCGGTCGCCCGCGCCCCTTGCGACATACGCGCGTGCAGGGCGGGATGGGTGCGCAGATCCATTAATGCATCAACGAAGTCTTGGAAGTCATGGGCGACGTATCCGTTTTTTCCGGGCTGCACCAAAAACTTCGGCCCGCCGCTTCCGCTGACGACCACCGGCACGCCCGAGGCCATCGCCTCCAGCACTACGTTGCCGAACGTGTCCGTTTGCGACGGGAAGATGAAGGCATCCATGTTGGCATACGCCTCTGCCAGCGGAATTCCGGAAAAAACGCCCGGAAACGCCGCTTGCTTGAGATGTTCCATCAGCCAGGGACGCTCCGAACCGTCGCCAACGATCAAAAAACGATAGTTGGTAATGCCATACTCGCGCATGCGCCGCTCCACATCGGCCAGCATGCGCACACCCTTTTCCGGCGATAGACGGCCAACGAAGCCAATCACGAATTCGTCGCCGGTCCTGGTCCGGCGTTCCGGCGAGAAGAGCTGCACGTCGATGCCGCGCTTCATCAGGTACGTAGGACGATTGGCTGCCCGCGTCAGCATCTCGACCAGTTCCGGATTGGGAGCGAACAGGAGCCGCGCGAGCCGATAGAAGCGCAGCGTCCAAGCGAGTGTTTCGCTCTCAGTGAAATCGGTGATCGCGGTACGCCACCGATGTCCCAGCCAGCTCAGTTTGGAATCGACCCGGCGCGCGGCGAATTCATGTAGATTGGTGTGCCAGGAGGCCACCAGCGGCACCTTGAGTTCGTGGGCGAGGATCGCTCCGAGCATGCCGGAGTGGCTCGGCCCTGTCACGTGTATGAGGTCCGGACGAAACTCGCGGAGTTCTTTATAAACCCGCCGATGGTGCCGGTAGAAGAGCAGGTCGCACTTCAAGTCGTGCTCCAGTCGCAGAACCAGCGGAGAGGAAGCGATCTCTAGCGTATGGAGGGCGCCTTCCCTCCAGGAGCGCGTCTTGGGGCCGGCGTGAACCGACAGGAACGGATATTCCTTCTGAACGGCGAAGCGCACAAATTCGCGGCTGGTCAGTGCGACTCCATTCACTTCGTGATAGCTGTCGGTGAAAAACGCGACCCGGGGTATGTTCATAGTGGGTACGCTCAAAAAACGACCTCTTCCCTCTTCGCGTACGCGACGCGGAACGCTTGCTTGAAGTGAGGATGCCGCAGGATATTGACGCCACTGGTGAACAAGCGCACCGCGAGCGGCTCCTTGCTCCACAGTTGACTGAGCGGACGGGTTACGCCATCGTCGCAGAGATAGAAGGCGCGATCGCTCCAATGCTTTCCGTAGATGTGCTGATCGTCGTCCCGCAGAATGTCTTCCAGATTTTGCAGGATGCGCATCGACAGCGGCTCCATATATTGCTGGGTCAGCAACACGTGGCTATAGCCGTCGCGGATTTCGTCCACAAACTCGCTAAACGAGGTCGCGTTCGAAAGATTGAGAATAGTGTTCGGTTCGAGCGCGTGACGGTCTCCGCCGGAAATAAGCGGTTTGCCGAAGTATCGCGCCAGATCGATCACCGTACGATTCTCCGACCACGGGCGCAGGCCGTTCAGCTCGAATGCGTGCAGATATTGCTTGTAAGTGGCGGCGAACTGGCGGGCGGCCGCGCGGTGGGCTTCCTCGCCAATCTTGTTTTCATCCCAGTTGGGGTGATTGAAAACGACAAGCGTGTCGCGGCTCGCGGCGAGCCTGCGG
>Ga0181521_10008718_pt1 | contig 10324 bp, 12 predicted proteins | sample PEATcosm2014_Bin_32_FD_119764 | JGI IMG/M metagenome (GOLD analysis project Ga0181521, IMG submission 119764) | Peatland microbial communities from MTU Mesocosm Facility, Houghton, MI, USA - PEATcosm2014_Bin02_60_metaG | ecosystem: Environmental > Terrestrial > Soil > Wetlands > Peat | place... | reverse complement strand
TTCATGCCAACGGCAGCGGTCCCTCGCAAATTCTGCAATGGCATGAGGACTGAAGGAGCCAGAGCCCGATGGCGATGAGAGTTCTCGCCCTGGAGATGGCCGGAGAGCAGGTTCGCGCGGCCGTGGCCGAGCGTTCCTGGGACTCGTTCCGGCTGCTGGGGACTTTCGAGAATGCGCGCACCGCGGACGAAGCCGACATGGCGCCGGCGGTGTCGCGCCTGCTCGCCGCAGCCGGCAAACCCGACGTCGCAATCTCGGCGATCCCCGGCGAGCTGGTTGCTCATCGCGTCTTGACGCTGCCGTTCAAGGACGCGCGCAAGCTCAAGCAGGTGGTCGGATTCGCGCTCGAAGAGCATCTGCCATTCCCGACCGACGAAGCGACGACCGCCTTCACGCGAACCGGCGAGGACGACGAAGGCACGGTGGTCTTTGCAGCCGTGCTGCGCAAGAGCGACCTGAAAGACCATCTCGAGCTGCTGGCCAAGGCGGGCCTCGATCCCAAGGTCGTGACGCTCGGAGCGCTGGCGCTGGCCAAGCTGCTTACGCGCGCTTCGGCTGCCGGGAGCAACGGCAACGGCCATGGCCCGAGCGCCCATCTTGTGATGAGCATCGATCAGGCCCGCACGTCGCTGGTGCTGCTGGATCCAACCGGTGCGCCGCGCGCGATGCGGACGCTGGCGGCCGGCCTCGAAGCCAACGGCCACGCTGGTCTCTCGCCGCGGGTGGCCTCGATGATCGTGAGTGCGGCGCGCCAGACGCTGCTGTCCCACGGCTCGGAATTCGAGCCGCCCGACCTGCTGATCGCCGGTCCGGCCGCTTCGATGCCGGAGGTGAAGAGCGAGATTGCCGGCGGGCTGGCGGCTGCGGTGCGCGACGGCGGCGCGCTGGAGAGCCTGGGCGTTTCAGAAGGTTTCCCCGGCGACTGGCTGCGCTTCGGCGCGTGTATCGCGATGCTGCTCGGCGAAGCGCCGGTCAACTCGATCGATCTCCTGAATTTCCGCCAGGACGAGTTTGCTTTTCACGGCCGCAGTTTTGACGCCGCCCCGCTCTATACCTCGGCGCTGCTCGCGGTCGGCCTCGCGGCGCTGCTGGTGCTGCACGCGGTTTTCTCGACCGTCGGCAGCATCCGCCGCCTGCGCGCCCTGGACCGGCAGATGGCCTCGATCGCGGCTCCTGCGCTCGGCAAGCATCCTCCGAAAGACATTATCGCCGCGCTACGCTCGGGAAACGCGAACATGAGCACCCAGTTGAAGCTGATGGGCGGCGGCAGCGCGCACAGCGCGCCGCTCGACGCCCTGTTCGCGATCTCCAGCGCGCTTCCGCCTCAGTTGCCGGTCGAATTTTCCGATATCGAGATCGATGAGGCAGCCGTCAAGCTCGACGGCGAAGCCGACTCGTTCGGCACTATCGACCAAGTCAAGAAGGCGCTCGCGAAGAGCCATCGCTTCAGCGATATCGAGGTCGAGGATGCCAAGGTCACGGGCACTTCGGGCAAGGTCGATTTCCATCTGAGCGCCTCCATCGGCGACAGCGTACTACCGGTGAAAGACTGATGGCCACTCGAACCAGAGAGCGACTTGAGCATATCGCGGTCCGCGTACTGAAACGCGCCGGTTCGTTCTATCAGCCGTACGCCGAGCGGCTACGGCCCTACGTTGGGCCCTATATCTACCGCGCCCGGACGCGCTACGAGCGGCTCGAACCCCGCGAGAAGATCCTGGTGCAGATCGCCGGCGGATTGATCGCCGTGTTTCTCGCCTACAATCTCGTCTACTCGCCCTTTGAGGGCCTGCAACAGGACCTGAGCGACCGGACCGAAACGCGCGAGCGCCAAATCTCCGAAGTCCGGCGCATGGTCCAGCAATACCGGCAACTCAGTCTTGAAGTCGCGGCCGCCGAGAAGCGCACCGTGCGGCAAACCCAGGACTTCTCCCTGTTCTCAGCCGTGGAGGGCAAACTTACCGACACCGTAGGCGTCGCGAAAGTCAGCTCGATCACGCCCGGCGAGGACCAGAAGATTTCCAAGGATCTGGTTCAGCATAACGTCGAGATCTCGCTCACGGCGCTGAGCCTGCCGGAAGTAGTGGACACGCTGTACGGAATCGATACGCTTCCGGTGCCGGTACTGGTTTCCGCTCTCCATATCAAGCGCGCCCAGTTGATCACCACCTCATTCGAGGTGCAGATGACTTGCGTGGCGATCGGCAAGAGTGGCTGAGCTGCTGGACTACCTGCGCTCCAGGCGGGTAATCGGCAAGCCGCTGCTCTACACTGCGCTCGCGTTCGTTCTGTTCCTGATGTTTCTGGTCGCCGATTTTCCCTACGGCGACGCGATTTCCTCGCTGCTCGCGCCGTCGGGCCTCAGCCTCGACTACCAGGACCAGCACCTGAACCTTCCCTTTGGAGCGCGCTTCGACGAGGTGAGGTTGCGCTACGCCGATAGCTCCGCGTCCGGCTCGACGCTGATCGAGAGTCCCAGCGTTACCGTCTCGCCGACCATCGGCTCGCTGCTCTTTCGACGGCCCGGACTCCGCATCGCCGCGAAGCTGCGCGACGGCGCGAAGCCGGGCGATGGCACGAAGCCGGGCGACGGCGCGAAGCCGGGCTACGGGTGGATTCGCCTGACCCTCACCGAGAGCGGCGGCGCCACCGATGTAAGCTTCACGGCCAACGAGGTGGCGCTGGCGAGCTACGAGCCGCTAGGCCAGTTCGCGCAGGGTAACCTGTCAGGTGACGGGTCGATCGAGATCGACAGCGCCAATGCGCTGGCCGGCAAAGGCGCAGTCGAACTGTCGGGCAAGCGGCTGGCGGTGCGCCTGGGGCCCGCGATGCCGCCGATCGAGCTCGACGAAGCGGCCGCGACGCTCAAGATGGACCAGGGCGTGATGGAAGTCGCGAAGCTCGAGGGCCACGGCCCCGACTTTTCGATAAACGCGCACGGGACGATTCAGCTCGCGCCGATACTCCTCCAGAGCATCGCGGACCTGACCGTGACGCTCGAACCAACCCCGTCCGGTAGGAAGCACTTCGGGCTGTTGCTCAACCTCCTGCCGCATCCGCCCGGTTCGGGGCCCTATTTCATTCGCGGCCCGCTGGCGCTCCCGTCGATCAAGTAGGCCAATCGCATCGGACCGGTCAGGCCGGAGCCGCGGCGAAAAAGCGCGCGACCGCCTCTTTGTAGCGTTTGTCGCCCGGGGCGTTCAGATGGTCGCGGCCTTCGAGCTTCACCAACTCGGCGCCCGCGATCGCTCCGGCCAGAGGCTCCGCGCTGCCGACCAGCTCATCTTTGGTTCCGACCACGATCATGACCGGGATGCGAATTGCGCCCAGTGTCGCCGGATCGAGCAGCGGACGATCGCCCGACATGCAGGCCGCCAGCGCCTTCAAGTCGTTGCGATTCGCCTCGGCGAACTGCCGGAACTGCCGCGGTATCGGGTCGGTCACGTCTTCGGCGCGCTCGGCGAGCAAAGCGCTGGCGATGACCTGGCGCCGTCGCGGGTCGGCCATCGAGCCCGTACCCGAGCCCCCGCCGATCCCTCCCAGCACTACCGCGCGAATCCGTTGCGGCCAGGACAGCACGACCTTGAGCGAGATCCACGCGCCCATCGAGTAGCCCATCAGCAGCGCGCGCGGGACCTTGAGATGGTCGAGCAGCCGGACGACATCGCCGGCCATATTCTCCGAGCCGTAGGCTTGCGGCTGATGGGGCTTGGCGCTTTGCCCATGTCCCCGGCAATCCATCGCGATCACGCGGTAGTTCGCCGACAGGAAATCGAGCCACCCGGGAATGCCCCAATTGCTGTTCAACTCTGCCGCGAACCCGTGAACCAAAACTGCTGGCGCTCCGGTTCCGCGCTCTTCGTAGTGAATTGCGACTCCGTCCGAATCAAATGACGGCATACGGATATCTCCCGTTCAGTTTTGCCAAAGCATACTTCCTCTGCGCGCAGATGTCGCGCCGAACAAAGCGGCTTGCAAGTCCCCGGCACTATCGCTAAGACCAGCATGCAAACGAAACCCACTAAGCCAAGCGAGGAGCAAGCAATGTCGATAATCGTTGTAGCCCGGCTGAAGGCCAAGCAGGGCAGCGAAAAAATCTTGGAAGAAGCGTGCCGCGCGATGGTGCCGCAGGTCCGCGCCGAGGCCGGAACCGAAAGCTACATCTGCCATCGTGGAGTACCCGATCCGACCGTGTTTCTGTTCTACGAGGTTTACAAGGATCAGGCCGCATTCGAGGCTCACGGCAAGACGCCCTACTTGGCGGAATTCTTCAAGGCGCTACGCGGCAACCTCGACGGCCATCCGCAGATCGATATCCTGAGCGTGCTCGACAAGAAGTAGGGGAGAACCTCTCCCCCGGACCCCTCTCCGAAACGGAGAGGCCGCAACGCTCGATACCGATTCTACGGCCATGAGTGCGAAGATCCGCCTCTCCCGCGCCTGCGAATTGTTCGCAGGCGCAAGCCGGGAGAGGCCGAGGAGCGAAGTGCGCAGCACATCGCTCCGAGGGTGAGGGCGCTATCGCAAAAAACCCGCGATCTCCCGATTCACGACCTCCGGCGCCTCGCGCTGGCAAAAGTGGCCGCAGCGATCGAGTTTCCTGAACGTCAGATACTTAAAGTAATCCTTTAGATTGTCGCTCCACGCGACCGGGATGATCGCGTCGCTGTCGCCCCACAGCACGAGCGCCGGCGCCGCCGGTCGATCCGAAGCAGTAGCGCGATGCGCACGCGGTTTTCAATCCGGCGACGGCGCGTTATAGACTCGGAACAGGGAAAACTCTGATGCCAGCGAAACTTGCGCTTCTCGGCGGCCAGCCCGTCCGCAGCCGGCCTTTCACGCGATGGCCAATCTTTGACGAGCGCGAACGCGCCGAGCTGGAGGACGTGCTGCGCTCGGGGAGTTGGGGCGGCTTTCCGTCGCCTAATCGCAAGGCGAGGGAATTCGCGGCGCGCTTCGCGTCGTTTCAGGACTTCAGATTTGCGATTCCCACTTCGTCGGGCACCACCGCGCTGGAAGTCGCGCTCAAGGCGCTCGGCGTGGGTGCGGGCGACGAAGTGATCGTCCCGGCGATCACGTTCTGCGCCACCGCCTACGCCGCGGTCGCCTGCATGGCGCGGCCGATTTTCGCCGACGTGCGCGCCGAGAGCGTCTGCGTCGATCCCGATTCTGTGCAACGCCTGATCACGCCGCGCACCCGCGCGATCGTGCCGGTCCATTACGGCGCGACCGTCGCCGACCTCGACGCGCTGATCGAGATCGCGCGCGCCCATTCGATCGCGATCGTCGAGGATTGCGCGCACGTGCCGGGCGCGCAATGGCGCGGCCGCGGCGTCGGCGGATGGGGCGCACTCGGATGCTTCAGCTTTCAGTCCTCCAAACCGATGACCGCCGGCGAGGGCGGCCTGATCGCGACCAACGATCCGGAACTGGAGAAGCGCTGCCAATCGCTGATCAACTGCGGGCGGCGCCGCCCCGGAGAAACTTTCGACGCGCCGCTGATGGGCGCGAACTACCGGATGACCGAATGGCAGTGCGGCGTGCTGCTCGCTCAACTCGGGCGGCTGCCGGGGCAGATCGAGCTCAAGGGCGCGATGGCCAATCGGATGCGCGCGGGGCTCGCGAAAATCCGCGGCTTGATTCCGCTCGTGCCCAACGCCCGCGTTACCCGGCCGGTAGTCTACGCCTTCCTGTTTCGCGTCGACCCCGACGCGCTGGGTGTCTCGCGCAACCGCTTTCTGCGCGCGCTGCAAGCCGAAGGCATTCCGTGCGGAATCGGCAACGAGCCGGTGTATCGCTCGCAGCTCTTTCCGCTCGACGCGCCCGCGTATCGGCGCGCGTGCGAGCTGGCGGGCGCGCCGGCTGATGCAATGCCGGAGTGTCCGGTCGCGGAGCGCCTGTTCGGCCACGAGCTGGTGGCAATTCCGCACGAGTGCCTGCTCGGTAACGCGAGCGACGTGGACGAAATAATCGCGGCGGTTGAGAAGGTCGCCGCCAACGCCGGGGAGCTGGCCGGCGCCAGGATCGATCGCGCCGTGCTCGAGGTCTCTCCAGCCCGCGCCCCATCCTGACGGCGCCATCCCCGATGCTGTTGGCAGGCGCCGCGAGAACGAACCTGGAGCCCAGGCTGGGCCTCGCGATGGCGGGTTACGGGGGCAGAACCGGGCGCGCCGCTGGCGTGCACGATGATCTCGCGGTGCAGGCGCTCGTGCTTGCCGGCGGGCAAAACAAGCTTGCGCAAAACAAGCTTGCAATTGTCGGGGTCGATTTGCTCGGGATCGGAGCCCGGATCGCCGACGACGTGTGCGCGCGCGTCGCGGCCGAATGCGACATCGCGGCCGACGCGATAATAATCGGCGCGACCCATACTCACTCAGGGCCGGCCTTCAATATTTTCGCGACGCCCAAACCCGGAACGCAGGTTGCCCCCGATCGCGACCTCGATTGGGAGCTCGACCTGCCCCACAAAATCGCGGCAACGATCCTGGCGGCCAATCGTAATCTCGAGCCCGCGCGAATCAGGGTTGCGGGTGCGCGTTTCGCGCTCGGCGCTAATCGCCGCCTGCTCACCCCGAGCGGCGAGATGCGCCTGTTCCCGAATTACGCCGGCGTCGCCGATCCGGAGGTGAAGGCGCTTGGCGTCTATCGCGATGACGGCAGCGCGCTCGCTTTCGTCCTCAACTACGCCTGCCACGGCGTGATGCTCTGCGAAGACAATCTCCAATACTCGCGCGACTATCCCGGCTTCGCGCAGGATGAGATTGAACGGCTGGCTCGCGATCATGGCCGCGGCGCGATTTCGATTTTCCTAAACGGCGCGACCGGCAATATCGACCCGCGCAGGCGCGGCACCTTCGAGGCGGCGCGCGAAGCGGGCACCGAGATGGGCCGCGCCTGTTTCGAGGCGCTGGCGTGCGCGCCGGAAATGACCGAGGCAGAGATCGCGGCGCAGCGGATTCCGCTGACGCTCCGGCTCAAGGACCTGACCGCCGCGCTCGCGACTGCCCGCGCCTACGTCGAGCAGGCCGCGCTCTCGCTCACGAGTCATCCCGGCGGCGAGTATCGGCTCGCCCGCCTGCGCGCCGAGCACGAGCGCGCCCAGACGGCGCTGAGTGCGATCGAGAATTTGGAGCGGATCAATTTGCGCGATCGCCGCGTCAATCCGGAGCGCGGCGAGCTCGCGACCCGGATCAGCGTCGCGCGTATCGGTGAGATCGCGATCGTCGGCCTGCCCGGCGAGCCGTTCGTCGAGCTCGGGCTCGCGCTCAAGGCGAATCCCGATTTCCCGCACACTTTCGTGGTCGGCTACTGCAACGATCTCATTCTCTATATCCCGACCTGCGAGGCGTACGCGCAGGGTGGCTACGAAGTTGACATGGCGCGGGTCGCGGCGGGATCGGGCGAGCAGATGGTCGCGGCAGCGCTCGCTCATCTCAGGGAGTTGCGGGCCGCCACCGGCTGACCTTGCCAGCGGTCCTGATCGCCCGCTATCGCGATGGAAATTCTCGGCACCGGGATCGACATGATCGAGGTCGACCGCGTGCGCGCCGCGATCGAGCGCGCGAAGACCGGCGCGCGCTTTCGGGCCCGCGTTTTCACCGCTGGGGAAATTGCATACTGCGAGTCGCGCGGCCGCGCCCGCTACCAGAGCTACGCCGCGCGTTTTGCCGCCAAGGAAGCGACGATGAAGGCGCTCGGCACCGGATGGAACCGGCACGTCGGATGGGGCGATATCGAAGTGATGCGCGAGCGCGGTCACGCGCCGGCGATCGTGCTGTCGGGCAAAGCCGCCGACTTCGCCCGCACCAAAAGCGTGCGCGGTTTCCATCTCAGCATTACGCACACCGCGGCGAGCGCGATCGCGCACGTGATCGCGCAGGGATAAACCGCGTTCACAGACGGCGATTCACATACGGCGCGTCGGGTAACTCCGATTTGCCGAAGCCGCGCAGATCGTATCGAATCGCGCGGAACTTCCGGCTGAAGAGCTCGAACTGCGGCTCCCACATCCGGCAGTCGGCAACTCCCGCATGGATGAACACGACCGCGGAGCCGCTGCCCGCCCTCTCGAAGTAGATCTTCGCGCCGTCCGATGCGGCGTATCCAGATACGAAGTCCGAACGTGATGTCATCCGCAATTCTCCCCGGGTGATTCTCCCGGCGGCGATGCTACTTGAAAATCCGGATCGCTGCGACCGGAAGTGGGTGGCGGTGGCGCATCAGTTTAGAAGGCGGCGGACCGATCAGAGGCGGAAATCGCTCCGCGTAGATCTCTTGGGGCAGCCTCGGGACAGTCGCTCGCTCCTCAGCCTCCGCTCGCCGTAGATTATCGTGGGGCCGGGAGAAGTGCCAACTGCCCAATTCCCGCTGAATTTGCTCAACATTCGAGGCGGACCATGCTTTGAGAAACGACAATCAGCGCGACTGCAAAACCCGGAACAAGGCGGTCGGGAAGCTGAACCGCGGGCGCAGTATGACATTCTGCGCGGCCCGGACCGCAGCGCTTTCACCTCGCCCCGTCTGCACCCGCGGGTTGGTGATCGATAAGTTGCTGCTTTCGCGCGCTGAATCCCCAAGGCAACAGGAACCTGTTTTCGGTCTCCAACGCGAAATAGTCCGGCCGCACTCTCGGAGCTGCGGACTTGATGACAGTGAAAGTGCGATACTCAATTTTCCCGCGATCGAGAAGACGGCGCACCGCGTCCAGAGTGTCGCCAACATGCACCTCGGCAATTACCACTAGGACTGGGCCATTTTGGCGAATTCTCTCGAGTTGCAGGGAGCACAAGTCGCCAACCGACGTGATTATCCTGTTATCATCGAGTGAGTAGCGTCGGTCCAGGCCGACGAAGGCGGGTTCATAATCGTGGCTCGCGGTAGACAGCTTGTGGCACAGCATCGCGGCTATATGAGCTCCTCCGCGTCCTACGCCAATAATGACCCCAGGGTGGTAGGCAAGTATCGTGGGTACACAACCTTCAATGATCCATTCTAGGACGGGCCAGCGCAACCACTTGGCAATGAACACCGAAGCCGTGAACACACCTGTCGCGGTCCCCGACACGATGGCGAGCACGGCCGCGATAGACGGTGACCCGGAGACTCCGGAAGACGCCAGCACGGCCCAAAGCAATTCGTACAGAGCGATGCCCACTCCGGTGGCGGCGCACAACAGACTAAGAAAGCCGTAAACATCTGGCCTGAGGAATCGAGCAAAAGAACGAACCCAACCTTCTCTCCAGGGAGAGAGACATCCCCTTGTTGCGTGAAGCTCACTCATGGTGCGAGACAACAGTGATCGCGCTGAGGGTACCGCCTTCCTCCTTTTACGCGCCCACGGGCAGCAGGTGTTAAGTCTGACAAACCGCTCGGGTTCTCACAGACCCAGATATCAAGATTGGGAGTTAGAACTCGAGGAAAGCCCTCCCGATGACCTCCTGAAGCGTGAGTTTGTCATGAGATTCCGCTCGAGCCAGCTTCTGATAGTCGCTTGGCCTAATATCGTCGAGGCCCGTTTGCTAATTCTCAGCAGGAAACGTATCGATGGGCCCTAGGTCAACGACAAGACGCGAGGGTTCTTCGACATAACGATTCACCTTCGCCACGTCGAAAGACCCGAATCCCTCGTACACGCAAGTGTCCGCGCCACCCGCCGCAGCCCGTATAACGTCCTCGGCCGGAATCACGTAAGGTCGAATGTAGTTTCCGATGGTCTCGAGCGCCAGTACGAAAGTGGCGTAGGTGTCGCCAATAGCGGTAGTGCCATGCAGGATACCTTTGGGATCGTTGTAGATGCCGCAATGAATCAAGTGATTACGCTCGTCGAGGACAAAACTCCCCCACCTTCCCGCAGTAACATATATTCGGTCCTGGCGCCCTGCTTGCAAGTCTCGGAAGCTACAGAGAGCTGCTATGATTCCCGATAGAGACGCAACCCTCGTCTTGCCGCGTTCGACGAAGAGATCGACGCCAGTAATATGCGCGAGCTCGTCCTCGTTCATAATGCTGATGCACTGGGCTTGCGGGAGCACAAATCGCTTGACGAAGTCTCGCACGGAATCGATGCGAACGCTGTTCGCGTCGCCGAATAAACGCGGGTGTTCTTCGCGAAGAAATTCGATCGCAGAATCTGGCAGGGTATTGGTGCTACAAAGGCTCCTCGTTAGTGCCAAGACGGCGAGTCGGTCCGCGGCGATGGAGTTGGCCAGAGCATCTACGGCAACCCGCGGAGAGTAGAGGGTGTTGACCATTATGGTCTTTCCCCTCGGTCTCGGTAGCTTTGCGGGAGGTTGTTCCGCTGGCAACTGGGCGACTAGAATCGTTC
>Ga0181521_10008717_pt1 | contig 10324 bp, 8 predicted proteins | sample PEATcosm2014_Bin_32_FD_119764 | JGI IMG/M metagenome (GOLD analysis project Ga0181521, IMG submission 119764) | Peatland microbial communities from MTU Mesocosm Facility, Houghton, MI, USA - PEATcosm2014_Bin02_60_metaG | ecosystem: Environmental > Terrestrial > Soil > Wetlands > Peat | place... | reverse complement strand
CCGCGCTGGCAGGCGGCGTGACGCTCAAAAAATCTTTCCGTTCACCATTCATACACCGCAGACTTTGAGCTAAACAGCGACCGGGCGGGTGTGTCACGCACGCAGGATTTCAAAAGCGGCTGACACGTTGCCGAAATGGAAAGTGTCCTTTTAATCTGTCCAATCGCATCCGCGAAGCTGGCAAATCGGTTCTCACCTGATCCGCTATGGACTGGCATCCGCACGAGTGCAACCTACCGGTTTTGGACGAGGCACGCGTTACCCCTCGGCAAAACGAGGTTTTTGAGTCCGCGCAATGGACGCGGTGAAATCGCAATCTGGCCGGGCTGATGTCCGCGCCGATGTCCGCAGCCACGGCCAGTCCGCGCACAGTCCGCGCCCTTGTCCAGTCCGGCAAGCAATTCGTCCACGTCCGCAACCGCGTCTGGGAATTGTCCGTGCCCGCAATGTGACCCCAAATTCAGAAGAGCTGGTGAAAGGCGGAAACCGAAAGAAGCCGAGGAAAAGTGAGAAATTCAGCCGCAAACTATTTTCAAAACCCCAAATTCAAACTTGACGCACGCACGCGAGTCGCGTAGTGTTGGCGTGTTCGAGGGACAAAAGTCGGCCTTGTGCCGTGTGAGCAATGCGCCGTGGCGTGTTGATCCTATATCCCTCAACTAGCTTTCAAAGCCGCTGCCTTCAGCGGCTTTTGCTTTGTGTAGTAAGTGCCGTATTCTGCTTCCCGCGTGTCGTCCACGTCCACCACCAGACTGCACTGCGGCCAGACCAGTTCCAAAAATCTGTCCTCGCGCTTTTCATACGTCCGCTGCAATGCCCACAGAAAATAATCCACGGCTTGAAGTGCTGGTTCGGTCGTCGGGTAAGCTGATTTCAAATTCAACTGGCTGGTGACGGTCAATCCTCGCTCTCTGGCAAAATTATCACGCGCCTGTTCCAAAGCCAGCCGGAAAGCGGCGGTGCGATGGCTGTTGCCACGGATGGCAAAGCAGATGTTGTAGCCGTCGTGCTTGTGTAGGCGTTCCTTGAAAAGCCGCCGCACGGCATAATCGTAAAGCTCGTCCTGCCGGTAACGGTAGGCGCTGTCACGCTCGTTACGGGAACGCACATAATCCAGCACGGCCTGCTTGTCGCGGATGACGGCGGAAAAACGGATGGGATGCCGCTGCAACAATTTGAAAACTTCCCGCCGGACTTCGGGCAGGTCGTCCTTTGCATGAAAATAGAGCGCGGTCTTTTTCACCTCTGGCTGCATGGATGGCACGTCTTTGAAATACGGGTCGGCTAGCAAATCGGCGCGGAGCTTGTTTAAATCTGCCGCCAGTGCCGCCGCATCCGGCACATCCAGCAAACCGACTGCAAAATACCGGCTGCACCCTTCCGAACCGATCAGCACCTTGCCGTTGCCGCTGAACAGCACGGGGTCGCCCGCTTCATCAACAAAGTAGTGCTTCAAGGCTGTCGGCGCGTTACACATGGTTGTGGACTATTCAAGGCAAGGGATATTCCGATGGTTCACCGGCTAAACATTTGACGACGTAATCTGAAAAGCGTTCTTTGAACGGCCGTTCGTCACGAGGTTTTGGGAGCGATTCATTGAGTCGTTTTATTTCTGAAATGCAAGTTGCCCGGCAGCAGAGAAAAATGAAATCGGAATCCGCATCAATCTGCTTTGCGGCGTGCTTCACATTGGTTCTTAAAATCTCCTTCAACTTCGCCAGCCATTCTTCATTGACTGGACTTTTTGAGTTGGCAACTGCATTGGCAAGAATCAGGGCTTCTTTGAGAATAACTTCATATTTTTGTCCCGGCCTCTGGTCGCACCAGTTTCCAAGCCACTGATCCAGCACCCGGCAATTTGTCTCGAACCCAAAAATATGTTTCGGTTTGCCCCGCTGATTTTTGGCCAGCGCTGTTGTTGGCTTCGCCCTGATACTACGAAGGAAAGATTCGAGCCTCTTGCGCCTTTGCCCGGTCGCTTGAACATATCCGCATGGCTCGCCTTCATTGAATATCGGCATCGGCTCCAGCCAGTTCTTTGTAACGCCCGGCACGGTGGGTTTGAGGTCGCGCTTTTTCTTCGCCTCCTGCTGTTGATGCAACTCCCACCACTCATTCACCGTCTTATCCAGCCCATCTTGGCCGCCTTCTTTCCAAAAGAGTTCGTGTGCCCTGACTTTCCCGCGCAGTTCCGTGATTTGATGAAGGGCAAGAATGAGCGAATGTTTGACTCGTTCTTCAAACAAGCCCTTTTTTGCGAGCCATTCAAACCACTTCTGCTTCCGTTCAATCCAGTCAACATAATCCCTTCTGACTTTCAGCACGTCCAGTTCTTTGAAAAAACCTGCCCAATCGTCTCTTGATAGAGGGATTCTGCAATTTTCCAGATAGTCACGAAGGCGGGATTCCGGGTCTTCACTCATGCCGTTAGGCCCGCGCTGTTGCGGTGGTCAGTTGAATCACATTTTTCGCAGACTTCGGCGGCAGGATATTGAACCATTTTCCCGCCTCGGCTTTCGTCGCCAGCCCTTTGTAAGCCGAATGAATCACGGTGGGACTGTTTCCCGCCTGTGCCGCCGTCAAATTTTCATTGTCATGCAGCGCGAAGTGGTAGGTGCAAAAACCGTGGCGCAATCCGTTTTTCCGCGCCGGGATTTTTTGGGATTCGCGGAGTTCGACAAACGCCGCGTGGTAGGTGTCGCGGCTCTGTGCCCACAACGCGCCTTCATGCTGGCGATAGGGTTCAAGCCATGTGGCCAGTGCCGGGCAGATTTCAACCAAGCGGCGGCTGCGGGTCTTGGATTTTGTAGCGGAAATGGCGATGTGCCCCGCCACGCTGAAAACATCCTGCCACGTCAGCCGCTGGGCTTCTTGCAGTCGAATCCCGGCCAGACCTTGCAGCGCGATAATCGGTCGCATGGTGTCGTCTGCTGCTTCCAGCATGGCACGCAATTCAGCCGGGCGGAAAAAATCCGTTTCGCCGCTGTCGGCTTTTTGCCGTTTCATGCCAGACGCATCCAGCAAACGGTGGTTCGCGGGCAAATAATCTTTCTTGATGCACCAGTTCAAAAACATCTTCACCGTGGCGCGAAGATGATTCTTGGACTTGGCGGCAAGGTGGCTGCGTCCGGCCATGAACAAGTCGAGATGCTCTCTCGTCAGGTCGCAAACCGCCGTTGCCGGAAAGGTTTTTTCAAACCAGCCAAGCCAAAGCTTCGTATTGAGGAAATAGCTTTTGCTCAATTCCGGCCTCTTGCCGTTCACCGATTTCGTCTCGGCCTCGCGCCCGTCCACAAACTCTTTCACGGCTGCGGCCAAGTCCACGCGCTTGACCGTCGCCACGGTGTTCAAATAGCCCGTCACGGCTGCGGACAACGGGACATTAAGCCGGCCAACCGCGTCCAGATAGTCCGCCACGGCGGTATTGAGGCTGACGCGCTTCCCTTTGGATTTGAAGTAGCCGTCCAGCCGTTCAAATGCGGCAAGGGCGTCGCGGGACTGGCTGGCAGAGAGCGCGGCGGCCTGTGATCCGTTCGCCAGTTCGCGCACAATGCGTTCGGCGGCGGTTTTGGCGTCGGAATAGGCGGCGAAGGTCTGCATCCGGCGTTTGCCCGCCGTGGCGTAGGCGACGCGGTAGTAAGCGAACTTCCCGGCAGGCGCGTAAATCTTCGCGTTACTGGCGCGGTGGCGGATGGTGACGGGGAATCTCACGCGACGGTCAGCCGTTCGGGCCGGTTGTTGTGCAAATTCTGTGCAAACATCCGCAGAACCCTCGATTTCATTGGTTAAATTGGCTGTCCGACATGGATTCGAACCATGAATAACGCCTCCAAAGGGCGCTGTGTTACCGTTACACCATCGGACAAACTTTGAAGAATCTAAGCTTTCAGCCCATTTCGCGCAAAGCGAAAATATTTTCTGAAAGTCGCAGGAAGCGAAAGAAAGTTTGCGGGCAATATTTCTTGCCCGCACAATGTCGTGGTTTGCAATGAGCAACATTTTCACTGCCATCAATCCGCCGGTTGCCGAAGCGGCTTCGGCAACATCGGTCGAGGCGGATTTCTCCAAGCCGGTCCGGCGGCCGAAAAAGGGCACGCTCAAACTGATTGGTGAAGTATTGAATCACGGCGGGCCGGGCTATCTCCAGTTTGCCATCACCAATATCTGCAATGCTGACTGCGATTTCTGTGGATTCGCCCGCTCGAAGTTCGACCCCAAAGCCCGCCGTAGCGTGACACTGCAAGAAGCGCGCGACGCGATTGACATCGCGCTTAAAAATCACATCGGCTACCTGCTCTTTGTCGGTGGCGAACCGATGGTGCATCGCGACCTGCGTGCGATGACGCGCTGCGCGGCGGAGCGCGGCATCCATCCGATGATTTGCACTAACGGCGGGCTTTGGACTGAGGAAAACATGCGCGGCCTCGTCAGCGACGGCTTGAGCAGCGTTATCATGTCCATTGACGCGCACGACGTGGCCAGGCACGAAAAGAACCGCGGCCTGCCAGACGTGTGCAAAAAGATAAAGCGCGCTAATGAATTTTTCCGCTCGGTCGGAATCCAAACCACCGCGAGCATCACCGCGAGCCGGTTGATTGACGACTACGAGAAATTGCCGGCGTTTCTGGAATCGCTCGGATTCAAGGGTTGCACATTCAGCTATCCGCTGACCTCGCTGGCCAGCAGTTATCTAAGTTTTAGCGACAGCGGCCTCGTGAATTACTCGAAGGATGAATTGGTGGAACTGTTCGAAAGGATCAAACGGATGAAGCAACGCAGTGACTTTCCGGTCGTCAATCCGACGGAATCGCTCACTGAGATGCAGCGGCATTTGCGCGGCGAAAGAGAAAAATTCGGCTGCCTCGGCGGTCACAAGTATTTTTATCTCGATTGGAACCTCGACCTTTACCGCTGCCATTTCTGGGAGAAGCCAATGTGCAAGATCCAAGAGTGGGACGAATCGAAACTCATCCGGGACGGCTGCACGCGCTGCATGATTGACTGCTACCGCGACCCCAGCGTGCTCCAGTTTGTTGCCATCAGCACGAGTGACGCGTGGAATAATTTAAAGAAAGGCAAATTGCTCTCTGCGGCCAAAAACCTTCTGGATTCGCGGAACCTGACTTCACTTAAGGCCGTTTGGGAAGACCGCAAGTGGATTGGTGGCGTGTAGCCACCGCAAATTCACTCTTGTCATCCGCCTCGTTCGTGATAACTTGGCACTCCTTTTATGAAGACGGACATTCATCCGAAATATGTGGACGCGGAAATCCGTTGCGCCTGCGGCAACGTCATCAAGACCCGCTCCACCAAGCCCGTGATCATCGTAGGTATTTGCAACGTCTGCCACCCGTTTTACACCGGCCAGCAGAAATTCGTGGACACTGCCGGCCGTGTGGATAAATTCCAGCAGCGTGCTGCAAAAACGCAGGCCGCCCAGGTCGCGTTTGCCACGAAAAAGAAAAAGAAGGTTTAGCTACCTGCTTTCATTCCGCCTGCCTGTGCATCATCACATGTGGGCGGATTCTTTTTTGCAAAAATGGATTTAAGACCGCATATCGAAAAATTCCGCAAACGCTTTGCCGAAGTCGAAGCCGCGTTGAGCGATCCAAAGGCTTTCGACAACCCGCAACGCGCACAGGAATTGTCCCGCGAATACGCCCGGCTCAAGGAACTGCTGGCGCGGGGCGAAAATTATTTGAAAACGCTCGAAGATCTCGAACAAAACCGCGCGTTGCTGAAAAGCGAGCGGTCGGAATCCGAGCTGGCCGTGATGGCGAAAGAGGAAATCACCCGGCTCGAAGCTGACGAAAAAAGACTTTCGCAGCAAATCCAGTCTGGCCTCGTGCCGCCGGACCCGACGGATTCTCGCAATACCATTATCGAAATCCGCGCCGGCGCGGGCGGCTCGGAATCCGCACTGTTCGCCGCCGACCTTTACCGGATGTATTGCCGTTACGCCGAAGCGCGCGGCTGGAAGATCGAGACACTCGATTCCAGTCCGTCCGACCTCGGCGGCTTCAAAGAAATCGTTTTCCAGATCAGCGGCACGGACGTTTACAAGCGGCTCAAATACGAAAGCGGCGTGCATCGCGTCCAGCGCGTGCCGGCGACCGAGGCTCAAGGGCGCATCCACACCAGCACCAGCACCGTCGCCGTGCTGCCTGAGGCCCGGGAAGTGGACATCGAGATCAAACCGGAAGACATCGAGATCAATGTCTGCCGCGCGTCTGGCAAGGGCGGCCAAGGCGTGAACACCACCGACTCCGCCGTGCAAATCCAGCACAGGGCCAGCGGGTTGATCGTGCGTTGTGCAGACGAACGTTCGCAACAAAAAAACAAGGCCAAGGCGATGACCGTGCTGCGTTCGCGTTTGCTGGAGGCAAAAATCGCCGAGGAAAACGCCAAATATGCCGCGAATCGCAAGCAGCAGGTCGGGTCCGGCGAGCGCAACGAAAAAATCCGCACCTACAATTTTCCGCAGAATCGCGTCACCGACCACCGCATCGAGGTAACGCTCTACAATTTGGCGAACTTCATTGACGGCGGCCTCGATCCGCTGATTGACCCGCTGATGACCCACGACCTGGAGGAGAGGTTGAAGGCGTTTAACGATTGAACTGTCGGACGGTTTAGCGATTCGACAATTCAACGATTCAACGAATTATGAATCCAAAGGGACTTGTTTTCGACTGCGATGGCACGCTGGCCGACACCATGCCGTTGCACTGGCGCGCGTGGCAGATGGTCACGCAACGGCATAACCTTCATTTTCCCGAAGACCGCTTTTACGCCACTGGCGGCATACCTTCACGTGACATTTTGAAACTGCTCGCGCAGGAGCAAGGCCGTTCACTCGACCACATTGCCGTCGCCCATGAGAAGGAGGAGGCATATCTGCCGCTCATGTCCGACGTTGAACCGGTCCATGCCGTAGTGGAAATTGCCCAAGCCAATTATGGCAAAATCCCAATGGCCGTCGCTTCCGGCGGAACGGAAAAAATAATCGGCATGGTGCTCGACCGTTTGAAAATCCGGCATTTCTTCGACGCCATCGTGACGAGCGAAATGGTTAAAAACCAAAAACCCGCCCCGGACATTTTTATCGAGGCCGCCCGGCGCATAGGTGTGGAACCGCAATTTTGCCGGGCCTACGAAGACACCGACCTCGGCCTGCAAGCCATTCGCGCCGCGGGCATGGAAGCGGTGGATGTGCGAAAACTGCGCGGAAAATAAAGGGCAGATCGGCCAACGCCAACTCCTGAACCGGTTGTGAAGCCGGTTATTCGCGTGTCATCAGGCAGATCTTTCGCGTATGACGCGCGAGCGTCTCTGGCAGCCTTCTCGATCTCAAGGCTTCCCATAATTCTCCGCACGTCGGCGCGCCAATACTGACGGCTGCGGTTTGAACCGCCCAGCCGTGATTGATAAATTCGCCCGCCTCCCTTTCCGAAACCAAGACACGCGTGTAACCCACCGCGTCGGCCGGGTTTAATTTGTCTGCCTGCACAACCGTCCAGTTCTTGCCGAGCAACACCCGCACGCGGCTCGCCAATCTCACATCTCCGATGAGCAGCACAGGCTGAGGGGAGCCGGTTTGACCTTGCCGCAGTGCCGCGGCGATTTGTTGGGCGTTGTCAGGCAAAAGAACCGGCATCGCCGCGATGAACAAAATTACCCAGCCGAGCAGAATCGCCAAGCCCAGCGCCTCTGCCGCTGAAACGGACTTGCGCCACAGCGCGCTTGAAGCGAGCGCAGCGATGCCAAACAAAAGCAGACTGCATATCAGCGCAAGCAGAACCACGGGCAATGGCCATTGCGAATCAACAAGAACCCCCGCCATGACCGCCAGTGTAAGCATGGCCAAAACGATCTTCAGAATTCGCCGGAGAGAGAAAATCAGCCGTGTGCTTTCCGCGCTTTGCAGCCAATCGGCCAGCAGCACAGCCAGCAGCGGCGTGGCCGGAAGCAAATAACGAAAAGAGACGTTTGCGCCCAGAGCGAATCCGGCAATCAACACCGCCATCCAGGCAAGAATGAATTTTTGCGCAGGAGGAGGAGTGCTGCCCATCGCCCGGGATTTTTCGCGGGCTAACCATTCGACTGCGGTTGCGCTCCATGGCAGAAAATTGAGAACCAAAATGAGCGCGAACAGCGGCGCGCGGCTAATGGGCGACCACCAGTGACCGTGAAAATTGCCCGTCAACTGGTCATCAAGGAAGACATTCCACGCCCCCGCGCCTTGCCTCCAAAAAATACAGCCGAACCAGCCGCCCACCAAAACGATTGCCGCCGCAAGGATGGGCGGATGGATGATTTTGGGGACTGCGCGCCAATCATGTGCCTGCCAGAAGGCAAACGCCCAGGCGAACACCACAATTCCCGCGCCCAACAATCCTTTGCTCATCGCTGCCCCCGCCGCACCGCCGTAAGCCATCCAAAACGCGCTGGCCACGAATTCTTCCAACACAATCAACCGTAAAAAACCGTACGCACTCAGCGTGATGAAAAAAACCAGCAGCGCGTCCGGCATGGAACGAATGGAGCAGAGAAAAAATTGCGGATGCGACAGCAGCACGAGCGCAGCGACCAGCGCCGTTTCGTTGTTGCCTGTCAGCCTTCGAGCCAGCCGGTACGTCAACCAAAGCGTTCCGCAACTGGCCAGTAAAAACGGCAGGCGTGATGTGAATACACCAACCCCGAACGTCGCATAACTCGCGGCAACCGACCAATAAGCCAGCGGCGGCTTTTGAAAACGCGGCGCGCCTTCGGCGGTCTTGGGCACGAGCCAGTCTCCGTGCTTCAGCATCATCAACGCGCCGTCGGTGTAATGGCGCTCGTCAGGGTAATAAAGCGTGAATGTGGCGACGAACGGCAGCGCCACCAGCGCAAACATTAAAATCAAAGGGCCGATTTGGGGGCGCGGTTTCATCCGGTGTCCGGCTGGCAATACCCGAACCGATGCGGCCATTCCAGATTTTTCTGTCGGGCAAGCCTCGATTTGCTTAAAACAGAACCGATTCGCATGACGAGCCTGAAAAAACTTGTCGCCGCCATTTTTTGGATTCTACTTGCGCTGGCCGGCGCAGGCGCTTACGCGACCCTGGCATTACGCCGGAACGAACCGATCAATTCCGCCCACATTCTTATCGCGGCAGTTTGCACCTACGCCATCGGTTATCGGTTCTATTCGAAATGGATTGCCACACGCGTGCTTGCGCTCAATGACCGCCGCGCCACGCCCTGCGAAGTCCACGATGACGGGCGTGATTTCGTGCGGACGAACAAATGGATCGTCTTTGGCCATCATTTCGCGGCGATTGCCGGGCCGGGACCGCTCGTCGGGCCGGTGCTCGCTGCGCAATTCGGTTACCTGCCCGGTGCGCTGTGGATTTTAGTTGGCGTCGTGCTGGGGGGCGCGGTGCAGGATTTTGTGATTCTGTTTTGCTCGATACGGCGCGACGGCAAGTCGCTCGCGCAAATGGTGAAGGAGGAATTGAATTCGCCGGCCGGCTTTATCGCGGTACTCGCGGTCCTGTCGATTCTTGTGATCCTGCTCGCAGTGTTGGCACTGGTCGTCGTGAAGGCCCTCGCGGACAGTCCATGGGGCGTTTTCACCGTCGCCGCGACTGTTCCCATTGCTTTGCTGATGGGTTGTTACATGCGCTTTGTGCGCGTCGGCAAGGTTTTGGAGGCGTCGGCCTTCGGGATAGCACTGCTGCTCTTGGCGGTGTGGGGTGGCAAACTCGTTTACGAGAGTTCTTTTTGGAGGGAAGTGTTCGGCCTGCCCGGCATCACGCTGGCGTGGGCAATCATTGGTTACGGCGTTATTTCCAGCAGCCTGCCGGTGTGGCTGCTGCTCGCGCCGCGTGATTACCTCAGCACGTTCATGAAGCTCGGCACGATTTGCGCGCTCGCCTTCGGTATTTTGATCGTGCTGCCCAATCTCCAATTGCCCGCGCTCACTCAATTCACCGACGGCTCGGGCCTCGTCGTCGCCGGAAAAATTTTCCCGTTCTGCTTCATCACCATCGCCTGCGGGGCAATTTCCGGCTTTCACTCACTCATCGCCAGCGGCACAACGCCGAAAATGATTACGCGCGAAGGCTATGCGCGGCACATCGGTTACGGCGCGATGTGTTGTGAATCCTTTGTCGCCATCATGGCGCTCATCGCCGCCTGCGCATTGGATCCCGGCGTCTATTTCAGCATGAATGTCAAAGGCGACCCCGCCGTGACCGTGGCCCAGGTTACCGCGCTCGGATTTCCCGTGACAACCGAACACATGAATTCGCTGGCGAACGAACTCGGTGAAAAGACGTTG
>Ga0181521_10008715_pt1 | contig 10326 bp, 7 predicted proteins | sample PEATcosm2014_Bin_32_FD_119764 | JGI IMG/M metagenome (GOLD analysis project Ga0181521, IMG submission 119764) | Peatland microbial communities from MTU Mesocosm Facility, Houghton, MI, USA - PEATcosm2014_Bin02_60_metaG | ecosystem: Environmental > Terrestrial > Soil > Wetlands > Peat | place... | reverse complement strand
TCCCCGGGACGACGAACAACTGCTTTCTGCAGCGAGAGAGGCCTTCCAGTCCATATCCGTCGCGGACTGCAAGGGCTTCTTTTTTAGCGCCCGATACGCTACATAATAAATGGAAATGCTCTAAACCCTTGGAGACTTGGGGACCTATTTCGTCGAACCCCATTTATGGATCGTCAAGTCGGCCGGCTACGAGTTCGATATTCGCGTCACTGTCCTGCGGCATGCACCTTTCCTATTGACGTTCTATAGGTGAATCATTATCATTCATATAGGGCCTCGATAGGAGAGAGCACTTGAACACTGAACCGACTACTCTTTTGCAAGGGACTTTGGACTTGTTGATTTTGAAATCGCTGGTTGCCGGTGAGATGCATGGATTGGGGGTCTCCCGGCGAATTCAGCAGATCACCGGCGGCACTTTCGTCGTTAAGCCCGGATCGCTCTTCCCCGCTCTCCACCGGATGGAGGAAGAGGGTTGGATTTCCTCCTTCTGGGGGGACTCCGAAAACAACCGCCGTGCGAAATACTACCGCCTGACCAAGGCTGGACGGAAGCAACTTGAAGCCGAAACCACCCGCTGGGGCCGCATTTCTTGGGCGATCGCTCAAGCATTGGCAGCATCCTAAGGGGGAATTCAGCATGCCGCTCCTAGTGAAAGCTCGAAGTTTCATGCGTAATCTGTTTTTCACTCGTCGGGTGGAGGCAGACCTCGACGAGGAGATTCGTTCGCACCTCGAAATGCTGGCGGAGGAGAACCTGCGGGCCGGCATAGCGCCACAGGAAGCGCAACGTGCCGCGCGCATCGAACTCGGCGGTATCGATCAGGTGAAAGAACAGGTTCGCGAACAACGGATGGGCCAATGGCTCCACTCGGTAATCTCCGATGGTCGCTACGGTCTTCGACAATTCCGCAGGAACCTCGGCTTCACGGCCGTCGCCGCGCTGACCCTTGCCCTAGGCATCGGTGCGAACACCTATATCTTTAGCGTCGTGGATGCTCTGCTTCTGCGGCCCCTCGCATTCCCCGATCCCAGCAGGCTGGTCGCACTCTGGGAGCGGGTGCCCAATATCGGCCTCGACCGCAACGAACTCGCTCCGGCCAATTTCCTGGATTGGGAGACTCAGAACCGCGTCTTCGATCACATCGCGGCGGCGGATTGGTGGGACGCCAATCTGGGTGGCGGCGAGCACCCCGAACACCTGCATGGATTCCTGGTGACGCCCGATTACTTTGCTGCGGTCGAGGCGCAACCCATGCTGGGCCGCGCGTTTCTCCCGGAGGAAGGGACGCCGGGGAAGGATCACGTCGCGGTGCTCAGTTATGGGCTTTGGCGTCACCATTTCGCCGCCGATCCCTCCCTCGTCGGCAAGCCCGTATTGCTCAACGGAATCGATTACACGGTGGTCGGTGTCATGGGTCCGGACTTCAACTACCCGTCGGGCGCGCAGATATGGGCGGCGTTAGCCTTCTCGCCGCAGTCGGGAACGAATCGCGAGTCGCATTATTTGCGTGGTGTCGCGCATTTGGGCGTGGGAATCAGTCGCCGGCAGGCACAGACGGAAATGAGCGCGATCGCCGCGCGCCTCGCGCAACAGTATCCTAAAACCAATACCGGGCGTGACGCCGGGGTGATGCCGCTGCTGGAGAGTGAAGTCGGCCAGGAGCGCGCGCCCCTCGTTGTCTTGCTGGTGGCGGTCGGGCTGGTGCTGTTGATCGCCTGCGCCAATATTTCCAATTTGTTGCTGGCGCGGGCCAGCAGTCGCCAGCGCGAGACGGCGATTCGCGCTGCTTTGGGCGCCACGCGCCGGCGCTTGATTCGGCAATGGCTGGTGGAAAGCATGCTCTTGGGATTGCTGGGCGGCGGGCTGGGTGTTCTACTTGCCTTCTTGTGCCTGGAAGTGCAACTGATTCGCATTCCGCCCGAGTTTGCGCTCCTGATTCCCGGTTGGGGTAAGATCGCAATCAATATGCCGGTGTTGCTGTTTACGTCGGCAGTTTCGCTTGCTACCGGGCTGATCTTCGGGTTTCTGCCAGCCCTGCGCGCATCGCGTCCGAATGTAAATGACGCGCTGAAAGAAGGGGCGCCCTCGGCGGGACCGGGGCGGCGCCACCACCTGCTGCAGAAAGCGCTGATCGTTTCCGAAGTTGGGCTCTCGCTGGCTCTGCTGGCCACCGCGGGGCTGATGATGAAGAGCTTCATCCGCCTCGAACAGGTTTCGCCCGGATTCAATCCTGACCGGCTGCTGACGATATTCATCGCCCTGCCGGAGGCCAAATACACCTCCGGCGAGCAAACGGCAAGCTTCTATGAGCAGCTCATCGAGCGCCTACAAAACCTCCCCGGAGTGCAAGGCGCCGCGGCTGCAAATATGCTTCCGCTGGGGGGGATGAATTCAACCTCCACAATTCGCATCGAAGGCAGGCCGGAACCCAAGCCGGGCGAGGAACCGGATGCCAATTTCCGCAGCGTTAGCAATTCCTATTTTCGGACGATGCAAATACCCGTGCTTCGTGGTCGCGAGTTCACCAGCCAGGACTCCGCCATGGGCCAGCCGGTCGTTGCCGTTAACCAGGCCTTTGCGTCGCGCTTTTGGCCGGGGGAAGACCCGCTGGGGAAACGGATGCGGCTCAGCGGCCCGCTGGCGGACCAGCCTTGGCGCACGGTGGTGGGCGTCGTCGGCAATGTACGAAACCGGTTGGACGTCCCCGCGCCCCCAGAGATGTATTTCCCCTTGCGCCAGCAGACGAAAAGCACGATGGCAGTGGTGGTACGGACGTCGCCCGATCCACGGAGCATGGAAGCGAGCGTTCGCGCACAAGTTGCCGCCTTGGACCACGACCAGCCGGTATTCGACGTCATGACGATGGAGGATTTGCGGTCGGTTACCCTTATCGGCTGGAGGCTCGGTGGTACGCTCATGGCGGCTTTTGCGGGATTTGCGCTGGTGCTGGCCGCCCTGGGGCTCTTCGGCGTCATTGCCTACGCGGTGAACGAGCGCACGCATGAAATAGGCATGCGCATGGCTCTGGGAGCAGCACCGCAAGAAGTCTTCCGGCTGGTCGTAGGCCAGGGAATGAAGTTGGCGTTCATCGGTTTGTTGGTGGGTCTGCCCCTTGCTTTGGGCATGGGCCGCGCGGTGGCGGGCCTGCTCTATGGCGTCGCCCCTGACGACTTCGCGACGTTCGCCGGCGTCGCCGCGATCCTTGCCGGGGTTGCATTCGCCGCCTGTTACATCCCCGCCCGCCGCGCCATGCGCACCCACCCTATGGCCGCTTTGAAATACGAATAGCACTTGGCGCGGGTCACCATCGAGCCTTCCTGGGCAGGACCTCTCACAAATGTGCAGGGATTTGCGAACCTGCACTGCCAATCGAGCATGCATGGCTGCGAATCCCGGAACTATTCCATCGAATGCCCTTTCGACCGGCGCCCAGGCGCCGCCGAGGGAGCCCCGGAAGCGGACTTCGGGACCGGAATAGCTTCCGAGTCAACCGGCCGGACTGCTCTGGTCATAAGCGACGGCCGGCAAAAATGATCGGCAAATCCTAGGCGATGACGCGGGACCTCTTGGTTTGAGTTCCTTTGACCTTAGAACTCGCGTCTCCGAATAAACGACCACATGAACGCGCCTGTTAAGCGAATAGTCATACCAGATTGGGAATGTTTCCCACATTTCAGGGTGATGGGCACGTCTGATGCTTGGTTGCTGTAATGCCGCAAAACTGATGCCGTCAAGACAAGTGCGAATGTGCGTCTGGCATTCGGCGAGAACTTGAAATCGGATGCCCAGCCGAGTGGTTCGTTAGTTTGCAGTATTGTGTGGGACCTCTACGAAGCAGACATTTGATGCGCGCGAAACCGGCACAGGCTTGCCGGGCAGGAGCCAGGGGTCCTCGCCGCTGGCGGAATCCGGCGGGACGCACGGGCCGTCCACCTTGTACGCGACGAGCGTCCCGGCGGCGTCGCTTATGGAGTCAAGCAACCTGAGGTCCTGCACAAAGGCCAGATCGACCGTTTGCGATCGCTGGGAATTCAAATTGTAGGCAACAATTCCGCCGAAATACAGACCGGGCATTGGATAGAGGACGAGGGAAGGACCAGCCTCGAGCAGAAAAGCCTTCAGGTTGTCACCGCCCCTGGCGATAACGCGCGGGTCGTGTCCGTTGCCCGATTGGGAGACCAGCCACACGTCCAGGCTTCTGGAGTTGTCAGCCGTCACGATGAAACGGCTGTTTGCGGCCACGCCGAGGGACCAAGCCAACTGCCGGAAATAGGTATTTTGGACTTCCGGGGGAACCGGCGGCGGCCCTGGGCTTCCCTGGCCTCGGATGCACGGCTGACCAAGCGGAACAGATTCACATCCCGGAGATACGTCCAATCTCTGGATTCCCGAGCGTGTGACCTTGAGCGGGCTGTACGCGCCCGTGCTCCGCACTGCCTCGGCGTAAAGAGAATCGCCCACCCACGTAAAATCACTAATCGAAAAACTCAGGTTGCTTTGCTCCGGTGCGCTAGCGACGAAGTCGATGTGATGTGCAGCCACGCTGTAAACGCACACATAGTTCGATTCGGGCGCGCGAACGGCTACGGCAAACTGTGTGCCATCCGGTGAGAAGCGCCCCGGCCCGTACACACGGGGAGGTGTATCCAGCGGCAGGGCCGCCAGGGCAGCGTCATCATTCATCGGCGTTATACTCGGCAAGGGACTGAGCCGGAAGTCGGCATTCTCCAGTTTCTCGCCCGGTCCAACGGTTATGGCAGATTCCAACGCGTTCTGCGACGCGTGCATGCCGTAGATTGACCCGGCGAATCCCTTTCGATACGCGATGACCCAATGTTTTCCAGCGGCGAGATCGCCGAAGTTGTAACTGCCATCCCGGCCAGTACGTTGCACCTGGTCACGTGCTGGCGCCTGGAGAGACTCCAACGTAACGACCACGCCCGCGAGCGGGTTGCCTGACTCAGCGTTATAGATGTGCCCGGATATCTGGCCCGATTGGTGGGATACCGATGCGTGTTCTGACGCGCCCATTCGGTCAACCGCCGCAAGGTGCGGAAACGTCGTCGAAAGAAGCGCCTCGTAATAGGATTGAAGTTGCTTTCTTATTCTCTCGACCTGCTGTTCCTGCTCCACCACGACCGAAGGGGGGACGGATGGGGAGCGCAAGGCGCGGATGAGCTCAAACGCATGAATGAGGTTCGCAAGGGCGTTATCCAGGGACGCCAAATCAGTCAACAGAGCCATCTGCGTCGATATGGCGGGCAATGTTCCCGGACGGGGGATATCGCTGCCGGCCGTCGTAATCGAGAGCAGGCAGAAACTTCGCTTCTCGTCCAGGGAGGGAATTGGGTAGCCCGGGACCGGCGATGCGACCAGGTTCATCCTGTTCAGAGTTGCCTGCCAAGTGCTCAGGCTGCTTCGCAGTGCCTCTGCTTGCTTAAGAAGCGCAGCGTTGCTGGGACTCTGGCCCACGACGGGCAATAAGAATAAGAGCGCCGAAATTAGAACTCTGGGAATTATCCGCATGACAATTGTCCGCATGACCATCTCAACTTTCATCGGACGCTGACAGGGCCTTCACCAGTTTCATTCCGCATCCGCAGGAAAGATCGCGAACTCGTCATTTCTCTCCCGTCGCGGGGACAGTGGCAAAGCAGACGTTTTTGGGGCGATAGCGCGGCTCAAAAGAGTTGTCCGAGCCGGGATTGCCGGGATCGCAGGGACCATGGGTAGAGTACGCTATCAAGAGTCCGTCGGCTTGCGGCCTTACAGCCAGCAATCTTTCCGCTCTCACCGGAAGAAACGTTTCCTGGCGCTTCCTTGCATTTAGGTTAAACGCCACGATGGCGGAATAATAAAACGTCGGGTAGACCACCAGCGAACGCTCGGGCAAAAGCACGAAGCTCTGAAGCTCCCAACTCCCCTCGGCAATGGTGAACTTCTCGTGCCCGCCGGCGGCCTGGGCGATCAGTGCAAATGCGCCATGCTCCGGTCCCTGCGCAGTTACAACGAAGCGATCATTGCGTGCCTGGTTTTCGTCGTACCCAAGCTGGTTTTTCAGCGCTTCCTCACCTGCCGGCGGGAGTTTCGTGATTTCCTTCACGCCCGCCGTGTTTGCAGCGAAAAAGCGGCCGCCTCCAGGGTCACGGTGGCTCTGTTCTACGTAGAGGGTATCATCGTCCCAGCCCATGCTGATCACGTGAGGGCCGCCCATTTCGGGCGCGATCACCGGCGTAAGGCGCGCGGTGGCAAGGTCATAGAACCAAGCCGCTTGGGGATCGGGATCCCCGCTAGTGACGGCAAAGAACTTGCCGTCAGGCGAGAAACTGCCGTATTGGAATTGAATGAATACTCGTTGGTCCAGGGTAGCGGCGAGCAGGGCTTCCCCGTTCATCTCGCTCACTTCAGGCACAGGATTGAGGCTCAGATTGATATTGATCAGCTTGCTGTTGACCGCAGCCGGGGCAGTTGCTCCGGTGGGGCCTCGGAATATACGGTTCCGCTCTCCCTCCGAGGGCAACGTGAGCGGAAACCAACTGCCGTGTGCCTTATCCAAACCATATTCCGCGCGTGCGAAACCGGTCATATAGGCGCTTAGCGAGTAGTCTCCCGGCGGGAGCCGGGTAAATTCGTAGCTGCCATCATCACCGGACAGTCTTGAACGGGGAGCGGAGTCCGGTGGCGTCGTGGATGCCAGCATGACCATGGCGCCCGCCAGTGGTTTGCCCGTATCGGCACGGTAGATGTGGCCGGAGATTTCGCCGGCGGGCGCCTCACTCGACGTGTTTGCTGCGCCCTCCTTGGATAGGGAGTTGAGTTGCTTCATGAATTGCAGATTCAACTCGTAATAATACCGCTGAACCTCCGGGATTATCCGGTCGTCGATGGGCGGCCAAGGCTGTGGCAGTTGCCCACCGAGAGTGGCTAGCCGCACAGCACGCAGAGAGTCGGACAGGCTCGAGAGCTTTCCCCCCAACTGATTGAGGTCGAGCACGAGCCGGGCCTCGGCATCATTGCTAGGACTTCTTGCGAGTTCGTTAATGTCGCGAATGACGACGTCAGTTGCTGCGAGAGTAGCGGAACGATCTTGGTTGATCAGCTTCCGCTCCGAATCGGTTATCGGGGCTGCACCGAGGTCCGAATTGGTAAGAACAGCTTGCCATTCCCTGAGCTTGGTTTGCAGCGCGCCGGCACGCTCAAGAACACCGCTGGAAACAGGCGTTTGCGCGGCTGTTTGGACAAGTGGCAAGGAGAACCAGACGGCGGCGATCCACACGGTTAAGCGCCGCATAGTGCACACCCACAAAACCCAGATTTCCCCAAAGGTCTCAGTATACTGCCGATGGCCACCTCCGGGCAGAGACGAAATGTTAAGTTGGTTTGGTGGTAAATAGGTTCGCCGCAAGCCCTTTCGCGCCAGCTTCCAAATCACAGTCTGGTGTGTGGATTTGAATCGACGATCGCTCGGGAGTATCGGCTTGGGCTTTACTCAGGCGACTAACTCCCGGATCGTCGGCACTCCGGCATTGACCGCGAAACCAAGGCGGCGTCAAGCCGCCGCACTGCAAGGCGCCTTCGGCACGGTTAGTCTGGCGACCATTCGACCTCGAAATCGTCAGGCATCTTCAGGCGCTCAATTTCGAACTTCACGATGGTGGTGTAAAACGAAGTGGCGGCGCGGCGCTGGAACCAACCGGCCGAGCACCATGGCCTTACGGTCGACTCGGTCCAATCGTCGTAAAGTGGCGCGCGTGCCACCCCAAAATGCCAGCCTGCCTTTTCCACCAGAATCCTGGTTGCTTCGCCAAGGTCACTTGCACGGTTTACCTAGAGGAAGAACTGACCTCACCAATCTCAGGATCGGCTCGGCGTGAGCCATCAGCTTGGGCTGCGTGATTCTGACGCTCCCGGCGCGTTCCCCGACGCAGTCGCCGTCGAGACCAGCACGTCGACTATCCGGCGCGCCTTTTCGCGGTCTACTCCAAATGGCTGCAGAATCTCTTCCACCAGGATGACGCATTCTTCCACCCGCGTGGGATCGATCCGGATAGGCTGTCCGACGCGCTCCTGAATCATTTCCTTCAAGCCTTTGACGGATTGTCCCTTGATGAGCTTGGCGTTGATCGCTGCGGCCGAGACGCTGGCAGAGAGCGAAACCACGAAAGGCACAAGGACCTTCCACGCCACGATGGCGAGGATCGCCGTGGGGTCCATATGGAGCGAGCGATCAACCTTTTGCTGCTCTTCGGCTCCGAGCACATTCGCCACCTCCTTCCGGCACTCGTTAAAGCATCGGTCGACTAATTCATCTGTCAGAATCTGCATCCTGTTTTTCCCTCCATCGACATAGGTTTCGTACAGCGCCCGCGCCATACAACCCGGTCGCGGGGGCAACTGCGCAGGCACCTCGATTCTCGCGCACTGAGGACCACGCCCCTCGCAAGGGACTTGCGCAAACAGTCCCACTGCGAGGGGGCACGCCATCGGAGTTCCGGTCAGAACGCTCTGGCAGGAACGGAACAGGATTTCGCGCCAGATTACCTTGTCCAGAAACTCGTACGGCGTTCCGGGATAGCACTTCAGGGTGACGAACTCCCCGTCATCCTCGCGGTCAATGACAGTTATACTGAAGCGTTGCCAGATGGAATCGTTTGGATCGTACTTCTCCTTCTTGATGCGCATTTCCATCGCCCCCATATCCCCGGGCGCGAGACCACTCGGGGTATCGAGGAAGCTCGGAATGCCCATCTCGGCAAAGAAGCCGATCGGCCTCCATGCCGAAAAAACATCCGCAGTCTGCAAGCGAGTTTTCATCGCCGCTGTGCGGGTTGCCGTCAGCCGGTAAAGGTCCTGCGGTGGCTCGCTGCTGCGATGAACAGAAAGCCAGAGTTCGCTCACTTTATCAAAGGTCGGAAACGTGACCGGCGCCGCCTTCAGCTTCAAGGCCTCCACGATTTCCTCGCGCTTAAGCGGGAACAGTAGGTTCGGCGGCGGAAGCGAGGTTGCCGGGAACCCCTCCGCTTCCGCTCGCGCTAGAAGGTCGCCGATGTCAATCCACTTTGCCAATCTCGGCGATAAAGACTCGTAAGGCTGGGACAAGTTAAGCTCCGGAAGCTCCGGTGACCTTATGCCCCTGTGCGTCATAACAATGTCTGCCAGCAACGCCTCCAACAACTTGGCGTAGCGGACGGGAGGGTCGAAGTCTTCCCGATAAACGTCATGCTTCACGGGGCCGAGTTCCTCGACGATCGGCGGTGGCAAGTGGAGGGCGTAGTCGAGAAGAAAACCCAATAGCCCGTATTCGGCAATGTTCGGGCACTGTGGGTAGAGGGGGTGGCTTCGGCTCGCCTGATCAAATTCGGAGCGAGGGATGATGCGGCCAACCGTCTCCCTGAAGCGGTCGAGCGGTATCCGGTACAGGCCTTCCATCTGTTCGAGCCGGAAAGCTTCGACGAGATCGGCGACCTTCTGCATGTCGAAAGTCTGCGGACGCCACGTTAACAAATGGCTGATGTAAAGTTCAGTCAACAATGCGGCCTGACATTCCAACAGGCTCGCGGTAGTCACTTTGGAGAGTGCGCCCAGGGTGTCGGCAACGCTCGGCGAACGTTTTTGGGCAGAGTGAAACAGATACTCGGAGTCCTCGGCCGTATAGAAGTGCCTTCTGAGGTAATCGGCGCCCGTGGACAGTAGGCCCGCGAAGCGCATGTCCGCGTCCGCCCCGCTGGCCACAGCTTGCCGAAATGCTTCCACAAAGTAGTCCTCGGCGTGCACCACTGAACAGCCCGCGCCGGTAACCAGGCTCTGGAAGACGTGGTAGGCTTCGTGAACGGCAGAAACCAGGCTCAAAAAGCTCTCATGGCTCAGATACGTCTCGTCCGCCCGCTCGCCTAGCGAACGCGCCCCTTCCTTAAACCTCACAAAGAAGTGGTAATCTCCGAGGTTGTGATGGCCCCAATCCACTGATTCACCTCCTCAGGTAGCCGGCCAAGCCAGCGAGACCCCCACCGTAGTTGGTTTCAAAAACACGTTTCGAATTGGCCCATGATCAGGAATTCGCCCTGCAAGCGCCCTTAGCCCTGGATCGCCTCGCTTGACGTCCCCGCGGCACGCCGCTGGCCAAAATCGCAAGCCTGCAACGTAGTCGCATAACTTTCGAGCTGGGAGTGCCCCGCCTAATTCTGTCACATCGGCAACACGCCTGCAATGTTCATGGGCTGTCCAGAAACGCGGCCACAGGCGATGAGGTCCCTCTTGTCGCCTACCGCCTAGCGAAATCCACATTACCCTGTAACGGCGTAACCTGAGTCGTGCCGAACGTGG
>Ga0181521_10008714_pt1 | contig 10330 bp, 10 predicted proteins | sample PEATcosm2014_Bin_32_FD_119764 | JGI IMG/M metagenome (GOLD analysis project Ga0181521, IMG submission 119764) | Peatland microbial communities from MTU Mesocosm Facility, Houghton, MI, USA - PEATcosm2014_Bin02_60_metaG | ecosystem: Environmental > Terrestrial > Soil > Wetlands > Peat | place... | reverse complement strand
CGCCGCGCCGGGTTGCACCAGGGAATCGCCCACGCTACTTCATCAGGACCGGATGGACGCCGGCGTTTTCCAGTTCCGTTTTGGCGCGGCCCAGCGACTGCTTGTCGGTGTAAGGCCCGATCAGCACGCGGATCAGGTTGTTGGGGCCGGGCTGCAAAGACGCCGGGAAGCCCTTGTCCTTCATGGTCTGACGCATGACGTCGGCGGACGTCTGGCTGGCCGTTGCCAGAACCTGCCAATACGATCCGGGCACGGTTTCGACTGGCGGCGCGGCCGGCGGCGCTTGGGAGGCAACCGCGGCGGGCGCGGCCCGCTCGGGCTGCGTGGAAGGTTGCGGAAACGTGGTGGCAGGCGGGATATCGGCGGGCTGCGAAGACGCCGCGTCCGGCGCCCCGCCTGCCGCCGGAGCCTGTGCCGCCGGTTGGGGACGGCTCTCCGGCGTCTGGGACGCGGCGCCGGCCGAGGAACCCGTTTCGGTCTGCAACTTGGCCGAAGGCGAGGAATTCCGCCCCACGATATAGCCCATGGAGAACGCCACCGCGAACAGCAGAACGACGATGAAGAAGCCGCTCAGCAGTTGCCGGTTGCCCACCAACAGTTCGAATTCGCCGGTTTCGCTGTTTCTCATGGCTTACGGCTTTGCGGCGCCAGCCTCGCCGCCCGTGCCGACGCGGTCCAGGGCGCGCCCCAATGACGTAATTATATCCAGCGGCAGCGGGAAGACGATGGTGGTGTTCTTCTCGACGCCGATCTCGACCAGCGTCTGCAGATACCGCAATTGCAGCGCCGCCGGCTGCTTCTGGATCACTTCTGCGGCCATGGCCAGCTTTTCGGCCGCGGTGTACTCGCCTTCCGCGTGGATGATCTTGGCGCGCCGCTCGCGCTCGGCCTCCGCCTGCCGCGCGATGACGCGGATCATCTGCTCGGCCAGATCCACCTGCTTCACTTCCACCATGGTCACCTTCACGCCCCAAGGCGAAGTGTGCTGGTCCAGAATGGATTGCAGCCGCACGTTGAGCTTTTCCCTCTGGCTGAGCAAGGTGTCGAGATCCACTTCGCCCAGCGTGCTGCGCAGCGTAGTCTGAGCAAGCTGCGAGGTGGCGTAGAGGAAATTCGAAACCTCCAGGATGGCCAGCCGCGGATCGATGACCCGGAAGTAGATCACGGCGTTAACCTTCACCGTGACGTTGTCGCGGGTGATGACGTCTTGCGACGGCACCTCCAGCGTGTCGACGCGCAGCGAAACGCGCACGATGCGGTCGATGGGCGCGAACACCAGGATGATGCCCGGGCCTTTCGGCTGCGGCAGCACGCGGCCCAGCCGGAAGATTACGCCGCGCTCATATTCCCGCAGGATCTTGATGGAAGTCAGCAGGTACAGAACCACGATGATCACGCCAACGGTGGTGATATCGATCATTTCAGCCTCCTCATTACTTCGTAACGGGTTCTACCGTGAGCTTCAATTTGTCGATGGCCTTCACCTGGACGCGCGTCCCGGCGGCCACCGGCCGGGACGACACCGCGTCCCAATATTCGCCGTGGACAAAGACCTTGCCCTCCGGCGCCAGGTCGGTAATAGCGGCGCCCGTCTCGCCCACCATGCCCGCGGCGCCGGTCTCCACCTTAAGCCGCCGCGCGCGCAATACCAGCGAAAGCAGCAAAACGGTGATGAGGGAGAACGGCAGCGCCAGCGCGATGGCCGTGCTCCAATGAATGCGCATTTCGGGAAACGGACTGTCGATCAGCATCACGGCCCCCAGCACCATGGCTACCGCCCCTCCCACGCCCAGAATCCCGTGCGACGCGAACTTGGCCTCCAGCACGAACAGGGCGAAGGCCAGCAGTATGAGGGCCGCCCCCAGCCAGTTGATGGGCAGCACGGATAGAGCGGAAAGTCCCAGCAACACGAGAATGGCTCCAATCACGCCCGGGGCGATCAGCCCCGGCGAAGAGAACTCCACATACAGGCCCAGCGCGCCGATCACCAGCAGCACCAGGGCGATATTCGGATCGGCAATGGCGGCGATGATCGACTGGCGCAGCGACTTCTGGTAAACCTCGACGACCGCCCCGGCGGTGTCGAGCGTCTGCGTGCTGCCGTCGAAGCGCGTGACCACGCGGCCATTCAGGGCGGAGAGCAGCGCCTGCTCGTTGGGCGCGGTGAGATCGATCAGATGCTGTTCCAGCGCCTCGCGTTCGGTGAAAGACTTGCTTTCGCGGACCGTGGTTTCCGCTAGCGCGCTGTTGCGCCCGCGCTTGGCGCAGATGCTGCGCAGGTAGGCGGCAGCGTCGTTCTCCACTTTCTGTTTCATGACGGCGTCCATCTCGCCCTCCATCAGCACCGGGTGCGCCGCGCCGGTATTGGTTCCGGGGGCCATGGCCGCCACGTCGCCGGCCTCCAGGATGAAGAAGCCCGCGGAAGCCGCGCGTCCGCCGCTGGGCGCCACATAGGTCGCCACCGGGACCGGCGAGGAGACGATCTTCTCGATAATCTCGCGCATCGCATCCATCAGCCCGCCGGGTGTGTTGAGGCGGACGAGGAGCAGCGACGCGTTCTCCTGTTTGGCCTGCGCGATCGCGCTGCCCACGATTTCAGCGGTGATGGGGTGCACCATGCCATCCACGTCCACCGCAATCACTTTTGGGGCGGCAAACGCGACCTGCGCCAGTAGCGCAAGCGCCAACGCCGGAATTCCGCTCATCCGCAATCTAACCTAAATATACACTGGTGGGGCATGCTTTAGCTTGCCCTCTTGTAATGAGATTGATAGAAAGTTTAAATACGGCTCCTTTGTCAAGTACGGTAGAATAAAAGAGAAGCAATCCACTCCGGGAGCACCGAAAGACCTTATGCCAAGAAAACGCATTTCCGAGAACGATCTGGTCGTGTCCGCAGCCGCACCGCCCCGCCGCAAGCCGGCGAGCCCCAGGCGCGTAAAACGTTCCGCCCCGCCGGCTGAGCAGCCGTTGGAGCCGGCCGCCACCGCGGCCGTCCGTGGGCCGTCCCAGGATGAAATCGCGCGTCTTGCCTATTCCTATTGGGCAGCTCGTGGTTGTGCCGGCGGATCCTCCGAAGAAGATTGGCTCCGCGCCGAGCGGGAACTCCGCGGAAATTAAGCCGCCGCGGGCGTCGTCCGGGTCCCCATCGCCACCGCCCGACTTTCACTTATACTTTCGAAGCACGGCCAGCAAGCGGCCCTGCACCTGGACTTCCTGTGCGGGAACCAGAATCGGTTTCATCGCCGAATTGGCGGGCTGCAAGCGGATCGTATCCCCAGGTTCGCGGTACAGCCTCTTGAGAGTGGTTTCGTGTCCCGCCACCAGCGCGACCACGATATCGCCGTCGCGCACCTCGGCCACTCGCTCCAGCAGGATGAGATCGCCATCGCAGATGTGGTCGTCGATCATGGAATCGCCGCGCACTTCGAGCGCGAAGGTGTTGCCGCCGGCGGTGAAGTCGCCAAGATTCAGCATCTCCTGCTGCTCCACCGACTCCACCGGGGCGCCGGCGGCGATGCGGCCCAGCAGCGGGATCTCCAGCGCCGGCGGTTTCGTGCGCCGCTGCTCCTGCACGTATTTGGGCGCCAGCTCCAGCGAACGGCTCTGGTTGAACCCGCGTTTCAAGTAGCTCTTGGCTTCGAGAACCGAGATGTGCTTGTGCACCGTGGCCAGCGAAGCCAATCCGAGGCCCCCCGCAATCTCTTCATAGCTGGGGCAGTAGCCGTTTTCGTCGATGAAACCGGCGATGAAATCCAGCACCTGCTTTTGCCGCTTCGTCAGTGCCATATTAGTCCCTAAAGCTATTGTGGGCGAACAAAAAGAGAAATGCAATAGCCAGACCTAAAGAAATGCCGGCCGCTTGCCGATAGTCTCTATCGAGCGACGACGTATGACTTCCATTCAAAACTCCCTCAACGACCTGGAGCGCTGCCAGGCGGCCCGGGACATGGTGCTGGATTGCTACCTCACGGCCATCGGAAACGTGGCCCACTACGCCATCGATCTGGATGACGAAATCACCGTCCCGCATCGCCAGTATCTGACTGTTCTGGCCGGCGAGGTGGCGTCGGCGCAGCCGGAAGCCCTGGCCGGGAGCCGCGCCACGCTTCGCGGCCTGCTCCGCGACTATCGCGATAAGGCGGCGAAATACCTGGGCACGCTAAGGGAAGAACTGGCGGGCACGGCGCGTGCGCTCCAGGAGATATTGGACTCCCTCGCCCAGACCGACAGCGACCACGAGGCGCAGCTTCGAACGGAACTGGACCGCCTGCGCGAGATCTCCAGCTCGCCGGAAGGGAGCGCGGTACGCGCGGCCATACAAGTCGCGGCGGACAGCATCGAGCAGAGCATCGAGCAGATCCGCAAACAGCATCAGCTTACGGTTTCCCAGTTCCTGGTGGAAATCCGCATGCTGCACAAGCGCATCGATTTGCTGGAGACCGCCGCGTCGCTGGACGACCTGACCAAGCTCTTCAAGCGCGATGAAATAGAGAGACAGATTCGTTCCGCGTCCGACGGGAGTTTGTGCCTGCTGCTGGTGAAGGCCAGTGGGCTCCGGCATGCGGAGCGGCAGTTCAACCGTGAGGTGGCCGCGGAACTAGCCGCGGCCTTCGGCAAGCGCTTGCGGAACAGCCTTCCGCCCAGCACCGCCATCGGGCGGTGGAACGAGGAGGGATTCATCGCCATGCTTTCGGGGGAGAAGCCTGAGGCCATGGCCAGCGCAAAACGGGTCGCGGAGCATCTTTCCGGGGAGTACGCCTGCCTGCAACGGGGAAATACCGTGCATCCCTCGCTCAACGTGGGCGTGGCCGTGGTGGACCACCGGCCCGGCGATTCGCCCGAGCGGACCCTCAAGCGCATCAAAGAGTTCTTGACCGGCGACTAAGTACAGCCATTCGGAAACAAGGTGACGTATCCACGTCGAGGCCTTCCGCCATCGGCGGTCCGCCACACCCGCACGGCTGCCGGTCGCCGATGGCTGAACGCTCCCCGCGGATACGAGATCGAACTTCCGAAACTCCGTGGTGAAGTTAACCAATGGCGTACTGGTCCGCCGGTCCAGGTTGTTGTATAGTCCTAAGCACATGCCGGTCTTGGGCCGGGGCGACGAGCTTCCAACATGATAAAGACCGCGAGAAACGCAGCCACGCTGGCCACCCGGCAGGATTCCTGGCCGGTGATTCCCGACCGCCTGCAGGACCTGGGTATTCCACGCAGCATGGTTACCGATCTGATTCTGCGGCACTTGTGGTTGCATGGCGCGGGCACGCTGGCGACCCTCAACACGGCCTTGAAGCTCTCCTTTCCGGTCCTCGAAACTCTGTTCCACCAGTTCCGGCAACAGCAACTGCTGGAAGTGAAGGGGATGCTGGGAAACGACTACTCGTTCACCCTGACCAGCACGGGGCGCGCGCTGGCGGCGGCGCGGAATGAAGTGTGCCAGTACGCGGGTCCAGCCCCGGTTTCCATTCAGCAGTATCACCAGGTGGTGAAGACTCAGGCAGCCCACGTGAAGCTGAGCCGAGAAAGCCTGCGGCGCGCGTTTCACGACCTGGTGTTGCCAAATGGGCTCTTGGACCAGCTTGGACCCGCGCTGGTCGGGCATCAATCGCTGTTTCTGTACGGTGGCACGGGCAACGGAAAAACCAGCATTGCGGAGCGGATTCTGCGGATCTATGACGACACCATCGTGGTGCCGTACGCGGTGGAGGTGGACGGCCATATCATCACGCTGTTCGACCCCGTGGTTCACCGGCGGGCGCCCGACGGCGACGAGATGCTGGATCCGCGCTGGGTGGCTTGTGAGCGGCCTTGCATCACGGTGGGCGGCGAGCTTTCGGCGTCCATGCTGGAACTGCACCTGGACGACTCCACTCGGGTCTTCATTTCGCCCTGCCAGATGAAGGCCAACAACGGCATTCTGATCATCGACGACTTCGGGCGGCAGATGCTGTCGCCGCGCGAACTGCTGAACCGGTGGATTGTTCCGCTGGACCGGCGGGTCGACTACCTGACGCTGGCCTCCGGCATGAAGTTCCAGGTGCCCTTCGAGCTCATGGTGGTGTTCTCGACCAACCTGAATCCGCACGACTTGGCCGATGAGGCGTTCCTGCGGCGCATCCAGACTAAAGTGCTGGTGGAAGACGTCGGCGCCGAGGTGTTCGACCAGATCTTCCAGCGGGTGGTCGAGGCCCAGCAGGTGCCCTGTGAAGCGGGCTGCGCCGAGTACCTTCGCGAGCGCTGCCTGGCGGCGGGCTCGAAGCACCTGCGGGCCTGCTACCCGCTGGATATTTACCGGCTGGTCAAGGCTATCGGCGAATATGAAGGCCGGCCCGTATGGTTGACGCGCGCCAACATCGACCGCGCGGTGGGCCTGTACTTCGCCAAGAGCGCGGAGGTTATCGACGATTAGCCAAAGTCAATCCAATCCCTACCGCAGAATGCCGAACATATTCGAGAAGTCGTCGGTCCACGCGCGGAATGGCCGCTCCTGACGCAGCACTTGGCCGGCGTGCTGCAGGCCGGGATGGGCGGCTGCCGTGGCGCCATCCATGATCAGGGTCCAGGAGCACTCGAAGCACAGGAAGTCGGCGTCGCCGGGCGTGTAGTCGTACACCAGTGCGGCCTTGCCAAAGGCGGCGGCGGCCCGTTCCACAACCGGTTCGAGATCCAGATACTTGTTGGTGATGTTGACCGCCAGGATGCCGCCGGGCTTCAAATGGCGAAAATACGTGCGGAAGGCTTCGAGCGTGATGAGGTGCACCGGCACGGAATCGCCGGAAAAAGCATCCATCACCAGCAGATCGAACTGCTGGCTGGGCTCCGACTCCAACACCAGGCGGCCGTCGCCCAGCACGACTTCGACTCGCGCGGGCGTGTCGCGAAGGTACGTGAATTCCGTCCGCGCAATGTCGAGCACCAGGGGATTGATTTCGTAGATCCGAAAGGTGTCGCCCGGCCGCCCGTAAGCGGCCAGAGTGCCGCAGCCCAGACCCAGGATTCCAATGCGCCGCGGCCATCCTTCTTGCGCCTGCATGGCCAGGCCGATACCGGATTGCGGACAGAAGTAGGTGACCGGCTGGCGCCGGTATGGCTCGCGCAGGAATTGCTCGCCGTGGTTGATGGTCCCGTGGATGAGCTTCCGGCTGGCATCTTCATCCATCCTGGGATTGCCCTCATCCTCCACGCGCAGCAGCCCGTAGAAGTTGCGCGCCACCACCCGGTATCCATCCACCATCTCCCACATCTCCACTCCCAGACACGCCAGGTAGCCGCACAGCACCACGGCCAGCGCGGCGGCGCCCCATCGCGGCCATAAGCCGGCCAGACGCCACATTCCCCGCGCCAACACCAGGAAGGCGATGGCCGCGCACAACCCGAGCCCGATGGGGAATTCGTAGTACGCGCGAAACAGGTTGGGAGCCACCAGCCCGACGAACAAACCGCCCACGGCGCCGCCGAGCGAAACCGTGACATAGAAGCCCGTGAGGTAGCGCGGGTGCGGTTTCAGGCGGGCCAGCTCGCCATGGCACACCATGCAGCACGCGAACAACCCCACGGCGAAGGCAACGACGATCCAACGAATCGGCATCTGCGTGAGGAAGCCGAGCCACGGGGGATTGAAATCGGTGCGGTACGGCCAGAGCCGGTATGCCATGAAAGCCAAAGCCGCCCCCAGCAGCGGTAGATAGACGGCGCGCCGGTAGAACCGGGGAGATTCGAAACAGACGATAAAGCTCAACAGGTAGACGCTGAGCGGCAAGATCCACAGAAACGGAATGGCGGCGACATCCTGCGTGAGATGATTGGTGACGGCCAGCAGCAGAATCGAAGCGCTGGCGGCCAGCCCCAGCCACAACAGACGCAGCGTCCAGGCGGGGCTGTCATCCATGGTTGGTGCGCCCTCCTGGGCCGCCGCCTGGGGCGCGCCCGCGTGCGCGGACGATCGCCACGCGGTGGCTCCGCAGAGCGCCGCGAACGAGACGTATGCGGCCGACCACACCCACCCCTGTATGCGTACTGGCAGGTTCGGCTCCACCACGAACGGATAGCTCAGCAGCGCCAGCATGGAGGCGAAGTTCGACAGCGCAAACAGGCGATACGGCATCCCCTCGCGGTGGGTCCGCGCGTACCATGCCTGCAACAACGGGCTGGTGGAGGAGAGCAGGAAGTAAGGCAGCCCCACGGTGACCGAGAGCAGCGCCAGGATAGTAAGAGAAGGATGCGCCACACCCGCGCTCTTCCAACCCGGATTAGGCAGCATGGGCAGCGCCGCGAAGCTCACCGCCAGGGCGGCGATGTGAGCGATGGCTTGCCTGCGCGGCGCCAGTTTTTCATGCAGCCAGTGAGCGTACAGGTAGCCCAGCAGCAGCACCACCTGAAAGAACAACATGCAGGTGCTCCACACCGCCGAAGAGCCGCCAAACCATGGCAGGATCATCTTGGCGACGATCGGCTGCACCTGAAAAAGAAGGAATGCGGAAAGGAAAACGGTCAGGGAGTAAAGTAACATCCGCTCCGCCGCCGCTACTCTATTTCTTCGCGGGTGTGATGTCGGTCACCGGAAGATCCCAGTGGCCCAGCAGGATCTCGAATCGCCGTTGTTCCTCGCGTTCGTAAGTCTTCTGATCGGGCCAGAGCTGCTTGATGAAACGCTCTTCGTCGGGATTGGCGGTGGTTGCCACCGTCGAGTTTTTGAACCGGATCGTGACGCGATAATCCCAGCGCCCATCTTCGGTCGTGTGGTTCGCGGGCTGCTCGATTTTCACCGAGAGGATGCGGCCGCTCTCGGCCTCCTTCAGGAGCAATGGGTAGTGATTCTTCAGGAACAGTTGCAGGAATTCCTGCTGATGCCCCCATTGCACCTTGTAGTAATACTCCATTACATAAGGCTGGTCGGGCCTCCCTTGCGGCGGTGCGCCCTGGGCGAGCAGCGGCCGCGCCACAACTGAAAGCAACAGCGTCAACAGTATGTTTCTCATCGGTCCTCCACCTCCTGGGTGACTTGGATTCTAGCAGGCCGCCGGACGGCGCCGCAATCGCCTATACATCGCGCATCGTTGTTTTTGACCATGAATTTAGACTAAACTTTGATTAGGATGATCGAAGTAAGCGTTCACGAAGCCAAGACCCAACTTTCGCACCTGCTAGACCTTGTGCAGGACGGCGAAGAGGTCCTCATCCACCGCCATGGCAAACCCGTCGCGCGGCTGGCGGCGGCCGCGGCCGACACGCAATCTCCGTTCGGGGCTATGCGTGGCGAGTTCGAGCTGCCCGAAGGCTGGGACCGGCCATTTTCCGCGGACGAAGCGGACGCATTCTGGGCCGGAAAGTGATGGTTCTTCTCGACACCAGTCCGCTGCTGTGGGTTTTGGCGGATCCGGAAAAGTTGTCGGCGCAAGCCCCGCTCATCGCACAGTCGATGGCGGAGGGGTGGCCGCCGGTCGCTAAAGATGAGCAGATTCGGGCCTAGCCCGCACCATCTGGTAGAAGGATGGCTCTCTTCAAAACCCGCAGCGCCGCCGTGTACGGCATCGACGCTCATCCCATCGATGTCGAAGTCGACATGTTCTCGTCCGGCTCGGCGCGCGATTCCGTGATGGTCGGCATGCCCGATACCGCCGTCCGGGAAAGCCGCGAGCGCATCAAGAGCGCCCTCATCAATTCCGGTTTCGGCTATCCCAACAAACAGATTACGATTAACCTTGCGCCCGCCAATATCCGCAAGGAGGGCGGCGGTTTCGACCTGCCGGTGGCGCTCGGCATTCTGGGCGCCATGGGCGTGGTTCGCGGACTCGACCGCCATATCCTGGTGGGCGAACTCTCGCTCGACGGCGGCATACGCCCGGTGCGCGGGGCGCTCTCGATCGCGGTCTGCGCGCGCGAGGAAGGCATCGCCAACCTGATTCTGCCGGCCGAGAATGCCGCCGAAGCCGCCGTCGTCGAGGGCGTCGCCGTGTACGGTATGCGCCATCTCGCCGAAGTCGTCGCCCTGCTCACGCGCCCCGAGGAATTCACGCCCGCCACGCCCGATGGCGCCGGCCACGAAGCCGAGCCTGCCGCCATGCCGGATTTCCGCGATGTGCGCGGGCAGACCATGGCCAAGCGAGCGCTGGAAGTGGCCGCCGCGGGTTCGCACAACGTGCTGCTGATCGGCCCGCCGGGTTCCGGCAAGACCATGCTGGCCAGGCGGCTGGCCGGCATCCTGCCGCCGCTCACGTTCGCGGAGGCCATTGAGACCACCAAGGTCCACAGCGTCGCCGGTCAGTTGGGCAGCAACACCGGACTGTTGCGCGAACGGCCGTTCCGCGCTCCGCATCACACCATT
>Ga0181521_10008712_pt1 | contig 10333 bp, 9 predicted proteins | sample PEATcosm2014_Bin_32_FD_119764 | JGI IMG/M metagenome (GOLD analysis project Ga0181521, IMG submission 119764) | Peatland microbial communities from MTU Mesocosm Facility, Houghton, MI, USA - PEATcosm2014_Bin02_60_metaG | ecosystem: Environmental > Terrestrial > Soil > Wetlands > Peat | place... | reverse complement strand
GGCCTGTCGGCTGAGGGGTTCCGCCTGGCCGCCGAAGGCGCCAAGGCCAACTGCCCGGTGAGCAAGGCCCTCACCGGCACCACCATCACTCTTGACGCAACCCTCAGTTCGTGACGTCGCGTTTGCCGGGAACTGGACAACGGCCTGGACGCGCTCTACTCCGAGGCTGACCAAACCAACTCAGGCATGCGTGAACCAGAACGTAACGGAGCAGTGCCAGGACTCAGCCTTCTGGGAACGCCCGGTCGACGGCGGCGAAGAGGTTGGCGGCTGAGAGATGCAGGTATGTCGTGGTTGTCGCGATGTTGGAGTGGCCTGGCAGGCGCTGAACGACGCGAGGGTCCACGCCACGGCGCATGAGGCACGTGGCGTAGGTGTGACGCCCCTGTGGGGGAAAGGGCGACCGGTAACGCCCGCCGCCGTCCTGGCCTCCAGCATCAGACCGTAAAGCGCACGAGGGCCGTAACGACCGCGCAAGCTCCGGTTGCCCTCGGGTTGGCGAAGAAGTACCCGGATGCCGGGAGCTTCGGCCGCACGTCGTCCCGGTAGCCGCGAAGTAGAGCGGTCGGATCGTGGGGAATAGGGACTGCGCGAGGTTTGCGGCCCTGTCGACGAGGGAAAGGCGTCAAGATCGACCTCCGCGGTGCTCAAGATCACAAGTTCGTTCGCACGAAGTCCGCAGAACCGGAGCGTGAGCAACATCGCCCGGCCCGCCTGCCAACGGAGACCGGGTTGGGCAGCTGCCCGGTCGATGATGGCGTCGGCCTCGGGGTCACTGTAGAACTCAACCCGGCCGGTTGGGACTGGGAAGGGTCACCGCGGCGGCGGGCTTCTCCTTGCTCAGGTCCTCCGCGATAAGGAACCGGCGGAAGTTGCGGAGGGTGAAGAGGCCTGCATCTGGTGATCGGCGCAATCCCTTGGTTGGCCTCGTGGAGCACACAGGCCCGCACCTGGAGCTTGGTCACGTCGCCCAGCTCCACTGACGGGTGGGGGTGGTCGCCAGGTAGTGCAAGAAGGGCCCTAACGTGCACGACGTAGGGGGCGACCGTCGCCTCGCTGCGACTCTCCTTCAAGCGGGGGTGCGCCTCGTAGGCATCGAGGAGGCTGACCTCGTCGAACGTGCGGCGACGGAGATGGCCGGCCAGGTAGGGCCTTGCCTCGCCTCACATCCTGACCTGGCCCAGTGTCCGCCGAAGGGAGACTGGCAATGCCGTCCGGTGACATCTGGTCCGATTGGCTCGCCCGAGGAAGTCCGTCAGCTCGGCTGTGAGCCTGCGCACGCCTCGGTGTGGACAGGCAACCAGATTCGCGCGCCGATTTCCTCTGTTTCACCGACTCGGCCGTCGTCAGATGCGAAACGCGGACACGTAGTTCTCGACGCGTCCTTGCTCAAGCGCCGAACGCACGACTTTCCTCAAGCTCGAGACAAGTGCCTGTGCCTGCCGGGGACCGGAGAAGATTGCCCCCTGCACGTGGACGGCCGGGTTTTGCATCGTGAGTCCTTGTACCAGCGTGCCGGTGAAGTCCACCCGCACGGTAGAAGTCATCCCAGTGACCGCAGGCACAGCCGCCCCGTCGGCGCTCGCCTGAGCAACCAACAGGTCCGCGTCGAGTAGAGGTGTCGACGTCCATGACCAGTTCCCCAAGGCTGGGACAGCCGGAGTCGCTGTGGATCTCACGATGCGGTCCACGACCTCGTGAAGCCCGTCTGCAAAGGCTGCCGCATCGTCGAGCTTGAGTACCGCGACCTCCTGTCGCCTTGGCGCGTGATCATCCACCGTCACCTGCCGGACGTCGACGCCGCTCATGACGATCCGTGCGAAAGCCATCTTCTCGCCGCCGATATCCGCTTCACCACCTTGGACCGTGACAGCCTTGACGATGATGTCGTCGCGCGAGCACGCCGGTTCCTGGGCTTCGGAGTGATCAAGTTCGCGCTTCAACGCCCACCTCGTTTCCCTCGCAAGGCGACCGGGGTCGTCCACCATCTATCACTATCGGCTCGAGTCGCTCGTCGCTTGAATGCTCGCCTGAGATGGTGAGCGGCGAGTGCACGCGGGCGGGCCTGGTCCCGAGGGGTCGTCTCTCGTCCCGTTGTGATGGCCACGATGAAACCGGGAACGATTTCCTCACATACCTGGACCCCACCGACGAGCAGCTCTTGGAGCGCCTCGACGACGAGCTGAAGCTCGACGCCGTCAAACGTCTTCGCTCCCACACGAGTGCCCTACGCGAAGGTTCTGTCAGCCCGGACCACGTCATGCGGGACTGGTATCAGCTCGTCCCCGCCTTTGTCGCCGCCCACGGTGCCGAGGAGCCACAGGAACTGGAAGGCGCAGCCGGGCTCACCGAAGCCGACCGGGCCCATCTCACGGTGCTGGAGGCGTGGCTCGACAAGTACCCCGAGATGCGGACCACTGGGGCGTAACCGCGTCCTCTGAACAGCGCCAACGGTTGCACTCCCGAGTGGGACGGTCGCCCCAATGATGCGACCATGCCGACCGAATCGGCTGGACCGTTCGCAGGGACCGCGACCGGAGCAAATGTCGTCGCGGCGCTACGTGTGGCTGATCGTCTCGGGCCGACGGCCACCGTTGCCACGATCGCCGTCGACTCGGGACTGCGTTACCTAAGCACCGAAGCGTTCGGGTGACCTCTAAGGTGCCGACCGTTAGTCCGGCACCCTCTCTTGGAAGTGCCTCTCGGCATGCCTCGAACGCTGCAAGAGGGGCACGGCCCTGTCCTGCCTTGCACGGCGACCAGGGGGTCTTGCAACCAAGATCGGCGCGAGTCCTTCAGTCTTCGCACGCAGCCGATGAGCCCCGAGGTTGCTTCGCGCGGTGCTACCCAAGGCACCCTGGGCACAGTTCCGCTAGAGGACTCGAGCAGCCGAATTTGGGTCGAAGTCCCCTATGCGCCCGCTTCACGGCAACCGACAATTGGCTACATGACGGGGGCATCGGCCACACCTTGGGCGTCGATTGGCCGCGACGAGTGCATGGATCTGCTCAAGACCGCCCGCTACGGACGCCTCGCCGTCACGGCCAGCGCCATGCCGTCGGTCGTCCCAGTCGCAATCGAGCTGAGCGGCGCAGACGCGATCCTCCGTCCATTGACCGGACCCCACGCCGTGGTCCACCCTGACCAGGTTGTCGCCCTCGAGGCAGACTGTCTTGATGACGTCGCCGAAAGACAATGGAGCGTGACAGTCCTGGGCATGCTCGTCGTTGATCAGACCGACGCTGAGCCGGGTGGCACTTGTACCTCTCCCCGGTTCCGGCTGAACACAGAGTTCACGTCCGGGTGGTGTTCGGGATCGCCCTCCGCACTGGCGAACTCTGCTCGGAGCAATGAGAGGGGAAATGCCAACCGGGACCTTTTGAGGACCCGCTGAGACGAGGAGTGAACACGATGAGGGTGTGGATAGACCAGGAGCTCTGCACGGGAGACGGTCTCTGCGAGGAACTCTGCCCTGAGATTTTCGCGTTCCTCGACGATGGTTTGTCGTATGTCAAGCAAGGCGACGCGATCTTCAACCACCCCGGCGGAAAGTCGCAGATGGTGACTGTGAGTCCTCAGCTCGAAAAGGCCGTCGCCGAAGCGGCCGACGAGTGCCCCGGCGAATGCATCATCATGGAGGCTGACCTGTAAGACCGGCACCGGTGTCGATCCACTCGCTGGCACAGTTAAAGCGGTTCGCCAGCTCTCAAGTCGCCGGCCACACGGACGCGTTGGTTCATGGCGGCCACGGTTAGGGACGACCTGGCCGACCGCGACCACGACGTCGCATCCCCGACAAGAGGAGCCTGTGGGCCTCCACAGGAATCGGACCCGACATGAGCGAGGATGAGAGAGCGCGGTGACCTCGGCGGGCCGATCCTCCAGCCAGGTCAAGGCGTCTCTCGAAGTTGCGCCGGTGAACGCGGTCGAAAAGAACCCGCCCCTCGAAGAGCAGCTTGGCCCCACGGTGGTGAACGCAGTGTGGGTTCCCACCGCCGGGAGCACGGCCACGTCCGCACCGCGTGCGGTGAGTTCTTCGTAGCGCAAGCTCGTGATCACGCCCGCGGGTGAGTGCAGGCACGAGAGGTCGGGCGGGACCACCATTACACCTCTCGCGGAGCTGAGCTCGCTTGCTACGGGCTCACTGGCCAGATCACGCAACTGCTCTACCGAGATCTCGCGCTGGTCATCGTCCTCCTGTCAAAGCGGCGCAGCCGAGGGCCGGTCGGGCAAGGCCGAGGGGACCGATGCGAATTTTCAAGCACAAAGGCGAGCTTGCCCTTTACGTCGACGCGGGGTCGTGCCCGTGCGCGCCCGGGGCTTCGAACGCCCCGGATTGGCTCGAACGCGTCGGGGAGGCGCTCTTGGCTCGTCGAGCTCATAGTCCGAGAAGGCCTAAGTCCCGCACCCCGTTTCGACGCAGATGTCGCACAACAGCCTCGCGCGCAACTCCATACCGGCGCCGGGATACGGTCGTCGTCGACGTCGCGGCCGATGACGTCGCAGAGCACTCGCCGGAACAGAGAGTGGCTTTCAGGTCGATTGAGCAGACGAGTAGCCCGTTCCTGCAAGAGTGCTCTCCGCGGTGCACGGGCGCACGTTCGGGTGCTCGGGAATTTGGCGGCAGGCGGCTACGGGCAGCTTCGTGTTGCCGGAAACGTCGGGCCCGGTCGGTTGCGTCGACTCCTGCCCGACGGACATCCCGCATTCGGTCCTGACAGGGCGGTCACCATCGTCCCCGGCTGTTGTCGAACGAGTGCGCACCCTGGTCGACGAGGCGCTCCTCAGCAAAACGAGACCCTCGTCGATGGCCGTAAGGGTCGGCACGGTCCTGCCGCTGCAGGCGCCGAGACGGGATTGTGGGCCATTGGTGTAAAGCAAGTTGGCTTGTGCCGCTTTGTGAGCTGTCTTGGCCGGTGACAGGCGAGGCGGGATCGCAATCGCGAGCAGGATGCCGACGACGAGCAGGACGACGAGCAGCTCGACCAGCGTGAGGCCCGCCTGGGCATCCTGTCCGAGCCCGAGGCGACCCAGACGTGGCCCCTCGGAAGACTCTGACATCGGACCGTCCTTCTCGGCTGCAAACTGCCTTCGTAAGTTTCATCGGCCCACAGCATGTCCAGCCTGAGAGGATCTTCGATCGGGCCGCCCGAGATGCCGCGCGACCGTGGCACCTCTTCGGTGGCGCGCCGGACACTTCCCGCCGGCAAACCGGCCAGCCGCGCCACGGCGTCGATGATTCTCAGTGAGCGCTCGGATGTGATTGGAGCGCAAGGCGCTTGGACGCTCAGCCAGGTCACGAGTCGGTCTTCCTTCGGGCTCGGTCCTGCCGCGACACTTGGAGCGGTTCCGCCACGGCTGCGGCGCGAGCAAACCGACCGGGCACCTTGACGGTGAAATTAGAAGTAACTATATTTTGAGTGACACTCTCAATTGAGAGGATAGCTAGAAATCTTCGGAGTGATCCGGCTTCACCCAGAAGTCCGGCTTCACGCAGAAGGAGGTGCTGACGATGACCGCAACCGGAGCCCGCAAGTGGGGGGCGCTGGGAGGCGTCATGCTCGCGGTGCTTGCCGTGGGCATGGACCTGACGGTCTTGAGTGTGGCCCTCCCCACCCTTTCCGTGGCCCTCAAGGCCTCCGAGTCTGACCTGCAGTGGTTCTCCTCGGCTTACGCCCTGGTTCTCGCCGCGGCGATGCTGCCGGCCGGGCTCCTGGGCGACCGATACGGCCGCAAGAAGGTCATGCTGTTCGCCCTCACGTTGTTCGCCACAGGCTCGCTCGCCTGTGCGTACTCCCGCACGCCGGCAGAGTTCATCGGTGCTCGGGTCCTTCTCGGCTGCGCGGGCGCTGGGCTGGTCGTCATGGCCGTGTCGGCCCTCACGGTGCTGTTCACCGAGGAGGAACGCCCCAAGGCACTTGGCGTCTGGGCGGCGGCCAACATGTTTGCCTTCCCGATCGGTCCGATCCTCGGCGGGTGGCTTCTCTCCCACTACTGGTGGGGTTGGGTGTTCTTGATGAACGTACCGGTCGCCGTCGTCGGCTTCGTGGCAGTAGTCGCCCTCGTGCCGGAGTCGAGGTCTGCGCTGCGTCCGGGTGTTGACACGATGGGGATCGTGAGCTCGAGCGCAGGCCTCGTCGGTGTGACCTACGGGCTCATCGAGGCGGGAGAGCACGGGTGGAGCTCACTTGGCGCGCTCGTGCCGCTTTTCGCCGGGGTGGCGGCGATAGTGGCGTTCTTCGCCTGGGAGCGTCTGCTGGAACACAAGCCCGGCGGCCAGCCCCTTGTCGACTTGAGCCTGTTCCGCTCCCCGTCGTTCACCTGGGGCGTAATACTGTTCGCCGTTCTCACGCTGGCTTTGATCGGCCTTCTGTTCACGATGCCCCAGTACTTCCAGGGAGTCATGGGCACGGACCCGGAGGGATCCGGTGTCCGCCTGCTTCCGGCTGTCGGCGGGATGCTCGTCGGGTTGATCCCTGCGGCACGCTTGGCCAAAGCGATCGGTGCCAAGCTGACCGCCTCGGCGGGCTTTCTCGTGCTCGGCGCTGGGCTCGTAATGGGGAGTACCACGGCCCTCTCGTCGGGTGAGGGTTTCGTGGCAACGTGGTCCATGATCGCCGGGATCGGCACGGGGCTCACGATGGTGGCAGTTGCCTCTGCCGCCTTGGCCGAGCTCTCCAAGGAGAGGGCTGGGGTGGGTTCCGGGGTGCTGCAGGCACTCAAGAACACGGGCGCGCCCCTCGGAAGTGCCATCTTGGGAAGCGCGCTCATCTCCGCCTATGTGAATCGGCTTCACCTCGCCGGACTGCCACCGGCGGCCGCGCAGGCGGTGCGGGGCAGCGTCTTTGGAGGCGTTGCCGTGGCGCGTGCGCTCGGCTCGAAGTCGCTTGCCACCTCGGTGCGTGCCGCCTTCGTGCACGGGATGGACGTCGCCCTTCTGGTGTCGGTCGGGTTTGCCCTGCTCGGCCTCGTACTCTCGTTGGTCTTCCTGCCGGCACACGCCCAGCCGGCGGCGGAGGCCGAAGAGGGATTAGAAGCCGAAGAGGGATTAGAAGGAGGTGAGCTCGCTGTCACCTGAGACGGGCCTGGCTGGCGGCCTTAGGGAGCGCAAGAAGGCCAGGACCCGCGCTGCCATCCAGCATGAGGCTCTCCGGTTGTTTCGAGAACAAGGTTACGAGGCCACCACGATTGAACAGATCGCCGCGACGGTCGAGATAGCCCCTTCCACGTTCTTCCGCTACTTCCACGCCAAAGAGGACCTCGTCCTGGTGGACGAATACGACGCGCTGATCATCGAGGCCTTCTGCGCACAGCCCGTTGACGTCAGCCCGCTCCAGGCGATTCGCAATGCGCTCCGAGCCGTGTTCGGCGGAGTCTCTGACGATGACATGTCAGACTGGCGCGAGAGGGCAGAGCTGGCACTCGCCGTTCCCGAGCTGCGTGCCGGGATGTTCGACAATTTCGCCCAGACCATCAGGATGATCACCAATCTCACCGCCGAGCGACTGGAGCAGCCCGCGGGCGACTTTGCCGTGTACGCCATGGCAGGGGCGGTGCTGGGCGTCATGATCTCCGCCGAGCTCTACTGGCTGGAGCACCCAGGAAGTGACCTCGTCGCGTTGCTCGACGAGGCGCTGGCGTGCCTCGAGTCCGGACTCGGCCTTTGAGGTCTGAGACGTGGCGCTGGCGTCGCGTCGAGTCATGGAGCAGCAGACCGTGAGGTTCGCGTTCGCGCTCGGGTCGCAGACGGTGATTCGAAGGGCCCGCTGGGCATTCGACGCCGGTCCGCTACAGCCGTCGACTTTGTCTGCGCGGTGACCTGCCAAGACCCGCCACCCCCCAAGCCATGCAACGCGACCGGGCACGGGCGGCTGACCTCGGCCCGGGCGCCCACCTCATCCCCGACAGCACCGAGGGCCGCTTCCGGGTCGTCTCCTGCGCTGATCCAGCATCCGGCGGACTTGCCCAGGCAAATCGAAGGCGTGGGCTACGAAGGGCGCCCCCTAGCTGACGAGCTCAAGCCGGCCACTCTCGAGAGCCCTCCGCGGCAACGAAACGACCGAGACGGTGAACCGCTCGACTACGTCGCTAACCCTGCTCTCGGTCTGTGGACCTGCTCCTCACGACCACAGAATTGAGGCCGCGAGGCGCCAATGGGTGTCGAGGCAAGCCGGGAAGGACAGCGCCTCCCTCGCTGAGGCGACTTCGTGGCGCAAACTCGGGGTAGGTGCGCGGCCCTTGGTGCCGACCCTTCGCATGGTGAACGGGGCCGTGCACAAGCTTTCGGGCCGGGAACCGAGTCGGACAAAGCACGCCCTGGCGCACATCACACCCAGGCGCGGATCACGTCGTTAGGCAGCCCATCCTTCCTGCCGTCTCTCGCGCCGGGTTGGCGGCGCTCGACGGCACGGCTTGCTGGGCGGCGAACCGGGTCCCGACAGGCTGGGCTTCGACGGTTTGTCCTTGATCGGACATGATAGGCCCGTGCACGGCTCGTCGTCCGTCCGAACTCTGACGAGCGGCTCTGGGAGCGCGCCGGCGAGCACGAAGGGCGCGGCTCTTGCTTGGCTTGCGAGAAAGCGCTTGTAGAGCACCTCGCAACAGGGGTACAACCGGTGTCGAGGCACCGCGAGGAAGTCCCAGCGCCCCGAACCCATAAGAGGCATATTCACTGGCAAAGGGAGGAAGCACGATGCACATGAACATGGCTAGAAGAGGCGTCCTGGTGCTGGCTGCGGCCGGCATTGCACTCGGTACGGCTGCTTACGCCAGCGGCGCTTCGGCGACGACGACAGTGGCACGCCCGCACTCGGTACCGCAAGCGGTCCTGCCACTCAAGGTGGCACTCGTCGCGCCCAGCGCGACCAACGACCTGTCCTGGACGCAGACGATTTACGCCGCCCTCGAGAGCCTGAAGTCGTCCCAGCACCTGACGGTCTCGGTCTCGGCGAACGAGTACGTGACCTCCGACGCGGCGAACATCCTCCGGGAGTACGCCTCCGAGGGGTACAACCTCGTCATCGCCCACGGCTCCCAGTACGGCTCGACGATCGAACAGCTTGCACCCGAGTTCCCGAAGGTCTCCTTCGCCTGGGGCACCGCGGCGTCGACCTTCGGCAAGTCGAACATCTTCGCCTACGAAGCGGCCGCCAACGAGGGCGGCTACGTCGAGGGCTATATGGCGGCAATGCTCAGCAAGACTCGCGTCCTTGGGGTTTGCGGGCCGATCGCCACCGGTGACGACAAGCTCTACATCGACGGCTACGTTGCCGGGGCAAAGGCGAAGAACAAGTCCGTCGTCGTCCACGCCGTCTACACGGGCTCGTACAGTGACGACAGCCTCATGGCGACGTGCGCGAAAACCTTTGTGGCCGACCGTGTCGACGTGCTGTCCGCCACGACGCAGTCCGCGGTGGGGGCGATCGGCGTCGCCCGCAACGACAGACTTCCCTGGTTCGGAAACGACTGGTCGATGGCGAGCCTCGCCCCGCACAACGTCGTCGCGACGCAGGTCTACAACTGGGACTCGGTGTTGGAGCAGATGTTCGCGGCGATCCGCGGTGGCACGCTCGGCGGCGCGACCTACGTGATCGGACTCGGCAACGGCGGTGAGAGGATCGACTTCAACCCGGCCTACAAGCTCTCGCCGGTGATCACGGCTGCGGGCAAGAAGCTGATCACCGAGATAACCGACGGGGACATCAACGTCCCCCAGTAGCTGGCCCCAAACGCCGCACGATCAGCTCGCGAACGACTTCTCGTCGTCCAGTTGTGCCCGATTCGACGACGCCTCCTCGAGTGTCTGAACCAGGCTGACCAGGTGCACGGCCCCCAGCCTTCCCTCGCAAGGCGACCGGGGGTCGTGCACCTGTGTCACTGCCACTGGCGGTGCGCGTCGCAAGACCCTCCGGGCTCGCTCGAAACGGCTCGCAACGCCCACGGGTGACGGCTGCCCGGAATCGGTTGCCGAGCCATGGACGGATGGGACGGACTTGGGTAATGTCCGGAACCTGAGTTCCAGAGCTTCAGGATGGTCGCAAGAGGGGGGCAGTCCTGACGGCAGAGTTCGACGCGAAGCGTTGTCGAGGTTGGGCCGGGCTGTGGCTGCAGAGACGCTGTCTCTCGCCGCCTCTCAATCGTGCCTGTCCCCGGGCCCCTGCCCGGTCCGCGGCCGCGGGCACTGGACCGGGCCGGGGCCAAGCATTCGCGGCCATTGCTCTTTCGAAGCTCCAATCGACTGACAGCCCCCTCCGAAGTGTCCCGCTCGCCCTCGGCCGTCCGGTCCGCGGAGCGCGGAGTGGGCTGTCGCTGTCTACGACCCACAGGCGCGAGG
>Ga0181521_10008707_pt1 | contig 10338 bp, 9 predicted proteins | sample PEATcosm2014_Bin_32_FD_119764 | JGI IMG/M metagenome (GOLD analysis project Ga0181521, IMG submission 119764) | Peatland microbial communities from MTU Mesocosm Facility, Houghton, MI, USA - PEATcosm2014_Bin02_60_metaG | ecosystem: Environmental > Terrestrial > Soil > Wetlands > Peat | place... | reverse complement strand
GTTCTGGACGGTTCGAGGAGCGAACGCCGTCATTGCGCTCCGCTGCTGCCGCCACAGCCGCCGGTTTGAAGACTACTGGGAAAACCGTCGTTGACTATTGCCCCCTCCATGTCGCGCACCCGGCGCGGAAGGGTGCGGAGGGTGCATTGCGATGGCGCGCGACACAAAAGTGGGACCATTGGCTGTCATGTGGGGCGGCGGTTGGCTACCGCCGCCGGCCGGTGCAAGAACGCGGGCGGTGGGCCGACTCACAATCGGCCGCAGCTTGCCAAGCTGCCCCACGGGAGCGCCGGTCGCGCACTCGCGTTGCGATGGCGGTTGCCCGCGCGTGCGAGTTGTGCAAAATCGGTTGCATGGATCGCGAACGGGCCATAGCCGCCTTAAAGGCGCATGAACGGGAGCTCCGTACGGCCGGCGTGTTGAGCGTATCCCTGTTCGGCTCGGTCGCACGCGGGGAGGATTCCGCCCATGATGTCGATTTAGCCGTGCTCCTCGGCGATGGTTTTTCGGCGTCAGGCCTTCATTATTTCAGCCGTCTCAGGGCGTTGGGGAATCGCTTGCGCCACGAGTACGACACCATCCGGGAAGACCGGCTTTGGGACATCGTGCAAATCGATCTTCCGCCGTTGTGCGCCGCTTGTGAGGAAGCTTTGGGGCGGCTGCGCGAAAAGCAAACATCACAATAGCCGAGCCGGCGCTATCATAACAGCCGTGGATCCCCTTCTATCTCACATCACCTCGCGCCAGCCCGAAATCATCGCGCTCATCCGCCGGTTCGCCGAATGCGAGTCTCCCAGCGACGATCCTTCGGCCGTGAACCGCTTCGTCGAGCTGGTGACCGACACCATCGCTCCCTTCGCCAAAGTGAAGACCGTTTCGGGCGGCAGCTTTGGCCGCCACCTGGTCGCCGAAATGGACCTGCCCGGCAAAAAGAAGAGCGGGCAGATCCTGGCTCTGGGCCATTCCGATACCGTCTGGCCCGTGGGAACGCTGCGCTGGATGCCCTTCCGCCAGGAGAGCGGCCGGCTGTGGGGACCCGGCGTGCTCGATATGAAAGCGGGGATCGCTTTCTTTATCTTTGCCGTGCGCGCGCTGCGCGAGTTGGAAATTCCGGTGGCGCCGCGGGTGCTCCTGCAGCTCAATGCGGATGAAGAAGTGGGCAGCGGATCTTCCCGTCCGCTCACCGAGAAAAATGCCGCGCGCAGCCGAGCCGTGCTGGTGCTGGAACCGGGCACGGGACTGGCGGGCAAACTCAAGACGGCACGCAAAGGGGTGGGGGATTTCACCGTGACCGTGCGCGGGCGCGCGGCGCACGCGGGCGTCGATTTTGGCGCCGGCGCCAGCGCCGTGCTGGAGCTGGCGCGGCAGATCGATCGCATCGCCGGCTTCACCAACCTGGCCCGCGGCATCACCGTCAACCCCGGCGTAATCTCGGGCGGCACGCGCTCCAACGTGGTGGCAGCCGAAGCGCGCGCCGAGGTCGATATGCGCGTGCTGCGCCTGAAGGACGCTCCCGCGCTGGAGAAGAAGTTCCGCGCGCTGAAACCGTTCGACAAGCGCTGCTCGATCGAAATTTCGGGCGGTCTGAATCGCCCGCCCATGGAGCGCTCGGCGGGCATCGTCAAGCTCTTCCGCACGGCGCAAAAGCTGGCGCGCGAATGGGGAGTCGAAATCCAAGAATCGCTGACCGGCGGCGGCTCCGACGGCAACTTTACGGCCGCGCTCGGCATCCCCACGCTGGATGGGTTGGGCGGCGTCGGCGAAGGCGCCCACGCGGTCAACGAGAGCATCCTGGTGGACCGCATCGCCGACCGCACCGCGCTCATCGCCAAACTGCTGGCTGCGCTGTAGGGCGGATTGGCTGGCAGCCCGCCCTACCCCACGATCAGCTCCGCCGGGGCTCCGCTTTCGCATTTCATCTTCCCCGCGGCCGACCCCTGCGCCAGCGAAACTTCCAGGTAGCCCGAGCTTCCCCAGATCAGGAATAGCTCGCCCGGTCCGCACTCGGCGTAGTGATGCGCCAGCACGTCGATGATGTGCGGCCCGATGGCCATGTGAAAGTCTTGCCGCTCCAGGTCGGGAAAGTCCTCGCGATGGAAATTGGTGATGACGTTGCCGAAGCGGTCGATCTTCAAAATCCTTCCCGCCCAGGTGCGTTTTCCGGTGCGCTGCGGCTTCTGAAACGCCGGCCGCAGATAGTCTTCGATGAGCTTCCCCATGCGCGCCGCGGGCACTCCCGCGGCGATGTGCGCGGCCACCGGGGCGAAAATATCGCGCCCGTGAAACGTGCGGCTGACCGGCTGCAGAAAATATCCATCGCTCGAAATCAGCCGGATCTTATGCTTCTCGCGCGCGTAGATCATGGCGAGCACGCCGTTGTCCGGCGCGATGAAGTACTGGCCCGCGGCCTCCATCAGGATGGGCCGCCGCGCCGTCCCCACCCCCGGATCGACCACCGCGACATGCACCGTCTTTTTCGGAAAATAGCGATAGGCCTGCGCCAGCAGATACGCGCCTTCTTCGATGGCAAACGGGGCCGCTTCGTGGCTGATGTCCACAATCCGCGCGCGCGGGCAGATGGAAAGAATCACGCCTTTCATGGTCCCCACGTAGTGGTCGGAAAGGCCGAAATCGGTGGTCAGGGTCAGGATCGGTTGGAGCATTGTTAAAATGGTTTCAGTGCCGCATTTCTATTTCGACCACAACGCCACCACACCGCTGTCTCCGGAAGTCCTGGAGACCATGGTGTCGTGTCTCGGTCAAGTGTATGGTAACGCTTCCAGCATCCATCATTTCGGGCAGTTTGCCAAGCAGAAGCTGGAAGCGGCGCGGCGCCAGGTGGCATCGCTCATCAACGCTCCCCCCACCGGCATCGTGTTCACCAGCGGCGGCACGGAATCCGATAACCTGGCGATCCTCGGCACGGTGCGCGCGGCGGGCTCGGGACGCAGGCACGTCGTCACCAGCGCCATCGAGCATCCCGCCGTTCTGGCCACCTGCCGGGAACTGGAGCGCGAAGGCTTCGCGGTCACCTGCCTGCGCGCGGGTTCCAATGGCGCCGTCAATCCCGACGATCTGCGCGCCGCGCTGCGGCCGGAAACCGCGCTGGTCAGCGTGATGCACGCCAACAACGAGACCGGGGTGATTCAACCCATCGCCGAAATCTCCCGCATCGCGCGCGAAGCCAACGTTCCGCTGCACGTGGATGGCGTGCAGGCGCTGGGCAAAATTCCGGTGGATGTGGAAGCCCTGGGAGTCGATCTCTACAGTATCAGCGGGCACAAGGTTTACGCTCCCAAGGGGGTGGGCGCGCTGTACGTGCGCAAGGGCGCGCGGCTGGCTCCCATCGCCTTCGGCGGGCACCACGAGCGCGACCGCCGGCCGGGCACGGAAAACGTTCCTTCTATCGCCGCCTTTGGCGCAGCCGCGGAGCTGGCGGCGATGAATCTGGCGCGCGATGCCGAACGCATCGGCAACCTGCGCGACCGCCTGGAGAACGCCGTGCTCGACCGCATCCCCGGAAGCGGCGTCAACGGCTCGCGCTGGAGCCGCGTGCCCAACACCAGCAACATTTATTTCGAATGGATCGACGGCGAAGCCCTGGTCATCGCGCTGGACCTGCGCGGCTTCGCGGTTTCCACCGGGGCGGCCTGCTCGAGCGGCGCCGTCGCCCCCTCGCACGTGCTCACCGCCATGGGGCTCTCCGCTGCGCGCGCCCGCGCCAGCATGCGGTTTTCCCTGGGACGCTCCAACACCGCCGAGCAGGTGGACGAGCTGGTTGAAGCGCTGGCCGCTTCGGTCGCGCACCTGCGCAGAATTTCCGTGCATGCCTGAGACACGTGGGGCAGGAGGCCATCCTGCGCGCCGGCCGTCTACCGGCGATTGGGGTGCTCATGAAGGACCCGCCCCCATCGCCGTCGCGATGAGCGGCGGAGTCGATAGCTCCACCGTGGCCGCGCTGCTGGTGCGCCAGGGCCACGCCGTGGTGGGGCTCACCATGCAGCTTTGGAACCAGCGGCGGCTGCCCGAACTGGCCACGGAAAACGCGGCCCGCCGCTGCTGCTCGCTGGACGATGTTTACGACGCGCGGCGCGTGGCCGAACAGATCGGTATCTCCTACTATGTCGTCAACTTCGAGCGGCAGTTCGAAGAGCAGGTGGTGAAGCCGTTCGTGGCGGAATACCTGGCGGGACGCACGCCGGTGCCCTGCACGCTGTGCAACAACTACATCAAGTTCGACCGCTTCCTGGAGATGGCCGACGCGGTGGGCGCGCGCCAGATCGCCACCGGCCATTACGCGCGCATCCGCTATGACGAGGCTTCGGGCCGCTACCAGTTGCGGCGCGCCGTGGATCCGGCCAAGGACCAGACCTATTTTCTATTCGGGCTGACGCAGCAGCAGCTCGCCCGAACGTTGTTTCCGCTGGGTGAGCTGACCAAGCCGGAAGTGCGCGAGCTGGCGCGATCCATGGATCTGGCGGTGGCGGAGAAAGGCGATAGCCAGGAGATCTGCTTCGTGCCCAACGGGGATTACGCGGCATTTATGAGCGCGTATTTGAAGGACATTGGGGTCCAGCCGGCGCAGACTCGCGGGGAAATCGTGACTACGGATGGTCGAACCCTCGGCGAGCATGAAGGCGTGCACCGCTTCACGGTGGGGCAGCGGCGCGGCCTGGGAGTGGCGACCGGCGAGCCGCTCTACGTGATCGCGACCGATCCGGGTTCGCAGCGCGTCATCGTGGGCGCAAACGACGATCTGCTGCGGTCCGGCTTTTTCGTTTCCGATGTGAATTGGATTTCGATTGCGGGCGTGAGCGGCCCGGTGCGCGCGCAGGTGAAGATTCGCAACAAGCACGCCGGCGCCTCGGCCACCCTGCGGGCTACGGAGGATGCGGCGCGCGTGGAAGTGATCTTCGACGAGCCGCAGCGCGCGGTCACGCCGGGGCAGGGGGCGGTGTTTTACGACGGCGAACTGGTTCTCGGCGGCGGCTGGATCGAGTAGCACTGCCGTTCACTTTGCGCCGCGGACCAAGGCGGATTGGTAAGCGACGCATATGCAGTGGTCGAGACGTCCGCTGCCGTAATCGTCAACGCAACGGATCTGGCGTCCGATCATGGCCTTACGATCTGGGACTCGGTTGTGCTGGCCGCGCCGGCGGAGGCCGGGTGTCGCTTGCTCCTGTCGGCAGATCTCCAGGAGGGCGATCGAGCTTCAGCCTTCCGTACTCCACAAGTTTAGCGACTTCCCAACAGGAGATGATGCTCACGCCGAAGAGGCGGTCGGCGCGCCCAGCAAAATCACCGCAGGGCGTCCCAGTCCTCGCTGGCAACAGGCTCCAAGGGCTCACGGAACTCGAGGACCGAATCTCGAAGGCTTCCGTCCCCTGCCGTGGCCAATCGTGCGGCTTTCGAGACCACCAGCACTTCAACTGGCTGGCCGGGCTCAAATGGAAGTCCCTCCAGAACGAGCTCGCCATGCTCGCCGACTGTAGTTTCTCTCCAGTGTGCTTGCACCACGGCCTCATTATAGAGGATTTAATCCCACCGTCGCGAGGCGCCGGATTCGCGCCGGGCCAGGCGGAACGCTGGCAGGGCCATCTCTTCAGACAGCCCTGCATCCAAATCGAAGTTTCACTCCGGGGCAGACTCCGACAAGCCGGAATTTTGGAATGAAGTGGAATGGCCTCGCACGCGATAGGATGGGGGACTTGCGGCATGGAACCCGGCGTCAAAGGGACCAGCGGCTGTGGCAAGACGGTTACGTGGCACTCAAGCCGATCCCATTCGGCCGTGCCGATCTCAGCGTGGTGAGTGGCTGAATCAGGTCGTGGGATGACCCCGGCGCCCGACCTCGGCCATAATCTCTTGAATTGTGACGCCCTCGAGCCAGCGATGGCGGTCGCGCGTGTAGTCGCCGCTGCCAGCCCGATAAACGCGAAGGAAGCGTGCGAGTCCGTCAACGCCCAATTCCCGCTTCAGGACCGCGAGAGCGTGCCGCTCGAATTCCTCATCGCTCATCTTCTCCAGCGGAGTCATATCACGACCTCCTGGTGCCAGGATACCGGGTTACGCACGCGAACGCGAAGTTCGTTCGCGTAGCGGCGTAGCGGCGGGCTCGCCGATACCGCCTGGGTCATCATCCGGAGCAGGGGCGCGTCACTTCTGAATCAGCGGCGAGTTGCCCGCGGAGCCGTACGGGCCCTTCCCTCTCTTCCTGTCGCGCATGTACCGGCCTTCGGTTTCGCCGGAGCTTTTGCGCCCCGCTGCCCGTTGATGCACGCCGTGCATTCCGGCGTTTCCGGCAATCCGCGGCTTATGGCCTTTCTTGCCTGACATTTCTGACTCCGTGACTGTTTAGGCGTCAATCGCGCCGGCGGACGTTTCGGAACGCTTCTCTGCCAGCCGCCGGCGCAGCGCCACCGTCGCTTCCCGATGGCAGCGCAGGCAGAGCGTGCGCATGTTGGCCAGGTCGCATTCGCCGCCGCCTTCGGCCACCGGCACGATGTGGTCGGCATCCCAGAGGCTGCGGCGGCGTCCCCAATCGTTTTCGAACTGGCGGCGCGCGGCGAAATCCAGTTTGCGTTTATCCTTGCGCAGGGCTTCGGTATCGAGCCCGCATTGCGCGCACACGCCGCGGTCTCGCGCAAAGACCCGATCGCGCAGATAGCCGGGGTCGGTGCGCAGCTTCCATTGGTGCACGCAGGCGTCGCCGCAAAACGTGAAGCGGCCCTGGGAAACGGGCGCGCCGCACCAGCGGCATTGGCCGCGCTGCCGCTTCACCCATCCTCCCGAACTGGCGCGGCGGGTGCTCACACGCGGAGTTTGTAGCCGAGCTCCTGCATCCCCTCGATGATGCGGGAGCGAATCTCGCCGATTTCCTCGGAGGAAAGGGTGCGCTCGGGCGAGCCGACGGCGATGCGGAAGGAGACGCTCTTTTCGCCCGGCTCCAGCGGCTTGCCGGCGTATTCGCGCACGAACTGGATGGATTCCAGCAGCGGCCCGGCTAAGGAGGCGATGCGGCTTTCGAGGTCGCTTGCGTACTCGCGCGCGCCGGCGATCACGGAAAGATCGAAGGCGCTCGAAGGATAGCGGCGGATGGGCGTGTAGCGGATGTCGGCCGCGTTGAGCGATTCCACCACGCGCAGGTCCAGATCCAGAATGGCGGCGCGTCCGGTTTCCACCAGCGAAGGATGCAGTTCGAACAGCCGGCCCACTTCCTGGCCGCGCCAGAAAACGACGGCGGCGCGCGCCGGATGTTCGAACGGACGCGCGCGGGCGGGCTTGGCCTGCGCGTCCGGCATGAGGCATTCGGCGGCGCGCTGCAACTCGAAGAGGTTGGCGGCGCCATCGCCGGAGCGGGCGTAGATGGCGGCAATCGCGTGCGGGATTTCGTCGGGCAATCCCCGCTCCTGTTTGTGGATTTCAACCCCCACTTCGAAGAGCCGAAATGCTTCGAAATGCTTGGCGTTCTCCGTGATATTGCGCCAGATTTCGGGCAGCAGCGAGAGCCGCATGAGCGCCTGATCGGACGCAATTGGGTTCGTTACGCGCATGTGCCGCGCCGGATCCAGGCCGAAGGCGCGGGCCGCTTCCTCGCTCAGGAAGGAATAGTTGTAGACCTCGGTAAACCCTTCATCCACAAAGAGATTGCGCACCTCGTGCTGGAACTTGCGGCGCGCATTGGGAGGCGGGACCGAAGCCGCAACCAGAGGCGCTTCGGGGGGAATGGAATCGTAGCCGATCATGCGGCCGACTTCTTCCACCAGGTCGTCCTTGATGGAAATGTCTTTGGTGGCGCGCCAGGAAGGCACGGCGACGCGGAAGATGCCGACGCGCGGTTCGGCGACGCCGAATTCCAGGCGTTCCAGAATGCCGCGCACTTCCTCGGGCGCGATGGAGCGGCCCAGCTTGCGCTCCAGCCAAGCGAGCGGCAGATCGATCTCGGGCGGCGGCGGAAGCTCTCTATTGGCGTCCGCCACGCCGCCTTGCACGCGCATGCCGGGCGATATTTCCCGCAGCAGCTCGATGGCGCGGGCGATGCCGCGCACGGTGTTGGCGGGGTCTTGCGCCTTCTCGAAGCGGATCGAGGCATCCGTGCGCAGCTTGATGGCGGAAGAGGTTTTGCGAACCGAAGCCGCCTGGAAGTTGGCGCTTTCCAGAACCACGCGGGTGGTGGTTTCGCCGATGGCGCTGTCCGCGCCGCCGATCACGCCGGCCAGCGCGATGGCGCCGCCGGCATCGGCAATCACCAGGTTGGCGGCGTCCAGCGTGTACTCTTCTCCATTGAGCGCGCGGAAATATTCGCCGGGCTTGGCGGGACGGACGAAAATGGCGCCGCCGTGCAGCAGATCGGCGTCGAAGGCGTGCATGGGCTGCGAGAGCTCCGCCATCACATAGTTCGTCATATCGACGATGTTGTTGATGGGGTTCAGCCCGATGGCCGTCAAGCGCGCCTGCAGCCACAAGGGCGAAGGTTGCACTTTCACGTTTTCGAAGACCAGCGCGCTGTATCGCGGGCAGAGGTCCAGATCCTCGATGTGCACATGGATGGCCGCGGGGCCCGTGGGCAGCAGCCTGAGGTTGGCGGGATCTTTCAGCTTGCGGCCGAGGATGGCGGCCACTTCGCGCGCCAGGCCGTGATGGCCCCACAGGTCGGGGCGGTGCGTGATGGATTTGTTTTCGATCTCGATCACGCTATCGGGAACGCAGCCGGGCATGGGCGAGCCGACCTGCGCGTCCAGCTCGAGGATGCCGGAATGGTCCCGATTGATGCCCAGCTCGGCGCCGGAGGCCAGCATGCCGTCGCTCTCGACTCCGTCGATGACTTTCCTGCCGATGGGAACGTAAGCGGTAATTACGCCGGGCGCGCAGTTGGGCGCGCCGCAGACCACGGTTCTGGCGCCGTAGCGGCCAGCATCCACCGTGGCCTTCACATTGTGGCTGTTGGCGATAGGCTCGACCGATTGCACGCGCGCCACGCAGGCGCGGTCCAGCAATTCGCCAACCGGCTGGATGCCTTCGCACTCGGCGGTCTTCATGGTGATGAGCCGCTCCAGCGCGCCGGGAGCGCAGTTGAGGTCCTCGACCAATTCGCGAATCCAGTTGTAAGAGAACTTCAAGGCTAGAACTGCTCCAGAAATCTAAGATCGCCGCTTTGCAAGTGGCGGATATCGTCGATGCCATAGCGCATCATGACCAGGCGGGTGAGGCCCAGCCCGAAGGCGAAGCCGTTCCATTCATCGGGATCGATGCCGCTCATGCGCAGCACGCGCGGGTTCACCAGGCCGCAAGGCAGAAGCTCCACCCAGCCGCTTTGCTTGCACACCGGGCAGCCCGCGCCGCCGCAGATGAGGCACTGGATATCCAGCTCGAAGCCCGGTTCGACGAAGGGGAAATAGCCGGGTCGCAGGCGCACGGTGACGTCGCGCTGGAAGATGGCGGTGAGCAGCGTCTTCATGAAGTAGAGCAGGTGCGCCACGGAGACGTGGCGGTCGATCATCATGCCTTCGAGCTGATAGAAGGTGTGCTCGTGGCTGGCGTCCACGCTTTCGTTGCGGAAGACGCGGCCGGGCGCGATCATGCGCAGGGGCGGGCCGAGCCGCTCCATGCCGCGCACCTGGACGGGCGAAGTGTGGGTGCGCAGGAGGTTGCCGCCATCCAGCCAGAAGGTGTCCTGCATGTCGCGCGCGGGGTGGTCCGGGGGAATGTTAAGGGCGTCGAAATTGTGAAATTCGGTTTCCACCTCGGGACCGTCCAGGACGGCGAAGCCGAGCGAAGAGAAAAGCTCTTCCAGCTCGCGCTGGATGCGGGTGATGGGGTGCAGGTGGCCGCGCCGCGGACCGGGAGCGGGGAGCGTGAGATCGATCCATTCGCCGTCCAGGCGGGCGCGCAGAGCGGCTTCGGCGAAGAATTGCTTTTGGGCTTCGTAGGCCGCTTCGAGTTTTTGTTTGGCGCCGTTGATCAGTTTGCCCAGTTGGGCGCGTTCTTGGGGCGAGAGTTTGCCCATCTCCTTGGCGGCGAGCGCGAGCGGTCCTTTGCGGCCAAGCGCCTCTACGCGAACGGCTTCCAGCTCCTCGAGCGATGCGGCGGAGGCCATGCGCGAGAGAGAGCGGGATTCCAGTTCCTGGATGGATTGATCGAGCATGGAGCGAAAGACAATTGTAACCGATGGGGTAGGGCATGCTTCGGCTTGCCAGCCGGGCACAGCCCGGCCGAGGCGGGTAGAGTCGAGGTTGGGCGCGGGTACTGACGCCGAGCGCCGCCCCGTTTCCCAACCCCGCTCATCAAACCGGACGTGCCGATTTCCGGCATCCGGCTTTCCGACTGGCTTCATCGCAG
>Ga0181521_10008704_pt1 | contig 10340 bp, 10 predicted proteins | sample PEATcosm2014_Bin_32_FD_119764 | JGI IMG/M metagenome (GOLD analysis project Ga0181521, IMG submission 119764) | Peatland microbial communities from MTU Mesocosm Facility, Houghton, MI, USA - PEATcosm2014_Bin02_60_metaG | ecosystem: Environmental > Terrestrial > Soil > Wetlands > Peat | place... | reverse complement strand
TCCAATCCTGCCCGGAGGCGAGCCCCATGAAGTGGCATCAGGCCCACACAACACGGTTCTTCGAGACTTTCGTCCTTCGTCCGTTTTTCCCGGATTACAAGCCATTCCGTGATGACTTCCGCCGGCTTTTCAACAGCTACTACAACTCTTTGGGCGATGCGATTCCCGACAAAGCATCGCGATCTTGCCTTTCGCGCCCCAGTCTTGACGAAGTCCTGGCATTTCGCAGGCACGTTGACGATGCGATCGAGACCATCCTTGCGGATCCGGGCGACGAGGAGTTAGAACGGCGTATCGTGCTGGGCCTGAACCATGAGCAACAACATCAGGAACTGATGCTGACCGACATCAAACATGCGTTGTTCTCAAATCCACTCCGCCCTGCCTATTGCAGAACTCCATTAACGCGCGAGCAGGGTTCAGAGTCCGCGGAGAATACCTGGCATGACTTTGGCGGTGGTCTGGTTGAGATCGGCTTTTCACCAGACCTCACCAATACCATGGATTTCTGTTTTGACAACGAAACACCCCGCCACAAGGCCTACCTCGAGAGCTTCAGGATCTCCGGCCGCGGCGCGACATGCCGCGAATACCTGAATTTTATGGCCGACGACGGATACGCTCGCCCGGAGTTCTGGCTTTCAGAAGGATGGGACGCGGTACGACGGGAAGGTTGGAGGTCTCCGCTTTATTGGGAGTGCGATGCCACCGACGAAACTGGCTGGCGGGTTTTCACCTTGAAGGGTTCGCAATCGCTTTCATCTCTGCTTGAAACAGCAGTCTGCCACGTGAGCTATTTCGAGGCGGACGCCTTCGCGAAATGGAGTGGCCGCCGGCTGCCCACTGAACAGGAGTGGGAGGTCGCCGCAATCGAAAACCCGATAACAGGAAATTTCCTCGACACAGGAAGATTGCACACTGGCGCGTCGAAGGGGCCCGGCGTCGACCAACTCTTCGGAGATTGTTGAGAGTGGACAGCGAGCCCCTATACCGCCTATCCAGGCTACAACGCACCACCTGGCGCGTTCGGTGAGTACAACGGCAAGTTTATGTCGGGCCAGATGATTCTTCGGGGAGGCTCCTGTGTCACGCCGGCGAGCCATATCCGGGCCACCTATCGCAATTTCTTCCACCCCGCGACCCGTTGGCAATTTTCCGGGATACGCCTCGCGTCTGACAGAGGACAACCTTCATGACTTCAGCCACGATTCTGACGGAACTCGGTCAATATCCGGCCTTGCTGGGTACGGGAGCGGCGCTGATCAGCGAGGTCGAAAACGGTCTGGCGAGCTCACCCAAATCGCTCGCGCCCTGGATGTTCTACGACGCATGGGGATCGTGCCTCTTCGAACGCATTACGACCTTACCGGAGTACTATCCGTCGAGGATCGAGCGTGAAATCCTGGTCCGATTCGCGGAGGAGATCGTCGCCCGAGTGCGACCCGATCTGTCTCAAATGCTGCGTGTTTTTGAGTTGGGCGCCGGGACCGCCGCCAAGACCGGGATACTGCTTGAGGCTGCGATGCGCAGCCACGGACACGTGGCCTATGTGCCGTGTGACGTATCGCCGGAGGCGCTCAACCAGGCTTGCGCGAGCATCGAATCGTTATTACCCACCGTGCAGTTACAGCCCATCATGGGGAACTATGTGACGCACCCACCGCAACTGGCGCGCGCCAAAGGCACCACGCTTGCCCTGTATATCGGATCGAGCATTGGCAACTTCTCGCCTCAGGCCGCGCGGACAATTCTTTGTAATCTCCGCTCACAGATGTCGAGCGGCGATGCGTTATTGCTGGGCACGGACATGGTCAAAGATGAGGAGACTCTGCTGGCGGCCTACGACGACAGGGAAGGTGTCACAGCCGAATTCAATCTGAATCTCCTCCGCCGTCTGAATCGAGAGCTAGGCGCTGATTTCGATTCCGCCGGATTCCGGCATCGCGTTCGATGGAACCGGGGTGACTCGCGAATCGAGACGCACCTTGAGAGTCTGCGCGAACAATATGTACGGATCCCGGCAGCGGACCTGCATATCCAATTCGCCCAGGGCGAAACTATTCACACCGAGAACAGCTACAAGTTCACGCAGGATACGATTAGCGCCTTACTTGATGATGCGGGCTTTAAGATTGAACAGATGTGGAAGGACCCACTCGAGTGGTATGCTCTTACGCTCGCGGGCACTCAGTAAGCGCAATCAACCGGAAGTCGGAGGTGCAGAGTCCTCGCAAATAAACCTTGCAATCCGATCGCAGGCTGTTCCAATTGGTTTCGAGCTGTGTCCTGCGTGGCAAAATGGACAGTACAGGCGATCGACCGACAGTCTCGACCATTACCTCGTTAAGCGGGAGCCTGGATGGCTCAGAAGCAAAATGATCGCCATGTTCGGCGCATTCGTCGAAGCAGCTTACCTGTCGGCACCATCGAACTCGCGAAATACCTCATCGGCAAGACGCTGGTGCATGATACTGAGGCGGGCAGAATTAGTGGGCGGATCGTAGAAACGGAAGCATATATAGTGGGCGATGCCGCCGGGCATGCCTATCGAGGACTGACGCTGCGGAACAAGTCTCTATTCCTCGATCGTGGGCACGCGTATGTTTATCGGACCTACGGTCTACACTTCCTGGTGAATGTCAGCAGTGAAGTTCGTGGGGTTGGGACGGGCGTACTGCTACGCGCTCTTGAGCCGCTGGATGGGATTCCTCTCATGCGGCTTCGCCGCGGCCAAGCACCCTTGATCGACCTCGCAAGAGGTCCGGGCAGGTTAGGTCAAGCCATGGGGATCAGCCTCCTGCATGATGGCCTGGACCTGTGCGCTGTCGGTAAATTGTGGCTGGGCGACGCAGTTAGGCCGACTGGTGAAATAGGCACGAGCGTAAGGATCGGAATTTCGCGAGACACCAGCCGATTGCTCCGGTTCTATGAAAGGGGCAGTCCTTACGTGTCTGGGCCCAAACGGTCAAGGGCCTGAGGGAAGCGGTGGACCAACTTAAACGTTCAGGACCGGAATCGCGGCTGCGCAGATGATTCCGTAGCCGTGTGTCCGTAGGTGACCCCCATAAGGGTAGCATCCCGTAACCAGCAAATCCGCACCCGTCTGCTTGGCAGCCTGGCTGAGCACTTTGGGCACATCTCCACTGCCGATGAATACATCCGCCTTGACGCCCGCGCCCTGCTGCAGCTTTGACATTTGCTCGGAAGCATCGCGGACGAGCTCCTCTTTCCACCTTTCATTGACGTAGCGGCCGCCGGGCCCCCAGAACTCCACGCTGGAAGTGACGTTAGCCAGCGTAAGTCGAGCGCCGAATTCCGCGGCCATTTGGGCGGCCCACGATACGGTTACGTCAGCGCGAGGGCCGAACTCGACCGCAGCCAGAACGTTGTGGATGGTAAACCTCTGCCCAGGCGATCCTGGTGTGTGCGCGCCGGTCCAAACCGGACGCTCAGTCCCGTGTAACACTTTTGCGGTAACGGAGCCCAGCAGAAACTGGTAGAACGTAAAGCTGTGGGACGGCATCATGATCAGGTCGGATTGTTCCTCCTCAGCCGTCTCCACAATGGCCACCGCCGCATCGCCTTGAGCTACCTTGCCGCGAATGCTCAGTCCCTCGAGCGCCTGCCCGATCGATGACTCGCCCTGATTCTTGGCCTCTGTCCTGACTGCCCCAAGCAAGTCCCAGCCGGCTAAGGCGCGGCTGTCGGTGGGCACTCCGGCGGCATGGCTCCTCTCGGTCACAACGTGCAGCATAACGATCTCGGACTTGAAATGGCGTGCCAGTATCGCCGCTTGGTAAATCACATCCAGGGAAGCGATCGGGATATCAACCGGCAAGAGAATTCGCTTAATATTCAGCATCGCGCAATTCCCTCGAGTGAGAGCGTGTCTGCGCGCCTAATCAACTTCCTATGCAATCCCAGCGCAGATCTCCGCGGCAGCGAAATGGACCTTATCCGGACCGAGCGCAAGGCGCGAAGCTTTACGGGAGAGCGTCTCAGGGCTCGCGGTTACGCCGTGAGTTGCTGCCCAGCGCTACGAGCAGATTGCACGGCGGCCGTGCGCCCGTGTCTCAAATTGCATTTGCGCGCTGGCTGCGAATGCTGCTGAGCAGGTGCAGAATCTCGATGTACATCCACACCAGCGTCACCATGATGCCGAAGGCCCCGTACCATTCCATGTACTTGGCCGCGCGCATAAACGCCCGTCTCTACGAAATCGAAATCCAAAATCAGATTCAACGCCGCTACGATTACGATAAGCACGCTGATCGCGATTCCCCACGGTCCGTTGCTGCGGAGGAGAGACACGTGATGGCCGAACAAGCCCATCACGAAGTCGATGGTATAGAAGAGAAAAATTCCTCCGGTAGCGGCGATCACGCCCACGGTGAATTTCGGAGTCGCTCGAATCACGCCAGACGTGTACAATAGTAGCGTCACCGCGGTGACGGCACCCGTCAATCCGAGCGCCTGGAGCACGATGCCGGAATAGGCCTGGTTGAGAACCATTGAAATTCCGCCCAGCGCGAGACCTTCGCAGAGCGCGTAAATCGGAGCGGTGACCGGCGCCCATGCCTTCTTGAAAATCGTGACGAGCGCGAACAGGAGCCCGCCGATAAGTCCGCCCCACAACCACAGCGCCACGGCTTCGGGCTGCGTGCGGGCTAGCCACCACGTCCAGGCGGCGGTTGCGGCAGCGCAGCACAGCAGGAAGCCGGTCTTGTTGACCGTGCCCTGCAGCGTCATCGCTTCGTCGGCGATAGGAACGTGATTCTCGAATGTGTTCGCGTTCAGGGCGGGATTGGAAGTTTTAAAAAGGCCGGGCATGAACCGACTCCTTTCAGAATGCCGTTCGCTGACAGAATGGCCGGTGCGTCAGGGCGTTTTCAGAAAGAACCCAACCAACTTGCCCTCATATGTCGACGCACCGATACCAAAGGGTGCAAACGGGATACCACGGCTCCGCCGGTGCTCAATTGACATAAATGTGTTTTTGTAAGCGGATTAGGTTGGCGCCTAACTTACCAGACGAACCCGCCCAAATGACGAATGTCGAGACTTCGTCACGGTGTTTCGATGTTGGTCGAGAAGAGCCAAGTTCTGGGGTCAGAGGATGGTCAAATTCTGATCGAGTAGTTCCGCATTCGACCGCAATCGCGTCACCGAGCGAGCCAGCCCGCTGCACGCCACGTCGACGAATGTCGAACCACCGTTACTGTGCTTTGCCGGCTGTCGCCGAAAAATCCGCATACTCCGGCGATTTGTACTCGCAAACGATTGGAGAACCGAGCGATAGCGACGGCTAGCTGGCGTTATGGGTGGTACTCAAAGTGCTGTTTCTCGAGATGCTTGACGGTATCTGCGACGGGCTGGGCTTTCTCGGCATCACACTGGCTGAAGCAAGCAATGAGCAGACGCCGGGGGTGATTTCCACCGACTCCAGCCGGGTCCCCGTCCGCGTCATTCGCACGGACGAAAAACGCAAGACCGCCATGACCGCGTGCCGCATTCTCGGCCTTGACGGAAAAAAGGAGAATTGAGTCATGGCGGCAAGCACCCTTTCCCCGGAACTGCTCCACAAGATGGATGCCTACTGGCGTGCCGCGAACTACCTCTCGGTAGGCCAGATTTATCTTTATGACAATCCGCTGCTGAAGCGGCCGCTGACCCTCGCGGATGTGAAGCACATGTTGCTGGGACACTGGGGCACGACCCCCGGGCAGAACTTCATTTACGTGCACTTGAACCGGGTCATCAAAAAATACGACCTCGATATGATCTACGTCTCCGGCCCCGGCCACGGCGGCCCGGCCGTCGTGGGTAATACTTATCTCGAGGGCACTTACAGCGAGATCTATCCTAACATCAGCCAGGATGAGGCCGGGCTGCGGAAGCTCTTTCTTCAGTTCTCGTTTCCCGGAGGGATTCCCAGCCACGCATCGCCGGAGTGCCCGGGCTCGATCCACGAGGGCGGCGAGCTGGGCTATTCGCTCAGCCATTCGTTCGGGGCGGTGTTCGACAATCCTGATCTGATCGTCGCCTGTGTCGTCGGCGACGGCGAGGCGGAAACCGGACCGCTGGCCACCGCATGGCATTCCAATAAGTTTCTCAACCCAATTACCGACGGAGCGGTGCTGCCGATTCTGCACCTCAATGGCTACAAGATCAGCAACCCGACCGTGCTCGCCCGCATCGAGCACCAGGAATTGGAGCAATTTCTACGAGGCTGCGGCTGGGTGCCCCACTTTGTGGAAGGTGATGAGCCGGAAGAAATGCATGAACTCATGGCGAGTACTTTGGAAAAGGCCATCGAGGGCATTCGGCGAATCCAACGCCATGCACGGGACAAGAACGACGTCACTCGGCCGCGCTGGCCCATGATCGTCCTCAACTCACCCAAGGGCTGGACGGGACCGAAAGTCGTCGATGGACTGCAGGTTGAGGGTACGTTCCGGGCGCATCAGGTGCCGCTCTCCGACCCGGCCACCCATCCCGAACACCTCAAGCAGTTGGAAGACTGGCTGAGGAGCTATCGGCCGGAGGAACTCTTCGATGAGCAGGGCCGCCTGAAACCGGAACTGGCAGAACTCGCGCCCCAGGGCGAACGGCGCATGGGCGCGAATCCCCACGCCAACGGTGGCATTCTACTCCGCGACCTGCGGATGCCGGATTTCCGCGACTATGCGGCCAACGTTCCCTTACCGGGAGCGCCCGGCATAGGCGACACACATGTGCTCGGGCCTTTCCTGCGCGATGTGACGAAGCTGAATAGTGAGAAGCGGATCTTCCGGGTCTTTGGCCCGGACGAGACACTTTCCAACGGGCTCGAGGCCCTCTTTCAAGTGACCAAACGCCAGTGGGATGCCGCGACCGTGCCCAACGACGAGTTTCTCGCCCCGGAGGGCCGTGTGATGGAAATGCTCAGCGAGCACCAATGCGAGGGCTGGCTCGAGGGGTACCTGCTCACCGGGCGGCATGGGCTTTTCAATTGCTACGAGGCGTTCATTCACATCGTCGATTCGATGTTTAACCAGCATGCCAAGTGGCTGAAGGTTACAGCCGGTCTGCCCTGGCGGCGGAAGCTTTCCTCGCTAAATTATCTGTTGGCCTCGCATGTCTGGCGCCAGGATCACAACGGCTTCACGCACCAGGATCCCGGATTTATCGACCACGTCGTCAACAAAAAGGCCGAGGTCGTGCGTGTTTACCTTCCACCGGATGCCAACTGTCTGCTGTCGGTGATGGACCACTGCCTACGCAGCCGTCACTACGTCAACGTGGTGGTAGCAGGCAAACATCCGGCGCCGCAATGGCTGAACATGGACGCTGCCGTCAAGCACTGCACCGAGGGCATAGGAATTTGGCAATGGGCCAGTAACGACCAGGCCGTTTCTCCCGACGTCGTCATGGCTTGCTGCGGCGATGTGCCCACGCTCGAAACGCTCGCCGCCGTCTCCATTATGCGCGAACATCTACCCGAACTGAAAATCCGGGTGGTCAATGTCGTTGACCTCATGAAACTGCAACCGCAAACCGAGCACCCGCACGGGTTGAGTGACATGGATTTCGACGATCTCTTCACCAAGTCGAAGCCAGTCATCTTCGCCTTCCATGCCTACCCGTGGTTGATCCACCGGCTGACCTACCGCCGCACCAACCACGACAACATCCACGTCCGCGGCTACAAAGAAGAGGGCACCATCACCACACCCTTTGACATGACGGTGCTGAACGAACTGGACCGTTTCCACCTCGTGATGGATACTATCGATCGCCTGCCGCAGACCGGCGACTGGGGCGTCTACCTGAAGCAGCAGCTCAGGGACAAGCTGATCGAGCACAAGCAATACATCGCCAAATACGGCCAGGACCTGCCGGAGATTCGGAACTGGAAATGGAGCAACCCAAAATGAATGCGCAAACGCTTATAGACACCGCAAGAGCACTGGTCGCCGGCGCCACGGTGAGGTGTCTCTTGCGAGCCGCCCCCGCTGCCGTTCCGGGGATTGCATTCTTGTCGGGCGGCCAATCCGCTGAACTGGCCTCGGCCCGTTTGAATGCCATGAATGTCAGATTCAAGGCGCGACTGCCTTGGGCGTTAGCGTTTTCGTTTGCCCGCGCCATCCAGTAGCCGGCGTTGGAGATTTGGCGGGGCGAAGAGGCGCACGTCGCGGCAGCACAGAAAGCTCTGTATCATCGAGCCCTGTGCAACCGGGCGGCGCGCCGTGGCGAATACAATGCCGGGATGGAAAGGACATGAGCACGACAGCAAGTGTGCCCGTAGCCGGGTGGCTGGCGACTGGCGTCTTGATGCTCGAGCCCCAAAGGGGCGACCGATCGCAGCCCAGGAAATCACAAGAATTCAGAGGTGGAGGGTCAGTGAAAAAGTTAATTGTTTACGATCTGGATGGTACACTCGCCGAAAGTAAATCGTCGCTGGATGCCGAAATGGCGGCACGGCTGCATGACCTTCTTGGTATCGTCAAAGTGGCCGTCATTTCCGGAGGCGGTTGGCCGCAGTTTGAAAAGCAACTGCTCGGCAATCTTCCCCATGACGGACGCCTGGTGAATCTATCCCTCCTTCCTACTTGTGGAACAAAGTTTTTCCAATACACAGGGGATTGGAAAAAGCTCTATTCAGAAGATCTCACCCCGGATGAAAAAGAGAAAATCGTCAGTTCCCTAAATAAAGCGCTGGGAGTAGCGGGCTTCAAGGTCGAAAAGGTCTGGGGAGAGGTCATTGAAGACCGGGGAAGCCAGATAACATATTCCGCATTAGGCCAGCAGGCCCCCTTGGAAGAAAAGGACAAATGGGATCCTGATTACGCCAAGCGAAAAAAGATCAAAGCCATTCTTGACACTTATATTCCCGAGTTTTCTGTCCGCATGGGTGGTGCGACATCCATCGATGTCACCAAACCCGGCATTGACAAAGCCTACGGCATCAGAAAGCTACGCGACCTCCTGGGTATTTCGTTGAAAGAGATGATCTATATAGGTGATGCCTTGTTCGTGGGAGGTAACGACTATCCGGCCGAAGAAGCAGGTGTTGTTTGTATCCCCGTTCAAGGTCCCCATGAGACTAAACGGGTGACCGAAGCCATCATCGCTTGTTTAGAAGGTGATCACTAATCGGGACTTTGCGAGGGATTTGATGAATGGACTTGAGTCGCTGCGCATTTTTCCCTTGACCATCGGGACGACATAGGCTACAGTTGTTCCGTGGGGTTGGGCAGGGGGTCAGGCCCTGCCGGATAGGTTATGCGTCCTCTTTTGTTTTCATCCGTAGTCCCTGCCTGTGGTTTCTGCCTCGAAGTGCAGTCGGGAAGTCGAGGAGTCAAAGAGTCGAGAAGTGGGAGACCCAGAGCCGGCTGCGACCGTCGTGCGCGGGCCGCAGTCCGGAAGGTGGCGGAGGGCGCCCCAACGTCTCGACTCCTCAACTTAGCGACTGCAAAATCGGGGGAACAAAGCGAGAATGTCTATGAAAACAAAGGATAAGTACAAAAAGTCGCTGGGTCCTGGAGTGCCAGACCAAACGCCGACCGCACGTCCTCGAGCCGCTGGTCGGAAGTCGGCGGCTGACTCCTCAACGTCTCGACTCCTCAGCTTGTCGACCAGCCAAATCGGGGGAACAAACCGAGAATGTCTATGAAAACAAAGGAAGACTGGATCGAGGATGCGGGACGGGCAGAAACTACGGGGATTCTTCGGCCCCAACGAACAGGGCCTCAGAATGACAATTCCCGACTTGAGCGCCTCGAACCCAAACGACGGCACCCTCGACATCGCCACAAAGTCCATGTCGGTCCCGGCAGTATCAAAAACTCAAGGAACGAAGCTGGAATGTCTGTGAAAATAAAAGATACAAGATTCGGGTGGGGGCTTTCCAGAAACTTCATGCATCACGGGTTTCCCCTGAGCAACTTCGGTAAATGGGAAAGAGATACTATTTTGACGGAACGAACTTGCAGATCTCTTGAAAACAAATGACTTGGCGTTTTTTGAGGCCAAAAACGAACTGGTTTTTGAATGCAAACGAACTCAAATCGAAGCCAAAAAGTGACCAAAAACCCACCAAATTGTGGGGGACTGACACCGAAGGGATGAACATGAGAATCAATTCCAAGGAATTCCGGGTGCGGCCCGGAGAAAAGGTCAATCTTAAAGAGTGGCCGACGATTGTGAAACCCTTTTTCAAGTCAAAGAAACGGTATCAAAAACTCCTGGATGAACACGTCGAGGAGATGAGCGCGCTGCAACAACTTCACTTCGCTTCCAACCGCTATGCGTTGCTGCTGATCTTTCAGGGGATGGACGCTGCCGGCAAGGATGGCGCC
>Ga0181521_10008701_pt1 | contig 10343 bp, 14 predicted proteins | sample PEATcosm2014_Bin_32_FD_119764 | JGI IMG/M metagenome (GOLD analysis project Ga0181521, IMG submission 119764) | Peatland microbial communities from MTU Mesocosm Facility, Houghton, MI, USA - PEATcosm2014_Bin02_60_metaG | ecosystem: Environmental > Terrestrial > Soil > Wetlands > Peat | place... | reverse complement strand
TGATCGACGACGCGGACATCAAAAAGGTCGCGCCCAAAACGGCCAGCGTCATGGAGATTCTGGAGTTCGTCAAGGTGGATGCGGTCGATCCCGTCTACCTGGAGAGTTCGTACTACGTCGCGCCTGAAGAGGGCGGCGCCAAGCCGTATGCGCTGCTGTTCGAAGGAATGCGGGCATCCGGCTACTGCGCGATCGCCAAGATCGCCATGCACCAGCGGGAACACATCGTGGTCATCCGGCCCGCGAAAAACGGGATGATGCTCCACACGATGTTCTACCGCAGCGAAGTCCGCGCGGCCGATGAGTTTCACTCCGATTCGAGCTTGCTGAACGAGAAGGAACTGAAGCTCGCCGGGATGCTCATCGAATCGCTTGCCGCGGAGTTCGAACCGGCGAAGTATTCCGACACCTACCGGACGAACCTTCAGGCGATGATCCAGGCGAAAGTCGAAGGCCGGGCGGTTGTGGAGACGCCGGAAGCGAAAGGCGCGGAGGTCATCAACATCATGGATGCACTGGAACGGAGTCTCGAAAGGAAGCCGGCGGCAACGGCGAAGGCGGAACACGGCGAAGTGCCGAAGCGGAAGAAGCGGGCATGAATTTCGACACAGAGTTTTTCCGGACGCACGGCGCGGCCGGCGGCAAGCTCGGGGGCAATAGGGCCTCCGAGAATATGACGGCGGAACAGCGGACGGAGAGGGCGAAGAAAGCCGTGGCAGCTCGCCGGTGGCATCCGCCCGTTACCGACGCTGAGAAGGAAAAGCGGTTGAAGGCCAAACGCCCGGTCGGACGGCCAAGGAAGGCAGCATGACAAACGAAGAGCAGCAACTCGAAACGACGCGCGATCTGCAACGGGAATTCTGGGAAGCTTTGTCGAATCTCGAGGAGATTCTGGGCGTTGAGATCGACGGAACCGCGGACCTGAGTCTCGCGACCATCGCGACTCTGATGAAAGGCGAGCCCCTTGAGGACGACCCCGAGGACCCGCCATTTATCCCGCACGGCCCGCGACAAAGCGACCCTGACGCCATGGTCGATTGGGTTGGAGAGAATCTGACGCCGCCCGAGGCAACCAAATGACCGAATATCTGGAGCTGTTGAGCGTCGTTGAAGCGGTCGCCGCTGGCGACATGACGCGCGAAAGCATGATCGCCCTGGCCAGGCAAGCCCTCGGCGACGAGGAACCTGACGAGGAAGACCGGCCAACGCCCAGCGACGATGAACCGGATATCTGCGCGATCTGCGGAATGAACCGCGCCGGTGGCCGGGTCTGCAAGTGTATGCACCCCGACGAGCGAGAGGAAGTCGATTCACTCACCTGCGCGGCGTGCGCGGATCCCAAAAACGGGCGCTACCCGGGGGATTGTACGGCCGAGGTTGCCGGGGTCGCCGACTGTCGGGCGGGAGTGGTCACGGTGGCTTGCGCAAACTCGGCAATCGAAATGGTCCACTCGCCCTCGCCGGGCGGAAACGGGCGCACATAGACTTCGCGCCGGCCCGAACGGTCATAGGTGTAGAGATGCAGCCTAATTTTTCGTGCCGGACCAAGTTCCATAGTCCCCATTAGTACAGCCACCGGGCGGAGCAACATAGGTGCCACTGGCCGAGTCCCCGTCAGCGGAGAGTGTACCTGTGAAAATGACAGTTTGGCCGTTTTCGTTGAGGGCCATCGAGATCGAGGTGCCGGTAATAGTGCCCGTGACAATCGCTGAACTGGCACAGGGAGTACCAGTCAGGCTCAACTGGCCCGAGATAGTGTTTCCATTCTGCGTGAGCAGGCCGGACGCGCCTGACTGGAATCCGAAGAGCGTGGAGCGCGCGACGAATGTCCAGTTGCCTCCCAGTCCACCTGCTTGAGTGGCGAGGGAGATCACGACACCCGATTGCGTCTGGACACCTCCGACAGAGGCGACGAGAGGCAGATCGCCCGGACCCACGCCCGCCGGGATCGTCACGTTAATTTGGTAGAGGCCTGCTTCAACCAAACCCGCGAAAGACGGGGGCACATTCGCATTTCCAATTGCAATGCTTACGGGATTAGTCGTGGGTGCTGGGCTCGAAACGACTTGGCCCGCCGGTACGACCGGGTTGGTTGGCCCGAGGCCGACAACATATAGCTCCACCGAGTCCCCCGCCTTAGCCGCTATCGTCGGATAGCCAAGCGAATTCCCGGTGGGACCCAGAATGTCATATGCTCCGCCGTTGTAGGAACCAGAGCCGTCGGACCTTGGGATGATTCCCGCAACGTGTTTTGAATCGAGCAACAAAAACGATGGGGCAAACTGGCTTAAAACTACCGTGGATGTTGCACTTGCGTTGGCGGTGGTGACCACAACCGGAACAGGCCCGGTGGTTACATCGTCGGGAGCTTGCAAGTTGATCTGAGCAGGGCTGACGAAGGAAAGATATGCGGACTTGCCATCGATTGTCACGCTGGTACCGCCGAGCAGCGTTGGGAAATCGCCCATCCAGTTTGCCGTGGAACTCGCAAGATTTGTGCCGTAAATCGAGACCCACTCGCCAGGCTGAATAACACTTGTAGTGCTGTCAACAGGAACGATTCCGGCGGGCTGAATAGTTGTTACGCCTGCTTGACTAACCGCGTAGTTATATCCCGCAATCGCGAGTGAGCCGGTTCTGCTTGCTGTATTTGTATTTGGCGCAACTGAGTATGTGACTACGGAATTTCCTGTGCCGCTGATAGCAGACGTGATCGTAATCCATGCGGCACTGCTGGATGCCAACCACCCGCAGTTTGCGCTGGAAGTCAGTATTTTAATCGCGCCATTGCCGCCGCTGGGTTCAAAGGATTGCGAATTCTGATCGAGAGAGTAAGTGCACCCGTTTGGTACTGGCACGAGTTCCCTGACGCGCTGGCCGTCAGAAAAGAAAGCCTCACCAATGGCGGAAACCGTAACACCTGTCGGGCTATTCAGTGAAGCGGCAGTTGCCGGGCCCCCATCGCCGGAGAATCCTGACTTCGCGTTGCCCGCCACCGTGGCAATGCTGCCTGAGGGTGATATTTTCTCAATCAGGTTCAAGACCCAGTCCGCAACAAAGAGGCTGCCTGAGGAGTCAATCGCGAGGCTGCCGGGTCCGCCACCAAAGGTATTCTGCACTGACGGCCACTGATAGAGCGTGGTGATGCTCCCGCCCGACGTGACTTTGCGGAGTGCGCCCCGAAACGCGTTAGAAGCTGCGACATCGAGGATATAGAGATTGCCGACCCCGTCCACGGCCACGCTTTGAGGCCACATCTCAGCACTCGTAGCAAGGCCTCCATCACCGGCGGACCCTTGGGTGCCGTTGCCAGCCACCGTGGTAATGGTTCCTTTTGTGTCGATCTTGCGGACACGGAAATTGTCTGAGTCTGCGATATAGAGATTCCCAAGCCCATCAATCGTAACTGCAGTCGGAGCATACAGTGAAGCGGACGTAGCGGGTCCTCCATCACCCGAGAAGCCTTTCGTGCCATTGCCAGCAATCGTGACAATCGGTCCTCCGGGAGTGATCTTGCGGACGCGATTGTTAAAAAACTCCGCGACGTAGAGGTTGCCATTTGCGTCCAACGCCATATTGTTGAGGCTCGCGATGTTCAACGAAGCCGATGTGGCTGGGCCATTGTCGCCCGAGTAGCCAGCGGTGCCATTGCCCGCCACCGTGGTTATAATGCCGTTCACAGCGACCTTGCGTACCACGTTGTTGTTGGCGTCCGCGATATAGATATTGCCGGAGGTATCGACCGCAACCGCTGTCGGAGTGTGTAGCATGGCGGCCGTGGCCAGCCCTCCGTCGCCGGTAGAGCCTTGAGTTCCATTGCCAGCCACCGTAGTAATCAGGTAGTTAGTGGTGCTCTGTGCCCGCAACAGGGCACAGGCGATGCAGAGGACACAAACGATGATCCTGGAACCATGCCCCCAGGCGATCTTTTCGCTGGCTGTTGTTGATGAATTCGTTCTCAAGTGAGAAGCCCCACGACGCGCTTGTAGACATCAAGTAGTTGACAATATGCCGCAGAGGCGATCCGCTTCAGATCGGTAATCTTTCGGCCTGTTCCAACGCTGATGAGGGTGCCCGAGGGTCGAGCTGAATAACCAAGTGCTCTCAAAACGCCTTGTGGTATCTGCAACTCAGCGCGATCCTTCACGAGCACATCCCACGTCAAGCCTTCGATAGCGGGTCGGTCATTGTGGACCCAGTCGCGTCTGTATTGATTGCAGATCGTCCATTCCTCCGTATCCAGATTCCGCAAGGACGCTGCAATGTCGCGGCTTAAGACCGGCAGGCTGGATTTTTCGGCCTCCGCAATGACCTTGGCGGGCAGGAGGTCTCCGGGGGGAAGGCTTAGCCCCCAATAATGCCGAACGGCTTTTAGAAGATTTCCGCAACTCGAATACAGACGCAAGACCGCGTCATCCAGATAGAATCTAGCCCAGTAGGCGGCTTCTGTGGTGTTGGGCTCGTACTCCTGGTAATACAGCCAGCAGGCCTCGCTCTCGACCAAGGCGATCCGGGCTTCATTTAACAGGTGCCAACCTTGCGAGAGACGCACATGCGCCCGAACTCTTGTGTGCGAAGACCCGAGTCCAACCAGTGGATTCTCCAGACATGGATTTAAGGTCCGTAGTTCCAGGGAGCGTGGCAGGGCGGCCTGAATAGCGGTCATCCTGTCCTCGGGGATTCCTCCGCGGATTCCGTGCGCAAGCTGCAACTCCTGAGCGCCCACATTCCGAACCATATACAGATTCTCGCATTGCGGAGCACCGGATATCGTGGGTTCAGGCGCTTTCCCGCGCTAAGGGCCGGAGGCCGGGAAAAATTAGAAAATCCATCGCGCCGACGTCATTCTAAATGGTTTCACGTGAAACATAACAAAGCACTTATCCTGAATTTCCCTGGCATGTCCCAGCTTGTCCATCGGACGCATTTAACACCGTTTTATCTAAGCCCCCTCGTGTTAATATTAATTATGACATTAACAGAAGACCAAACCAAAGCGAAGATTCGGATGCTGAACGACCTGGCGCGCACGGCGATGGGTGTCGGCGGCAAGCTGGTCCAGACCTCCGGTATCAGTGCCCTCCCGTCGCGCGTTCAGTCTCGAATCCGCGAGAAGGTGGAGCTGTTCAAGGCATTCACCCCTGACAACGACCCGCACCATGAGCACGACTTTGGGTCCATTGAGCACGAAGGCAACCGCGTTTTCTGGAAGATTGATTACTACGCGAAGGACATGGAAAGCGGCAGCGAACACCCGGAAGACCCCAGCCAGACCGTTCGCGTTTTGACCATCATGCTCGCGGAGGAATACTGATGAACCACACGGCGAAGCCAGGGGAGGTCCTCTGGCTCTACTCGATGGGCAAGCGGTTTCAGGTGACGGCGATCTTCACCGAACAGGCCGAAGCGAACGCCCACATGGAGAAGTATGACGATCAGGCGGTGATCGCGTGCTTCGGACCCTTCATTGTGCTGGCGAACAAGTATGAAGGAAAGGGCTAGGATGGTCACCCGAAACAAACTTATCGAATGGCTTCAGACGTTCCCGGAGACAGAGCATTTCGCGGTTGACGACGGCGGCCTGGCGATCGCGGCCGTCTCTCAGCCGGAATCGTACTTCGAGATCGGAGGACTACCCGAATGAGCACCCAGCCGGTTTACACCTGCGAGGCATGGCAGGAGACGATTACCGCGATGCACTCGGGCGAGCGCATTCAAATTGAAGAGGCCGTTTACGACTACTTCCTCCAAGTGTTGCCGCCCGTCTACATGGGGCGCCGGATAACCTTGCCCGGTGGCGATACACGGAGAGTAGCGTTCGGCTTCGCTGAAGGAGCTGAACCCATCACGGCGTTCTGGTGCGAAGGTAACCGGGACGCTGGCTGGAGCTTCTATTGTCAGCGAACGGAAGAGATGAACCGTGGGTAGACGGAAAGCGGTTGCCCCAGCTCCGGAACCTCCTCCGCCCCCGGCCCATGAGATCGTGGAAGCCGCCCGGATGCACCACGGCGATCCCGAAGGCGACATCGTTGGCTCCTACAGCGGCGACCGGATTTGTGAGGGGAGGCCAATCCGGACGCCCTTTTCATGGCGCGGTGGCATTTGGGTATGTGTTAGCACATGGGGTGAGCTGGCCAGCGCTTTTCGCCTGACGCCGCTGGCCTCCTATACCGCGGGGGCCACAACTTACCCAGCGAGAGTTGGCGCGAGCCCGGACGCGGCCGAGGCGGCAAGGAACGATCCGAGCGGCTTCTATCACGGCGTGACTGTGACGCATGGCGGAAAGTCCTTCGTGATGACCGGCCCGGAGGTTACGTTCGCACCCGGTGACGTCGGCCAGAGCGGTCTGTTCACCGGCGCGCCTCCGCCGATCGCCGGCGAATCCGACTTGGAGCGGGAAGGGAGGCTCGAAGCCGAACGCGCAACGCTCGAATTCCGCCAGCGGTCACAGAAGCGGCTCGACGCCGGCCGGGTCCCGATTCTCGAAAGTCCTCTCTTCGATGGCCCCGCGCAAGGCGATCTGTTTTGAGGAGTGAAATGGCAGCCTGGACAAAACCCGCTGACAAATGGGCAACGGAGAAAGGGGAGTTATGACCGAGCGTCTTTTTATTTGCGATATCCTGACTCGATGGACATCGGGAACATGCTGGCCTCCCTCCGCTAGGAACACGATCAAATCACAGAAGCCATCATGAGCCTTGAGCGAATGGCGCTCGGCCACGGGAAGAGGCGCGGGCGACCGCCAGCATGGATGGTCGCTGCCAGACAGACTCCTACAAAAAGACGCGGTCGTCCACCCAGCAGCAAGAACACGCGGAAGAATCCGTGAGCCCCCGCCGACCCTGAGCGGGAGTTCAAACCACCTCGACCTGCCCGACGATTAACCCGTTTCCCGCCCCCACAACGATTTCAAATTCTCCCCCTACACTAACCACCGCCCAACCGTCCCAAATAGCTCCACGCGGCTCCCACACCTTAACACTGGAGCCTTTCATCCCCACTTACCGTGACATTTCGGCAATGTGATAAAAAGTGGATGGTCATCACGAACTCACACTCCCCCGCCGGCATGAAGGTCGAAGAGCGCAAATGCGCCGCCCCGAGTGCGAATCACGCTCCATCCGAAGGCGTTTTATCTCGCAGAGGCCCCAATGAGACGAATGCTCGATCGGGAGTCGTGATGATGCCTTCCGCCGCCATTCCGATTTCGATGAAGCCGTTGACGTGCGAAGGCAGATTCTCGGACTCCCAGCGCAATATTGTTATCCTTTTATTCAAAGACAACGCCATACCCAACTCCACCAATGCGCCGTCAGACTCATAGCCGCCGGTGAAGTAAACAAAATGCGCGCATTCTCTAAGCGCAGCGTGATCGTTGGCGATCGCATCGCGTCGTGCGGGCCGATTGGTGCCCCAGTTTTCCACGACGGGCGCGGCGTAAATCGTCAAACCCAATCGATCACATTCTTCAAGAATGGATTCAATCGCCCGACGATAGGCTGAGCCAGCGACACAAGAGACTTTATAGCTGACAGCGAGAAAGAAATCGTACGTCTGCATTTCAGCTAGAGCCTATCGGCAGGCCACAATTCTGCCACTCTCCTGTGAAGCTCAATCCGATGCATCTGAAACGCCGAGCTGCCAATCATGCCTTGAATGTCATCAGGACGGCGTTCCAAACCTTCATCGTGCAGAATCGTCAGCGGTCTCCCGCCGACCACCAGAAGACGGTCTGAAACCAAAAGAGCCTCGTCGAGGTCGTGCGTGATCCACAATGCACTTGCTCCGGCGGCCTTGAGTGTTGCCCGAATTGTCTGCTCCAGCGAAGTTTTCCGAACGGCATCGACGGCGCTTAGCGGTTCATCTAGCATCAAAACATCTGCTCCTGCGACTAGAGCTCGGACCAAACAAACACGTTGTCTACCACCGAAAGAAAGCTCCGATGGATATCTTTCAAGAGAATCCTTCAAGCCAGCCACTTCCAGGAGTTGCTTCGCCTTGCCCCAGTGTGAGGGGTCGGAGAGCCCAAGTTGGACGTTGTTGCGAACTGTAAACCAAGGAAGACACCAATCGCCTTGAGCAATAAGTCCTCGCTCTCTTGATGGCCCGGAAACCGACTGACCTTTGAATATAACCCGACCCGAGTCCGGTATTAGTAATCCCGCGATAAGTCGAGCAATAGTCGACTTCCCACATCCCGAGGGCCCAACCATCGCCACAATTTCACCAGACACCATCTTCATGGAAAAGTCCCGAAGGAGCGGTTGCTCCCCGAAGGACGGAATGCGTGTTCGGAACGAGAAACTGGTATTTTCCATCTCCACTATTGGACCCATGGTAAGAAAGTTCCTCGCAATCTTCGAAAGGTCCAATCGGACAGCCATCCGAGAGCAGCGAGCTCCGCAATTCCACCGAAAACAAGCCCAGTTTGGAGGTATCGTTGTGACGCCATAAGTGAGTAACCAATCCCGGAAGACCCCACAATTTCAGCTACGACGAGATACGACCAGGCCCAGCCAAAGCTCACTCGGACAGCATCATAAATGTTCGCAGCGGCAGCTGGGAAAACAATTTTGATGAGGATCTTCCAACGCGTCAAGCCGAGAGTCAGACCGGTCTCGATGAATCCCTTAGGAACATTCTGGACAGCGAGAGCAATTGCCACAGTTAGTTGAAAGACGGTGCCCAACAAAATGACTAATACCTTCTGCGCCTCGGCCACACCAAACCAAAGGATGCACAGAGGTAGAAGAGCCGGGACTGGCACATATCGCATCATCTCCACGACTGGAGAAAAGAAAGCATTCACGCGAGGCACGGCTCCGATGGCGATGCCAGTCGGGAGCGAGATCAGAATTGCTATCGCAAAACCAAGCAAGACTCTTAGATTGCTCGCACCCAGATCAGCGATCCACCGGGCAAGTGGCGGGCCTTGCCGCAATTGGGCGTAAACTCGGGCTGGTCCAGGCAGAAACAGGGGCGGAACTGATGGCACCCACGTCAACAGAATCCAGAGCGCGATCAGGATTACAATCGAAAGCAACCCTAAACGTGTGCGTTGGCCCGGCGAAAGAGGTTCCCAGATCCAATTGTTTTGGTTTCCAGTAGGCAAGCTACTTCCTTACAGGGCCTTTTACGATCTGGTCACTGATGAACTGATCGCTATTTTGTCCTGCCGGCATCAGGCCGGCCCCTTGCCAGATCTTCACCGCTTGGGCCGCCAGCGTCCACGCTGAGTCTTTCGCGTCGCGCTTGAAGAATTGATTATTGAAAGACCGATCGGCGAACAAAAGAGTCGACGCGTTAAGACGAACCTCCTTCTCGTCCAATTTCAGGTTCTTGCTCATTACTGATACGGCAACATCAGGGGATTTATTATAAAAATCAATCGCATCCATCCATCCGGCGTACAGGGCTTGTACCGCTTCGGGACGATTGACGAGAACTGCTCTGCGTACAGCGAGAACGTCAACCAGTACGCCAGGGAGATCTGCCGTTGATGTAAGCAGCCTGCCCTTCCCCGCCTCTTTCGCTCGCGACAACCACGGTTCCCAAGTTACGGCCGCATCCACCTTGCCCGCTATGAAGGCGGCGCCCGCATCATCGGCATTCATATTGATCCGCTGTACATCATCAGCGTTCATTCCGTTTGCGTTCAGATACCACAAGAGGAGGAAATGGCTCGGCATCGCCTCCTGAAACGCCACTCGCTTCCCTTTTAAGTCGGTCGGCTTGCGTATTGAAGGGGATGTCAGAATGCCATCAGCACCCTTCGATTCGTCCACGGCAAACACAATAACGAGATCCACGCCTTTTGTGCCCGTAAGCAACAAGGAATCCAGCGTCGTGCAAATCGCGTCTACCCTGCCACTGGCGAACGCAGTGGTGCGTTGCGCGGTATCCAGAATAGGGAGCGCTTCGACAGTGAGCCCCCGTTGCGAAAAGAAGTGCTCCTCTGACGCTACAAAAACGGGAGCAAATCCCACGAACTGGTCGATTGCAACTCGTAGCGGAGAAGGAAGTTCTTTTGAACTGGAGTGTGGTCGGCTGCACGAGGCGCTACAGAGCACAGCCGCCAGCAATGCGAAAGACAAGCGCTGTCTAATCATAGTCGGTGAGCCTTTCCTGCTCCGTTTCGCGAAGCAGTGATGCTGATACTTGGCTCACGCACATTTTCCTCTTCACCGGAAATCGAGACGTTGTAGTCGGGTGCTGGCGTAGCGTCCTGTAGATACTTTGTGTACTCGGCCCTGAAGCGTGGGGAGCCAATCCCAATAAGTTCGCAAACAAGGTGTCCAGCCTTATTTAAACCCGTCTCATTGATTCCTGCCAAAATCACCGGG
>Ga0181521_10008698_pt1 | contig 10348 bp, 10 predicted proteins | sample PEATcosm2014_Bin_32_FD_119764 | JGI IMG/M metagenome (GOLD analysis project Ga0181521, IMG submission 119764) | Peatland microbial communities from MTU Mesocosm Facility, Houghton, MI, USA - PEATcosm2014_Bin02_60_metaG | ecosystem: Environmental > Terrestrial > Soil > Wetlands > Peat | place... | reverse complement strand
GTCGTAGTGCATCTTCCCGTCGATGACCGAGGGCAAGCCGGCGTTGGGCAGCGCCGATATCGGAGTGCGCGCCTGGCCAGACAGGAAGCGGAGCGCTTCGTACATCTCGACGGGACCTGTCGCGCAGTTCATGCCTATGACGTCGGGCTTCATCGCGTCGAGCGTGCAGAGTGCCGCGCCGACCTCGGTGCCGAGCAGCATCCGGCCGGTGAGCTCGATGGTGACCTGCACCTGGATCGGTACCTCGCGCCCCGCGTAGCTCATTGCGCGCCGGCACGCTTGGATCGCCGCCTTGGCCTGGAGCACGTCGTAGCACGTCTCGATCAAGAGGAGATCGGCGCCGCCCTCGAGCAGCCCGCGTGCGAGTACCTCATAGGCGTCCCGAAGCTCTTTGAAGCTGACCTGGCCGAGCGTCGGAAGCTTCGTGCCCGGCCCCAGGCTCCCGGCCACGTAACGCTGCCTGTCCGCCGTCGAGTAACCGCTGGCGACCTCCTTGGCGAGTCGGGCCGAGGCGCGGGCGAGCTCTTCGGCACGGTCCGCGATCTGGTACTCGGCGAGCACGATGGGCAACGATCCGAACGAGTTCGTCTCGACGACGTCGACACCGACTTCCAGAAACGACCGGTGCAGCTCTTGGACAATGGCCGGACGCGTGACGCACAGCATCTCGTTGCAGCCCTCGAGCGACTCGCCGCCGAAGTCATGCGCGCTGAGCTCTCGAAGCTGCAGGTTGGTCCCGGTCGCGCCGTCATAGATCACGACGCGCTCGCGGACCGTCTCGAGGTAGCTCTTTGCGGTGCTCACCGTGGGTCAAGACTACCGGGCGCTGTTCCCGGACTGGCGAGATCCGCGGCGGCTAAGGCTCGGTCGACACTCGCGGCACAACCCGGCGCGCCCGCTCTTCGACGGCCCAGGCGGCGCACTCGGTGGCGAGCGCCGGGTGGAATCTCCATATTCGCAGCTGTTGCTCGGTCGTCTCCTGATCTTCACCGAGATCGACGAGGCTGAGTGCAAGCTGACAGCCACGCCGGCGGAGGCTTTCGGCGGCGGGCGCGGGCTGGCGCGCCTGTTGTGCGGCTTCGTGCTTGATCTGGAGCGACTCCGGTAGTCGTCGCAGATGGCGCCGGGCGAGAGGCGGGAGCCGGAGCCGGACTGCGAGCAGTCGAGGTCCGCGCCACTCGGCCATGTCGAAGTCGACGCAGCGCTTCAGCGTCCGGGCGAACGGCGCGTTCGGGCTCATACGCTCCCCGAGACCGAGGGAACGAGCCGTGTCCTCCACGTCGAGCTCGATCCCCTCGGGCGACTCCTCGAGCCGGATCGTGAGGTGGCGCAGTAGCCACGTGGTCGAGGGGCCTAGGACGGGCAGCCAGAAAGTCTCCACGTAACTTGATCGCGGGTCGTGCCCGACCTCGTCGATCACAGGATCGGGCCAGGGCTCGACGCGGAGGTGGACGCGTTCATGTCCAGGCGAATGCGCTGGATCGTCAGGGCATGGTGTGACGCTTGGGTCGAGTTGCACAAGCACCGGTAGACCTCCGTCTGGGCTGGGCGATGAGACAGCCGAGACGCTGGCCTAGGGGATTCCCGTGCTACCTACCGTTTCCGGACCGTTTGGTCCGTTGCGTCGGCTATCGCCATCACTCCAAGGCGTAGGTCGACCAGGTCGAGCCCTTCAACTTCATGGTAAGCGACGCTTGTGTGACGCCTCCTGCAGGTGTCGCACCCATTGAGCGTTGCCACCTCTGGCGCCGTGGGAGCCGGACCCTTCCCGATGGTCAAAGCTTTTCCTGTGTCGACCTGCACCATCGCGAACGGGGTCCCTACCGGATCACGACAGTCGCTGGCCGATCCGGCCGGCCGAAAGTGGACACCTACGGGGATGTTGGCGAGAAGTACGCAGCCCATCCCGAGGCAGGCACTCGGCTCTGACGGTAAGCCATGCGGGCGAGGCACCGTGAGCTTGCTCCAACGCCCAGTAATCGCGTAAGAAACCAAGCTCATCGGTAAGGAGTCAAACCGGCTCGAGGACCGGTTCACAGGCCTGCTGACGATCGACAAGCTGGACGAGCCGTTGACCGTCTACCACGACGACGACGGGTGGCGGAGGCTCACGCTGCCGAAGCTGCAGGCCGTGGGATCCCGGAAGGTCGCCGAACCTGTCGGGATCAGCGAGCGACGGGCCAGGGACAGTCTGAAGGGGAGGGCGATCCCGCACGCGGGACATCGGAGGGGGTTCGGAGAGCTAGCAGTCCAGGTCTGGACGAGAACTGAGTCGGCAATAACAAAGCGGATCGTATGTCCGGTCATAGCGGTTGAAATTGGCGCAGCTTCCCGGACCACATCCGGTCCAACGCATCCAACTCCCGGATCGTGACCTGCGGGTCAACAAGCCCAGCTCTCGCCATCAAGTCGACCAGACCACGCCGAAGTCCTTCAATGTTGCACTCGCCTTTGGTGGCAACAGAGACATCCGCTCCGCGTGGGGTCTGTGTCACCTGGAACTCGACAACTGTGGAATCGTTCAGTAACTCCGTTTCGATGCCGAGCAAGTGGACCGCCACCTCGCCGTCGTAGACGAAGAAGCCATCGGTCCGTCCGGCCAAGTCCGTGATCCGCCGGTGGGCGCACCCGCACTCGCAAGTTCCAGCTACGACGGTCATGGCATCTGTGATCTCATAGCGAATAAGCGGCTGGCTCCGGTTGTAGAGGTTGGTCAGGAGAATCTTGTCTGCTGGTTGGCCAAACGCTACGACGTTGCCGTGCTGATCGATCGGCTCGATGATGACAAGGTCATCGGGCAAGTGCATGGCTTTGCCAGCCTCGCACGGAAAGGCATATACGCCTTCCGAGCACCCCCAGTAGTCGTAGATCTCGAGTCCCCAGGTATCTGCGACAGCCGCTCGCGCCTCGTCGGTACATTGCTCACCGCACGTCAAGACCCGCTTGGGACTGATCTTGAGACGGCCCTCTTTGGCCTCGCGAGCGAGAAGATGAACGGCGCTGGGATAGCCCTGCAGCACCAAGGGCTGAGCCGAGTTGAGCCCCTCCACAATCTCGTGCAGCGGCAAGGAGGCCGGGAGATGCGTCACTGGCGTAGCCTCGTTGCCGGGCAGGTCCCTCAGGAAAGCGTCGAGAGCGCCGGACAAGTGTTTGGCGTCCGACGCAAACAACGTGCTTACGGAGGCGTTGAGTGGGAGGACAGAGCCGTCTCGGCCCCGCCAGCGGGTGGCGATGAGTGCGAATGTGGTCCAGTCTTGCCACCCGTAGACAACCAAGCCGCGAGCACCGGTCGTGCCGCTGGTGGCGATGACCCGGTATTGGCCAAGAAGGTAGTTGTCCTCCTTGAGGCTGTCTACGTGGGCGTTCACCACGTTGAGAGTGAGCGCCGGCACGGTCATAACTTGGTCAAAGTTGTTCATCAGCTCGGCCTTCGTCATGATAGGAAGTGACGGCAGGTCCGCTTCAGTGAAGTGGTTGATATCGACGTCGGCGAGGCGCTCGGCGTGGAACGTGGATCGCTCGACTGACCAGGCCAGCAGCTCTCGGAGTCGGCGCACCCGCTCGGCCTCGAGGCGGTCCGCCGACCACCGCAGTCTGCGGACGGCCGAGAAGAGTCCGTCGCTGAGGTCCGCCCGTTGACGAACTAGGAGTTCGGCGTATTTGTTAGCTGCCATTACCTAGTCACTCCTCCTGATTGGTCTGACAGATGCGGACGTTGCCCAAGCATCTAAGAAACTCGAGAGCCGGAGAACTGTACGAGTTGAGAAAGGAGCAGTCGCCATACGTCAGGGTCCCACATCAAGAACGCGTAAGGAAGGGCGGTTGGACTTGGCCGCACAACACGCGCGGACGTTTCCTCTCGCTCTATCACCTATCCCGTTGTGAAGGTCAGGGTCGGAAGCGCGGCTGGTCCAGTGGAGAGCAAGAGGACGCCCCGTTTGTACTGAGGAGTGCCTTCAAAGGCTGGTGCCAACCAACTCGCCGAGCGCCCTCCACGTCGAAACGTGTGGTGTCTTTTTCCCACGCCGGTGGTCGGACGCGGACGCCGCATGTATCGCGGTGGGGAACGCTTGCTGAGCTGGTCAGACTCCGCGCCGCCTCATTCGTAGACGACCGAAACTTGCTCATGAAGGAAGCGGTTGACCTCCAGAAGCTCGTCGTAGTTCGCGGACACCCCGAAGACGGAGTAGACGTACTGGCGAGTTCCCTCGCGCCAGTTGACCGGATCGCCGGGCGACCGATTCACGAAGACCTCGTTGACGCCTGGGAGTTCAGCCAGCCGCTCGAGGCCGCTGATGCTGACAACGCGGCGAGCGGAAGTCGGAGCCTGGAACATAAGGCACCAGCCGACCCTGGCACACGGGATCGGACCTATGACCACCGGCTCACCAAGGGCAACGCGCATCGAGAGTTGGACGAGCGACACGCCGCTTGCCTGCAACAGCATCTCAGGCACTCCGCCACCGAGTCTGCCGTTCACCTCGAGCACTCGAGGACCATCCGGGGTCAGCTTGATCTCTGTGTGGCAGTCACCTGTCCTCACTCCGAGCGCGCGCAACGCGGCCGTGGCGACCCCGAGCACAGCCGCCAGCTGCGCTTGTGTCAGGTCAGCGGGGATGAAAAGCCCAGTTTCCCTAAACGGCTCGGCCGGCGAGAGCCGCCCGGTTACCGCCACATGGCTGATCTCGCCTCCAGCCACCAGGCTCTCCACGGACACGTAGCTACCGAAACGCTCGTTTGGGCCTGTCGGGAGGCTCGGGAGATACTGCTCGACGAGCATCCCGGTCTCGCTACCGGCCTGAGGCGGGAGCAGGGCAACCTGGCGGACGAGATCGCCCGCGTCCGCAACGAGCATCGTGTAGCGACCACCACTGCTTCTGCGCGGCTTGAGCACCGCCGGAAATTCCACCTTCGCGGCGAGCGCTTCAACTGCAGCCGGATCACCGTCAGCCGGGACCTTCCAGCAGAGCGGCGACGGCAGGCCGCTGTTGCGAAGCGCTTCGCGCTGCAAGAGCTTGTCCAGCAGGCGCCGAGCCACTTCTGGCGTGTGATAGTCGAGTCCCATTTCTGCCGCTATCAACGAGGCGAGGGCGATGTCCGCGTCGCGGTAGGCCACCACCCCATCGGGGACATAAGCACGCAAGACTGAGACCGTCTCTTCCGGCAACAGCCCGGCAAGATTCACAACAGTGCCGACTTTCCGCAACAGCCGGCTGGTGACGGCGTTCCCCGGAACGCTCTCGTCCACAAGCCAGAGGAGCTCGCACAGGCCTGAAGCCGCCTCGACGATCCGTAGCGTAGGCACTGAAAGAAGACCGTGAGGGACCGCAAGGAGATGTTGCCGGCGGTCAACCGTCATTGCTGTCACAGCAAGGCTTTACCAGGTCGGTCCCCGGAACGCAAGGTTACGAACCGCCTGACAAGGATGCCTACAGGCGGTCGGTGAGATCGTCGACGAGTCCCGAATTGATCCGGCAGACGGCGACGCCACCGAAGAGTTGAAGAAGACTAGCTGTCACCGGTTATCGTCCGGCAGCGGCACTCGGGCGGCGGGCGTGGCCCGTGGTCGAGAGTGAGAATCATCTCGACCTGTACACGCCGACTGAGCACGACGAGCAGGTTTGATCCCGACCCATGCATTTGTTGCGGCTGCGATCGCGACGTTCGCCCAAGGACGTGGTGGCTCTTCTGGCGAACTGGCCGTCGTCTCTGCGGAAGCTCCGGACGAAATCACCTCAAAGGCTCAGCCGACTCGGTCATCTCGTAACTGGCAACAATGGATCGTTGAATCTGCTCGTATAGCTCGCAGAGGTGGTCGTGATCATTGGCCACGCCGTACACCGTAAGGAGCCGGCTGATGGTTCCCCGCCGCCAGTCGATGGCATCCCCGACGCAGCAGTGGAGACTGACTTGAGTCACGCCCGGCAATTGAGCCACAACCTCAAGACCGCTCAGCGCTACCAAGCGTTGCGCCTCCATCGGAGGTTGATACATCGCGCAGAAGGACACATGCTCGGTTTGCAAGGGAGCGACGTCCCCATCGGATTCACGCACCGCGAACTTCATTGCTGCCGATAGCAACGGAGAGGCTCCGGCTAGTTGAAGCAACGTAGGGATCTGGCCTCCGATTCGACCGTTCACTTCCAGTACGCGAGGACCATCAGGCGTGATGATGAGATCGGTGTTGGTGAAGCCGTTGTCGACACATAGGGCCCTTAGGGCGCCCTCGGTCGCATCAAACACGGCTCTGGTCTCGGCATCACTCAAATGGCTTGGGATGAACGATCCTGTACCTCGGAAGGGTGGAGCTGGGATGAAGTGGCCGGCGACAACAATGTGAGTGATGCGACCCTCGGAGATGAGACTGTCCACCATGAGCACGTCTCCAAAGCGCTGGGCTTCTCGAGGGTGGGCTTCGACGAGCAGCTCCTCGACCAGCATGTCGTCGGCTTCGCGCTGAGCCTCGTTGAGCAGTTGCAACAGGGATTCGGAATCGCCTACTCGGCAGGTACCTTGGCTTCCGCTTCCAACCTGAGGCTTCAGGACTACCGGGTAGCTCAGGTCCGCAACGAGATGCGCCCTCACCGTCGGGGCGGTGTCTGCGGATACGGACCAGAAACGGGGGCCTGGCACTCGCGCTTGAGCAAGTGCAACACGCTGGCGGTACTTGTTCACTAGCAGGCTGGCGGTGCGGCGGCTGTGGAACCGCAGATTGGACTCTTCGGCAATCGCCGCAGCGAGCAGAATCGGCTCTGATGAGAACGTTATGACTCCGTCCGGGTGATTCAGGGCGACCATTGCCGCAACCTCCGCATCGCTGAGACCGGAAGTGTCGATGGCAGTTCCTAGGCGTCGGATAAGGGGCAAGGACCAAACAAGTATCGGATCGGTGAAATCCAAGACCCAAATAAGGTCGCACAAGTCCCGGGCGGCTTCGGCGATCTCCAACGGTGGAATCGAGTAGCGGCAGTAGACAACAACGAGCTTGGGGCGGATGGCGGTAGCCACCATGGGCGGACCTTACTCCAGGAAAGCTCTCCCGAGACCTACGCTGGGCGCGGTTCGCCGTTTCTCAGTTCGCGAGAAGCTCTGCTTAGCTTCACGGTGCCGAGCCTCGGCGGGTTCTCCCGACGGAACAGCTCCGGGCTCTAAACCTTGTCAGGATTGGCCTTATCCCATTCGGTGCGTGTCCGCTCGCCAGCGACGAACTCCCGACTTCCGAAGGAGCCGCCCGTCACGTTTGGTGAGTATGACGCCACGCTCAGGTCGTGGAGCGTTTCTCGCACGTACCAGAGCCCTCATCCGCTCAAGGCGACTGGGATCGTTTGGAACCGTACTCGCAAGATGATCTTTGGGCGCTGGCGCCCGGTGGCCTTCTTCTCGACCGGGACTTACGAGGTGCGCACGACGATCGTCGATGCACTGATGGCCGAAGGACGCGGCGAGAAAGGACCAGGCGACCATCCCTGGCAACAGACGGTCGGCCCCTTCAGTCGCCTTGTCGAAATGTCAGCTCGGCCAGGTGAGCTGGTGGTGGACCCGTTCCTCGGTTCCGGGACGACCGCGCTCGCGTGCCTTGCGACGGGGCGACGTTTCCTCGGTTGCGATGTCGACCCGGGGGCGGTGTCGTTGGCGCTTGAGCGGATCGCTTCGTACGAGCGAGGCGAGATCGACCTTGGCGCGCCGGTCGCCGAGATTGCCGGAGAGGAGGCGATCGACGCGGAAACGGGGGCATGAGCAATGGCACTACGTAAGGCGGCGAGGTGCGTTACTGATGGTGGCGATCCGGAAGCTCCGGCAGGTTATCGGTTGCCGAAGTCAGCGCTCCCCGCACCCATTCAGGCAGCGCGATCACCGCGTACGGATTCACGATCAGCTGCGTCTTCGGCCGCCACGCATGGCCGGCCTCAGTCGGAGTAAGTCCGGCCTTAAACAGGCAGACGCCACCAACACGTGTGTGCTTCGCCGGCTGGAATTGGCGCGCCATCACTGCCGCCCAGCTGCGCATCGCACCGGTTGCTCGTCCCACATACAACATGACGATGCCGGGCGCATCGGTGGGTAGCTGGCGTGCTTCCGTACGCAAGAACTTCTCGGCCCTCTCATCTTGGTACGCGATCCGCACCAGGACATGCCTGTGCTCCTCCTCATTGACAACGAAGGCCGCCATTCCGATACCAGGGCGATACCCCTCACCGTGGTCATCCACAACGACGTTCCCGGGCTCAGTGAAGTTGAGAAAGACCTTGCCGAGCTGATCCGGCAAGTTGACTTCCGACGGTCCTTGAACTTGGCTCAGCTGCGAGACAACCTTCTTGATATGTGGGACCTCGGCCCTGGTCGGGCATCTTCGCAAGAAGACCTCGGCAGCGAATGACCCCGACAACTCGCGCACCTGTTCCGCCAGCGTCTTCATGACCGTCGTCGACGCCTTCTTCATCTCTGAGTCGTTCGGTTTGGCAACCTCGCCGTAGACCCACGGGTGCGCATTCCACTTCGCGCGGAAGTCAGGCTTCCGTGGCCGCCCACGCACAAGGATTGAAGGTTCGTACTCGATATCGGCGCCGGCTTGTGCTCGCAATAGGTGAATCGCAAGCGCTTCGCTCATTGCGTCCTCATTCCGCTCACGAAGCCCCGCCACGAGGCCCTCCGCTCGTAGCACTCCATCCAGACTTGCCAGCAGCTTCCCAGTCGAGACAATCCCCAAAGTGGGTGCGAGTCCGGTTGTCCGAACCCCTCCGATTGTCCTGTCCTCCTCCATCCACTCCCGGCCTAATTGCGACTCGACTTTTTCGAAAGCGGCAACGACGACATCCGGTTCGTCAGCTAGGAGAGCAGGCCCACCGAGCCATTCACTCTCGATCTCTTGCCAGGTCCATAACACGCGTCGATTCTCCACCACAACCGGGCAGCCCTGACGTATCAGGGTAAGGGGAAGCTCAGCTTCGTGGAGCTGTGTGCTGCTCGCTTTGATGCACCAACCAGCTCCATGCTTGAGCAATGGCCACGATTACCTGTCCACGCTGCGGCTACCGCTTCGAAACGGCCGCACGCACGAACACCCGCTGTCGCCGCTGCAAGACCGTCGTGCGCGTCTCAGCTGCTGCCAGGAGCACGTACGGCTCTGGCTTTGCCGGCTCCGAGGGAGAGCACACGCTCGGCGTCGTGCTGCTCGGCTGCGGCCATCCCGCTGTCGTAGTGGTTCATCCAGGTAAGTCGGTTGCCGCCACTCTCAAGCGGTACGAGTGGGAGTGTCCGGACACTGGCGCCACCGTCGCTCCAACTCTAGTGCTGAGAGTGCTGTCGGAGGCGGAGTGGGAGAGTTTGACCGACGAGGACGTTGACCTGCTGGTCTCTACGGCGGCCGCGAGCTAGTGGGCTCCGCGCGATTGGGCGAGTTTCGTGCCGAACCGAAGTGCTCGGGGAGAAATATCCGTCTGGCGCGGCGAGCATCCCGAACTGGCCGACTAATCGGTGCGCGCATTATGTATTCGCGACTGCCACCGACCGGCACATCGCGGATAGGCCCAGCCGCCTCTTTCCGGCCCCCGTGAGCCATGACGCAAAACAGCCCCGGTACCGAAGCACCGGGGCTGTCACATGATGTTGTCTTGCGCGGCTAATAGGAAACGGTCCCCGAGCCTGTGATGATTTGTGCCGAGCCAAGCGACTGCGCATTATTTGATTCGTTGCACTGACCCTTGTTCTTTCCACTCGTGATCTTCGGAAGGATCACCGCATACAAGAAGGTCACTGTGAAGCTACCGGTGATCCCCACGTACGCTCCGGTTCCCGAACCGGACACGATTGGCGCCTTTCCGGTTGCGGTGACTGTGCCCGAGCAAGTACTGGTGCTGGGTTTGAAGTTGTTGAAGGCGCTGCCGATTTTCTTGTCGAGCGCCTGGGTGCTGACCCTGAACGAGCCCTGAACGAGCATGAACTGCTGCTCGGTGCCATTTCCCGGGTCAGCCGTGCCGTTGGCATCGACGCTGATCCCAGAGCCGGAGTCACCAATTGCTCCCGTGAAAATGTCCGTTTCCCCAGCTCCTGTGCCATCGCCGTAAGCAATGATGTGGACTGTGCCGTTCGTTCCGGTGTTCGCTGTTGCACCCGAGAGGCCCACACCTAGCAAGGTGGCGCCGGTCAATGTTGCAGCTGCGAACACGGACAAGAGTCGTTTGGTACGCATTAAAGGTTCCCCCCGTTCGTTAAATAACGTTCCGAAGCTTAGGGTCCACCGCAAGTTAGTACGCGCGTAGTATTGTGAGGACGTGGAGGTCGGACCTGAGGAACTCGCGCGATTCTTCGACGTCGTCCTCCCTCACCTGAACGAGCGCCAGCGCAGGGT
>Ga0181521_10008695_pt1 | contig 10351 bp, 9 predicted proteins | sample PEATcosm2014_Bin_32_FD_119764 | JGI IMG/M metagenome (GOLD analysis project Ga0181521, IMG submission 119764) | Peatland microbial communities from MTU Mesocosm Facility, Houghton, MI, USA - PEATcosm2014_Bin02_60_metaG | ecosystem: Environmental > Terrestrial > Soil > Wetlands > Peat | place... | reverse complement strand
GCGTCTCCTCCTGGAAAACCGCGTCGATCCAGCCGCGCGGGAAGAAGGACGAGTCCGTGCCGAACAGCAGCCGCCGCGGCCCGGCCACTTCCAGCGCGCGTTGCAATACCGTGGTCAGGCTGAGGCCTTCGTACCGCATCCAGGAGTTGCTGCTGGAGGTGTCCAGGTAGACGTTCGGGCAGAGATCGGCCAGCATCAGGGCTTCGCGAAAATACCCGGCGCCGAAGTGCGGAACAACGAAGCGCACGCCGGGGTGCCGTTGCGCCACCGCGTGCAGGTCGAGCGGATTGGAAAACCGCATGTTGAAAGGGCAGGGAAGTCCCAGCTTCTTGCGCACCCCCAACGTCAGCGTGCCGCAGTGCACAAACACCGCGCAGTGCTGCGCCGCGGCCTGTTCCAGCAATGGCTCCACGCGCGCATCCTGCACTGAATATTTGTGCATCGCCGGAAACAGGCAGATGGCGTTGAGCCCGCGCTCCACCGTCGCCCCCGGGCGCAGCGGGTTCACCATCGCGTAAGCGTAAAACCGGTCCGGAAAAGCCGCCGCTGCGGCCAGCACCGAGGATTCGTCTCCCGGAACGCTCGCGATCAGCGCCGCGCGCGCCACGTCCTGCTTATCCAGCTCCGCCGCCCAGCGCCCGGCCAGCGCGGTTGGATCTTCGGGCGGCAACTCCCATCCCAGCCTCGCGGCCACCGCCGCGGCATCTTGTCCGGTTTCGCTCGCCAGCGCATCGAAAAAGCGCCGCGAGAAGAAATGCGTGTGCGCGTCCGCTACCGCGATATCACTCCACGGTGTCTGCATCCGGCTTGTTCCAGTGGGTGATGCCCGCCGCCAGCGCCAGTTGCGTCAGGCCCGCCACGTTGTTCACCCCGAGCTTCTTCATCATGGTCTTGCGGTAACTGCGGATGGTCTGCAAGCCCAGGTCCAGCAGCACCGCGATGTCCTTGCTGGTCTTCCCCTCGGCCACCAGCCGCAGCACCTGCAGCTCGCGCGGCGACAGCGATTCCAGCGGACTGCGGTCGTGCGTGTCCAGATCGCCGCGCTGGATCCGCGCCAGCAGCCGGTCCGACACCTGCGAGCTCAAGTAGGAACCGCCGCGCGCCACCGTCCGCAGCGCGTCCAGCAATTCCGCCGACGATGCCTTCTTCAGCACGAACGCGCGCGCGCCCGAGCGGATCGCGCTGACCACCGAGTTCTCATCGTCGTACATCGAGAGGATCACCACCTTCACTCCCGGGCAGTGCCGCAGCAGCTCGGTGGTGGCTTCGATCCCGTTCATGCCGGGCAGTCCGATATCCATCAGGACCAGGTCGGGCGCCGCCTTCTTGCAAAGTTGAACGGCTTCGGCGCCGTTTTCGGCCTCGCCCACCACGCGGAACTCGGTTCCCCGTTCCAGGATTCCCTTGACCCCGTCGCGTACCAGCTTGTGGTCATCGACAAGAACAATGTCGAATGGCATATTCCTCTCTCACTCATCCCGGAACGCAGTCGCCTGGATCGTGGTCCCCGCCGCCCGATTACTCGTAATCGAGAGATCCAATCCCGCCTGCGCCGCAAAGTGCTCCATGCTCAGCAATCCCAATCCTCTGCTCCCCTCCAGCACGTCCGCCGGGTCGAATCCGCGCCCATTGTCCCGAACGTCCATGGTAAGAGCGGTACGTGTGGACTTTATCGCGATTTCAATCGAAGAGCAACTGGCGTGTTGCACGGCGTTCCCCACCGCCTCCTGGGCAATCTGGTAAAGGGCCGATGCGACCTTCGGATCGATCTTCAAAGACGGGTCCACATTCACGCGAACTGCGCCCGGAAAACGCTGGCGGATGCGGCTCGCCAGGCGGTCCAGCGCCGATCGCAGCCCGGCCCGCTCCACCGCCGAAGGGTTCAGCTCGTAGGTGTACTCGCGCACCTGCTCCATGATCGGTTCCAGCCCCTCCTGGATCTCGGCGATGCGCCGGCACGCCTCCGGCGAAATTGCCTCCACGTCCATCCGCGCCAGGTCCAGTTGCATCCCCAGGCCGGTCAGGTTCTGCCCGACCGAGTCGTGCAGGAATTTCGCAAACATGCTGCGCTCGAATTCCTGCGCCCGCAGCGCGCTCAGCACGGTGGTGCGCAATTCCTGCTCGGCTTTGTTCCAGAGGGTGACCTCGGCGGCCATCCCGCCCGCCAGGCGAGGCCCGCCTTGCCGCAGAATTGGAAAGAGCCTGATATGCCAGGCCGAGTTTCCGCGCCGCTCGCGCAAAAACAGCGTTTCTCCCGCTATGGCCCGCGCAATGCGGCCGCTCCACACGGGCGCCGCTTCCTTGTCGAGCGCCTGATCGACGCGCCGGCCCACCAGTTCAGCCGCCGCCTTGCCGAAGACCGGAAGCGAATTGCCGTATACCCGCTGAAACTCCGATTCCGCGCTGACAATCCAGGAACACGCCGGGCTCTGTTCCAGAAACGCTTCGGCGAGATTAGCGCTTTCGGGCATGGCGCCAACCTAGTTCTTGCGTGCTACCACCCGGCGTGCCGCCGCCGCCACGTCGCGCGCCACCAGCCCGTATTTGTCCATCAGCTCGTCGGCCTGTCCCGACTCGGCATAAGTGTTCCGGATGCCCACGAACTCCATCGGGCACGGCCTGGTCTCCGCCACCACCTGCGCCACGCGAACGCCCAGGCCGCCATCCACCAGGTGTTCCTCGGCCACCACCATGGCCCGCGTTTCCGCCGCCGCCCGCGCGATGGCTTCGCGGTCGATGGGCTTTGCCGTGTGCATATCCACCACGCGCGCCGAAATGCCTTCGCCTTCCAGCACGTCCGCGGCCAGCAGCGCCTGCGCCACCAGCAACCCGTTCGCGATGACGGTGACATCGCGTCCTTCCGCCACCTCGATCGCCTTGCCGATCTCGAACTTCTGGTCGCTGCCGTAAATGATCGGCGCCTTCGGCCGCCCGGTACGGATGAATACCGGTCCCACGTACGCCGCCGCCGCGCGCACCAGCGCTTTGGTGGCCGCTTCGTCGGCCGGCGCAATCACCACGAACCGGGCCAGGGAACAGGCCAGCCCGATTTCCTCGATGCTCATCTGCGACGGCCCGTCTTCGCCGATGGAAATTCCGCTGTGCGTCCCCACCACTTTCAGATTCACGAAAGGATACGCCGCGCACACGCGCAATTGTTCGAAACCCTTGTTCATCGCGAATGCCGAAAAACTGGAAATGAACGGGATCTTGCCCGCCAGCGCCAGCCCCGCGCCCACCCCCGTCATGTCGGCCTCGGCGATTCCCAACGAGACGAACCGCTCCGGGAACTCCTTCGCGAAATACACCGTCATGGTGGATTTCGAAAGGTCCGCGTCGCACACGACAACATCCTTATTTTCGTGACCCAACTCCACCAGCACGCGCCCGAAGGCCTCGCGCGTGGCGGCGCCCAGCTTGATTTCGAACTTGGTTCTTGCGGCCATTTTATTTGAGCTCCTGGAGCGCCAGTTTCACTTCATCCGCCGTCGGCGCCGTGCCGTGGAACTTGGGATTGTTCTCCATAAATGAAACGCCCTTGCCTTTGATGGTGTGCGCCACGATGCAGGTGGGCTTGCCCTTGGTGGCTTCGGCTTCGTCGAAAGCCTTCTCGATGGCCGCGAAGTCGTGGCCGTCGATCTCGATGGTATGCCACCCGAAAGCCCGCCATTTCTCGGCCAGCGGCGCGATCTCCATGATGTCGTGCACGAAGCCGTCGAGCTGGATCCGGTTGTAATCCACAATCGCCGCCACGTTGTCGAGCTTGTGGAACGCGCCCGCCATGGCGGCTTCCCAGATCTGGCCTTCCTGGACCTCGCCGTCGCCCAGCATGACGTAGGTGCGGCTGGCCCGCCCGTCCAGGCGCGCCGCGAAGCCCATCCCCAGCGCCATCGAAAGACCTTCGCCCAGCGATCCGGTGGAGGCCTCCAGCGACGGTATGAACCGCATGTCCGGGTGGCCCTGATATACCGAGCCGAGCTTGCGCAGCGTGTTCAGTTGATCGAGCGGCGTATCGGCGTACCCCGCCTCCGCCATGACGGCATAGAGCACCGGCGCCGCGTGCCCTTTGGAGAGAATGAAGCGGTCCCGGTCCACCCACTTGGGGTTCTTCGGATCGATCCGCATTCGGTTGAAGTAAAGTTCAACCACGATCTCCACGGCCGAAAGCGAACCGCCCGGGTGCCCGGACTTGGCCGCGCCAATCATCTCAATGATTTCCCGCCGGATCCGCTTGGCGGTGATCTTCAACTCCTCTATGGATTTAGGCATGTTGGGACGAATCCATTCTAGCAAATCGCCGGAAATCACCACCCTCCGGGGTACGCTCATATCGTCTGAAGATAACATCCTGTTAACCTAACGCGGTATTGTTGCACGCCTCTCTGGAGTTTATTCTGTATAGCGCGAGCAGAATCATGTCCAAGCCGGAAACCGACGCCCGCGTTGTCTCCCAATTGCGCCGCCTTCCGGCGGTGTCACGCCATCCAGGTGTCTCCTGGGAAGCGTCCGGGCCCTGCCGTGCCGGAGCCCGTGTTTCGTATGCCTAACGAAGCCATCCTGGTGGTCGATGACGCTCCCGTCAACCTGAAGCTCACCGGCATCCTTCTGCGCAAGGAAGGCTATGACGTGCATTCCGCGGTTGACGCCGAACAGGCCCTCGATCTGCTCAAAACCTTCCATCCCGATCTCATGCTGGTCGATATTCAACTCCCCGGCATGAACGGCCTGGAACTGACCCGCCGCATCAAGCGGGATGATCGCACGCGCGACATCGTGGTCGTCGCCCTCACCGCCTGCGCGATGAAGGGAGACGACGAGAAGGCCTTCCAGGCCGGCTGCCAAGGCTATATCACCAAGCCCATCGCGACCGGCACGCTTGCCGGCCGCATTCGCGAGTACCTCGACCACCGGCCCGCGCCGCCGCCCGCCCCTGTCGAGCCCGCTACGCAGCCCGTCGCCGTCGCGCCCCCTGCGCCACCCGTCGCCGTCGCGCCCCCTCCGCCAGCCGTCGCCATTGTGCCCCCTGCGCCAGCCGTCGCCATTGCGCCCCCTGCGCAGCCGCCAAGCCTTCCCGGCGGCCTGTGCTTAACCCCGGTCGAGATGGAGAGCCTGCGGCGGCGATTCCTGGAAGACGCCACCATCCAGGTCCGGCTCATGACGGAATCCCTCACTCGCACGCTGGACGTGCCAGGCGCCCTGCGCACCTGCCGCGATTGGGCCGCCGCCGCCGCCACGCTGAATTACCAGGCCATCGCCACACTGGCAAGCCAGGTGGAAGGGCTTCTGAGCGCCCCCAGGCCCGATACCGCTTCGCTCGACGAAGCTCTCTCCAACCTCATGATCGGTCTCATCGAAGCTCCCGAATCCGTCACCGGTCCCGTGCCCGATCCCATCGTCGCCGCCCTCAAGGGGAGGCGCGTGGCTCTCGTCGGCTTCTCCGCCGACGATGCCGAGCGTCTCTGCGTCGCCCTGGAACGCGCCAGCGCCAAGCCGCGATATTTCGACCGCGTCACCTCCCGCGATTCCGACCCGGTTCGCGAGTGCAGTCTGATCCTCCTAGCCGTCACCCCCGCAACCAGGGACATCTTCCTGCTTGCCGCGGAGCCCGCCGCCTTGTCCAGCCCGCCCATGGTCCTGGCCGGAGCCCGCGACCAGATTCTCGCGCTCGATTACTCAGTCCAACTCCGTGCCTGCGAGGTTCTTATCGATGGGTGGCAACCCGAAGAAGCGCTCATGCGCGTCGCCTTCGGGCTTTCCCGCAAGGAAGCTGCCCGGGCCGCGGCCGCTCCGGCCGTGGCCGTCGCGGTCCGCACGGCTGCTCCGCAAGTTCCGGTCAACGGGTCCAACAACCACACCAGCTCGGAAGTGCTGGTGGCCGACGACGATCTGACCGTCCGCCTGGTGGTGCGCAGCGCCCTGGAGAACGCCGGCATCCGGTGCCGCATGGCCTCCAGCGGACCCGAAGCCTTGCAGATCCTCCGCGATTGCCGCCCGTGCGCCGCCGTCCTCGACATCAACATGCCCGGCATGGACGGCTACGAGGTGCTCTCGGCGGCTCGCCTCGAAGCCATCCCCGTGCGCATCCTGCTCCTCACCGCCCGGCAGCAGGAAGCCGACATCACCCGCGGCTTCACGCTGGGCGCCGACGACTATCTGATCAAGCCCTTCAATCCCCCCGAACTGGTCGCCCGCCTCAGGCGTTTCCTGCGGCCGCGCAGCGAGCAGCGAGGGTAGGAGCTCTGAAAAAACCCTGGGGCGCAGGCGGCACCGCCTGCTATTCGGCCCTTTCACCTGAAAAAACCCAGCCAACGGAAACCAAAGAAGATCCATCATAAGGTCATGGGACGAACCGCCAGCCAAGAGCAAGAAGCATGATGCGCGCAACTTCGCGAGGGATGATCGCACTTCTCGCCGCAGGCGCCGTCTTTGCCCAGCCGCGGGACACGCGCCCGGCTTACGAAGCGGCCTCGGTCAAAATCAACACCTCCGGCAGCGGCCACAGTTCGTCGGACGGGTCCAAGGGGCAGGTCGTCATGACGAACCAGACGCTGAAACGCCTCATCGAGCGGGCCTACAACGTCAAGCCGTTGCAGGTAACCGGCCCGGGCTGGATGGAAGACGTCCGCTTCGACATCGCCGCCAAGTATCCGCCGGACACCAAGAACGACGACCACTTGCTCATGCTGCGAACGCTGCTCGAAGACCGCTTCAAGCTGGCCGTGCATCGCGAATCGAAGGATATGCCCGGCTACGCGCTGGTGGTGGCCAAGAGCGGCTTCAAACTCAAGCCGGTTGAGCCAGGCGGGTCCGGTACCGACCACAATGGCGGACGTGTGCAAACCATGACGGCAACGAAGAACTCGATGGCTCAGCTAGCCGACTTCGTGGCACGCACTTTGGGGGAGATGGTGGTCGACCAGACGGGCATCGAGGGCGTCTACGACTTCGAGCTCCGCTGGACCAACGAAGATCAGAACCCCAGTGCCACCGACCTTGACGGAGTCCCTTCCCTGTTCACCGCGCTCGAGGAGACGCTTGGTCTCCGCCTGCAGCCCCAAAAAGTCCCGGTCGAGATCGTCGTGGTGGACCATGTGGAACGGGTTCCCACGGAAAACTGAACCGGCACATCAGCTCCCTCCGCCCTGCCGACCCCTTGCGGGGGTATACTTTCTCCATGCCATTGACTTTGACCTCCGAACAAAGGGCCGATTTCGCCAGGCGCGGCGTTTCCCGCCGCGGCTTTCATCAGATCGCAGCCATCTTCGCCGCCGGCGGCGCCTTGCCGCTCTTCACCGAACGCGCCCTCGCGCAGCGCGCCACCGATCGCTCGCTCGCGCCCGGAACCGTCAAAATCGACGCTAACGAAAACCCCATGGGCCCCATTCCCGAGGCCGCCGAGGCCATGCGCGCCATCGTCCAGGATGGCGGCCGCTACCTCGACGATCTCACTCCCAAAATGGTCCGCGCCATCGCCGCCATGGAGAATCTCGACCCGGCTTCCGTCCATGCCTATCCCGGTTCGAGCGACCCTCTCTTTCGCTCGGTCCTGGCCTTCTGCGGCAAGGAGCGCCCGTATGTCGTGGCCGACCCCAGTTTCGAAATCGGCGCCCACGCCGCCGGCATCGTCGGCGCCCCCGTCATCAATGTGCCGTTGGCGAAAGGGACCTTCGCGCACGACGTCAAGGCCATGGCTGCCGCCCACCCCACCCCCGGTATCATCTACGTCTGCAATCCCAACAATCCCACCGGCACGGTCACTCCCAAAGCCGATATCGAATGGCTCGTCAACAATAAGCCTGCGGGCGCCGTGGTGCTGCTGGACGAAGCCTACATCCATTTTTCGTCCAGTGCCGTCATGGGCTCCTACCTGGTGGCCGCCGGCAAAGACGTCATCCTGCTGCGCACGTTTTCAAAAATCTACGGAATGGCCGGCCTGCGCGCCGGCGCCGCCATGGCCCGGCCCGATCTGCTTCGCAAAATCAATCAATTCACCTCCGGATTCATGCCCGTCACCGCTACCACCGGCGCTATTGTCAGCCTCAATTCCAAGACGCTGGTCCCGGAGCGGCGCAAGACGGTTCACGATATCCGCGAGGAAACCCTGGCCTTCCTGGCATCGCACAAAATCGAGACCATCCCGTCGGAAGCCAACATGTTCATGATGAACGTGAAGAAGCCCGGCCGCGAATTCGCGAGCGCCATGCTGAATGAGAAGGTGGCCATCGGCCGTACCTGGCCGATCATGCCCACATGGGTCCGCGTCACCGTCGGCACCGCTGCCGAGATGGAGCGGTTCCGTGCAGCCTGCCTCAAGTGCTACACCGCTTGAGTGGCTTTAGAGGGTGCTGAAAAACCCGAAACGAAGATTTCAACGCAGAGGCGCAGAGGCACGGAGAAAGGCAGAAACAAAAACACTTTTCTGTTGTCGTTCCTGGCTTTTCTCCGCGTCTCCGCGCCTCCGCGTTGAAATCTTATCTCATGACAACAGCCGCGCGGCCGGTTTCGCAAAATAAGTCAGGATGATGCCGGCCCCCGCCCGCGTGATCGAGGTCAGCGTCTCCATCATCGCCCGGTCGTGGTCCAGCCACCCGTTGCGCGCCGCCGCCACTATCATCGAGTATTCCCCGCTCACCTGGTAGGCCGCTATCGGCGCGTCGAACCGCTGCCGCGCCCGGCTGATCAGGTCGAGGTATGGCAGCGCGGGCTTCACCATGATAATGTCGGCGCCTTCCTCGAGATCCAGTTCGATCTCCTGCATCGCCTCGCGCCCGTTGGCCGGGTCCATCTGGTAGCTCCGCCGGTCGCCGAACTGCGGCGCCGATTCCGCGGCCTCGCGGAACGGCCCGTAAAACACCGACGCGAACTTCGCGGCGTACGCCATAATCGGAGTCTTCTCGTACCCGCTCGAGTCCAGCGCCTGCCGGATCGCCCACACCCGCCCGTCCATCATGTCGGAGGGCGCCACGATGTGAGCCCCCGCCCGCGCGTGCGAAAGCGCCGCCTTGGCCAGCCACTGCAAGGTGGTGTCGTTGTCCACGTCGCCATCCTTGACATACCCGCAGTGCCCGTGGCTGGTATATTCGCAGTTGCAGACGTCCGTCACCACCAGCAGGTCCGGCACTTCCTTGCGAATCGCGCGAATGGCCCGTTGCACAATGCCGTTTTCGTCGTACGCGCCCGACGCCATCTCGTCTTTCGATTCCGGCAGCCCGAACAGGATCACGCCGCCGATACCCAGCGACTGCACCTCCACGCACTCCTTCACCAGCTCGTCCACCGACAATTGATAGTTGCCGGGCATCGAGCCGATCTCATGGCGCACCCCTTCTCCCGGGCAGACAAACAGCGGCAGAACGAACTGGCCCGGATGGAGATGAGTCTCGCGGACCAGATCGCGAATGGCCGGCGTGGCGCGCAACCGCCGCAGACGATGGGTTGGGAAGGGCATAAACCTGGATTGTAACTCCCTGCAGGTACCAGGCAGGCCGCCGGGGACTTGACATGGCCTACGGCCCGGTTAAAATAAACCTCATCTACCGTTGTTATGCAGACCGCTTGCGAGCACACCCGCACCAAGATCATCGCCCGGCGAGATGGCGTGGACTACCTGGAATGTCTGGATTGCCATCAGATCTTCGAGGACGAGGATCTCGATCCCGTGAAGGTCGAGGAAGAAGAAGAATAGCGGCCCCGGCATTCGCGCGAGCCAGTACCGGCGGAATCGCGCGCCAAGTGGGACCGGCTCCCGGCCGGCCGATGACAGTCCGGCAGGCCTGTCCTACCTTATGATGTGGGCGGCGGCGAAGGCGCCGATGTAGGCCACTGCCGTCATGTAGGCGAATTGCGCCGCGGGCCATTTCCATCCGCCGGTCTCGCGACGCACCACGGCGATGGTCGAAATACATTGCATGGCGAAGGCGAAGAAGATCAGCAGGGCCACTGCGCCGCCGGGCGTCAGGTCGTTGTGCAGCGCCGCCTCCAACCCGTGCGTGTTGGCCTTCGGGTCCATTCCGTAGATGGTTCCCAGCGTCGCGATGATGGTCTCGCGCGCGGCCACCGCGGTAATCAGGCCGATCCCGATCTTCCAGTTGAAACCGAGCGGCTTGATGATGGGCTCGATGGTCCGCCCCGCCACGCCGGCCAGGCTGTCCTCGATTCTCGGCGGATGACCGTTGCTGTAGGGGACATTCGCCGCCACCCACAGGATTACCGTCACCAGCAGGATGATGGTTCCGGCGCGGTACAGGAAGACCTTGGAGCGATCGAGTAGCCGCAGCCCGATGGATTGGAACGTGGGCCAGCGGTACGACGGCATCTCCAGCAGAAACGGCGTCCGCCCGCTTTTCAGAAT
>Ga0181521_10008689_pt1 | contig 10356 bp, 10 predicted proteins | sample PEATcosm2014_Bin_32_FD_119764 | JGI IMG/M metagenome (GOLD analysis project Ga0181521, IMG submission 119764) | Peatland microbial communities from MTU Mesocosm Facility, Houghton, MI, USA - PEATcosm2014_Bin02_60_metaG | ecosystem: Environmental > Terrestrial > Soil > Wetlands > Peat | place... | reverse complement strand
GTCCTTGGCGAACTCACGCTCGCCCTGCAGGACGTTGATGGTCACGGCGTTCTGATTGTCGGCGGCCGTTGAAAACACCTCCGCCTTGCTGGTCGGAATCGTGGTATTGCGCGGGATCAGCACCGTCATTACGCCGCCCAGCGTTTCCACGCCCAGGCTCAGCGGCGTCGCGTCCAGAACGAGGATATCGCGCACCTCGCCGGCGGCGATCGCGCCCTGAATCGCCGCCCCCACCGCGACCACTTCGTCCGGATTCACGCTCTTGTTCGGCTCTTTATTGAAGAGCTGTTTGACGATCGCCTGAATGCGCGGTATACGCGTCGACCCGCCCACCAGCACCACTTCGTCGATCTTGTCCGGATTGGTGATGCCGGCATCGGCCATGGCCTGCTTGCAGGGTCCGACCGATTTTTGGAAAATGTCTTCGCACATCTGTTCGAAGCGCGAACGCGTCAGCTTCATCGCCAGGTGCTTGGGACCGCTGGCGTCGGCCGTGATGAAGGGCAGATTGATTTCGGTCTCGAGCAGCGTCGAAAGCTCCATTTTGGCTTTCTCGGCGTTCTCCTTCAGCCGCTGCAGAGCCATCTGATCTTTCGAGAGATCGATGCCCTGTTCCTTCTTGAACTCACTGATGATCCAGTCGATGATGCGCTGATCGATGTTGTCGCCGCCGAGGTGCGTGTCGCCGTTGGTCGATTTGACTTCAACAACGCCGTCGCCCACTTCGAGGATCGAGATATCGAACGTGCCGCCGCCGAAGTCGTAAACGGCGATGGTTTCGTTCTTTTTCTTATCCAGCCCATAGGCAAGGGCGGCCGCAGTCGGCTCGTTGATAATGCGCTTGACGTCGAGTCCGGCGATCCGGCCGGCGTCCTTCGTCGCCTGGCGCTGCGCATCGTTGAAGTAGGCGGGAACCGTGATGACCGCTTCGGTGACCTTCTGGCCCAGATAAGCCTCCGCCGCTTCCTTCAGCTTGGTCAGAATCATGGCGGAGATTTCGGGCGGGGAATTTTTCTTGCCCTGAATCTCGACGCGCGCGTCGCCGTTTTCGCCGCGGACAACTTTATACGGCACCATCTTCTGCTCTTCGGTGACTTCTTCCATGCGGCGGCCCATGAACCGCTTGATGGAGAAGATGGTATTTTCCGGATTGGTGATCGACTGACGCTTCGCCACCTGCCCTACCAGCCGCTCACCTGACTTGGTGAACGCCACGACAGACGGCGTCGTCCGCGACCCTTCCTGATTCGCGATGACCGTCGGCTGGCCACCCTCCATGACCGCGACACAAGAGTTCGTAGTGCCGAGATCGATTCCAATAATCTTGCCCATGTTGCTAAAAAACCTCCTCAGTATTAGTTCAATCCGATTATGAAATATGAGTGCGTTATTGTCAAGCGGCATGAGCGAAGCTTTGTATCCAATTGACTGGAATGGAGATGCGGCTACCAGCCGCGTTGGGCCGGAGCAGAAAGGGGTATACTCAGCCCATGGCCGCCGTGAGCGAACCGGTTGCGCAGGGTCCCCGGATCGTCGACCTCCGGAATCTCGGGCCGCGCGAGCTCGACGTTTTGCTGCTCGAGGAAACCGTCGAATGGCAGGAGCGCCTCGACTGGGATTTCGCTCCATCGGCCGACCTGATCCGGCAGTTCATGGCCACGCGTGCGCTGAACGGTTGCGCGCTGGTGGATCGCGGAGAGGTGATCGGTTATGCCTACACGGTTCTCGAGGACCGGAAAGGGCTGATCGGCGACTTGTATGTCCGATCCGGCTGGCGCGGCCCCGACACCGAACTGCAACTTTTCCGCGTGCTGCTGAATGGGCTGGGCGCAACGTCTGTTGTCCATCGGATCGAGAGCCAGCTCATGCTGGTCGAGCCGGCGACCGCGCTGGCGCTGCGGCATGAGCGTCCCGCCGTCAAGGTTTACGAGCGCCTGCTCATGAAGCTGGATGCCACGGCGGCGCAGGCGATGCCGCAGCGTCAGGACGCCGGCCGTTTCCACATCGAGCGGTGGGCGGACCATCTCCACGAATCGGCCGCGAGCGCGATCGCGCTGGCCTACAACGGCCACATCGACAGCCAGATCAACGATCAATACCGCTCGCTGGCGGGGGCGCGGCGTTTCCTGTACAACATCGTGCAGTTTCCGGGCTGCGGAATTTTCTATAAGCCAGGCTCGTTCATCGCCTTCGATACGCGGACGGGCTGGGTGGCGGGCATCGTACTGGTCAGCTTCGTCAGCGCCGACGTTGGACACATCACGCAGCTCTGCGTCACCCCGCAGGTCAAGGGTGCGGGACTGGGCTACGAGCTATTGAGGCAGGCGATCCTGGCGCTGCAGGCGCGCGGGGCGAGACGAATCAGCCTGACGGTGACGGCCGGAAACAGCGAGGCGATTCATCTTTACCAGCGCTGCGGATTTGGGGAAGTACGGAGGTTTTTTGCTTACGTGTGGGACCGGGGATAATATTGGGCTACAGAGCGGGCTGACACAACACCTGCTTTTTAAAGAGATCGCATTCGTCCCGAAACGTCCTTATTGAGACTGAAACGAAGCTCCGATGTTCGGTAGTGAGGTTATAGCGGGGAGACGAGGGTTGACTTTTGTCAGGATACCGCTGACCTGTTCGGGCAGGGATTCTTTTCCCACTTCTCTTCAAACGATGCACCGTTCTCTATGCGAATGCCTTCGTGGGTTAGAAACGTGCGTTTGGTTTTGGACTTACTTCGATGCCCAGATTGCCAGAAGGTGCGGAAAATGGCAAATAGGCATTCGTCATCATTCCGGTACTTTTTGAGCTTTATAACACCCTGCTTGACAGCGGTTTTTTTCTTGAAATCGCCGTCCACAGCTACTACCATCCGATTCTGCTGATCGGCGAACGCCGCAACTTCAATGTCCGGCTTTCCTCGAGCCTCTGAGAAATCTCTGACGTGAACCGCTGACCGCACCAATTCCATGATGCTTGTGGCCAGCGGCTCGGTTATCGATTCGTCAAGAAGCAGTCTCAGTCTCGTCGATGACATCAGCAGGTTCCAAGACGACCTGAGCGAAATACAGGGCATCTTTCACCTGCGGAATCGTCAGGTGTGGATAGCACTTAACGGCAGCATCCAGCGAGCCGTAATGCTCAATGGCGCGAAGAACCGAATGTACTGGGATTCGCGTGCCTGCGATGCAGGGCTGACCGTCCAAAATATCGGGGTCCATAGACACACAAGGGGTCTCTTTAGCGGCACGCCCGAGCACCGTCAAGAGTTCCTTTGAATAACCGTAAACAGGGTAAATCTCGCAGTGCTCGCCGTCTTCGTTTGATGGAAGTTGGTAGCTGGCTGGTTTCCACAACTTTAGAATTCGATATCTGCTACCACGATGCGCGTGCGACCGTTCATGCGAGTGAGGCGCATCGTGCCATCTGCCGGTTTTTTCTGCTTTTAACTTCAGCTTCATGATGCAGCCTTCTCCTCCGCCAATATCTTAACAGCTTCGTTGAGAACTGGAAGTTCCTCATCGATCCGAAAGTTTGCAAATTCAACGATTCGAGAAAAATGCACAGAAACGTCAAGCGTGCGGTCCATCGTCATCAAAAATGCGTGGTGCGCGTGAGACGGGTTCTTTGGAAGGGCCAGCGTAATGCCGTCAATGGTGACTTCTTGCCCTGCCATCGTGACCTTGAAGGGAAGGTTAAAACGACTTCGCCAATGGCTTAGCGGTTTTTCAAAGCTGGCATGAACGTGCGCCCGCCACGATGGTTCCCGCACGAGCGAACCGATCCACTTAATGATCGATTCCGCACTCGGCATCGCATCTTCTCGCTTAGTAAACGACCCGTCCCAATACTCCACCGTAACGTTAACTTCATCTTTTTCGAGCAACCCTTTGAAGTGGACGTGATACCCCAATTTGGGGTCCGCGGGGTATATTCCTGCGTTCCATCGTTCCCCGATCTTGAGACCCGTTCGGCGTGCGAAGGCTTTTCGATCAAAAGCATCTGGTGTGAAGGCAAAATTGTAGGTAACCCATTCGCAGTGAAACTGGCTTAGTAGCCCAGAGCCGGACCGCACCCCAGTTGCGTCATTGGCCGGGGCTTTCTTGCGCACTTTCGGTTCAGGCATCTTTCGGCCTATTGTAACCGAGCAAAGCACCTGCGACGCCGGGACCGGGCCGCGAACGGATGACTTCCGAAGTGTTCAGCAAAAAGCTGCTCATCAATCGGAGGCGCGGTCGAGGGATTGCGGCTAAAAGTCGACGTCATCAGCGAGACCTCTGACGGGGTCGCACAACTCGACAAGGTTATTCCGACGCAGACGCTGGCCGACTTGTTCATGGGTTAAGTACTCGCCGCGCTGCAATGCGTCTTCGCCGCGCTTCACGGCCTCAACGAAGCGGGCTTCTTCCTCGAAATACTGCGCGAGAATCTCCTGCGCGAGTTCGTCGGGGGTCCGTCCCTTCTGCTGTGCCGCGTGGGTAAGCTTGGCTTCCAGTTCCGGCGTGAAGTGCACTTCCATGGCGGCGGCTCCTTCTCTGAGAATAAGCGAGACGATCACCAGTACGTATCCGCCAGCAGCAGTGCTCAGAGCGAGGGAGTTCCCCGATGGAACCCCCGCCCTTGAAGCACACGCGGTTCGACGACCCGGGACATATGCCCGGCCCCGCCTAGACCGCGAAACGGAAAGCCACGTAGCCGAGCAGCGCGCCCACGCCAGACCCGACCAGCACGTCGCTCAGAAAATGCATCCCCACCACCACGCGCGAAACGGCGACGTTTGCCGCCAGCACCAGCAGCAGCGGCATGATCTCGGGATAGAAGGAGCCGAGCGACACTGCGACGGCGAAGGCGGTGGTCGAGTGGCCCGAGGGAAACGAGAAGCGGTCGCGCGTAACGATATGCGCCCAGCAGTGCGGCTCGATATCGCGCGGCCGCACACGGCAAACGCGGCGCTTCACCGTGTGGAACATCGCAATGCCCGCGGCCACGGCGCAGGCGGACGCTTCAATCGCGCGAAAACGCAGCGGATCGGGCGAGAAAAGAACCGCAATACCGATGGCGCCCCAAAGCCAGCCATCGCCCGCGCGCGTGGCCAGCAGCATCCACCAGCGGAACCAGCGCGGCGCGCGCCACCGGTTCAGGCGGCGCATCAGGCCGTAATCCGGCTGCGACAATGTGCTCTTCGCGCGTGCCAGGGTCATAATGCCACCTTCATAACGCAACCTCCGGCGAAACACCGACGGGATCCTCGGGCCGGTTGCGCTGACCCCAGTACCAGGCGAACGCCGTTTCACGGAAATAATTGGCGAGCGTCACGGCCGGCGCCAGCGCGAACAGGCCAGCGCACAGCGTCATCATCGGCACCGCCCGCACCAGCGAGACTCCGATTTCACAAACGGCCCGGGTCAGTTTCCAGTAGTCGCCCGATTCGCCGTGAGCTAAGCTCTGGCCGCGGCGCATGCCCGCGAGGAACTCCTCCGCATTCGCGGCTCCAGGCACTTCCGTGAAGGTACGCGCCACGCCGGCCAGCGTGTGGGAATCGCTCCCGCCAACGACCGGTTTACCGAAGCGCCGCGCGAAGTCGGCAGCCAGCCGGTTCGCGCAGGGAAGCATCTGGCCGTTGACGGTCTCAACGCCGTGAAAATCCCGGGCAAAAATCGCAAAGTCGTCCTCCGTACGCGGGCCGGTGAGGCTGGAATACAGGTGATTGACAGTAACGAAGAGGCGGCGCTCGACCGCGTATGCGAGAAGGCTTTCGATGTCGGTACGGCGGCGCTGCAGCTCAGTGTGATCTTTTTCGCAGATTCCGTAAACGCCGGCGTGCATTTCGGTGCCGCTCGGCATGGTGCAGGTGACTTCTTCGCTGAGGAAGAAATCGGGGTAGCGGCGCAGGTCCTCGACCGCGTCGATCGAGTCGTGGTCGGTGACGGTGACGAGGTCCATGCCGCGCTGTTTCAGCCTTTCGTACAGCGCGTGCGGCTCGTTGTATGACTCCAGACAAACGCGGGAGAGTCCAGGCACGGTGCACATACCGGAGTGGATCGTGTGGACGTGGAGGTCGCACCTCATGACCCCGTTTTAGAACGCAGGCCGTTACAGAACGGTGAGTTCAGGACGAAACAATTGTGAAGGAAAATGTTGTTGCAATTGGATTACTGCAGAAACCAGGAGAAATACGAATTGTTTTATGACTTTCGGGTTACATATATAACACAGAATCGGCTGAAGGACGCGTTCACTATTATTATCGATGCCGGACGAGTCTGCTGTCTATTCTTGTGATTGCTTACTCTGCGCGAGTGAATCCGCTGTGTTCAGCGCGCCCACGCGGCTGCTCTTGCTAGCATTGGATGCATGGCCACGGCTCAATCTCGCGGATTCAATTCGACGATATATCGCGCCGCCTGGGGGCGTTGAACTCGCGCTCCGTCTGCGTGAACCCGTCCGACGCCCGCCGAAACTGAGATAGCCGAATACAGATCATCAGTCCATGGATCGGGCAAAGCAACAAGAATGACGAATTGCGGCTGCGATCGACCCCATCAGCGCCGGCGCATTGTACTAACAGGCGGCCCGGGCGCCGGTAAAACCGCGGTGATCGAGCTGGTTCGGCACTCCTTTTGCACGCATGTCAAAGTGCTGCCCGAATCGGCGGGCATCGTTTTCGGCGGCGGCTTTCCGCGCGGGACGAGCATCGCTCTTCGGCAAGCGGCGCAGCGGGCTATCTTCTACGTGCAGCGCGAACTCGAGATCGCCGCGGACGGGGAGAATCCAGCCATCGTCCTTTGCGACCGCGGAACCATCGACGGCGGCGCTTACTGGCCCGGCGAGGGCGACCTGTGGTCCTCGGCCGGCACGACGCTCGAAGAACAGTTCAGCCGCTACGATCTGGTCATCCACCTGCGAACGCCGCCGGTCGGAGGCGGCTATAACCACGCGAATCCGCTGCGCATCGAATCGGCTGCGGAAGCCGCAGCCATCGACGAACGGATCGCGCGCGTCTGGGAAAAGCATCCGCGGCGCATCATGGTGGAAGCCTCGCCGGACTTCATGGTCAAAGCGGGACGAGTCCTGAATATTCTGCGAAACGAAGTGCCCGAGTGCTGCCGTGGGGCTGGTGGGTGAAGAGAGGCGTCGTCGGCAGGCGGAACCGCCTGCCCCACATACGCAACATCAGGCGCAGAGCTTGATGACGAAGCTTTCCATCACCGTGCGGTCGTCCGGACGCGCGCTGCGCAGATCGCGGTCGGCCTGAAAGATCAGCGTCAGGCCGCGCTCGAGCTGATCGCTCGAAAATTTCGACGCCGTCTGCCAGACCTGCTCGGCGCGCGAGCCCCACATCGGCACGCCCGCGCGCTGAAAATGGCTCTGCACCTGAGATGCGCCGCGCAGATTCGCTTCCTTCGCCACCAGGGCCGTGCGGAACTGCGTGGCCAGAAAGGTCAGAGCCAGCGGCAGGTACTCTCCCTCGCGCACCAGAGTGTCGAGCGTTTCGAGGGATCGGGCGCGGTCTTTGCGCCCGAGGGCGTTCACCAGCGCGAAGATCGTGCTCTGGCGCGCATCGGGAACCAGCAGCGGCAGATCGTCCACTGTAATCGGGCGGCCGTACAGCGACAACTTCTCGACCTCGATGGCCAGACGGCCCACGTCCGCGCCCAGTGCTTCGACCAGCGCTTCAGCCGCCGAGGGGTCCAGCTTCAGATTCGCGGCGCGGGCGATGCGATCCAGTTCCGCGCGCGCCTCGTCCACGCTGAAGCGGCGGAACTCGACCACGTCCGGAATGGCCCCATAGAACTTCCGCGCCCGCTCGCTTTTCGTCTTGTCGTCGCCGTCGAGATCCCAGCGCGTGGCTTCGAGGATCAGGGTCACGCCGGGCGTCGGGCTTTTCAAATAAGCCTGGAGTTCCCCCGAATCGCCGCCGCTCCCTGGCCCTTCATCCTCATCGTCCGCCGCAGCCGAGCGGCTCGCGCGCGGCATCGCTGCCTCGGCGTTCAGCGTGAAGATCAAACGCTCGGAAGCAAACAGCGACAGGGCACGCGCATCGTCGATAACGGCCGCGAGCGGAGTCTCGGCAAGGTCGTGTTGTTCGGGCTCGATGCCCTGTGCAGCGGCCAGGAGAGCGTCCCGGCAGCGCCGCCGGTTGTAGCCCTCCTGTCCGAGAAATAAGCAAACCGGGGGCGTCTCATTGCGCTTCACCCGTGCGACGAACTGGGCCGGAGTCATGCGCTTTCAGAATTTCTCAAGAATGGCGCTGACTACCGCGTGCGCCACGTCCTTGCTTAGGCGCTGCATGGCCGGCTGGCTTTCATCGAAGTACTGCTTCGGGTCGATGCTGATCTCGTAGCGCTCGCGGAACTCGAGATTGGGCCGGCTGAAAAGCACCTGGCCATTCTTGTCGATCAACCGTACCTGAAGATAGACGACCAGCTGGCCGGCGGTACTGCGTCCAGCCGCTGCGCCCGTGGAGTCGACGACCGTAGCGCTGGAAATCATATTGGCGACGGCGCCGGAAAGAACCGCGTCCGCCTTTGCGGGATCGGACACCACGCTGTAACGCGTGCGTGTGATCAGCTCGCGGGTTACCGCGTCGGCCAGATGATCCGAAAGTTTGTACTGGATGCCGGCGTTGGTCCATGCCGGAACGGCGATCGTGTAGACGTTGGGGATCAGGTTGGCCGTTCCCGCGACGTGGTATCCGCAGCCGGTCAGGGTCAGGGCCAGAAGCAGCGCGGGAAGAACACCTACCGCTCCCTTACGGTCACGGCTCAGTAACATTGCCGATGAGCGGTTGACCAGAGGTTGCTTCATACCGCCTCCCGCGCAATCATAGCCGCGTTGTCCGCCGCAATCCGCAGGTTATCGATCGCGGCCCAGATCCAAAACGCGTTTCCGTCATTGCGGTCGGGCGAAATCGCGCCCACGGAAACGCCGCTCTGGCCGGCAGCACCGACGTTATTCGGCGGCTCGAAATCGCCGGCGCGGACGTCGATCGGATCCTGATTCAGGGCGTCTTCCAGATCCGATACGGCGGGCGCATCTTCGAATTCCACCCAGAAAGAAAAACTGTATCCGTGAAAAACAGGGGCCTGGATCAGGCGCAGAGAAGGCATCGGCACGCCGTCCATGCGTTCGAGCAGGCTGGCCAGGTGACGCTCGATGCGCTCTTCGACCTCGTGCAGCTGGACCGGCGCGTCGGGCCCCAGCTGCGCCAGCAGCGCATAACTCAGCTGCGCGCCGAAAATCTTCTTCGGCAGCGGCTGGAACGAAAGCAGGCTCACTGTCTGCTGCTGGAGTTCCTCGATGCCGTCGGTTCCCCATTCGCTGGCCGGCTCGAAAATGTGCACAATGGCACGGGCCACGGGAAACGCCTCGTGCAGGCGTTTGAGGACCAGTGCGATCGCGATCGCGGCCGGATGCGCGACCACCTGCGGACCTGCCAGGCCCGCGTCGTGTTCTTCGCCTTCGACCTGAGGCGCCCGGACACGCGCCTCCGGATCGTCTTCCGCGATATACGTCAGGTCGATCACCACGCCCGAAGGATGCGCCGCAAGGGCATTCTTGGACGATTCGGCCGTACCGGCGAGAATCACGATGCCGGCATCCTCCACTTCTTCCGCTTCGAGCTTCGAAAGAAACACCGGGCTGCCGCCGATCTCGGTCAGCTTCCCCGATTCCTCTTTCGCGCCCGCCACCAGGCGCAGGCGCTGTCCAAGGGCCGTCTCCGCGAACACCTCGCCGACTTCGCGACCGAGCAGCGTTTCACTGCCGACCAGAGCGATGGTTTCAGCCAACCTGGGCCTCCGGATTTGGTTTCGGCGTGGGACGGAAATGACGCCGGATAATGCCGCCGGCGCGGATCAAAATTCCGCTGGCCACATACGTCGAGCCAAGAATCAGAAGCACGGGCTGAGACCAGTTCCAGATGGCGAAAATAATCGCGCCCATGACGACGAGAATCAGGGGCGACCGCGGGCGCAGGAGATTGAGATCCTTGAAACTCCAGTAACGCCACGTGCTGACCATCAGGAAGGAAAGCAGCGACAACAGCAGCAGCCACGCCACGGAGGGAATGAAATCGGTGATGGGATAGCTGTCGAACGCATAGACGACCGCCGCGACCATGCCGGCCGCCGCGGGAATCGGCAATCCCACGAAATACTTGCGATGGGGCGAGCCGGGATTTTTCGGCTGCGGGTTCTTCTGCACGTTGAAGCGCGCGAGGCGGGCCGCCCCGCAGAGCAGAAAAAGAAATGCGAGGAGCTTGCCCGCCCGTTGCAGTTGATCCAGCGTCGCCGGACCCATGGCAGCGCCGACAAACTGCACGCCCCAGGTGTAAGCGAGAACGGCGGGCGCGATGCCGAAGCT
>Ga0181521_10008688_pt1 | contig 10356 bp, 9 predicted proteins | sample PEATcosm2014_Bin_32_FD_119764 | JGI IMG/M metagenome (GOLD analysis project Ga0181521, IMG submission 119764) | Peatland microbial communities from MTU Mesocosm Facility, Houghton, MI, USA - PEATcosm2014_Bin02_60_metaG | ecosystem: Environmental > Terrestrial > Soil > Wetlands > Peat | place... | reverse complement strand
GGTCTCAAATCGGGCGAAAATTTCAAGACCGTGCTCGAACCGCTGGTCGACGAGATGGGCGCCGCGATGGGCGCGTCGCGCGCCGCGGTGGACGCCGGCTTCGTCCCGAACGACTTGCAGGTCGGCCAGACCGGCAAGGTGGTCGCGCCGGAGCTTTACGTCGCGGTCGGAATTTCAGGTGCGATCCAGCATCTGGCCGGGATGAAGGATTCCAAGATCATCGTCGCGATCAACAAGGATGAGGAGGCGCCGATCTTCACCGTCGCCGACTACGGCCTGGTCGCCGACCTCTTCAAGGCCGTCCCCGAGATGGCCGAGGAACTGAAAAAGCTCAAGCACGCCTGACGCCCTGATTGCAAATGCGCTGAAGATGTCTGAGCCCTCTCCCACTATCTGGGAGAGGGTGTGGGTGAGGGTCCTACAGAGAATATTCTTATCTTACTTTCTGTCTGACCCTCACCCAAACCCTCTCCCGGATGCGGGAGAGGGCTTAAAGACCAGGCAAACTCGCGCAGCGCGCTGATCGCGCTTCACGCGCTATCGCGCGAGTGCGACAGCATCTGAGAGCCGAAGCGCAGGCGCTGGACTCCGGTTGCGATCTCCATCGCGGTGAAGGCGTAGCAGAGCCAGGGGCCGAGCGGCGCGAGGGTGGCTGCGTGCTCGACCGTCGCGAGCACGGCGAAGAAAATCAGGGCTTCGGTACGCTCCAGGATTCCGGGCGGATACTCGATCAGCTTGGGGCCGCGTCGCTCGAGCGCCGCACCGACGGCGAGAAAGACCGTGATGTTCACGTACCAGCTTCCCACCAGGATCAGAGCGGGAAAGTACAGCTCCGGATGGCGCCACGCGATTCCGACTATCACTGCGATTTCCACCAGCCGGTCGCATGACAGGTCGAGCACGCCGCCGAATGCGCTCGGCGCCGCGCACTCGCGCGCAATCGTGCCGTCGAGGGCGTCGAGCGCGGCACTGATCGCGAGCGCCGCGAGAGCCCATCGGAGTGCGCCTGCGCCTAACGCGATTCCGGCGGCGACGCCGATCGCCGCTCCCGCGATCGTGGCCTTGTCCGCGTCGAGGCCGGCGCGGAAGAGCGCCCGCGCGCCGAGCGACTGGATTCGCCGGATCGCCGGCGCCGCGCCCATCGCGCTATCGAGCATCGCGTTTCATCGGCAACTTTCCCTACGCCAATTCCTCGAGCTTCTTTCCTTTGGTCTCGGGTGCGTAGAGGATCACCAGCACCGCGCCGATCACCGGCCCGATACAGACCGACGCGACCGCGTTGCCCAGTCCTCCCAGAGCTTTCGACAGAATGCCGATCACCAACGGCGTCGTCAGCGACGCAATTTGGCCGAAGATCTGCACCGTCAGCCCGTACGAGGTCGCGCGGATGTCGGTGGGGAAGAGCTCGACCGAGTAGGTCGCGGTGGCGGTGCGCGCGCCCTGAAATGCGAACACCGTCGCGACCATCCCGGCCAGCATCGCGGCGTGAGCGTCGGTCTGGAACAGGACCAGCATCGAGGCGGAGCCGAGCACATAGAAAACGCAGGTGGTCGCCTTGCGTCCGATCAGATCGAGCATCCGGCCGCATAGAATATGGCCGAGCGTGCCGACCAGATACGCGAGCACGACGGCGTGCCCAATCTGGGCGGAGGTCCAGTGATGGTCGCGCTTGGCGTAGAGGCTGAAGAAGGTCACCGCCGGCGCGCCCACCAGCCCCACGCAGTTCCATAGCAGCGCCACCAGGATGACGCGTCCGCGGTATCGCCCGCGCAGCGGCGCGATCGCGGTCCTGACGGCGTGCGCGATTCCGGCCGAGGCGCCGTCGAATGGGCCCGAGCGCCGGAGCGCGGAGAAGCGGGCGGTCTCTCGCGCACGCCGCGTCGCAGAAACGCGACCAGCAGCAGCGGACCGACGCCGATGAAGTACATCCCGCGCCAGCCCCATCGCGAGTCCGCGACGGTTCCGTAGAGGCCGCCGCCCGCAACCACGCCCAGCAATCCCACCACGTTGAGCATCGCGATGCCGGTCCCGCGCATCCGGTCGGGAAATTCCTCGCTGATCATGATGATCGCGACGGCGAACTCCGCCGAAAGAAAAACCTGGGCGCTGCTTTGGAAGAGCGTGAACGTGCCGAGCCCGCGCGAGAGCGCGGTCAGAAGCGTGAACAGCGTGTAGAAGAACACCGTCGAAGCTATGAGCGGCTTGCGCCCGATCCGATCCGCGAGCATCACGATAATGAACGAGAGCATCCCTCCCAGCCGCACGAACGACGCCATCGCACCGACCGCGCGATCGTCCAGATGGAACGTGCGTGCAATATCCGGCGTGCAGAGATGAAAGATCGTTACGTCGTAGCCCTCGAAGATCGTCACCGACATCAGCAGCCCGAGCAGCGTCCACTGATATCGGCCCAGGTTGAGGAAGCCGCTTTGGGCCGCCGGCTCGACGGCGCCGTAGGACGAAGCTTCAGCCGGGTTTGGAATTTTCATCGCGGGATCGCAACAATAGGGAGCGTGACGACCAAAGCTCCCAAATTGGGACGCCGGGGGCAAGCCGTATTGGTGTCAGTCCTGCTCGCGATTCTGAGCCACTCCCGCGCCGCCGCTGCGACCGCGACCGCGCCGCCGCTGCTCGGCCTCGTCGGAGGCGACTTCACGATCCTGCGTCCCGGCACCGCCGAGGTCCTCGGGCATGCGCGCTATGTTTTCGAGCGCGACGGTGCCGATGAGGTGCTGCGCGGTGAGGACCACTACCTCGACGGCGAGTACGATATCGAGACCGACCACCTAGAATCTTCAGCTTCGAGCGGCGTGCCGATTCTGGCAGCCTACGAGCATTTGTATTACGCGCCCGGCGGCGCTCCTATGATGAGTGTGGGTCTGGACGTCAAGTCCGGCATCGGGCTGTGCGTCCACTACAGCGGCGACCAGGCCGAGACTCAATCACAGAGTTTGAGCCTTCCGGCCGACACCTACGCCGGCGCCAGCCTGCTGATCCCGATTGCGTACGGCCTGCTCAGGAAGCAGGGAGATCGGATCAGCGCACATTTCTTTACCTGCGCCCCCGGCCCGCGATTGTTCGCGATCCAGGGCAAAACGCGCGGCGCGATGCGATGGGAAGGCTATGACGGGGCTGCGGTCCTGGTCGAACTACGGCCGAAACTCGGCTGGTGGGACATTCTAATCGAGCCGTTCGTACCGAAGATCCGCGCGTGGTTCGATCCGGCGAACGGCTTCAGCTACCTCGGCGGCGAGATCCAGCGCTACTACCGCGGTCCCGAAGTCGAGTTCATGCGCGATCGAAAGGCGGGCGGCAATCCTTCGACCACTTCGAATTGACGCGATCGGCGAGCGTGGGTTTTTCGATCTAGGGCGTCTCGGGGGTGTGCCGAGCCGGAGACGGCTTCGGCTTGCGATACTGGAAGGCGGTCTGGCACGTGGAGCACGTCCCTTCCGGCTGCTGGGCTCCGTGGCGACGGATCAGCCTGACGTATCGCACGCTGCCGTCGCTGCAAAGGTGACCCGCTACCGGGAAGTCGTACACAGTACGCACGGTTGTATCGTCCATCTCGCTCGGCTAGCTCTCCCTCATGCGGAGTATCCTTTTTCTCCCGCTCGTTACATCCGGGCTAGATCAAACATATCGAATTTGAGCCATCGATCAATCTTTCAGGCCGCCTTTTTGGCCCGCGAACGAAATTTTTTATCGGGCCGGGCCGCGCACTTCCAGTGTGACGATTTGGAAGGGCCTCAGATTCAACTCCAGCGCTCCGTCGCGCCGCCGTGTGAGGCTCGCGCCTTTGACCGGCCGGCCGCTCAAGTCGACCATCCGCGCGGAGCAGCCGGTGGCAAACCTGAAACACGCGCGCTCCGGTTTCCTGGAGCCGCTGAACGCGCGCAGCAGGTAACCTTCGCCCGATTGGGCGGGCCGCGCGGTCGAGAAGACCACCCGCGGATTGTCGCATTCACACAGCGCGATCGGCGTGGAGCCCGGAGCCGAGCGAGCGTCGAACAGGCGCGGCGGGAACGCGTAGGCCTGGGATCGCTGCAGCGCGTCCGAGTCGCTGTATGATCCTCGCCAGGTCGTCAGGCAGAACTCGAAACGATAGAGCGCGAACTCCTGCGCTCCCGGCGTTTCCATCTCGGGGCCGGCGCCGCCGCGACGGGTGCGCAGATCGGATCGCGAGAGCCATCCGACGCATCTGAGCAGCGTGAGCAATATCGCAGCGCCGTCCGGATTCCGCCTCACTTCGGCTTCGTACAGCCCACGGCTGACGAGCGCCGCCGAAAGCCCCGGCGATTCGACCGCGGTCAGCGTGCGATGGGGCGCAGTCGGATAGATGTCCTCAGTGCCGGGCGGTTCGATCGGTTCCAGAGCCCGCCGGACCATCCCGAAACTGGTATCGGACAGCGCCTCTGACGCAGCGATCGGCGTCGCGAGCGCAGCGCGCAGGCGATGGTCCATCGCGCGATTGTCGACCGTCACTTCGAAATCGACGCGGTCGAGTCCCGCGTGCAGCGTGGCCAGGAGCTCGATCGAGCTGCGGACGGTCAGGTCCGTTCTCGCGCTTCGATCCGGCACCAGCCCGGCGGGAATCCGATAGACCAGCGACAGACTGATACGGCTGCGGACCGGGCCGCGCTCGAGCACCCAGGCAGTCAGCGATTCCGGCTCCGCCAGCGCGGTCGCGCCCGGCACGGGATCGAAATTGTACTCGTCGCCGCGGTCGCCTTCGTCCTCGAAGCAGAGCTCGAAGCTCTTGCCGCTTTGGAAATCGTCGATCGCGAGGCCACGCGCCGATGGAGTCAGCCGGTAATATTCGTTCTGGATCGATTCGCCGGCGGGCGTTTTGGCCCGCGGAGTTCCGGCGCCCGAGGGATCCTCGATTTCGTAGCGATGCTCGCGGACCAGGCGGTAGAAACTGAATCCGGTCTGCACCAGATCGTCCGCCACGAATCCGATCTGCGCACGCGACGGCATGGTCGCGTGAATCCTGAGCGCCGCCTCGTTGGGCACCTGCGCCACCCGGCGCTTGAACTCCGCGAGGTCGAGGTCGCTGAGCGCGGTGCGACTCATGAACAGATCGAGCTCGAAACGGTTGGCGCCCGCCGATCTCAGCTCGAAGCGGTTGATGAACCGGCCCATGAATTCGGCGCTGCCGAGTCCGGCGGCCATCCGCTTGAAGTCCGCCGCCGGTATTTCTGTGTCGGAACTCCGGCCGGGGCGCGCGACTTCGACTGCGGCGCGGATCCGCCGCCCCTCCGAATCGATCACCACGAAATTCTTGCCCGACTCTTCCAGATCGATATCGCCGGTCACCAGCGCCTTGCGCGCAAAGCTCGGATTGAAGACCGCTATCAACCGCTCGCCGCCTGCGCCGTTGCGCAGAATAGCCTTCGAGGCGCTGCGCACGACCATCTCGGCGATGATCGCGGCCTGATCGAAGCGGTAGCGCATGTCCTGATGGACCTGGTCGATCGAGCATCCGCAAATCGAGTCGTGCGGATGGTTCTGGAGCTCCATCCGCCACGCCAGGTCGAGGTAGCCGTCGAGATCTTCGCCGCGGCCGCCAAGCCTCGCCAGCGCGGCCAGCGGATCGGCGAGCCGTTCCAGCAGGTAGCAGTTGAGGAAGTCGCGCTGCTTTATCCAGCTCCGCGCCGAAGTCACGCCGGGCAGCAGATGCGCGCGCGCGGGCGAGCGAAGCTCACCTTTATGACGCGCGATTTCACCGAGCGGAATCTCGGCCAGCCGCTTGACGTAGGTTTCGAGCGTGCCGACCTCGAAGTTGAAATCGGTGCGCGGCGCTTCGGCGAGCCGCTCGAACAGGCGCGGGTCGGGATGCGCATGGTCGGTGCCGTTCATCACTAGAATCGGGGCGCCGGCGGCGAATCCGCGCTCGCGCGCGGCGATCTCGCCCGCCCGGGCGAGCATCGCGTCAACCGACCCGCTCGGAAAGTTCGCGCCGTTGGAATATCCGAACGGCAAGTAGGTGGTGAAAATCTCCGTGCCGTCGAGCGCCTGCCATACAAAGCGATTGCGCTCGATCTCGCGGCCGACACCGCGCCACACGATCGCCGCCTTGAGGCCGAAGCCGGCCAGAATCTGCGGCATCTGCGCGATATGGCCGAACTGGTCGGGCAGGTAGCCGATCTCGATCGGCTCGCCGAAACGCCGCGCGACCCGGCCGCCGATTTCCAGGTTACGGATCAACGACTCGCCGCTGACCAGAAAGCTGTCGGCGAGCACGTACCACGGGCCGATCTGAATCCGGCCATCCTTGATCAGCTTGGCGATTCGCCGGGCGTTCTCCGGCCGGACCTCGAGATAATCTTCGAGCACGATGGTCTGGCCGTCGAAGTGGAAGCAGGGGATTTTTCCCTCTTCGACCAGCGTCAGCATCCGATCGGTCATCGCGACCAGCCGCGCGCGCATCCGCTGGAATGGCTCGTACCATTCGCGATCCCAATGGGTGTGAACGACGAAGTAGAGATGATCCATTGCTATCAGGTCGGGATTAGTCCAAGCGCCGCGATCTTGCAAATGACCGTCTGTGAACGCCTATCCGGATGATCTTGCAATCGGCGCCCGTGTGGTAGGCTTCGCGCGATGGCTTGGCGCGGGCTTAAGAAACTGCTGATCGCAAACCGGGGCGAGATCGCGCTCCGGATCATTCGCAGCGCCCGGCTGATGGGTCTCAAGACCGTCGCGGTTTATTCCGACGCCGACGCCGGATCGGCTCACGCCGCGGCGGCCGACGAGGCGCGGCTAATCGGACCCGCCGAGGCCGCGCTGAGTTACCTCAATATCGAGGCGATTATCGCCGCTGCGAAATCCTCCGGGGCCGACGCGATCCATCCCGGCTACGGATTTCTGTCCGAGCGTCCCGAGTTCGCGCGGGCGGTCAAGAAGGCGGGAATCATTTTCGTCGGTCCGAGCGCGGAGGTGATGGCGGCGCTCGGAGACAAACTGGCCGCGCGCAGGCTCGCCGCGCAAATCGGCGTGCCGACCGTGCCAGGGAGCGAGATCGCTGGCGCCGATGCGGCGCGCTCGTTCGCCGGACAGGCCGGCTTTCCAATTCTGATCAAGGCGGTGGCGGGTGGCGGCGGGCGCGGGATGCGCGTGGTTGCGGATCAATCGCAGCTCGACGCCGCGCTCGAAGCCGCCGCGCGCGAGGCCAAGGCCGCCTTCGGCGACGGCCGCATCTTCCTGGAAAAATACCTCGCGCGGCCGCGTCACGTTGAGGTGCAGGTGATGGGCGACGAGCACGGCAAGCTGGTCGCGCTCGGCGAGCGCGAATGCTCCATCCAGCGGCGCCATCAGAAGATAATCGAGGAGTCGCCCGCGCCGGGGCTTCCCGACGCAACGCGCGAGCGGATGATCGAGGCCGCGATTCGGCTCGCGCGGGCCGCCGGATATCGGAGCGCCGGCACCGTCGAGTTCCTGGTGGAGGGGAACGACTTCTACTTCCTTGAAGTCAACGCTCGCCTGCAAGTCGAGCATCCGGTGACCGAGCTGCGTTTCGGATGCGATCTGGTTGCCGAGCAATTGCGGATCGCAGCCGGAGAGCACGTAACCGAGCCGCGCGCGCCGCGCGGAGCAGCGATCGAGTGCCGGATTTATGCCGAAGATGCGGCGCGAGATTTTTGGCCCGCGACCGGCCGGGTCGAGCATCTCAATCTGCCCGCCGGGCCGGGCGTGCGCGTCGATACGCATCTCAGGCCCGGCACGCCGATTTCGGCCTATTACGATGGGCTGCTCGTCAAGGTCATCTCGGCCGGCGAAACTCGCGAGGACGCGCGCCGCCGGATGGTCCTCGCGCTCGGCGAATTTGCTCTTCTGGGCGTGACCAATACGGCGGCTTTTCTCCGCGACGTAGTCGATAGTTCGGCTTTCGCCGAAGCGAAGCTCACGACTGGGTTCCTGCACAACTTTTTTCCCAGTTGGCAGCCGCCGGAGCATGGTCTTGAAGCTGCGCTGATCGCCGCCGTACTGGTTGCCGACGGGGCCTTCTCACCGGCGTCTCGCCCATCGGATTCCCAACCCGCGCACGATGCGCGATCGCCGTGGGACGATCTGAAGGGCTTCAATCTCTGGAGCCGGCGATGAGGCTCAGGAATCCGGGCGACGGCCGCGAGTTCACAGTCGAGTTGCTCTCGCATCAGAACAATTCGGCCAAGGTGCGAATCGATGGACGCGAGCTGCACGCCGGGGTCGATCCGCTTCCGGACGGCGGCGCGATGCTCAGTGTCGGCGCAGGCCGGATGCGCACCTACGCGATCCGGCGCGGCGATTCGATCCTGATCGCAATCGGGCCGTATCAGTTCGAGCTGATCATGCTCGAAGGACGCGCGGCGCGTGCCGTGCACCAATTCGCAGCGCCCGAGGTCGTCGCGCCGATGCCGGGCAAAGTGCTCGAGGTTCTGGTCAAGGAGGGCGATCAGGTCGAAGCCGGGCAGCCGCTGCTCGTGATGGAAGCGATGAAGATGGAGACCACGCTCGCGGCGGAGGGCCGCGCGATCGTCGGCAAGGTCCGCGTGGCGGCGGGCCAGATGGTGGGACACGGCGACGTGCTGATCGAGCTCACTCCGGCGGCGAGTCCATCACCGAGCGAATCCGCGCCTCCAGATCCTTGATCCATTGCGCGAAGTCGGCGTCGCGGTCTACCACGATCTTGAGTTTGCCACCCGCGATGATGCTGACGCGTCCAGGATGCTCGGTGCGGAGCGGGATCACGACCGCCTCGCGCGAGATTCCCATCGGCTCGATCACCGCGAAGATTTGCTCGATCTCCTTAAGTCCGACCGCTTTGAGCATCACCTCAGAATGAAACCACAGATGCCGGCGGATTCACAGGAGATCGCGGACAACCCTCACCCGCCGAGCCATTTGCTGACGCAAATGCTCAGCGACCTCTCCCTGGTCAGGGAGAGGTGTAAATCAGGCGGTGCTCTTCTTCACCTCGCCCTGGTCAGGGAGAGGTCGGCGTGGGCTTGCTACCGCAAGCCCGCGACGGGTGAGGGTAGCCTGCCATCGGGATCGTCGGTCCAGGTCGGCGTCGAGAGGAATCCACGCGCGGAGCGTGCGAAACGGCGCGCGAGGGAGTAAAAGGAAAGTAGTTCGCCTGGATGCTTTGGAGGGGCTTTCGTGTTTGGAACTATCAAAAAAGTTGTGAAGGACAAGGGCTTCGGTTTTATCATTCCCGACGACGGCGGCGACGAGGTTTTCTTCCATCGCTCGCGGCTCGACCCGAAAGTCTTATTCGAAGATCTTCGGGAAGGCACCGAGCTGCAGTTCGAGTGCCGGCCGGGTGAGAAGGGCCGGCAAGCCTTCAACGTTAAACTGCGATAGGCGCGCTGCCGTCTACGGCCGAGCGGAATTATCGCGGCGGTGATTCCAGGTGCGCCGGGTCTGTATCCGGTGCGGAGCCGCGATCCGTATCGACCCCGGTTACTTCGGTGAGCGCGTCGGTCAGAGTGGCCTTCTTGATCGGCTTCGCGACGTGCATCCGGAAGCCCGCTGCGAGCGCTCGTTGCGCATCTTCCCTGAACGCTGACGCGGTGAGCGCGATCACCGGGGTCTCGCGAATCTTCTGCTCGCGCTCCCAATTGCGAATCTCGCGCAGCGCCGCGTAGCCGTCCATCACGGGCATATTGATATCCATCAGCACGGCGTCGTAGTCGCCGGCCCTGAACTTCGCCACGGCGACTTCGCCGTTCTCGGCAGTGTCGAGATGGTAGCGCGTATTCCTCAGGAACAATTCGATCAGCATCGTGTTGTCGCGCGAGTCCTCGGCGAGCAGGACGCGGATCATGCGCGAGTCGCTCACCGGCGCGGTCGCCAACGGCGCATCGGCCGCCGGTGCATCGGCCGCCGGGCGCACGGGATGCGCGGCCGTCTTGCGGCGGGCTTGCGCCGCGCCCAGCGCCATCTTCACCGCGTCGAGCAGCTCCGCGCGCTTGATCGGTTTGACCAGGTAGGCGTCGAGCCCGACCTGATGCGCGCGCGACAACTGTATCTTCAGGTCGTCCGAGGTCAGCATCACGACCACCATGTGATGGGCCAGACCTTTCGCGCGCAGCATGCCCATCAGCTCGATGCCGTCGATGACCGGCATCCTGTAATCGAGCACCAGCAACGCATACGGCCGGCCGCTAAGCGATGCGCGCTCGACCTCGGCCAGGGCGTTGCGTGCGCTGTCGGCCTCGCTAACCTCGGCGCCGGTCGCCGAGAGCATCTCGCGGACGATCAACCGGTTGATCGGGGTGTCGTCCACCACCAGGGTTCGCACGCCATGCAGATCGACGTCCGCAACCGGCCGGTCGGTCTTGACGGCGTCGCCCTTGTGCGGCTCGAAGC
>Ga0181521_10008686_pt1 | contig 10357 bp, 12 predicted proteins | sample PEATcosm2014_Bin_32_FD_119764 | JGI IMG/M metagenome (GOLD analysis project Ga0181521, IMG submission 119764) | Peatland microbial communities from MTU Mesocosm Facility, Houghton, MI, USA - PEATcosm2014_Bin02_60_metaG | ecosystem: Environmental > Terrestrial > Soil > Wetlands > Peat | place... | reverse complement strand
GCGCAGCAGCTCCAGCATCTGCGGCACGCACACGAGCAGGGAAATGCGGCGCCGGTGAATCAGATGCGCCACGTCGCGCGGGCTGTAGCCGGACATGAAATAAACTTCGCCGGCAATCATCGGCGGGATGAATGCCGCCATGGCCTGTCCGAACATGTGGCTCAGCGGAAGCAGATTGAGAAAACGGATGGGTGCGAAGAGGCGGATATATTTGCGGTATTTTGCAACGCCGTCGTCGATGGGCGCGAGGTTGGCGAGAATGTTGCGGTGTGTGATGGTGACACCCTTGGGATCGCCGGTGGCGCCGGAGGTGAAGAGGACCTCGGCGACATCGGCGGGCGCGGCCGGGGGGAATCGATCCACCGGCGTGCTGAGGCCGAGGACGGTGTCGACAGGCCACACCGGGCAGGCGATTCCAGCGGGTGAGGCGACGCCTTCTCCGATGAGGAGCGCGCGCGCGCCCGTGATGCAGGCGATGCGCACAACGAAAGCGGCCGAGGAGCGCACGTCGACGGGAACGGCAATCACGCCTTCCAGCAAACATCCCCAGAGCACGATGACCCATTCAGGGCGATTTTCACCCCAGAGGACGATGCGTTCGCCCTTCGCAATGCCAAACGCGCGCAGACGGATAGCGAATGCCGCCGCTAGGCGAGCCGCCGCATCGTAACTCAGGTGCCGCGCGCCCGGGCCTCCCTCGAAACGAAGGAACTGACCGGGATGGCGACGCCACGTATCGTAGAACGCGGCGAGCGACGCGGGATTGCCGAGCACCAGACCATTCTCCACAATCGCCTCGCGTGGATTGTTACAGGCAGTATGACCGGGGCATCCTTCGCTCCCTCACGGTCGCGTTTCGGAAAGTAGAATGGTTGCGTGATCGCGCACGTTCTGATGTGTCTGATTGGTTGCACCGCCGTGGCCGGCGCGGCGGAAGAGTACACCTGGTGGATCGACAGCTGCACGCCGGAGATCGCGAAAACCAGTGCGTGCGAGCCGGGGGACCCGGAACTGGGACGCTGGGCGCTCGAGGCGTGGCAGCGCGAATCGAAAGGCGCGCTCGTTTTCAAGAAAAGCCCCACTGCGGCGCATGCGCAGATCCGGATTCATTGGGTCAACGGCGCGTCTAACCTCTATGGCGAGACCGTGCCGGATGTGGTGGACGGAAAACGCGGGGCGAATATCTACGTGCTTCCGGACCTCAGTTCGATGGGCGGCGATATCGGAGAAGCCGGACGCAGCGATCATCTGTTTCGCGACGCAATCGTTTACCTGACCTGCGTTCACGAGAGCGGACACGCGCTCGGACTCGTACACACAAAAAGCTTCGCCGATATCATGTACAGCTTTCAGTACGGCGGCGACTTTGTGGCGTACTTCGAGCGCTATCGCAAACAATTGCAGACGCGCGCCGATATTGCCGCGCACTCCGGCGTTTCCGATGCGGATCGATCCGCGTTGCGAGCGGCGTTGGGTAAGGGCAGGCAAAACTGCCTGCCCCACATTAACGGAGGACGAGGCCGGAGGGAAGGTCTTCGCCGAAAATGCGGCCGAGTGCGCGCTCGTCGGATTCCTTTTCGAGTAATTCCGGGTCGGCAAGGCGCGCCTTCACCGCAGCGAACGTGGTCGCCGCGACGTCGCGAACGGGGTCGCCCGTCCGTCGCGCCAGTGCGATCAGCGCGTCATCCGATTTCGGAACCGGGAGAAGCGCTTCGATCCAGCGGGAAGCGACGGCCGCGGGCAGAACCTGGTTCGCCGGTCCATAGAAAAGTTGCCGCGCGCCCAGCCGCGACAGACACCAGAGAACATAGTCCTCTTTTCCTTGTTTAATGAGGGCATCACCGAGCTGGGCGCGGGTCCCGGCGGGGATCAACTCCATGCTTGCAGCCGCGCGCCACATTTCGCGCAGCAGGCTGTTATTCAGTCGCGGTGGCTTCTTGCCGGGTTTGGGCTGGAGCGAGGGCAGCAAGCGCTGCACGATGTCCACCTGCTGATTGCGGTTGAGGCCGCCGGCGAGGCGTCCCCAGAAGATCCACCAGTCGATCTCGTTCTGAACCTGGTTGGCGAAGGCGGGTCCGGCGGAGTAGATGCGGCGCGCCTGTTCGATGCGGTAGTCGTCACCGATGTAGCCGAAACCGGGGCGCAGACAAAAGCCCGCGAGGTTCAGCCAGCGGACCTCGTGCGCCGCGCCGCGCTTGCGATTTTCGATCTGTTCAAGGAAGACATCGGCAAGGCGACGCGCGACGTCCACGGGCCAGGAATTGCGTCCGAGGCCGAGAGCAGCTTCGAGACGCGAAGGGAGATCTTCGGGGGCTACCGTGCCGGCGCCGAACGTTGCGCGCACGAGTTCGCAGGCGGCATCGACCGCTTCCTGGCTGACGACCGCGGCGGGCCGTTGCGGCGCCGTGCCCGACGAAGCGGATTTCCGCAGCTGAAAGTGCAGTCGCCAGCGGTTCTCGCTGATCTTCGAATCGCACCAGGTTTCGAGCGTGCCGGTCTCGGTCAAACGTGCGCCCAGTTTTATGGGGACGAGTTTTTCGCCGCCCTTGCCAAAACGGATCAGCGCTTCGAGAGGCGCGTGCTGGTGAAGTTCTTCATCGCGGGTGAACTGGACGACTTCGCCTGGCTGATCGCCGGTGCGTGTGAGTGAGCTGATGAGGCGGAAGGCCACGGGCTTGTTGGCGACCAGTTGCAGATCTTCGCGATCCACTTCGACGGTGTCGCCTTCTTCCGCGCCGCGTGGCACGAGGCAGACCGCGGTGGAATCATCGAGGCCAATGTAATAAGAACGCGGAAGACCGCCCCGGACCAGCACGCCGGCGCCCGTCGAGCGAACGTAAGAATAGTAGGCCGCACCGCTGGCGACCGCGAGATCGAGATCGTGGTTTTCGAAGATCTCGGGACGGCGTCCGTACCAGCTTTCGAGAAGATCGGCGACACGCGCGCGGCAGACTTCGGGAATGAAGAAGCCGCCGTTAAACAGGATGGCGTCCGGCGTCTGGCCCGCGGATTCGAGGAACGCCGCGAGATGGCGGCTGATGGCGGGATCGGACACGTAGGGAAGTCCGAGCTCGCGAAACAGACTGCGCTTTTCTTCCTTCGGTTTCTCGCCGCGCGGCGTGATGGGAAGAAAACCTTCGAGCGTCAGTTCGAGCGCTTCGTCGCGCGTGATTTCGGTTTTAAGCGCTGCGCCGATCATGGACGATCCAGCGCCGAGCACGCTGATTTCGGCTGTTTTACGATTCGGATCGCAGAGCAGCAATTCCTTCGCAGCCGAACATTGACGGCGCAATCCGCTGCGCTGACGGATGGACAGCTGTTTACCGAGCTTGGATTCGGCAAGCCAGGCGAGCGTCAGGTCGAGGTTATCGCCGCCAAGCAGGAGGTGTTTGCCGACGGCGGTGCGCGTGAAGTCGATCGTGTCACCGGAACGCGAGACGCGTATCAGCGAAAAGTCGCTGGTGCCGCCGCCGACGTCGCAGACGAGCACGATCTGGCCATCGAACAGAAGTTTGCGCGAGCGCGCGAAATTGTTGGCGATCCAGGAATAAAAAGCCGCGGCAGGTTCTTCGAGCAGCGTCAGGCGGGGCAGACCGGCGTCGCTCGCCGCCGTCACCGTGAGTTCGCGGGCTTCTTCGTCGAAGGAGGCGGGAACGGTGAGAACGACGTCCTGCTCGGCGAGGGGTCCAAAGTGTCCGGACTTGTCCCACGCTTCCCGCATCGCCGTGAGGAATCTTGATGAGACTTCGACTGGCGAGAGAACGCGCCCGCCTTCGCCGGCGTCCCAGGGCAGAATCTTCGCCGTGCGATCGACGTCGGAATTCGAGAGCCAGGATTTCGCGCTGTGTACGAGACGCGTGGGCACAATCGCTCCCTGTTCGCGCGCGTAAGTTCCGACTGGCTGCCCTTCTTCGAGAAAGAGAAACGACGGCAGCGTGCGGCGCGGCTCGATGCGATTGGGCGCAACCAACTGCGGAATTTCGAAGATATGAATGGGCGGAAAACTGGTGTCCTCCGCTTCGGCCGGATCGATCCAGGCAAGAGCGGAGTTGGTGGTTCCGAGGTCGATGCCAACTTTCATGTGGATGCTTTTATGACGCGGGATGCGCCGAGTCGACGGTCTCGCGCACGTTAAATTCGAGTTTCCAGCGGCGCCCGTCGCGCGCCACGCACCAAAGCTGCAGCGTGCCGGTTTCAGTAATGACTGTTTCGAACGACACCGGAATCAGATCCGCCGAAGGGCTGTCCGAAGTCAATTTGACCTGGACCGGCGAAAGCTCTTCGAGGTCGTCGCCAAAATCTTCGATGAGTGCGCCAGGCTCGTCGTCCTTGCGCACAGCTGAGCAGAAGAAGCGGAATTCGGCAGGCTCGTCGACAATCAGTCCAAACTCGCGTCCGGGGATGGACGTCGATGTGCCTTCCTCCATGCCGAACTGGGCGACAGCGAGCGCCTTGATGGGCGCGGGGAGGCCCGGCACCGCGGGCATGGCGGATTCGATACCAACATAGTAAGAACGCGGGATGCCACCGCGAATGCGCACGCCTTTGCCATGGCGCGCCGCACCATAGTAAGCAGCTCCGCGAGCGACGGCGTGCATCAGGTCTTCGCCGGAGAGCACGGCAACCGGAGGAGAGCCTTCCGCGGCGAGCCAGGAGTTCAGCGCTTCCAGCAACCGCTCGCGGACGAATTGCGCGTGCAGGACGCCGCCGTTAAAGAGGATGTGCGTTGGACAAGCCAGGCCTGCGGGCTGGCGGAGAAAACGGGCCAGATGGCGCGTAACGGCGGGATCGGAAGCGTAGGGGAGTCCAAGTTCCTGCAAACCGGCGCGACGCTCCTGGCGCGGCATCTCTGTGCTGGGAACGCGCGGCAGAAAACCATCGAGGATCTGTTCGACTTGTTCGCGATGCAGTTTGGCCTTGATGGCGCCACCGATAAGTTTGGATCCCTTGCCGAGAATCGTGACGGGTACTTCGTCGGCCTTCGATGCGGGATCAAGCAGCTTTTCCTTCGCGAGACGGCAGTTATTCCAGAGCGCCTGCAACTGGAAGCCGTCGATCTTCGTGCCCTTCGCGGCGAGGTCGCCCGCCACCGTATGGGCCAGCGCAAGATCGATGTTATCGCCACCGAGCAGAATGTGTTCGCCGACGGCGATACGTTCGAGATGAAGCTCTCCGGATTGCTCGGTGACAGCGATGAGCGTGAAGTCGGTAGTACCGCCGCCAATATCGACGACCAGCACAAGATCGCCGGGCTTGACGCGATTGCGCCAGTCCGCATGGCGGTCGATCCATGCGTAAAACGCCGCCTGCGGCTCTTCCAGCATGGTGACGTTGCGGAATCCGGCGGCTTCGGCGGCGCGGCCAGTCAGCTCCCGCGCGATGGCGTCGAATGAGGCCGGCACGGTGACGAGCACTTCCTGCTGGTCGAACGGCGCGTCCGGATGCTGATGATCCCAGGCGGCGCGGAGATGGCTCAGATACTCGGCGGAAGCGTCGAGCGGAGAGATGCGTTCGAGCCCTTCGGCCGCTTTCCAGGGCAGCATGGCGGCCGTGCGGTCGACCGAGGAATACGACAGCCAGCTCTTGGCCGAAGAGACCAGGCGGCTGGACACCTCGGCGCCGCGGCGCTGCGCGAGCTTGCCGACGACGAAACGCGGCGCGGCGTTCCACGGAAGTGCGATCGAGCCGGCCGGGAAATCGCGCGCGCCGGGAATGTAGAGAAAAGACGGCAGCAGCGGCTCGTCGGCGATCTCATTCGCGTTCACGAGCTGCGGAATGGGAGCGAGATGAACCGACGCCGGCTCGGGAACCTCGGCATACGCCATCGCGCAGTTCGTGGTGCCGAGATCGATGCCGATCGAGTAGCGCGGCAACCGCTACTCCACTTCGATTTCGGCCGGCGCGAGCACGGCCAAATCCTGGCGGGAGTTCAGCAGAGGCAGAGTTACGGCGGTGGCGCGCCAGCCGCGATGACGCAACACCCCGGCGGGCGGCTTGCCGGAAGCAGGCACGTTGCCGATATATTTGACGAGCGCCGGATTCCCGTCGGGAGGCGTGGCAAGGCTGCCCTCTACCGCGTCGATCACAGGGACAGGAGCGAAGTGGCGAATCATGATGTCGCGGGCGCTGTCATGCACTTCGCGCGCGGCGGCGCCCACCTGCTCGTCGGAGTAAGGGGCGATTTCCTCCATGAGGAAGTCGAGAATGCGGGCTTCGCGCTGCAGCATTCCAAGCAACTGCAGAGCGCCGTCGGAGGCTTTGATCTGCGGCGCGGCGGGCGGCGGCGGGGCCTTCGGCGCGGGTGTCGATTTCGGCATCAGACCCAGTTCGGCCACCAGGTCGTCGGGCAGTTTTCCCCCGAAAAGAAGCGCGAAAAATGCGCGAAAAGCCAGCAGGATACGGTTCAAAGTCGAGTTTGCTCCAGGTTTTCAGCATAACAATGGTTAAACCGGGGTTCCGCCCCTGGGCCGATTGCGGCATAATAGCAACGTGAGAATCCGTAATCTGGCGCTCCTGTTTTCGCTGACCCTCCTGTGCCTCGCGCAGGGAGACTGGCAGACCGCGACCGATATCAACGGCGTCGATTTCCAGGGCCTGACCGCGAAACAACGCGAGGCGGCTCTGAACTTCCTCCGGACCGAAACCTGCACGTGCGGCTGCACGATGAAGCTGGCGCAATGCCGTATGGCCGACCCGGCGTGTGGCACCAGCCGCAAGCTGGCGAACGCCGCGGTGAAGGATTTCCTGGCGGGCAAGAAAGTGGAAGACGTCCGCGCCGACATCAAGAAAATCGCCGGCGAGCCGCCGCCCATCCTCGAGGCTCCGGTGAAGCTTCTGACCCAGGGCGATCCGTACAAAGGACCGGAAAACGCGCGCGTGACCATGGTCGAGTTTTCCGACTTCCAGTGCCCGTTCTGTTCGAAGGCGGTGGCGCAGGCGAACGAGCTGGTGAAGGCTTTCCCGAAGGATCTGAAGCTGGTCTTCAAACAGTTCCCCCTCGATTCGCACCGGGACGCGGAGTTCGGCGCCGAGGCGGCACTGGCGGCGCATGCGCAGGGCAAGTTCTGGGAGATGCACGATCTGCTCTACGCGGGCTTCCCGGACATCTCGCGGGCGACCGTGTTCGGCTACGCAAAGAAGATCGGTCTGGACATGAAAAAGTTCACCGAGGATGTGGACAGCCACAAATTCAAGACGCCGGTACACAACGAAGAGCAGCAGGGCGAAGTGGCCGGCGTCGAGGGCACACCGACATTTTTCATCAACGGGAAACGGTATAACGGCGTGTTCGACGTGTCGTCGGTCGCCCCCCTGATCAAGAACGAGCTGAAGTAGAACGCCCTGAGTCCTCGCGGCAGGGTCGCTGACCACGCACGTTTGGTGCAGTGCTCACCCGAACCACTTGTCTGATTCGATTCCGCTTCCTTCCATGATGGCTCGCATGGTGCCAAGCGGAAGTATGCGGCCTCGGTGATGCGGAACGATCACCTGCTTACCCGTGAGGGTGTTGCGCCACTTCTGATGGCTTCCGGCACTCCCGGCCAGTTTGAATCCACTGCGGCGCAGGATAGCGGCAATCTCGTCCGAGGTTAGCCGCGGCGTCCCGCGTTCACCCAACCATTACCTCAACCACCCTGGCATCCTGCGGCAAGTCGAGATCGGACGGCGCGAGGTAAAGACGGATCGCCTCCTCGATATTCTGGCGCGCTTCGGCTTCCGTATCCCCAGCCGAGGCGCATCCGGGCAGCTCCGGACAAACCGCGGAGTAGCTCTGCGACACGGGATCGTATTCGAGGACGACACGGAACTTCACGGAACCAGTATACGTTGGTTTCGCGGGTGCATTAGGCCAGTTCCCGTCAGGTCGCCGACTGCGGTTACCTCGCGCGTCGTGCCAGGTAGTGCTGATCGAGAGCCTGCCGGACCAGCGTCTTGATGACTGCCTGGCGGCTCACGTTCAGGTCCTGCGCTGCCTGATCGAGCTCCTCCAGCATGCCGGCAGTGACGTCCACGTTCACGCGCTGAATCGGCTGGACCATGCGGCCCTGGCCCTTGAAGAAACCGGAAACGTCTTTGCCTTGTTCGGCCAGCCGCGCAATGGCATCGGCGGAAACCGGTTTGGCAGACTTACGAGTGTTCTTCATACAATTAATTAACTGATGCCCCAGAGGGATCGGGCCAGAGGGGCGTTTTTCGTTACTAATCCCAAGCATCGGGCAGCCCGACCTCCAATCAGGGAAAGACAGTCTCAAGATCACGACCGCCGTAGAGGATGCGAAGGATCGTCACGGTATCATCGGTGACTAGAAACGCAATCACTGCGCGGCGTTCGAAACCGAGAACCCGTAAGCCCCGGCGCAGATCGTCGCGCCTGATACCGCGCTCCGGGAACACCGAAAGATCGCGGCAACAATCCTCGATGCGGTCGATGTAGCCAATCGCGCGTTCAGCGCCGTCGTGCTGGGCGATGTAGTCGTAGAGGTCGATCAAATCGCCGAGCGCCTCAGGGCTGAATTCAATCCTTTGGCTCACGGCGCTTCTTCAGCCGGTCGGCATGGCGGGCGCGAATGGTGGCGAACACTTGCTCTCCGGGAATGGCGCGGCGGGGGTCCGACTGCATGGCATCGCAGACGCCAATAACTTGCTCACGCAGCCACTTCTCGACTGCCGCGTCACGCTCCTGTAATGCCCGCAATCCGGCTCGCACAACTTCGCTGGCGGAAGCGTAGCTGCCGGATGCAACAAGGGTGTCGATGTAACCAGCCTGCTCGGCGGGCAGGCTGAAAGTTCGCTTTTCCGGTGATGGCACGGGGCTAAGTCCTCGCAGGGTCGTACCAAAATAGTATGACACATTCATACCTTTGTCGTCGGCATATGTCCCAGCCAATATGGCGCAGCAGACAAACCGGCATGTTGCTCGGCGACGCAACGGCGTTTATCGGTACCCATTCGGACGGGCCTGGCTCGGGCTCCTGACACTTCTGGTTTTCCAAATCACCGGTGGATGCGAAACATGGGCAGGTCACAACCCGGGCTCGAATACATAGCGTACGGCAACAACTGCACCACCATAGTCAGCTAGCTCGCCCTCGGAACTTAGTCGGTGAACGTCGTGACGTAAGAGATATCAATCGGTACGTTGTGGATCACGGTTGTCGCGAGACGCACGACGCGCCCACGCGTTGCAACCTCAAAATCAGAGACGACGGCGGGATGAACGATCTGGACACCATATTCAACGTCGAGGTGCACGCGATCCATCTCCCTGCCTTCTATCACACATTCTCCAGCGCCGAACCCGTCGCTCGTCTGCTGCAGGCATAGGGCGCACACCGTCCGCTAAGTCGACCGTGCTGAAGTACAGCAGGCGTTCCGCATAGAGTTTTTCCACCCATGCGTTCATGTAGTCGGCGAGAAGCAGATCAACGCCACGGAGACGGATTATCGCGCCGCTGACCAGAATCGCACCGATAATCTTGGTGCCCTCCGTGCCTGCGAGACGGAATGTCGTTGAACATTTTGCGCTAGCGGGTGCTGTGAAGTGAAACGCATGAGGTGGTGGGACGTTCGTGGAATCGTACTCTGTCGCGATGAGCGTTGTCATGCGCGGGTCTTGTGCCGACTGCGCAAGCGCATCCTTGGTGAACTCCTTCGCCACAAAGTATCCGCGCTGGGCGACTGCCGCTTTGATCTTCTCGGAGAACACGATGGGCTCGTTCTTATTGACAGACTTGGCGTCCCAGTTTTTGCATTCGAAGATGAAGATGGACTCGTACCCGGGGACGCCGACCTTGACGTAAATGTCGATTTCATGATGGACACCACCGACTATTATGGTTTTTCGGCGCTCGATCTTGAAGGGTTGGCCGCGCAGGGCTGGCGACGATGCCAGAATCACCGTCTCAATTGTCTGCACCGCGATCTCTAGCGCATGACCCTTTTCAGCGGGTGTAGTCATGCATCGGTTGGTTAGAGGCGTTCGAGGCGGTCGGCTGGAAAGCAGGCTCTGCTCGCGTTGTTGTCCAGCTCGACCCAGACCGTCTCTCCCTGAATCAAGTCGACCGTTCCCGTCTGGAATGGGACCTCGACATGGCGGACACGATCACCAGGCGCAATTTCTCTCATCGAACGATCTCCCTTCATCCCTTTCATTGTACTCCGGTCTAAAACATTGACGCGCCATCCTGTTTCATGCTCTGGGTCGGAGCTTGATACCATCCAAGGGAAGCCGGAGGGCGGTGGTCTAGGAGCTTGTTGAAAAGCGATCATTACGAGCGCGAGATCACGCACGCGACAGCGATGTGACGAGCAACAGGTCAATCGGTGCTTCCCGGAGGGCCTCGTGACGAGGCCTGTG
>Ga0181521_10008685_pt1 | contig 10358 bp, 6 predicted proteins | sample PEATcosm2014_Bin_32_FD_119764 | JGI IMG/M metagenome (GOLD analysis project Ga0181521, IMG submission 119764) | Peatland microbial communities from MTU Mesocosm Facility, Houghton, MI, USA - PEATcosm2014_Bin02_60_metaG | ecosystem: Environmental > Terrestrial > Soil > Wetlands > Peat | place... | reverse complement strand
TGACATGATTCAGAGCGTTGGTCGCGCTGATCCGCAATTGTATTTGCCGCCGCGAATCGCCGAATCGGAACGCCCGGTTCAGCGACGCATTCACGCCTACCTGAAAGAGACCCGGTATGGTATCCCGTCCCGCGTCCCCGAACTGACCCGCAGGCGGTGTCGTGAACGCAGCCGGATTGAAGTACGGATTATTTCCGCCTTCGATCGGCAGGCCGGTCGCCTCGGCCCGGCTGTTCCCGAACGCGGCCAGTCCTCCTGTATTTGAGAGGTTGCCTGCCACATATGCCGTCATCGGCGTGCCCGAGGTCGCCGAAAGCGTTCCGCTCAGCGTCCAGCCCGCCAGCGCCGCCGTTTTCCACCCGCCGTTGCGCATCATGCCGTGCACGCCCACGGGTGAAGAAAACAGAAACGTAGTTTGCAGATTATGCCTCTGGTCGAAGGACGAAAGGCCCCGCTCCAGATGCAGGTCGCCGATATACTGCACCAGCGTGCCGCCCGATCCCGTGAAGCTCGACGCGTCGTCGATCGACTTCGAAAACGTGTACAGGGCCGTCGCCGAGATGCCTCGCGTAAAACGCCTCGTGATGCGGGTCTGCGCCGCGTTATAGATCGAATTCGCGCCCGAAGTCAGGTACGTGAAGCCCGTCGAATCGGCAATCTGCAGCGTCTGCGCCGCAATCGAAGAACCCGCCACGGTGCGGTTCGGCTCCTCGTTGATGGCCAGGTCCGTGCCCTTCGTCCCGATGTATTCGGTCTCGATCGCCAGACCGTGCGGCAGCGTGTTCTGAATCGTGAAATTCCAGGTCTGCGCGTAGCCAAGTTTGTAGTTGGGATTGACCGCAAACGTATTCGTCACCTGCGTGGGGGACGTCGCAAATCCGTTCTCCAGTGTCAGGGGATCGGCGAGGCTCGTACTGATCGACGCCGTCTTCGCAAACGGCGGCTGCGATGCCATCTGCGCCGCGATTGTGCCATAAGGCGAGCCGCTGTAAAAGATGCTGTAGCCGATCCGGAAGATCAGGGTCCTCTTCGCCCAGGGCCTGTACGCGATGCCGACTCGCGGCGAGTAATCGTTCTTCTCCGGCCGGACCAGACTGGACGGATAGGTGCCCGAATACGGCCCCACAGGCGCGCCAGGCGTGACCACCGAGACCGCGGTAAACCCCGGGCTTACGTCCAGATTCGCCAGATGGCCGTACAGTTCGGTGTACGGTGCAAAGTATTCGTACCGGATGCCCACGTTCACCGTCAGTCCCGCCATAACGCGCCAGTCGTCCTGCGCATACCACGCCGTTGACCAGCTCCGGAAGTAATTGTTGGCGCTGCCGAAGCGCAGCGAACTCGATTGCGGCAGCCCGAGCAGAAAATCCGCCAGATCGAATCCCGTGCCCGCCACCGGCTGACCACTCGAATTCAGCTCGCTGGTCTCGAGACCGCTGAAGCTGAACGACCCGCGCGAGTTCTGGTAATTCAGGCTGTTCTGCTGCAGCCGCCGGTAAAGGTAACCGAACGTCAGATTGTGTTTCCGCCGGATCACCCAGGTAAAGTTGTCCGTGAAATTCCCCGTCTGATTGCGATTCAGCGATGCCGAGCTGTCGGTCAGACTGGAGAAATTCGTGAAAGAGAGAGTGGGCGGGCCATAGTTGATCGGGTCCTGCGAAGTGCCGGTGATTCCAAGTTCGCCGGCCACGTTCTGCGTATCGGCAAAGTACGGCGTACTTTTTGTGATGTTCCGGCTGAAGGTGAAATTCGCGCTGTTGTTGACACGCGCCGCAAAGCTGTGGCTCCATCCGGCCGTCGCGCTGAGTCCGTAACCTGTGCTCGTATCCGTGTAGCCGAAGAGCTGCTTCGAATCCGAGCTTCGGTCCTGATACTGAACGTTAAAGCTGAGCCGGTCCTTGTTGTTGAGCGGCGCGCTCAGCCTGACTCCGATGCTCTGCGTCCAGCTCGGGACCGTGCTGATCAACCGGTAATTCTGCACAACATCGCTGTAAGTCGGCAGCGGAATGAACTGCAGCAGGCCCTCGGCGGCGGGGTTGATTCGCGAGACGGGAATCGTGTTATTGAGGAAAGGCATCCCGTTCAGCGGATCGTAGATGGTCGCGCTCACGCCGGAGAAATCGCCTCCGCGCTCGGCCGCCGTCGGCACCGAGCCGAGCTGATTCGACCCGTTGCGGTTCAACGAGCCCTGGTAACTGATGTTGAAACTGGCGCGCTGCCAGTTCAAAATCTTCGGGACGATCATCGGGCCGCCCACCGTTGCGGTGAAATTGTTCTGCGAAGAGTAGGGCTTCTGCGAAGGAATTCCATTCAGCGAGAACGGCGCGGCATTGAGTGCGGAATTGTGCGCCGTCACGGATACCGAGCCGGTATACATCGGGCGGTTGCGCCGCCGGTTTCCGAAGTTGGCGAACTGCCCGTTATAAGGACCGCGCGGGTTTTGGAAGCCGCGTCCGCCACCGCCGCCTCGTCCTCCGCCCCCTCCGCCACGGCCACCACCACCGCCTCCAAAACCACCACCTCCCGGTCCGCCTCCGCCGCCAAGTCCTCCACCGCCGCCAGCCGGTCCGCCAGCCCCGAAGCCACCGGTGATCGCGCTGGCGCCGAACCCGCCCAGCCCCAGAGCATCGGTGCTGTTGGGGTTTGTCATGCCGGTCGGAAGCCCAGGCAAACTCGCGCCTCCCGGACCGGTGCCATCGCCGAATCCACCGGCGAACAGCGTTCCGCCGCGGCCGCCGCCCGCGTTCGCGTTGGCTCGCTGCCGGCGCGCTTCATCGTCGCTTGCCTGCGCCAGTCCGCCGCTGGTGCTGCCATTTACCAGAAATGCTTCGTCCCCGCCAACCTCTTCGGGAACCACCGCGCCGGCGAGGTCGGGTGTCTCCGCCGCCTCCGGTGCAGGCTGGCCCTGCTGCACGGGCTGGTTTTGCGGCACAGCCTGAACGGCGGCACTCTGGAATCCCGGCTGCGCTTGTCCGCGGCCGCGTCCACCCTGAAATCCACCTTGAAAACCACCGGAAGGCCCGCCGCCGCGACCACCGCCCCTGCCACCGCCGTTGCGGAATCGCCCGCGGCCGCCCCCTGCCTGCTGCCCCTGAGGCGCTGCCGCCGTCGTTCCGTCCACGCGCGGCATTTCCAGCGTCCAGTCTTTCTGCACGGCCCTGTCGCTGCCTATCATGACCTGGCCTGCCGCCCCTGTGAACTCAAACATCTCCACCCGGATCTCCCAGGCTCCGGGCCCGAGATCCATGCTGTACCGGCCGTTTTCGTCGGTAAACGTCGTGACTTTGGCGGCGCCCTGCTGGGCGATGACGGTGGCTCCGGGAACGAACTGGTCGGCAGCCCTGACCGATCCCTCATACTGCACCGCGTGGAGCGCGAGCGGGCTGAGAGCCAGCGGTATCAGGCATCGGAATACACGAAGAGCCCGGCGCATCGGGAAACCTTAAGCTAAAGTAGCCTATTGTTCCTGCGACCGCCAGAAGTTCCCGGCAATTAGCTTTTAATGACCGGCGGCAAGCATGGGCTTACCCTCGTGCGCCACCAGCAGGTCATGCATGTCGTTCGCATGCTCCTCTTCGTTCACGAGAATGCCTTCCATCATCACGCGGGTCGTTGAATCCTTATCGGCAAAAAAGCGGATCAGCTCGCGATAGTGTTCGCAGGCGATACGTTCGGCGATCAGGTTTTCCTTAATCATCTCGATCAGGGTCCCGGCTTCCGCATATTGCGATGCCGACCGTGAAGCCAGTCCTTCGGGATTGAAGTTCGGTGTCCCGCCGAGCTGGTTGATGCGTTCCGCGACTTTTCGCATGTGTCCCGTTTCTTCTTTGGCGTGCTGATCGAACTCTTCTTTCACGCTGTCGCTCGAGATCCCCGCCGCTGCGACAGCGTTCATCGTGTAGCGGTTTGGGACTGTTCGAACGGTTTGCAGAAGCTCTGAGAGACCCTGATGGTAAATCGTGATACCTTCGGATGAAACGTTTTTAACGCCCGACGAGGCCCATCCCCGGAAACGATTCCGGCCGCGGACTCATCTTCCCCTTTGGAGGAAATAGTTTAGATGCAAAGAGTGAGAAATCTGTCAGCCGCACTGATGATCCTGGCGGGGATTGTTGCCGCCCCTGCTTTTGCCCAGGCGCCACCACCGCCGCCGTTAATGCCCCCCGGACAGCTGGACCAGATGGTCGCGCGAATCGCGCTTTATCCGGACCCGCTGCTGGCACAAGTTCTGGCCGCGGCGACCTACTCGAACGACATTCCTGCTGCCGCCCAGTGGGCGGATCAGCATCATTACCTCACCGGGCAGGCGCTGGCTGCCGCCATCAGCGCGGACCAGCTGCCCTGGGATCCCAGCGTGCAGGCGCTGCTTCCGTTTCCGTCCGTGCTGGACATGATGAATTCGGATATGAACTGGACCACTCAGCTCGGGAACGCGTTCCTGGCCCAGCAACAGGACGTAATGGACGCCGTGCAGCGGCAGCGCGCCCTCGCACAGCGCTACGGCTACCTTAGGAGCAACGGTCAGGTCCTGGTCAGCGGCGGGCCCTACGTAACCATCATGCCCGTGGATCCTGCTTTTGTTGTGGTGCCTTACTACGATCCGGCAATCGTGTTCTTTGCGCCGCGGCCTGGATTCGTGGTCGGCGGCGCCATCCGCTTCGGCTTTGGCGTCACCATCGGGGGATTCTTTGCGCCGTGGGGCTGGGCACCGGGCGGGATCCGCTTCGACTGGGGCGCGCATGCGGTGTTCCTGAACAATGCGCGCTGGGGCCGGACCTGGGCTAACCGGGCTGTCTATGCGCATCCCTACACCGGCATCCGCCGGCCCGCCCCGGGTTTTGTGCGTCCACCCGAAGCCCATCAGCTTCGTCCACGCTCGGAGCCGGAGCGAGCGGCTCCGCGGCAGGGCAGGCCTGCGCCTCGCGAAGAACACGAAGAGCGCCGCTAGCTGAAAGAGCAGGCGGAAACGCCTGCTCCACAAAATCGTCATGTGGAGCAGGCCGTTGGCCTGCTCTTTCTTTTTGGTCAGCTCGCTACGCCATGGCGGGTTCGGGTTGTTCTTCCAGTTCCGTGATCCGGTGCGCCAGCATCGTTTCCAGATTGACCAGCGCCTTCGAGAATCCGGCGATGCCCTCCGCCAGCTTGTCGTTCGCCATGCGATCCGCGGCGTGCATCTTTTCGAAGGTCGCGCGATCCATCGGTATCCTCTGGATGTCCATCCCCCTCGCCTTCTCGGGATCGAGCCGGCGCGGCAGATCGCCCTGCGTCTGATCCAGCTCGGCCAGCAGCGCGGGAGAAATCGTCAGCAGATCGCAGCCGGCCAGTTCCGTAATCTCACCGGCATTGCGAAAGCTCGCGCCCATCACTTCGGTCTTATACCCGAATTTTTTGTAATAGTTGTAGATCGTGCGCACGGAGAGCACGCCGGGATCTTCCGGCGGCGCGTAGTCGCGGCCCGTGTCCTTCTTGTACCAGTCAAGAATGCGCCCGACAAACGGCGAAATCAGCGTGATGCCCGCCTCCGCGCAGGCAATGGCCTGGTGAAGTCCGAACATGAGCGTCAGATTGCAGTGGATGCCTTCCTTTTCGAGGATCTCGCCCGCTTTAATGCCTTCCCAGGTGGATGCGATTTTGATCAGAATACGCTCGCGGTAAATTCCGGCCGATTCATACTGCGCGATGATTTCCCTGCCCTTGGCCACCGATGCGCTGGTGTCATACGACAGCCGCGCGTCGACTTCGGTCGAGACCCGCTTCGGAACGATCTGAAGAATTCGTTTTCCGAACGAGACAGCCAGCCGGTCAAAGGCCAGCGACGCAACCTGCCGCGGATCGGCGTGGTCTCCCAGTTCCTTCCGCGCATCGAGGAGCGTGCCATCCACGATCTCTTTGTACCGGGGCATTTCGGCTGCCGCCGTAATCAGCGAAGGGTTGGTGGTCGCATCTCTCGGTTTGAACTGTTCGATGGACTGAATGTCGCCCGTGTCGGCGACAACCACGGTCATAGAGCGAAGTTGTTCGAGAAGGGTTGCCATAGATGGTCTCCTTGGTGGTCCTCCTTTTGATAATCGCTCACATTGGTTCCGGGTGCCAAGGTTATCCTCAGTACATTAGTACGAAAGGTCCATCAGTCTTCAGAAGCAAATGAGCGTAAACGAAATCCTTTTGGACTCCGGCGGCCGTCAGGCTGAGTTGATCCGCACTGGCGAGATTTCCGCTGTGGAGCTTGTCGAACTCCACCTCGCCCGTATCGACGAGATCAATCCTTCACTGAATGCGGTGATCGAAGTACTGCGCGAGCCCGCATTGCTGGAGGCCAGAGCTGTCGATCGCCGGAGGGCAGCGGGCGTGCCGCTGCGCACCTTCGAAGGCGTGCCGTTCTCGATCAAGGATTCCATTGAGGTGGAAGGCACGGTTTGCTCAGCCGGCACACTGGGCTTCAGGAACGCGCGTCCGGCCGCGCAGGATGCCACGCTGGTGGCCCGCCTGCGCGCTGCCGGCGCAATCCCGCTGGCACGCACCAACCTGCCGGATCTTCTTTTCGCCTTTGAGACCGACAACCTGATCTATGGCCGCACTAACAATCCGTTTGACGCATCGCGCACGTGCGGCGGCTCCAGCGGAGGGGAAGCCGCCCTGATCGCTGCGTGCGGTTCGCCGTTCGGCCTTGGAAGCGATGCCGCGGGAAGCGTGCGGCTACCCGCGCATTACTGCGGCATTTCCAGTATCAAGCCCACCTCCGGCCGCTTGTCCCGAGCCGGCCATGTACCGCCAGCGGGGGGATGGCTCGAGATGGTCTGGCAAATCGGCCCGATGGCGCGCCGGGTGGAAGACCTTTGCACGGTGATGCCGATCCTGCTCGGCCGGAACTGCCCGAACTCACGGGACCGGACTGTGATCCCCATGCCTTACGGCGATCCGGCGCAGGTGCCGCTTCGCGATCTGCAGATCGCTTTTTTCACCGATAACGGCATCGTGCCCGCGGATGCCGATACCGACGCGGCGATCCGCCAGGCGATCGGAAGACTCGCGCCCGAAGTGATGTCGGTCGAAGAATGCCGACCCGAGGGGATCGAGGAAAGTTATGACCTCGAGATGAAGATGATCGGGCCGGATGGCGGCGACGCACTACGCCGCTACTTAAACGACATTGGCAGCGTGAAAACGCATCCGCTGTTGGACGGGTGGCTGGCAAAGCTGGAGCCCTGGCGCACGGGGCTCGAAGGTTTCGCGGAGTACTGGGCGAGCCTCGATCGCTTTCGAGACCGGATGTTCGCATTTCTCGGCCGCTGCGATGCAGTCCTTTCGCCCGTCTCAGCCCAACCCGCGGTCCCGCACGGCGCCTCCCTTGAAGACACCGTATTCCGCGGCTTCAGTTACACGATGACGCATAATCTTACGGGATGGCCCGCCGCCGTGGTCAGGTGTGGCACATCCCGGGAAGGTCTTCCGATCGGCATCCAGATCGCCGCTCATCCATGGCGCGAGGATATTGCGCTCGCGCTGGCACGAACGATCGAGGCCGCGTGCCACCCGTGAAACGAAAAATTGCGGTCGTCACAAGCTCGCGCGCGGACTACAGCCACTTGTACTGGCCGTTGCGTGAGTTAGCTGCGCATCCCCGACTGGATCTGAAACTCATTGCCATGGGGCCGCACCTCTCGCCGGAGTTTGGCTGCACGGTCGCGGAAATCGAGAAGGACGGCTTTTCCGTAGACGCGCGGATTGAGTGCCTTCTTAGTTCCGACAGCGATGTGGGCATGGCGAAAACGATCGGCGTGGCCACGCTGAGCCTGGCCGACTGCCTGGGACAGATGCGGCCGGATCTCCTGCTGCTGATTGCGGACAGATATGAAATGCTGGCGCCTGCGTCGGTCGCGCTCGCGCTCCGCATCCCCGTGGCTCATATCGAAGGCGGCGAAGTGAGCGAAGGCGCGATCGACGATGCCGTTCGCAATGCGCTGACGAAGCTCAGCCATATTCACTTCACGTCCACGCAACTCGCGCGCTCCCGCGTGATCGCCATGGGTGAGGAAGCGTGGCGCGTCCACTGCGTCGGCGCGCCTTCCCTCGATCACCCCCGCCGCAGTGCGCTGAAGACTCGGGAAGAGATCGAAAAGGAACTGGCCCTGGATTTGCATCGGCCGACAATCCTCGTCGGCTTTCACCCCACGACCATTGCCCGCGATCCCATTCGCGAAGCCGATGCTTTATTTGCCGCGCTCGATGCGCTTCCGGAACAGCTGCTGTTCTGTTACCCGAATGCCGATGCCGGGAGCCGGCAATTGATGGAGCGCTCCCAGGCCTTTGTGCAGGCGCACGGGAACGCCAGAATCTTTGTCAACCTGAATCCGGTATCCTGGTGGAGTCTCTTACGCTGCGCGGACCTGCTGCTCGGAAACTCAAGCAGCGGGATTATGGAGGCGGCATCCTTCGCGGTGCCGGCGGTGAATGTGGGCATGCGTCAACGCGGCCGCGAAAGGGCCCGCAATGTCCTGGATGCTGAAGCGACGCCGACCTCCATTCTCGATCAGATAGCTATCGCCAGGAGCCCGAATTTCCGTTCTTCCCTGGCCGGAATGGAAAATCCGTATGGCGACGGACACGCCGCCCAGAGAATCGTCGAAGTGCTGGCCTCGGTTCCGCTTGGCGAGGAACTCCTCATCAAGCAGACGAAGGACATGAATCAGCTCCGCCCAAGCGCGTAGAGAAGATGTCCGGCGAATTTCGACTGATGAATCTCTCCCGTGGTGTAGTCGACGGCAAAAGTTTTCCTGATCGTTAAACCGGCCAAAGAAGAAATACGGCGGAACTCGGTGTCGGTGAAGACATGGCCATTCGTCGCATAGCGGGTCCCGTCCACATCCCAGCGGGCCACCACGTCGCCGTTTTTCTCGTCCGGAAGCATGCGGTCGCGCATGATCCTAAGTAGTGTTGGCAGAATGCCATAGTGAAGAAAGTTATAGCGATGGCTTACGTCGACGAACAGCAGACCTTGCGGCGCTAAAAGGCGTGCGCAATGGCGCAGGACTTCGACCCTGCTGGCGGCGGGAAAAATGTGACCAAGGACATTCCACAAGCAGGTGATCACGTCGAAGCTGGCGTTCTTGCCGCGGAGTTCCTCCGCCCGGATGGCCCAGCCCTGAGTCTGCGGAGGCCAGTTGCCGCGCATCCCCGCGCTTGGCTCCAGCAGTACAAGCTCCTTCAGTCCGGCAGCCTCGACGATGCAGAAGGATCGGGATCCATCGCCGGCTCCAATGTCGAGCAACGAGCGCCCGCCATGCGGAATCTCGGATACGACGAGCTGGTCGATCCGGCTCAGGTACGCGCGGTGCTGATGCGACAGCCGCGCAAACTCCGGTGCAATCCGGTCATAGGCTTCCACTGGCTCTAGAAAGATCGAATCGCGTGGCTTACTGCGGCGCATCGGACGGGTCAGTTCATTTGCCGTTCCGTGCGGCACAGTGCGATTATAGCGATCATTCCCATAGCGATCAAAACATGACGACTTCGCCTTTAATGAAGCCGGTAACTCTTCCCTCGGGCAAGGTCCTGATCAATGGCCAGTGGCGGGACAGCGCCTCGGGTAAGGTGTTCCCGACGGTCAATCCGGCGACTGCCGAGAAGATCTGCGATATTGCGGAGGCGGATGCGGCGGATGTCGATCTCGCAGTGAGGGCCGCCCGCGACGCCTTCGACACCGGGCCGTGGAGCAGAATGCCGGCCTCCGAACGAGGGAAGCTCCTGAACCGTCTGGCCGGGCTCATGGAGAAAAATCTCGAAGAACTTGCCTGCCTCGAAGCTCTGGATAACGGCAAGCCTTATTTCGTGGCGAAGGCGGTCGACGTGCCCCTGTCCATCGCATGTTATCGCTATTTTGCCGGATGGGCCGACAAGCTCCAGGGCAAAACGATTCCGGTCAGCGGCAACTATTTCTGTTACACGCGTCATGAGCCGGTAGGCGTGGTGGGGCAGATTATCCCCTGGAATTTTCCGCTGCTGATGCAGGCCTGGAAGCTGGCGCCTGCGTTGGCGACCGGAAATACGATCGTGCTGAAGCCTGCCGAGCAAACGCCGCTCTCCGCGCTGCGCGTGGCCGAACTGATCATGGAAGCGGGTTTTCCGGACGGCGTGGTCAACGTGCTGCCGGGCTACGGCCCGACGGCCGGTTCCGCGATCACGCGCCACATGGATGTCGACAAGGTCGCCTTCACCGGATCGACCGAGGTCGGGCGCATCGTCATGACGGAGGCGGCGCAGAGCAACCTCAAGCGCGTGACGCTGGAACTGGGAGGCAAGAGTCCGAACATCGTGTTCGCCGACGCTGACATGGATGCCGCTATTGAAGGCGCGCATTT
>Ga0181521_10008682_pt1 | contig 10359 bp, 4 predicted proteins | sample PEATcosm2014_Bin_32_FD_119764 | JGI IMG/M metagenome (GOLD analysis project Ga0181521, IMG submission 119764) | Peatland microbial communities from MTU Mesocosm Facility, Houghton, MI, USA - PEATcosm2014_Bin02_60_metaG | ecosystem: Environmental > Terrestrial > Soil > Wetlands > Peat | place... | reverse complement strand
CCCAGCACTGGAATGCCGAGCTCGAAGATGTTGCGGTCCGGCAGCGGCGCCGTCTTGGAATAGACACTCGACGGGCCGCCCGACAAGATCATGCCCTTGGGCTTCAGCCGCGCGATTTCCACCGCCGGCGTGTCGTAGCGCAGAATGACCGAATAGACGTTGCACTCGCGAACGCGCCGCGCAATGACCTGCGTGTATTGCGAACCGAAATCCAGTATTACAATTTGCTCGGTCACTGCTTCACCACCGTCACCTTTCCGGCTGTGGCATCGTATTCGAGCTTCATCCCGCGGGGAGCGTCGGGGAGCTTCGGAAAGAACTTCTTCTCCACCAGTTCATTCAGGTCTTTGGGGTTGCGCCCTTGGTCCACATTGAACAACTGGATAGCCTGATTCAGCGATGTAGTATCAACTGTCTTGACTGCCGTCTGCTGCGCTTTGCCCAGTGCGCCCACGTAATCCGCCGGCGCGCTCAACGGGCTGCTGCCGCTGGCGGCGCCGTTGGTTGGCTGGGCGGGCTTGTCGGAGCTTTCACCGCAGCCGACGAGGTAAAGGCTGGCGGCCACAGCGAAGCAGAAAAGTGTTTTCATTCGTCCATTCTAGCTTCCCGCTGAGCAAATCCAAGCCAAAGAAGCAGGGAACAAAAAAGGCCGGGCAATACCTTTGCCCGGCGTGAAAGCGACACTCCCGTAACTGATTTGGGGGAAATGTCCTACTTGTTGGTGCTCGCGGCAGGAGCGTTCGTGTCGGCAGGCTTGGAGGTGGTGTCCCCCCCATTATTGCAGCCCGTCAGCACAGCGCTCATTACAATCCCCAACAGTACGATAAGTGCGAATATCCTTTTCATAGTGAGATAAACCTTTACTAAAAGCGCCAAAAGGACAAGTACTATCTTTAGGGGATCGAATGACTCGCCTATGGGCGTGTGTTTGCACGCCAGCACGCCGTCCTGCAAAGAACGCCTGCGGCCCTCAATTCCGAGGCCCGAAGCCCGAAACCCGAGAGAAGGCCGAAATCCGAAATCCAAGCATGACTTGATCCGATCGACTGCCGCTCTGCTGAGGCAACTCTGGATTCGGAGTTCGGAGTTCGGATTTCCTTCGGCCTTCGGTCTTCGGATTTCGGCCTTGGAATGGTCTGGACCGATCTTGGACCACCCCCGTGGCGGGTGCTCTCCTGCCCCCAGGTCTGCCGTGAGTGGACCTCATCCGCCCTGCCCACCCGCGCGCTTCCGTTCCTGCTCTTGCAGTAGCTGGCGCTCGAGCAACAGGCTGTCCTCATGCGCAGGGTGGCGTTTACGCACTAACTGGATCGTCTTTAGCGCCTCGTCGAGCTGGCCCGCGCGATAGAGGTAAAAGGCATAGGTGTAGCCATATTGCGGCCTCTCCGATCCTAGCTCGGCAGCCCGACGGCACCACGTCAGCGCTTCCTCGGGATGCTCTTTCGACAGCATCACGCCGAGGTTGTAGGCAGCCTGGGCGGACCTGGGGTCGGCCTTGAATGCGGCGCGAAAAGCCCGCTCGGCCTCGGACATCTTGCCCATCTCGGCGAGCAACATGCCGAGGTTCAGGTTGGCAGCAGCATTGGTGGGGTCGAGACTCAGGGCCTGGCGCAGGCTGGCTTCGGCTTTGTCGTTCTGGCCTAGCGCGTTGTAGGCGAGAGCAACGTTCACCCGCGGCGGCAGCGCGTCAGGCACCAGCCGGGACGCCGTCTCAAACTCCGCTACCGCCTCGGGCATCTGGCTGCGAGACATGTGGAAGTTGCCGAGGTTGTAGTGCGAAGCCATGTCGTCGGGCCGGGATCGCATGGACTCCATCAGCTCGGCGAACGCGCTGCGCACCCGGGCACGCTGGCCTTCGGGCAAATGTTCTTCCGGCACGGCCGCCAATGCCGTGGCGGCCCGCACGCGCACGAGGCGGAAATCGTCGCCGGTCGCTTTGCATAGCGCCGCGATGTTGGGCTCATTGAGGCGTTGGCCCAGCCCCTCGGCGGCGCTGGCCCGCACCAGAGGGGAAGGATCGGCCATGAGGGTCCGCAAGACCGGCCATTGCTCGTCGGCGACGCTGTTGGCCAGCAGGCGGATCAGGGAGACCGTCTCCACTTCCTCCCGGTCAGGGCGGGCGAGATACGCCAGGATGTCCGGGAGCTTCTTCCAATCCTGCTTGCGGGCCGCGGCGATCAACGCGGCGCGCTCCAGCACGGGCTTCTGGTAATCGCGCTTGCTCCACTCGCGCACGAACTTGTCAGCCCAGGCGGTGTTCTGGTTGGTGTGGCAGAGATTGCAGGCGTTGGGGGAATTGCACAGCAGCGTGGTCGCCGGGGTGGGCGGGCGCATCGAATGGTCGCTGCGCTTCATGCGGGCAAACTCGGTCATCGGCATGTGACAGGAGATGCACTCGTTGCCGGCAGTGCCTGCCTTGTGGTGCGAATGTTCGGGCGCGTTCGCCACTCGCGCCGCGTGGCAGGGCAGGCAGGCGTCATTGGCCTGCGCCGTATCCTTGAACCGGTAACGCCCGCTCGACGTGTGGCAATGGATGCAGTCCAGTTGGCCGGCTTTGGCGCAAGGGCTGACCCGCCATGAGGTGTAGGTGTAGTTCTCCCCCAGGTCCCGGCCATCGGGATAGAAGTCGGCGTTCTCATAGCCAACCAGGTCGAAATGATCGAAGCAGCGGTCGCCGGGAGCGAAGTTCATGGTCACCGGCGACATCTTGGCATGGCAGGGAGCGCAGGTGGCGTTGCGCTGCTCCGTGGTGAGCTTGCTTAGCACGATGAGCTTGATGTCGGCCGGAGCGGGTTGGCCGGCGGGCAGCTCGCGGAACAGGCTCACATGCCCCCCCGATGGGCCGTGACAGGTCTCGCAGTTAATCCCCGGCTCCGCCCAGGTCGTGTGGTAGCTGTCGTCCTTCAGATCGTAGTTCTTGGAAAGCTGGCTGACGTGGCACCCGAAGCACGAGGTGTTGAACGTCAGCGGCCGATCCTTCCAGTAAAGCGCCTCGTCGCGGCGGTCGCCGAAATGGCGCATCGCGCTGGCAGTAGTGTCAAACCACTCCCGACGGCGGACATCATAGGCCACTGGCAGCACCTGGAGCCAGCCGCGCTCCAGCGGCGTGAGGAAATAATACACGTTCTTGCCGCCCATCACCTGCACGATGGGATAGCGCTTCTCGCCCTTGGCAGTGCGTTCGAGGACGACTGAGTTGCGGACGTCAGCGAGGAATCGATACTTGCCCGCGACGACTTCTGTCTTCTGCTCCATGAGGCTGGTCCTGGCCAACTCGGACGTGTACGGCTGCATCGCCAGGCCGTGGAAGGACGTGGACCACAACTGGTAGAACTTCTCATGGCACTCCCGGCAGCTCTGAGACCCGACAAAACCCGGTGCTCCCATCTTGACCGCCGCATTGGTCGCGGGAGCCGCGCCGACTTGCGCCGAGACCTCCCAGCCAAGAGTCAGAACTAACAGAGGGACCAGGATGGTCAGGCGGAACAACGACGCAACCCCCAGAAGAACGCAGCGGGGCAAAGCCAGAGCCACTGCCATGCCAGGGCTAACGCAGAAAGGCAGAGCATCGCGGAGAAACGCACAGATCGAGAACGCTCTGCGAATCCCCGCGGCCCTCTGCGTCTCTGCGTTAACAAGCCAGAAGCTAGAATTCATAGCCATCCCCCAAAGCATTGCCCACCACTCGAAACGGCGTCCACCACAATCATAAGGGCGCCGCCAAAACCCACAGGCGAGACGCCTGCGCTACTTTCTATCGCCATCTTTGCCGCATTCCCGCGATATCGGTGCCAGCAATTCTCCCTATGGCCAAAGCCCTGGGTGAACAGGAGGTTGCCGCGCCCAGGCTTTGGGGTAGCCTTGGCGTCGCATTAGGTTTTGGTGGAGCCTTGGTGTGGCTTTAAGGTGGCTTTAAGGTGGTGGGGTGCCTATCGGTTGGCTATCAACACGCTTTGGGGTGGCTTTGATGTCGCATTGATGTGGCTTTGGGTGGCTTACGACCGCGAAAGAGATCAACCCCATCGGCGGCACGCCATCGAATTATCGCACTTGGGGGGGCCAAATCCGGGTAGCTGGCGGTCTATCCGATTCGGCAGACTAAGGCGCACCGCCCAGTATGCCTTCATGGCAGGTCCGTCTCGCGCTTCCAAGGCTATTCGCAGGAATGGAACTGCATTTGAACCGAAGCCCCTCCAGACCTGCATCGCCTGTTCACTGCTCATGAAACCCGGACTGTTGAGCCAAGAACTCATCGTACTGCATTGATACAACGGTTCACGCTCCCGCGAGTGCAACACCTCCCAGACAATCACGCCAGCAACAGCGACGAGCAAGACGGCGAGCGCGATTTGAAGCCGATTTGCCATGGCGGCATTATGGACCGGATGCGGCGGAAATCGAGCAGTTCCCCGCGCTCTCGTGAAGGGGTCCATGAGAATGTCATGTTTTCACCGGACGCTGTTCGCCCCGGTTGGCCGATAGAAGGCCGGCCCGGGCAGGCCTGACCGCAGGCGGACTTCACACGTTGCGGGGGGAATATAGCCGTGAAGGGGTCAACCTCCGACCCCTCTCTCCGGTTCGACTCCATTCTATCCGCGCGTCCGCTTTGATCTTCTCAACGTGCGGTTTTGCGTGTAAAGCACGGAGGCTCGTATGAACTTTGCTCGACGCGTTGCTTTTATCAGCCTGTTTGGCGCCCTTGCTTGCTGCGGCCTCGCCCAAACGGGCTACCAGATCAAGCCAGACCATCCGCGTCTATTGATAACGGACGTGCCGGCAGTCGCGCGGCGCTGCGAGGGGCCACTGGCGGACGATTACCGGGTGGTCAAAGACCGGGCGGATGCGGCGGTGCGGCGGGGCCACCTTGAGTTTATCTCGAATAAGTGGGCGATTCCCGAAGACCTGATGAACTGCGGCCTGGCTTACCTCATCGAGCGGGAGCGGGGCCGGGAGCACCAGAAGTACGCGGACGCAATCACCAGGGAGTGGGGCGATGGCAGCCTGATCGCCAACCCCGAAGGGAGTCATTTTGGTTATCATGCGCTGGCCTACGATTGGATCTATGACGCGCTGACTCCCGAGCAACGGGTCCGCTACGGCGAGGCGCTCGGTTCATGGCTGCGCTTCTTCACGGAGAAGCCGGAGATCCTGCTCAAGTGGGGGCATTGGGAATACAATCAGACCTGGGGCCCGATTCATTTGAACGTGATGAACTGCCGGGATGCCTTGACGCAGAAACTGTTCATAGCCCTGGCCATCCAGGCAGCCGGCACCAAATATGAAGCCGACGCCAAGTCCTTCCTGGATTCCTGGCACAAGCGTGTGCCCGCGGAATGCCTTCCGGCCTTCAACCGCATGGGCGGCGTCTGGTCGGAATCTTACGGCCACGGCGCCTACGGGCCGGTGACGGTCATTCCCTATGCTTTCCAGGCGTGGCGCACCGGGACGGGCATTGATTACTTCAAGCAGTTGGAGCCTTGGGGCTACCCGGTCGAAGAGCCGCGCTGGGTCGCCTACACGATGATGCCCCACAACGAACGCACGGCCTGGATTGACGATGGCGATGGCTCCAAGCCCGATGCCTTTGCCCGCGCGGCGCCGATGTTGCACGACGGCTTGTCACAGTGGTTCTCCGACCGTGGCCACGAATGGCTCCGGGAACGGTGGCAGCGCGTCGCCTGCTATGATCCCGCAATTCCCGCCACGCCGCCGAACTCGCTGCCGCTGGGCTATCTTTTCCCCGGCGCCGGGCATGTGTATATGCGCAGCGCCTGGAATGATCCGAATGCTACCTGGGCTTTCTTCGGCTGTGGCCGCCAATTCGCCGGCCACTCCCGCGATGACGAAGGCCATTTCCTGATCTGCAAGCGGGGCGCGCTGGTGTCGCGCCAGGGCGGCCAGGGGCACAACGACACCGATTACTACGCGGGCGGCTCGTTAATCTTCAATATTGTCACCATCTTTGATCCCGCGGAGAAGTTCCGGCGCGACCAGGGCAACGAGAATGATGGCGGCTTGCTTCGGCACGTGTATGAAAGCGACGGTCTCCCGCGCGAACGCGGGCGCATCGTCGCCTTCGAGCACAACGCTAACTATACCTACGCCGCCGCCGATATCACGCGCGGCTACAGCAGCGCGAAAGCACGCGAGGTGACGCGCCAATTCCTATACCTGCGCGGCCAGCGGGAGTTCTTTGTGGTCTTTGACCGTGTCGAAGCGACGCGGCCCGACTTCCGGCGGCACTTCTTCTTGCATGTGCCGACCAAGCCGGAGGTGAACGGAAATCTGCTGAGCTGGGTGAGCCTGCCCGAGGCGGACGGCGATAGCTCTGCCCTGTCGCACGGGCGCTCGCGGATGTTTATGCGGACGCTGCTGCCGGCACCGGCTGAAATCGGGGTCCGAGGTGGTCCGGGCCAGGAGGCTTGGGGTCATCCGCTCGAAAAGACCGCGCAATACAACCATGTGACCGAAGGCCGGAGCAAGCCGCCGATTTGTCCGTGGCGGATCGAGGTGGGTGATCCGGGCAATGGAACCCGGACGCTCTTTCTGCACGTGTTCGAGATCACAGGGGAAACAAATCTCGCCCCGGCGGAGGTGGCGTTTGCGGCGCCGGCGGGTGTGGATATTGGCGCGCGCTGGCGGGTGCGCTTCAACACTACTGGCCCGTTGGGCGGAACGATAGGCGACCAGAGTATGGCAACCAGCATCAATGTTGGAGCCCAGTACTCGAAGAAAGCCGAAGGCGATTGGTGACGGGGAAGGCCGAAGGCAGGAGGGTTTAACCGCGGAATACGCGGAATACGCGGAAAAGCAGACTTCCTCCCAGTTCCCCTTCCGCGTATTCCGGGTTTTCTGCGGTTCCCTGCTCTGCGCGCTTTCGCTATGGTCCACACCATGAAGACCAACCTGTTGTTTGAACAAGAATCCTACCAAATCCTCGGGGCGTGTTTTGAAGTCTATCGTGAGAAGGGGTGTGGTTTCCTGGAGCCGGTTTATCAAGAGTGTATGGAGATCGAATTGCGCCTGCGGGGAGTGCCCTTTGTCGCACAGAGACCTTTGGCACTGGAGTACAAGGGCTGTCCGCTTCGAGCGAAGTATGAACCGGACTTCATCTGCTATGGTAAGATCATTCTTGAACTCAAGGCAGTCAGCGAACTGGCGGATGAGCATCGGGCTCAGGTCCAAAACTACCTCAAAGCGACCAAGTTCAAACTGGGGCTACTGGTAAACCTTGGTCATTATCCCAAGGTCCAGCTTGAGCGGATTGTGGCAGAGCGGGGACGATACGCCCACGGCGTTTGAAGAAGACCGCAAAACCAAGCGCGGCGCAACCACAGGGGAAGGCAGGAAGGATTAACCGCGGAATACACGGAATACGCGGAAAAGAGCCTTCTTCCGGGTTCGCCTTCCGCGTATTCCGCGTATTCCGCGGTTCATTCCTGCTTCATTCACGCTTTGCGGTGCTGCTTCCATCCCGTTTCTGCGGTTCCTTGGTACTCGCCCCGACTGCACAGAAACGGCTCACAACCCGAAGAAGCGGTAGGGGTCATCCCACTCAGTGGGCCGGGTGAGGTAGAGGCCGTCGAGCCAGCGACCGACACTGGGATCCTGCACCGGCTCGAGGCGCACATCGGCGAGCCAAAGTTTGCCGGTGCCGTTGAACCAGATCTGGAACTTGGCCCCCTTGGCCGCTGTGTCCTTGGCTTGGAGGACGAACGAGTTCGTCTGCCACTCCGCTTTGGGCGTGATGTTCAGGTAATCAAACAACGACTCCCAGTTGGCGGTGTTATTCACCGTCCATGTGATCTCCCTCGAGGTCAGGCCCTCAGCTCGCGTTCGCAGCGACAGCCGATACCACTGGCCGCCGCGAATGGGCATCTCGTGTTGGGCGATCATGACCTCCGGCGCCTTGGCACCCGCCGGGACGGGCGGCACCGTGATGAGCTGAGCCCACCCGCCTCCCGACCCAGGCAGCGCTTCCCGGCTGCAAGCGGCGCCATTTGCCTTCGGGCCGAACTCCCACTCGTCGGCCAAACCGTCTCCGTCGGCATCGGTGCTGAAGTCACCATTCTTCACCACTGAGGGTCCCTTGGACGCGCCCACCGGGTCGCCGAACCGCTCCAGCAAGGGCGTCGAGCCCGACACTCCCAGGTTCCCCAGCAGTCGGCCCACCGCAAAAGAGGTGCGCCCGAACGTGCGGCGCAGGTTGAATCGCTCGGGGCCGTGGTTGAGAAACCACGATGCCAGTCCGGCCTCGAAGTTCACGTTCTTGAACAAGTTGCGGCCCGGCGCCTCGGCGGCCGCCGATGCGGGGTCTTCCTTCGGAACGTATGGGCCCTCGTACAGCCGCACCCGGTTGACCTGGAACCTGGCGCCGTCGCCCGAGCCGTCCAGGTAAGCCTGCCAGCCTTCGGGATATGCCTTGTCCACCGGGAACGTGAGGTGCACCTCAGTCCAATCGCCTGGGCTGACCGTGACGTCCGGTCCGCGCACTGCCCGATCCCACGGCCGGCCCGCGCGCTCGACTTCGAGCCGCACCACCGCCGGCCCGCCGAGGGCCTTCACGCACGCCGCGAAGGTGTAAGTCTTGCCGATCTCGCCCGCTGGCAGCTTCTGCCCGAACTGGGCAGAGACGAGGCTGCCCAACGAGACCAAGGCGCACTTCTTGTGCGCGGCGGTGTCGTCCTCGGTCACCGCGAGCGAACTCAGCGCCCCCATAACCTTGCTCACCTTGAAGGGCGGGAGTTGGCAGAAGACGACGTTGCCCGTCGCTGCCAGCACCCCGTCGCCATAGGCGGTCGCGCCGCCGACCACCAGGGGCAGCTTGCGCGGGTCGCGGTTGTGCACGTCCGCTGGCGCTACCCCGGCCAGCAGCGATTGTGCGCTGAACGGGGTGAACCAGGCCGCGATATGCTCCGTAGGCTGCATCGTGACCTTCGTCGGCAGGAAGGAGTTCGCCTCCACCTCGTCCAGTCCGAGGGCGAGGACGCGGCCTCCCGCATTCACCCACGCACCGATGGCCTCCGTCTGTGCCGAGAGCTCACGACCTCCGCCTGGTCCAACCACCAGTACTTGACCCGCTGTCGGCACCTCACCTTTGAATCGGGCGGCTTCGACCCCGCAGGCAGCCAGCCACGCCAGGCCGGCGGGTTCGCCGGCGTACACCGCTGTCCGCCGTGGTTCCGGGCGCCAGGTATCCACATACCGGAGGATGTTGCCCGCCAGTGTCTCGGCTGCCGGCTCGCTCTCAGTTCGCGCGGTCACGTCCATCTGGCAAAAAAGGACAAGCCCGCGGCCCTCGCGGTATTCGAGCAGCGGGCTGTACTGGAGAGCGTAGCCGCCATCAACGATTGGCAGAAAGTCACCGCGGGGCGGCTTCTCGATCAGCACCGAAGCGACATTGCCCCAGTTTCCGCAGCGCCACAGCCGGGTGACCTCGAGCCCGCACCAGCTCACCGTCGGCGCCCCGTTGTAACGCGGACTCAACTTATACGGCATGGTGGGCGGCAGCAGGGTAGATGAGCCGCGCCAGTCGCGCAGGTTCTCGGACTTGAGACCGGCCAGCAGGGGGCTATCCGGCACGCGCGGCCAGACCTGCCGCAGGCCATATTCCTCAACCCGGAAGCCGAGCCGCTTCTCGAGCACCTCGGCGGTTTGCTCGAACACGACCACCTTCAGCCCGTCGCGCACCCGCGTGAGACCCGGCGCGGGGCCGTCCATAGTCAGGGCGCCTTTACCGATCAGCAGCACGTCGAAGCCGGAAAGGTCTGCGGCGGCTCCCACCGGTTGGCAGGGGACGCCCAACCCCGCCAGCAACTTGGTCGTCTGGCCGGGCGGGTCGAAGAGCGCGATCTTCGAGGCCGGTCGCGGCGGCGCCGATCGCGGGATGACCTGCAGCCTGAATGAGTCTTCCTGACTCTCTCCCGTGCTGAACCTGAAGCTTGCGGTGATTTGGTATTCGCCCGGTCCCAGGTCAGCCGGCAGCCTGAGTTGCACCGGGACGCGCACCTGCTCCCCGGTCGGGAGGACCACCTGCTTGGCCCCCCTGACCGCTGCGCCCAGGTCCGCCGACCATGAAGCGTCGCAGGTCACGGTCATGCGGGAGTTGTTGAGCACGATGAGCTGCTTCTCAATGGTTTCGCCGGGGTAGAAGATGTGGTCCTTGGTGGTGAAATGCTCCGGCTTGCCTGCGATCCAGCCCAGCAGCGGCAGGTTGTTGCGGAACAACGACTCGGCTGTGGGCGAGGCGACCCAGTCGGACCGCTGGTAAGCCATGTCAAAGCGGGCGTAGGTGTGGTCGATGAAGTCGGGGCTGTAGCCCGGCTGCTGTAGGTTGTCCCAATAAACCGGCAGATCCTG
>Ga0181521_10008679_pt1 | contig 10362 bp, 9 predicted proteins | sample PEATcosm2014_Bin_32_FD_119764 | JGI IMG/M metagenome (GOLD analysis project Ga0181521, IMG submission 119764) | Peatland microbial communities from MTU Mesocosm Facility, Houghton, MI, USA - PEATcosm2014_Bin02_60_metaG | ecosystem: Environmental > Terrestrial > Soil > Wetlands > Peat | place... | reverse complement strand
TCGCGCGGGCCAGCGATCCCTATGGCTTTCGCAGCGGCCTGGGGGCCGGGGTCATTCTGAACACCCCCCTCGATCGACCCGAGCACCTCCGGCCGCTTGTCGAGCAAGCCCGGCAGCTCCAGCCCTATTTCCTGGGCGACTATTATCCGCTCACGCCCTACAGCGTCGCCGACGGCGATTGGCTGGCCATGCAGTTCAACCGGCCCGAGCTTTCCGACGGCCTGGTGCTGGTCTATCGCCGTCCGGCATGCCGCGAAGACTCGTTGCGATTGAAACTCCACGGCCTGGAGCCGGCGGCCCGGTATGAGGTCCGCAGCTTCGACGCCACCACGGGCACCGTCGCCAGCGGAAAGGACCTGCTGGAGCAGGGCTTGCCGGTGAGCCTTGCAGCCAAGCCCGCGGCGGCAGTGATCCGCTACCGGCGGGCCGATGCGGCCCCGGCCCGCTGAGGAATTTCCTTTGCGGAAACAACGGTAGGGTGGGACTCGTACCTCGTCCCGCCCTACGAACTATTTCCGGTATACGTGTAGCCTACGGAGATACTCCGCGCGGTCTTGTTCCTGCTTTTGACCGACTTCCTGAAGCCTCGCCACAATGGCGTTGAATTCGGTATCTGTGGCGTCATTTTCAAAGGCAATCACACCCGCGTCGGCGTCGTAGTGCCACCGGCCCCAATTCTCGTCGAGCACATCGCAGGCCTTCAATAGCCCCGCTGTGATGGCATCGTCCGAATCCCGCAGCGCCGCAAAGAGCGCCCTATTCTTGATAAACTGGTCGGACATGGCTGTAGCCAATCGCGAGCGATCTCGCTCCGGCACTCCTTGCGCAGCCAGTAGCTCCTGAATCCGCTGGGGCGCCCGGATGCAAAGGTCGCGGAGATCGTCACTGGCTTTGCGAACACGTTGGATTTGCTCGCGAGCGTTGGCCAGGTCGGTTCTCTCCTTCAGTTGGCCCGGCAGGAGCGGTGACATCTTCTCCAACTTGTTACACGCCCGCTGATAGGGAGCCATTTGATCCTTCATCCACTGCAAGAACCGGGGGGCGACTTGGTTGAGCACCGCCTCGTCATCCAAGGGCCTCCCTCCATTTCTGAGGACCGCGTCGACCTGCGCCGTGGCCCCCAGGGCGACGAAAATCACAAAAGTTGTTGACGCGGCGGTTCGACTACGCCTCGAAAGATAGAACGCCAATAGGGAGGGAAGGATGCTGATGATCAACAATCCCGTGACTTGTCCGAAGATGTAGGGCACCAAGCGCACAAGCGGGTAGGATGCGGACCGCTGAAAGGGCTGCATCGCGAGAACGACCGCTGCTCCGAAGATGAACACGGCCCAGTCCCGCCTGGAAAGCCAAAACCTTTTCTTTCGGAGAGGCTCTGTTTGGTGAGGCATTCCGCCTTGATCCGAATGGGGGACTTGGCTCATGGGACCCTCGAATTCCACGAGGTGGGGCCTGACTCGCAATATCGACTTTCCTGCCGCTGCTGGTCGGTTCCGACCCTCTTAGCCCGACACCCCTGTTGCGAGCCGTCGATAAAGGGCGTCCGGCGCGAGATCCGCTCCACAGGGCCACGCGACGGCGCCGAACTCATCCACGGCCACCTTGCGAAATTCGCCCTCGTTCCGCAATGGCTCGAAAACCGGTCCGAACAACCGATCGCCGAGGTCGACCTGGCCCGCCGTGCCGTCCTCGAACTCCACGTAAATGCGATAACCGCCAAGCGCGCTGACGCGAATTACTTTCTGCACCTTACACCTCCTCCACCAGGACGCCTCGAACCGCGCCCCCGCTCCCACCGGCCTATTATATCTCACGGCCCAGTCGGTACAATGGCGGTAGCGCTCGGTCCAAGGAGAAGATCAGATGCACGTAAACCGTTGGGTCATGTATCTTGCCTGCGGCGCGGCGATCTGGCTGGCGCCGGCATCCTTTTGCCACGCGCAAACCGCGGAGAAGACCGCTGCGGCGGCGCCAGGCAAGCTGCAGGTGGCCACTTGCCAGTTCCCCGTCTGCGGCGACGTCCGGGCCAACGCGGATCGTATTCGCCGGCAAATGCGGGAAGCACGCGAGCGCGGCGCCGACCTGGTACACTTTCCCGAGTGTGCCCTGAGCGGCTACGCGGGCGAGGACGTTCCGTCGCCGGCTGATCTCGATTGGGGGCTGCTGCACAAGGAAACCGACGCGATCCTGGCCCTGGCCAAGGAACTGGGCGTGTGGGTCGTGCTGGGCAGCACCCATCGCCTCAGCGGCGATCACAAACCGCACGACTCGCTGTACCCGTGCGAAGATCATGCCGCCGACGCTCCAGGGCCATGCGGGCGTGAACTTCATGTTCATTTCGGCGAACAATTCTTCCGCCGAGCACAGTTGGCAGAGCCGGTTCATCACGCCCGACGGGCTGGTGGCCGCCGAATTGCCGTTGGATCAGCCGGGCGTCATGGTCAATCCGATGGTCGTGGCACACGGAAACCCTCCCAGAATCGTGCGAGGTCATTTGGATTCGGCGACTGTCATCCTTTCCCACCCACCTTTTCCCACCCGGTGCACCCGTCCACGGCACTGGCCGGGGGGGCTTCCGGCCTGGTCGGCCTCCGGGTACAGTAGAGAGATGGTCGTACCCCGGCGGTCTGGTGGCAGGGCCTGTCGATGGCGATCAGCGTCGGGCAGTTCATCGAGCGGCTGAGCGAGAGCGGCCTGCCGCCGGCGGCCGATGTCTGCCGGCGTTCACTTGCACAGGATTACAGGAGAGATTCTCATGAAACTGGCGCGCGTGACTTCCTGGGGCGTGGGGCTGGTTACGGCCTTGTCGTGTGTCGCGATGGTGTCGGCGGCCGAGACGCCGCTGGTCCTGACGCCGCCGCCGGCGGCCCAACCGCGGATCAACGGGCCGACCGTGTTCGGCGTGCGGCCCGGCTCGCCGCTGCTGTATGACATTCCCGCCACCGGCGACCGGCCGATCGAGTTCAGCGTCGAGGGGCTGCCCGAAGGGCTGGCCATCGACTCGGCCGCGGGCCACATCAGCGGAACGCTGAAAAGCGCCGGCGTCTACAAGGTCGTCCTGCGGGCCAAGAATGCCCGCGGCTCGGCCCGGAAGGCGTTTCGCATCATCGCGGGCGAGCACATCTGCCTTACCCCGCCGCTGGGCTGGAACAGTTGGAACTGCTGGGCCGCCGCCGTCGATCAGGACAAGGTGCTCCGCTCGGCGCGGGCGATGGTCGAATCGGGGCTGAGCCAGCACGGCTGGACCTACATCAACATCGACGATACCTGGCAAGGCCCGCGCGGCGGCCCGTTCAACGGAATCCAGGCAAACAGCAAGTTCCCCGGCATGAAGAGGCTTTGCGACGAGATCCACGCGATGGGGTTGAAGGCGGGCATCTACTCGACCCCGTGGATCACCTCGTATGCCAAGTTCACCGGCGGTTCCAGCGACGAGCGCAGCGGGGCCTGGTCCGAGAGGCAGGCCACCGACAAGTGCTGGCGGCACGGAAAGTATTCGCTGGCCGCCAATGACGCGCGCCAATGGGCGGCTTGGGGATTCGACTATTTGAAGTACGACTGGAGTCCCAACGACGTGCCGCACGTCGAGGAGATGAGCCGGGCGCTGAGGCAGTCGGGACGCGACATCGTCTACAGCCTCTCGAATTCCGCCCCGTTTGCCGATGCGGCGGACTGGGCCCGCCTGGCCAACTGCTGGCGCACTACCGGCGATATCTGGGACTATTGGGACCACAGCGACAACGACTGGCGCTACAGCGTCTCGGAAATCGCTTTCACGCAGGACCGCTGGGCGCCGTATGCCGGCCCGGGCCACTGGAACGACCCGGACATGCTGGTGGTGGGCCACGTGGGCTGGGGACCGCAGCTCCACGCGACGAAGCTCGCGCCCGACGAGCAATACACGCACATCAGCATGTGGTGCCTGCTGTCCGCGCCGTTGCTGATCGGCTGCGACATGGAGCGCCTCGATCCGTTCACGCTCAATCTGCTCACCAACGACGAGCTGCTGGCGCTCGACCAGGACTCGCTGGGCAAGCAGGCGAAACGCGTTGCGGCGGTCGGAGCGCTGGACGTTTTCCTGAAGGAGCTGGAAGACGGCTCGAAAGCCCTCGGATTCTTCAACCGGAGCGACAAAGAGCGGAAGTTCGTCTTCAATAAACTGTCGAGAGTCGGGATTGCCGGCAAGCAACACGTCCGCGATCTGTGGCGGCAGAAAGACCTGCCGGACGTCAACGGCACGGTGGAGGTCGCGGTTCGCCCGCACGGCGTCGTACTGCTCAAGTTATCGCCGGCAGATCACTGACGCGCCTGCGACCCCAGTGAATACGTTGATTCGCCGCCGAAGTGGCGTAAGCCGGGGCAATTGAAGAAGGACGTCCGCTCGAGTACAATGGAGCGTGCGGGGCGGGCACGGGTTACACCGAATGAGCGATGACGCCGGTATTGCCGTTGCCGTCGAGAGCCCGCCGGGCGTGGAAGGCCCGCCGAAGCCCCAAGAGCGGCGGAAGAAGCAGCCTGCCGGCGCAAGGCCGAAGAAACAACCACCCTACGCGGTGATCTTGTTCAACGACGACCAGCACACCTTCCAGTACGTCATCGAGACCTTGATGAAGGTCTTCGGCTATCCCCAAGAGAAGAGCTATTCGCTCACGCTGCAAATCCACGGCGAAGGCAAGGGGATCGTGTGGTCGGGTGCGCGGGAGGTGGCTGAACTCAAACGGGATCAGATCCGCTCGGCCGGCCCCGATTTCCATGCCGGCCGGAAGGTGGACTTCCCCCTGGGCGTGACCGTGGAGCCGCTGCCGGGGTGAGCGGGGTGGTTCGTTGGCGAGCAAGGCCTGTTTACCATGACGAAGCAAGTCTCACGCCGTTCGTTACTGAAGGTCATGGCCGCCGCGGGAAGCGGTCTCTTTCCGGTGCGGAGCAATGAATGGCGAAGACCTTGGCGAACAGGATCCCGGGCCGGAATCGGAAACAGGGAGCAACGGCAATGCGCAGCGCGACAATCATCCCGGCGGTGGCGATCCTGGCTGGAGGCATCGTTCCGGGCTTCGGCGATTCACGCCAAGCGTTGGCCGCCGATTACAAGCTGGAAATGCCGCAGGAAGCCCGCGGGCTCAACGGCACGCTGATCCTCGACGAAAGCGCCTACTGCCGGGCCTATTATTGGTTCGACGTGCAGAGAATCGCCCCCAAGCCGCTCAAGGCGGAAGGCGCGAAGCTCCTGAACCCGATCATGATGGACAGGCTCCGGAAGGAAGTGCAAAAACGCCTGGCACCCAAGAACTACGACTGGGAAAAGGAGGATTGGCGCGACCACGTGACGGTGGAGGCGGAATACAACAGCTTCGCGAGAAAGAACAGGGTGTTCATAAGGCTCGGGAGCATCACGGAGCCGCCTGCGGACCCGTGGCGCGGGTTGGAGTTCGACGATTCGACGTGGCCGCACCTGCGGAAGCCGGACGGAGTCGGCTCGCCGGCACAATACACCGTCGGCACCCCGGAAAGAAACGGCTGGCTGCGGGGGGTGTTCCTGCGTTTCCGCTTCGATCTTCCCGATCCCGCGGCGGGAGCCGTGACGTTCAGCGCCGATTATATCGGCGGGATCAGGGCGTCGGTGAACGGCCGGGAAATCGCGCGCGGCCATCTTCCGGCCGGCGATCTCGGGGCCGAGACGATGGCGGAGGAGTACCCGCTGGCGGCCTACGTCGCGACGTTTGCGGACCTGCCGGAGAAGGAGAAGGAGAAGGCGAAGTACCGGGGGAAGGAACCGCCGCCAAGGCAGGTCATGAGGAGTGCGGACGAGCTGACGCCGCTGGGCTCGCGGCTCTATAAGCTTCGCAACCGCACCATCAGTTCCCTGGCCATTCCCCGGACACTGCTTCGCAAGGGGACGAATGTTCTGGCCATCGAACTCCGCGCGGCCCCGCTGCACCCCTACGTGATGAAAGAGTGGTTCGGATACAGGGACGTAGTGGACAGGCAGTGGGAACACGCGCGCTTGTCGCGCCTGGAGTTGCGGTGCGCGTCGAAGGACGTCCCCTCGTCCTTGCGCCGGCCCAAGGGCGTGCAGGTCTGGACCGAGGACATGACCCGCCGCATGTTCTCGCCGGAATACCTCGAATCCGGCGCGGCGCCGGGCCGGATCCGGCTGGCCGGAGCACGAAATGGAACCTACTCGGCGCAGGTGGTCGTCGGGACGGACAGGGATCTGGCCCACGTGAAGGTCGCGGCCTCCGAACTCACCGGCGCGGCGGGCGGCACGCTGCCGGCCGGGTGCGTCGGCATCTTCGGGATGAACCCCCAGCCGCTCGCCGACATCAGCTCGCTGGGTGAAGGACGCATCGTCGGAGGCGAGATGATAGAGATGGGCGGCGGCAACTCGCGCTACGGCGATTGGAGCGCGCCCAAGACCCGCGCACTGGTCTGTTTCGCCCCCGAAACCCTGGAGAATAGGGCCGCGGCCGCCGCGGCTCTGGACCGGATTCAATATTTCGACTGGATCTCCTCCGCGTTGCCGGAAAGGATTGCGGCCGATTCCTGCCGACCTTATTGGTTGTCCGTGAAGGTCCCTGCGCATGCCGCGCCGGGACTGTACCGCGGCGCGGTTCGCGTCGAAGGGCCGGATTTCCCCGCCGCCACGCTGCCCCTGGAAGTGGAGGTGCTGGACTGGCAGGTTCCGGACCCGCACGATTTCCAGACTCTTGTCGCCATAGAGCAATCGCCGTACGGCGTCGCGAAACAGTACACGACCCCGCTGTGGTCGGATGAGCACTGGGAGCTGATCGAGGCCAGCCTCCGCCAGCTTGCGCGTGCGGGCAACGACCTGTGGTTCGTGCCCGTGCTCCTCAACACGGAATTCGGCAATCGAGACGACTCGATGATCGGGTGGATTCGGAAGAGGGACGGATCTCTCGCGTTCGACTACGCCACGCTCGACCGTTACCTGGACCTGATTGTCAAGAACTGCGGCACGCCGCTCTTCATATCGTTTGTGGTCATGCACGGGTTTACGGCCCCCGTGGAGGTCAAGATCCTGGATGAAGCCTCCGGCAAAGAAGAGCGCCTGAGCCTCGGTCCGGACGTGCCGGGCCGGGAGAGATACTGGCAGCCTTTTGCCCGCTCTCTCCATAGCCACATGGCGGCCAAGGGACTGGATCAAGCGATGTACTGGGGCTACGGCTGGGACCAGGACGGCGACCCGAAACTCAAACCCATGCTGCGCCGATTCGTGCCGGAGGTCTTCTGGAACTGCGGCACCCATGATGCCCACGTATCGCTGTCCGGCAGCCTGCCGGATCCCAGTTTTGCGCCTTTCTACAAGACGACTTTCCAGGCCAGCGCCTGGACGGGCGCGCAGCCGGCCGGTTCCGAGGCATTCTACAAGGTTGTCGAGAACATCCAGAGCTTCCTGATCGGGGGCGAATCCCAGAAAGGCTGGAAAGTACACGACCAAATCCTGCTCAGCACGCCGCGCGTGGACAGCGGCGCCATCGTGGTCAACGGGAGCGGCACCCCCTGGGTGTTCAGGATCTTTCCCGAGCGGGCGATCTTCACGGGCTATCGAGGCACGGGGCGCATGGGGGGAGACTACTGGGCCAAGTCCTACCATGACGGGTGCAGGTATTCCGGCGGAGCGCCCGGATTCTCCATAATGAAGAGCCTCTGGCCCGGCCCGAACGGCGCCGAACCGAGCGCCCGGCTCGAGGCCATGATCGAAGGCCTGCAGGAGCTGGAAGCGCGGATATTCGTCGAGCAGACGCTGGACCGCGGAATCCTGTCTGCGGAGCAGGCCGAGCGCGTCACGGAGCGATTGGGCCGCCACTTCAAGGGCACCTTCGCTGTCGGCCTGGATTGGCAAGCCCGCTCGAAGGCGATATATCAGTTGGCCTCCGAAGTCGCCGCGATCGCCGGCCTGGATGTGGACAAGACCGAATTGACCATCAACTTCGGCACTCGGGCACAGGCGGCCTTCAGCATCAAACTGCGCAATTGGACGGGCAAGCCGCGGCGATGGAAGGCGGAAGGCTCGGAGAAATGGATCGTCCCCGCCAGGACCGAAGGCTTGGCCAAGGACAGCGAGGGTCTTGAGGTCCGGATTGACGGAGCGTTGCTGGAACCCGAAGCGGAGAGCCACGGGATCCTGACCGTAACCGATCTGGAATCGGGGCACGCGTACCCCGTGAAGATCGCCGTCCGCACGGGCAAGGCACGCCCACAATGAACTCACCCGCGTTGAAGACGAGAACCGTGCGTTGAAGATGATCGAGACGGCTTTGCGCGGGCCGTAGGCGGGCAGGACATGAGGGCCGTGCAGCCGGCTATACTGCTCGCGGGCGAGATTGACCCAAGCCCGCAGCGCAAGCGAGGGAGGTAACCGATTCCCTCGCTTGCGATTCGGGCTTCCACGAAAGGTGCCATTTTCGCCCGCACGCAGCATGGCCTACACACCGCCGGCCATTGCACCCCAGTGGGGGGCGAGATTGAGCATGACGGGGGATCGCAGAAAGCCCCAAGGCCAGGGGGGGTGCGAAGAGCGGGGAACGGCCTCACGCGGCATTTCGGCAGGCCGGCGAAACCGCCCTGTTTTTCTCCAGGGGGTAGCACCAAGCCCACGCCCCGCCATCGGTGCATAAGGAAAGCCTTGTGTAGCACTGTGTCACGCAAGGCTTTAAGTAGTGCCCCCTGAAGGACTCGAACCTTCGACTTTCTGATTAAGAGTCAGACGCTCTACCAACTGAGCTAAGAGGGCGTAACTATTTGTCGGTCCTCGACTTATGGCTTGGATCGGCGCGGGGTGGAAAGTGTCATTCTACCAGACTCACAGTCGTTTCCACAGTAGCCGCCATCGACGAGTACACGGAATCGGCCAATGGAACCGAGCGGAACCGAGGGTAACCCTGATTCTAACATTACGCGCCCATCTGGCAAGGGAACCGGTACGAAACACGTAACCCGCGTGTTTTGCGGCACTTGCGCGCTCAATCCAAATAACTTCCCGAATCGCTAGAAGGCGAATACGTCGGGCGACACGTTGAAGTATCTTGCCAGTTTGCCGATGTGGCCCCGGTTCAAGGAGCGTTTGCCCTTGAGGACCTCGGAAAGCGTGGAGTCTGCTATTTCCGTGGCCCTGGCAAGCTCGGCCTGAGAAACATCCTTGGCTTCGATTAGATAACGGAGCATTTCCGCATCGGAGACCGGGGCCATCGGGTGCGCGTCACCCTCGTATCGCGCGATCAAGTCACTAAGAACCTCCAGGTAATCCTCCTCCTCCGGCGCGAGGTCGCGACGATCCAGGAGCGAATCGACCATTCGGACCGCTCCCGCTAGCTCCTCATCCGAGTGGATGGGACGGAGCGGAAACGCGGCGACCAAGTCGAGGTAACTGTCCGTGGCCTTTCCGCGCCGGTTCACGGTTGCCATCAGCAATCCCCTTTCCACGCGCCCCTCTGGTATTCCTCGTGGGTCATCACGTGTCGGACGTAAACCTTCCCGCGGTTGAAGTGGGTCACAACGACGAGCCGGAACTTGTTCCCGGCGACGTTGAACACGGTACAGCGGCCGACTTGATCCGCATGTGCGAAAACCCGCCGAACGTCCGCGAAACATTCCCAAGTGGCGCGTTCCGTCACCCGATGCCAAGCCCGCAGCGGTGTTTCCGCTTCGGGCCACCGCTCCCAGAACTCCCGTAGCTTTTTCTGGGATATGACGTGCATCCCTGCCACCTCTCCGCATCGTCCATCCTCTCAAGTATCTTCGCAAAATGCGAAACTGTCAAGCCAAGGCCGGATCAAAGCGGTTGCGCGGTTGCTTTGGCCAGCTTGTCGGCCTGCGACATATAGGTTACAATTCGTGTGATGATTGAGATCCGCCATTACCTGACCGCATCCGGCAAGAACATGGGATGAAGGACAAACTGAGCGTTTCGCAGGACGAGGTGATGGTCAAGCGACTGCGCAGGAGTCCGGCCTTCGCACCCGAGTGTCTCAAGGCGGCCATCGAGGACACTGAAGAGCCGCAAGTGCTGTTGCTTGCCCTGCGGCAGATCGCCGAAGCGCAAGGGGGCATCGCCAAGGTGGCCAAGGCGACGGGGATAGAACGGGAAAGCCTGTACCGCGCACTGTCGCCGCGCGGCAATCCGCGTCTCTCGACGCTCTTCGCAGTGACCCGGGCAATGGGATTGACGCTGACGGTCGAAACCTCCCAAGCAACGTGCCGTTGACCGCTCGCACGGCAGGTCAGGTGTTTGGCCAAGTCGGGGCGGCCTGACACCGCAGCGAATCCCGGTTTCCCGCGGACTTCATCTTTCGGCTGAGCCGGGAGGAGGCCGAAGCGTTGGCATCACAAAATGTGATACCTTTC
>Ga0181521_10008678_pt1 | contig 10363 bp, 9 predicted proteins | sample PEATcosm2014_Bin_32_FD_119764 | JGI IMG/M metagenome (GOLD analysis project Ga0181521, IMG submission 119764) | Peatland microbial communities from MTU Mesocosm Facility, Houghton, MI, USA - PEATcosm2014_Bin02_60_metaG | ecosystem: Environmental > Terrestrial > Soil > Wetlands > Peat | place... | reverse complement strand
CGCTACTTTGTGCGCCTTCTCATGAAAGAGAAGCGTCGACAGCGGGTAGACGCCGGAGAGAAGGTCGTAGATCTGCCGCGTGCGGCGCGGAAGACTGAGGAAGCCGTTTCGCTCGATACCTGCCGGGGACGACGACGTAAGAGTGGTCATAGCGGACTCGTTACGAGACGGCGGCAAGACGCACCTGCGTTCCTGGCACTTCGATCTCGATGCGCGTGCCCCGTCCGGGCTGGCTGTCGATCAGCATGCGGTAATCCTGTCCATACAGAACCTTCAGACGTTCCTTCACGTTGGTGACGCCGATGCCTTTGTTGAGGATGGTGGAGAGCTCCGCTTCCGGAATGCCCACGCCGTCGTCTTCCACTTCGAGCGAAAGCCTGCCGTCGTTAGGCCGCGCGCGAATGGTGATCGTGCCGCCGCCGACCTTGTTCGCCAGACCATGTTTGATCGAATTCTCAATCAAAGGCTGCAGCAGCATGCTGGGAATCGGCATGTCGAGCGCAGCCGGGTCGATCTGTTTCACCACGCGTAATTTGTCGCCGAATCGCACGGTTTCGATGGACAGATAATCTTCGACGAAAGCCAGTTCGTCGCGCAGCGGGGCGAAGTGCTCCTGCGTGCGCAAACGTCCTCTCATGATACGCGAAAGGCGCATCAGCATGGCGCGCGCCTGCTCGGGGTTCACGCGGATCAGCGTGGATACGGAGTTCAAAGTGTTGAAGAGAAAATGGGGATTGATCTGGCTGGTGAGCGCCTCGAGGCGGGCCTGCATCAGCAGGCGCTGCTGCTCTTCCAGTTTGACTTCGTTGCGGCTGTTGTTCCAGACCTTGAGCGGCAGCGTGATGCAGAAATAGGTGGAGACGTAGGCTGTCACCAGCAGTTCCGGCGGATCGTTCCAGCGAACGACGGTGAACAGACGCCCGGGAAATTCCGTCCCGAGAACCTGGCGCATGAATTCGGTGGCCAGCACGCCGAGGGAGAAAAAACCGTGGAAGAGGGCGCTGCGCAGCTCGCGGCCGGGCTCGAAAATGCGCACCACATTGACGTCGGGGAAGGGCGAGAAGCGCCAGACGTCCTCTTTGTTGGTGGGCGAATCGCGCAGCAGTCCGCCGCCGAGCCCAACCGCGGCGAGGAAGGGCAGGGAGAGCAATTCTCCGGCAAACATCGAGGGGATGGCGATCATCATGCCGGCCATCCATCCGCACACGTAACCGCCCGTGATGCCGGCCAGCAGGCTGCCTTCGACGGCCAGATCGAGCGCCGAGTAGGAATGGGTCATGACCCGGATGACGACGCCGGGCGCGAAGATGGCGGCGAACCAAAGGGCCAGCCGGACGCGCTGCGGAAGCGTGCGTTCCTCGCGCAGCAGCATGCGTTTGACCGCTGCACTGCGTATCCCTACGCTGGCGATTGAGGCGACCACGCCGATCTTCACCAGCAGTGTAATGAGCTGCTGTTCCACCAGGTGCTCATTATAATGGAGTTACCGCCGCACGGTCCTGCTGATGGAACCCCCCTCATTCGTTTTATCTTCGAAAGTCGCCGAGGCGAACTTCCCGACCGAGTACGGGCTTTTCCGGATTTACGGTTTTGAAGCACGCGCGGGGAGCCGCGTCGAAGAGGCCGTGGCGCTCGTCATGGGTGACGTTCACACGGCGCCGCCACCACTGCTGCGCATCCATTCGCAATGCCTGACGGGCGACGTTTTCCATAGTTTGCGGTGCGACTGCCGGGCGCAGCTCGAAATCGCGCTTCGGGAAATCTCGGGTGAAGGCCGGGGCCTGATCGTCTACGAACTGCAGGAGGGCCGCGGGATCGGCCTGATGAACAAGCTGCGCGCCTACGAACTACAGGACCAGGGCGCGGATACGGTCGAAGCCAACGAGCAGCTCGGCTTTGAAAACGATCTGCGAAGTTACTCACTGCCTGCTGCGATTTTGCGGCATCTTGGAGTAACGGCTGTCCGTCTGCTGTCGAATAATCCCGACAAGGTGAAGGCGCTCGAAGACGCGGGCATCATGGTTGCCGAGCGCGTTCCGTGCGTCGCGGAAGCGCATGAATCCCGCCGCAGTTATCTGAAAACCAAACGCGAAAAGATGGGGCATCTGTTCGATGGCAAATAAAATAAATCGACTTGTAATCGGCTTGACGCTCGCGATCGTTCCCGCATTCGCGCAGACGAACGCGGTGAAGGTAACCAAGCTGATCTTCAGCGTGGCCGATTTAGACAAGAGCGTCGCGTTTTATCGCGCGCTCGGACTTCAGACCCAGGGGCAGATCGGCCAGCCGCAGCCTGCGCCCCCGTTCGTCCTGCAAATGGTGGATGTCCCCAAAGGCACCCGCTTTCGCAACGCGATGCTGAATTTCCCGGGTGCGGATATCGCTCTTGAGCTGACGGAGTTCAGCGGCATGGAACTGCATCCGGGAAAACCGCGGATTCAGGACCCCGGCGCGGCGCTTCTGATTGTCGTCGTTCGCAACATCGACGGGGCTCTGGATCGCGTGAGGAGTGCCGGAGCCATGGTCGTTACGCCGGGCGGCGCGCCGCTTCGAAATGAGGCCAGGGGCCGCGCCGTGACGGTGTGCGATCCGGATGGATTCTATGTCGCCATCGTGCAGCCGGACGATCTTCCCGCCGGCAACGATTTTGTGGTCTCGGCGCGCTGGGCTACCACCGTGCAGGACGCCGGCAAAACAGCGGCTTACGTCAGTCAGCTCGGCCTTGAGACGAAGCTCTCGAAATGGGACGGCGAAGATCCGGCACTCAAGGACCTCGGGACCCCCGGCAGCCAATATCGAGCCAGAAGCGTGCAGGTTCCCGACTTTTCACTGCGCTGGTCCGTTTACGAATGGAAGGACATCGACCGCAAGCCCTGGCGGCTCCGCATTCCCGATCCGGGTGCGCCGGCCATCGGGCTGGAAGTGCGGGATCTGGACGCAGCAGAAGCGACGATTAAGGCCGCAGGAGGCTCGGTAATCACACAGGGCGGCAGCGTGCAGTTTCCCGGCGGCGGCAAGCTCGGTTTTGTGCGCGATCCGGGCGGCGTGTTGCTGGAACTGGCGCAGCCGAGGTAGGTTAAATCGCAGGCGGAACCGCCTGCGCCAAATGTGGGGCAGGCGGTTCCGCCTGCCAATCAGACCGCAGCCGTTTCTGGCACAGCCTGCTCGTGCCGGAAGTGAATCCACGCGCGCGCTCCCAGCGCTACCAGTAACTGGGCGACTCCGGCGGCACAGACTCCGGTCCAGCCCCAGTGCGACCATCCGAACGCGCCCAGTGCCGACCCGATCGAGCCGCCCAGGAAGTAGCCCACCATATACACCGTATTCAAACGGCTGCGCGCCTCCGGGAGCAGCGCGTAGATGCGCGTCAGATTCCCCACGTGGCCGGCCTGCATGCCGAGATCGAGCACAATGACTCCGGCGATCAGTCCGCCGATCGCGCGGCCCGCGAGATCGAACACGAGGTATCCGGCCATCATGGTGAGAATCGCCAGTGCCACGGTGAAGCCGGGTCCTTTGCGATCCGCGAACCTTCCCGCGCGGGGCGCGAGCAAAGCACCCGCCGCGCCGGCGAGTCCGAACAAGCCTGCTACTTTGGCGCCATAGTGATACGGCGGCGTACCGAGGAAGAAAACCAGCGTGGTCCAGAACGAGCTGAAGGCGCCGAACAGCATCGCGCCGGAGATCGCCGCTTCGCGCAGAACCGGTTGCGACCACACCAGGCTGGCGATGGACCGCAGCAGCTCCCCATAACCGAGACGCGTTTCGGGCCAGTCGTGAGGCAGCGCGAACCGCAGCAGAAGGGCGAGGCTGGTCATGGCCACGGCGGCCATCCAATAGACAAACCGCCAGCCGAAGGCGTCGCCGAGGGTGCCGGCTACGACGCGGGCCAGAAGGATGCCGAGCAGCAGGCCTCCCATGATGGTGCCCACCACGTGCCCGCGCCGCGCGGCCGGCGTCAGTTTCGCCGCCAGCGGAAGTACGAGATGGGATGTGCTCGCCGTCAATCCGGTAGCGAAGCCCGCGGCGTTGGCAAGGGAAAGCGTCGGAGCCACAGCCATCAGCGCGGGCGTGAGCGCGCCCAGCGAGCAAACGAAAAGGATCAGCTTATGCCGCGGGAGCATGTCGCCCAGCGGTACGAAGACGAACATGCCGGCCGCCGTGCCGGCCTGGGTCCACATGGGCAGATAGCCGATGGCGCGGTCGGAGACGCCGAAGGACCTGCCCATCTCGGCGAGCAGCGGCTGGCAATAGTAGATGTTCGCGACGCTGAAGGCGCACGTCACGGACATGAGGAATACGGTGCGGCGTTCGATGGCCATGCCGATGCTTCCCACTGTAGCGTCAGCCTTACTGAACCCCGGCCGTGAGGGAGCGGACGATGTTCCGCTAATCCCTCGCCCCGACTCTGCCGATATTCAGGTATGAAAGAAAGACGTCTGGGGACCCGGTTTCTCTGTGCCGATCTCGTGCAAATCGACTGGGTAACCGGCGATGGCGGCGAGTTCCGGCGGGAGGAAGGCGTACTTGAAGACATCTCCACCCTCGGAGCCTGCGTCCAGGTGGAAGAACCGATACCTCCCGGAGTTCTCGTCGCGATCTCGGCGGGCGAAGCCAGTTCAGGCAACGCAATCTGGCTGTGCGGCTGCGTGACCTATTGCGTGTATCAGGAATATGGATACTTCGTGGGAGTCCATTTTGCAGATGACACGAAGTGGTCGGCGCGGACTTTTGAGCCGCGGCATCTGACAAATCTGGCGGCGCTGGCGCGCAGCTCTGACTGAGAATTTTTACTCCCGAAAGTAAACATTCTCCATGTTCGCCAATGTTACTGATCCGCCACCGCGAGGAAGTGGAAGCAGCCTGTTATCAGCGATCACTTCCCTAAGTTAGCAAGTAGTTTGTTCCGGTCAGGAGTAACTTCGCTCGGTACTACGACCATTTACAGCGCTGCGTCATAACGCGCACAATCGCTTCATGAACATTGAACTCGGGTCCACACGATTGACGAAGCGCTTTCTGAAGGGTCTCTTACTCCTCTTGCTGGCCGGTATTACGGCTTTCGGAGGGACCGTCTCGCCGCAGCTTACTGCCATGGACCCGAATCAATCCGTTCAGGTGATCGTGCAGTACACGCCATCTGTTCTGGGCACGCTTCTTTCGACAGTATGCGGACTGAATCTCCTGCAATTGCTGCCGGTCGGCGAACTCTGTTCCATGACCGTCTCGTCCGCCATCAACCTGGCGAACAACCCGTCGGTCGCGCACGTTTCGGTGAATAACGCGCTCCTTGGCGCCGGTTCCGCGCTGCCCGTCTATGACTACATGCCGCAGACGATCCAGCCTCAGAGCGGCGGCGCACTCAATCCGAACGCCGGACAGAATATTGGGGTCGCCATCATTGACAGCGGTATCAACGTGAATCAGGATTTGATCGGCAGCGGTTCCAAGAGTTTGCTCGGCAATCTCTTCCCGCAGGTTTCTTATGCCGAGAGTTTTGTTTCCGGCGAGGGCGTCGACGACTATTACGGCCACGGTACCCACATCGCGGGTCTCATCGCGGGTAACGGTTCGAATTCTTCCGGCGCTGCGTACCTGCATGATATTCACGGCGTAGCCCCTGGCGCTCATTTGATTAATCTCAAAGTTCTGGACCAAAATGGCTCGTCAACGGATGCGGTCGTGATTCAGGCGATTGATCGCGCTATTCAACTGAAGAGCGCTTATAACATCAAAGTCATCAACCTCTCGCTCGGGCGTCCCATCTACGAAAGTTACAAGGACGATCCACTTTGCCAGGAAGTCGAGAAGGCGTGGTTATCCGGCATCACCGTTGTGGTCGCGGCGGGTAACTCGGGCCGCAGCAACGCGGCGGGCACGAACGGTTATTCCACGATCATGGCGCCCGGAAACGATCCGCTCGTTCTGACCGTCGGCGCGATGAACACGGAATCCACTCCGCAGCGCAACGACGATTTGATGACGACTTACAGCTCGAAGGGTCCTACGCTGGGCGATCATATCGTGAAGCCGGATCTGGTGGCACCGGGGAATAAGATCTTCTCGATTCTCGATCCCGGCTCGACGCTTGTCACGACGGGAGAAGGAACCATTGTCCCGCTGGCTTCCTACGTCGCGTCTCCGGCCCTCGGGCAGACATCGAACTACTTCATTCTGAGCGGAACCAGCATGGCCGCCGGCGTCACCAGCGGCGCCGCTGCGGCTCTGCTCGCGCAACAGAACCTGACGCCCGACCAGGTCAAAGCCCGTTTGATGCTGACCGCGACCAAAACCTTCCCGCAGACTTCGGTCATCACCGACCCGACGACGGGCCAGACCTTCACGATCCAGTACGACATCTTCACCGTGGGCGCTGGTTACCTCGATCTGGATGCGGCGCTCGCCAGCTCCGCTACGATTCCGGCGAATATGAACGCCGCGTCGCCAGTCGCCGTCCCCGGTGGAACGGATTCGAACGGCCAGACACTGGTCTATGTGGAGAACGATTCCTTTGCGTCGACGGTCTGGGGCAGTAACACGGTTTGGGGCAGTAATACCGTGTGGGGAAGCAATACGGTGTGGGGTTCCTCGGCCTGGAGCAGCCAATCGACGGTTTGGGGATCGTCAACCGTCTGGGGCAGTAACACGGTTTGGGGCTCGAGTACCGATTCGGGTTACTCGACGGTCTGGGGCAGCAATACGGTATGGGGCAGTAACACGGTGTGGGGAAGCAACACCGTCTGGGGCAGCAGCCTCGACGGCGACCCCGACATCAACTAAGTGTGGGCTGTCTCTGCGATTCCGTTACCGCTCCTTTACAGTCACGGCTCAGTAAGCCCACGCTGTTTCCGAGCCGTGACTGTAAGGGAGCGGTAACGACAGGGCCGGGGCCCGCGGTGGCTGGCGCATGGCAATTCGTTTGCGCCACATAATGGTACATGCCAGAATTCCTGAAGTCCATCATTGAGCGTTTGAAGGACAGCGCCGGGATTAAATCGGTCTTTGGAGAGGCGATCCCGGCTCACAAAAAGACAATCATCCCCGTCGCCCGCATCGTCTATGGGTTTGGCGGCGGGAGTGGCAAGCGAGTACACGGCGGCGAGCCGAACGAGGGGGAAGGCGGCGGCGGCGGCGTGGCCGCCATCCCGGTCGGCGTCTTCGAAGTCACGGACGAGGGCACGCGATTCATTTCCCTTCACGATAAGCGCCATCTCGCCGGCGCGGCGCTGATCGGTTTGTGCCTCGGTATTTTATTGGCGAGAAATCGAAAACACTAAAACGCTCAGTGCGTCAGATCGTAGACGAAATAGTTCATCGCGATCCGGTAAGCGAGCGACGCCCACTTTTCGAGGTACTGCGCCTCGTCCGAATGCTCCCAGGCATCGCCGAGATCCATGTTGTGGCAGATGGCGACGACGATTCGGCCTTTGTCGTCCCGGATCGCGCGCCAATGCGGCTGCTTTCCGGTGGGACCCTTTTCATACGTCAGGCCGGTATCGAAAAACTGCGCGCCGGGAACCTGGAAGCGTTCGCCGAGGTCGTAAATCGTGTGAAAAATCGGATCATTGTCGGGAATGTCCTCAATCGCCCGGTCGGGAAAAACCTTACTCATACCGGCCGTGAAGTTGGCCCACTCGTTGATGTGCTGATCGTGGTCCGCAGCACTCGATCCGTGAAAATCATCGACCATGAGGAAACCGCCGCGCAGCAGAAATTCGCGCAGTTGTCTGGCATTCTCATCGCTTAGCTGCCAGTGCCCGACTTCCACGGCGTAGAGCGTCGGGTAGTTGAACATGTCGTCCGACCCGTCGAAGCTGACCACCTGTTCGACCGAGCGTGAATCGATGCGCGTGAGGCGCCGCACGCCCTCGAGCAAATGCCGGTCCGAGCGCGGATAGTCCATCGTCCAGTAGCCGGGAAACTCGCGGCCGTCGCCCATCGTCAGTTCCCGGTAAGGATAACCATAGATGTCGGGATAGCGAAGCCGGGCGCGGGTCCACTCGGCCTTCTGGTTCCAGTCGTCAGGCAGCGGAAAGTTCTCGTATTCGATGGCGGGCCATTCCCGGAACGGCTTCTGCGCGAGAACTACGCCGCATATGGCCAGTCCGAAAACGCCCAGCGCGAGTGCGTAAGGAAGGCGCATAGTTGGACGCCTGACTGAGGGTAGCATGTGGGGCGGCCAATCCTGGCTGCAGCCGTCTTTCAGGCGGCTCTTCGCCTCAGTGCGTCATCGAGTAAATGATGTAGTTCACTCCCACGCGGATTCCCAGCGCCGAATATTTCTCGGGGTATCCCGGATCGTCCGCCCACTCCCACGAATCGCCGACGTCCGAATTGAACGTCATGGCCACCATCACCCGTCCGTGGTCGTCGTAGATGCCGCGCCAGTGCGGAGTTGCGCCGTCGTTGCGGTAGGTCGTTCCGCCCCGCAGAGCCCACTGACCCGGAATCTGGTAGCGTTCGTCCAGATCGTAGACGATGTGGAAGATCGGATCGTCGTCGGAGATCTCGACGGCCGCACGGTCGGGGAACACGCGGCGCATACTCTCGTTGAAGCGGTTCCACTCCTCGGTGCCCCAGAAATCGTCGAGCATGAGGAAACCGCCGCGCAGCAGATACTCGCGAAGCGCCGCCGCCTGCTCGTCGGTCAGACGCCAGTCGCCCATCTCGCCTGCATTCAGCTCCGGATAGTTGAAGACGTCGTCGCCGTCGTCGAGATTGACCGGTTGTTCGACCGACCGCACCGACAAACGAGTCAGACGCCGCATCGCGTTCGCGAAGTGACGATCGGCGCGCGGGTAATCCTGCGACCAGCTGGTGCCGCCCTCGCGCCAGTCGAAAACGCCGAAGCGCCGGTAGCGGGCAAACCGTGCGTTGGGATGCTGCGGATACATCAGCCGGGCGAAGATCCACTCGCTCTTGTCCTGCCAGTCGGGCGGGAGCGAGATGTCGTCGTAGGGTTCGAGACTCTGATAGACGCGGAAGGGGCGCAGTTGGTCCGCGGCGTAAAGCCCGGTCAAAATCGCGACGCTGCCGAAAGCCGACAGCAGCCCATTCCGGTAATTCATGAACTACCTTAGCTTGGAGGATAGCACTCCCCGCGCGGGCTTCGCTTGACAACGCGTGGGTGTCGGTCAATCCTTGGATGTGACTACGGTCGTCAAACAAAAAGCTGAATTGGTGGTACCACAGAGAATACGCCGGCAAGCTGGAATTAAGGTTGGGGATCAGCTCGAATTCAAGGCGACTTCCCGGCGAATCACCATTACGGCGATAGCGCCAGCCTACAAGCCGAACAAGGCCGAAGCTGCCGCCATCCGCAAGGGCGAAGCTGAGATTGCGCGCGGCGAATTCGTTACTTTAGACGGTCTTATCCATGACCTGGACCATCGTCGTCGCAAAAACAGCGCAAAAGCAACTCGGCAGAATCCCCGCTAAAGACAAGGGACAGGATCGTTGCGGCGGTCCGCGCAATGGTTGCCGATCCATTTCGTGGCGACGTTCTGAAGCTCGAAGGAGACGAGAATCGCTACCGGCGTCGTGTCGGCAACTACCGTATATTTTTTCGCGTTGACCGCGCGGCTCGAAGTGCAGGAATCAGCGCGATTGTCCGCCGCACTTCAACGACCTGCTAATCTCGACGCGAGGCCGTACTGCGGAGTCAGGAAATTCTTGCTGTAATGGTCCGGTGGTAGTGCTCAATATAACGCGGCCGAGTCGGTTGATCGCTGCCATTAGCCTGATTCTTTTGCTGGCAGTAAGCGTGCCAGTGCAAGGGCAATCCCGGTTGACATGAGCGATCCAGTGTTTGGTATCCCGTATTCCACACACGATGTGCATTTCGAAGTCGCGCCAAAGTCGGTTGAGCAACGCTGCCCCGAGCTGCGAGGAGATGGCCCATGGTCGGTTTTCGCCGGACTCCGATTTGACGCCGGTTATTCGCAGCGAGTTCGAGAAATTCGCAAAAGAGTAAAGACGGCGCTACCGCTACCGCTGATTGGCCTTCAGTATCTTCTTCCTTAGGCGAATCGATTTCGGCGTCACTTCGACCATCTCATCCTCGCGGATGAATTCGATCGACTGTTCCAGATTCATGGCTCTCGGGGGCACCAGCCGGATCGCTTCGTCCGCCGTCGATGCGCGCATGTTGGTCAGCTTCTTTTCCTTGACGATGTTCACATCGAGATCCGAAGTCTTCGCATTCTCCCCGATGATCTGCCCTTCGTAAACTTCGAGCCCCGGCTGCACAAAAATCTCGCCGCGTTCCTGCAGATTGAAAATCGCGTTGCCCGTGGTCTTCCCCGCGCGGTCCGCGACCAGCGAGCCCGTTGGGCGCGTGGGAATCTCGCCCTGCCACTCGATG
>Ga0181521_10008674_pt1 | contig 10366 bp, 11 predicted proteins | sample PEATcosm2014_Bin_32_FD_119764 | JGI IMG/M metagenome (GOLD analysis project Ga0181521, IMG submission 119764) | Peatland microbial communities from MTU Mesocosm Facility, Houghton, MI, USA - PEATcosm2014_Bin02_60_metaG | ecosystem: Environmental > Terrestrial > Soil > Wetlands > Peat | place... | reverse complement strand
CAAAGCTGGGGTCGGTCATGAAATCGAGAATGCCCTGGGTGACGAGCGCGGCGAGCGCCCAGCCCAGCGGCCACAACAAAACGCCGACAAGATTCATGAGGTAGCGGTTGCCGGTGTGCTTCAGAGCCGGAATTGCCATGAAACCGATGAGCAAGGGCGAGAGCGCGTAGCCGAGATTCAGGATGATCGTCTGAAAGATGTAAGCCCAGAACATCATCAGCGAAGCGAACTGGCCGACGAGCCAGAGGACGGCGGAGATGATCAGGTCGGTGGTGAAATTGTGGAGCTGCGACATGACATTCCACCAGGACGAGGTTGTGGCCGGGTCACGTTTGATGACGAGCAGTTGATTGAACTGCTGATAAACATTGGCCGGGTCAACGCCCAAACCGGAGAGGATGGAAGTTTGCAGCAAATTCTGAAGCGTGTTGCCCCAGGCAGGCAGGAACACGAGGAGCGACGTAAGCAACAGCAAACGCAGGAGCAAATTCAGAATGGATTTGTGCGAGGAATGGTGCATCACGGTGACGATGATGCCGACGATGAAAAGCGCGAAGGCCACGCTCAACAACAACGTGTGGAGTTCACCACATTTGGCGAGAAACGTGGGGAAGATGCTGTCGAACGTGGCCATAATGATTGAAGGGATTGAAGGTTATGGGGTGGGAAACACGGTCGGTGCGTTCAGCAACTGGAACTTCGCCGTGTAATTGCTGACGGATTCTTCAAATTCGGCGTTCTGCTGTTCGGTCAACGCCTGAACCTGTTTCTGCTGGTCGTTCCGGTTCTGGATGTCCTGCACCATTGCGGACGACGCCGCCTGATTTACTTCGTCGTCGGTGCTGGCCAGATCGCTGTTCAGGCTGGTGAGAACGCCATGCAACTTCTGCACCTCGGCATCCGTGGTGGCGTTCTGGAGTTGCTGGGTGGTCTGTGCGATTTCGTCCTTGATGGTCGCGCGCCGTTGCGCCGCATTGTCAGCCACCGTGACATAATTGCTGGCGGTATTGATGATTGCCGTAATCGGTTTGTATTGGTCGGCGGGTCGTTGGATGGTCTGGCCGCCCGGCGTCTGGAAGCTGGTGCCCACCGTGGCGTAGATGCCAGAATCATTGTAGGTCAGCGCAGAACTGCCATTGGCATTGGCGACGAGGTTTTCGAGGTTCACCCCCGGCTCGATGCTCTGCAAATCGGCGTTCAATGGCGCAACCATTGACAGCACCACTTTGGACGGATTGCCGAACAGGGATTCATAGTTTTTGAACTCACTCAACTGGTCGCCGAGCGTTGTGATTTGCTGCACCTCGTTATCGATCATCTCGGCGTATTCAGCGAGATTCTCAGCTTCGTCCAGAATCTGTTCAATGTTCACGGTCGGGTCATAGACGACCCACTGTGCGCGGGCGGAGAACGCCAGCGGCAGGACGATGAGGGCTGTTACGATTAGTTTTTTCATGTTTGATTTCCTTTCCTTTTTTTGGTGGTTGAGCGGGCAATTATTCTCTTCCTACTCCTCAATGCGGAGGTTTTGGGTGGTGGGTTTGAAAATCACACCGTCAATGACTTGCTCGGGCAGATGCACCTGGTAGAGCCGGATACGGCCTTCGTCACCCGCCTTGGCCTGCTGCATGGAAACGTAGAGCCAGTATTGTTGTTTCACCGCATCACTGCGGCCTTTGTCGTAGCCGGTCTGGTAGGACTGTTCGTTCTGTTTGCTGTTGGCGTAGTGGAGTCCCTCGCCAAGGGCGACTCCGCCCACTGCGCCGCCCGCGATGGCGGCGGGATTGCCTTTGGAAAGCACACCGCCGAGAGCCGCGCCGCCTGCCCCCAACGCCACATCGGTGGTGGTTCGGGTGACAGCGGCGCAGCCCGTGAACAGACACACGACACAGGCAAGGGGGATGAATTGAACAAATAATTTTTTCATAAGTGTTTTTATTTTGGTTTATTTGGGAGGATTGGCGTGGGCGATGATGCCCTCGACGATGTTGGGACTTTGGCGAAGTTCGCGGGCGCGTTTGTCGAAATGTTCGCCACTGGAAGAACTGCAATAGAGCATTTCGCGCGAAGAAATGTTGTGAGCCGTGCCGCAAAGATTCCGGCCGGAGTCGGTGTGAAAATAAGTGAACGGCGAATACTTCTGCCCTGACTGATGGTCGGGCAGCGGATAATTCATGATCGCGTGCTTGGTGACTTCGGGCAGCGCGATGTCATGGGCCATGTCCTCCAAATCCGCGCGGTCGTTCTGGCGCATGATGAAAAACTGGCGGCTGTTGCCAAACACGGCGGAGCGGATGCGCGACTGTTTGAACCGTGCGTATTGCTGGACGATGGAAATGTTCCAGCAATTGAATTTCCGCAATTGGGCGTAAGACTCTTGGACGATTTCCTGCCCGCCGGGAATGTCGAGGAAGCGGGCAACTTCCTCATAGACGTTCCGTTTCCGCACGGCACGCGGCAGCGTGATGATGTGCTTGCGCGCGTGATTCGTGATGAGGAAGCCCGCCGCTGCCTTCAACTCCTTGGCCGATTCCGGGATATAGCCCAGCTCGAAGTGCGCTATTTTTCCCGTAAGTGAAATGTTTGTCACGCCGTCGAACAGGCAGCCGTAGTTGCCGTCGCGACACCACGGCAGAATGAGCGTGGCAATCTCGATGATCTGGTCGCGCTCTGAACCCACCGGGTCGAGCATCATCAGTTCCTGAAGCATCCGGTGCGTCGGAAATTCCTCCGGCGTGAAATAGGCGAAAGCGAGGTTGCGGACTTCGCGGCTGGTCTTGGGTTCTTTCAAGAACCGGAGCACGTCGCCTTCGTTAAACGCGGCGAGATACTCTGTTGCCTCATTGAGGTGGCTGGCCTTCCAGTCTCGGAAGTCCGCAAAAGTTTCGAGGGTGGTCGCGCCCGGCGGCATTTTTTCAGCGCGGAATATTTGCAAGGCCAGCGCATGCCGGGCGATGTCGAGCAACTGGTCGTGCCGTTTTTTCTGCCAGTCCTGAAACGAATCCTCGTAAAGCAGATTCAGGTATTTGGCGATTTGCGCCTGCCGGAGCATCTGTTTGTCCTCCTGTGCCGATGTGCCAATCATGCGGGCGACAAGGGCGGTCGCCGCCGACAAATGATCGGGCGTCAGCGGCAGACCTTTCGTGTCGAGGTAATTGATGGTGAGGTCGCCGTCAGGATGAATGATGATGGGCCGCGCGCCCTCCTCGACGGTTTGTGTGTAGATGCCGTAGGACAATCCCTCCTCAATGATGACGGTGTAGGCGAAGTATCCTTCCGTTTGTGAAAGCAAATCGCAAACCGTCACGGATTTGCCAGCGCCCGACATCCCCAACAACACCGCGTGTTGCGGCGATTGATTGTCCTTCGAGCCGGAGAAAGTTTCCACGCCGATCAAATTATTGTTGGGGCCGTCGAAGATGGCCTCGGCGGTTGCCAGATGGCCGGTGAACGTGCTGGTGACAGGCAGCATGTCGGCCAGATAACGATGTTCAGAATACAGTTTGCGATGTTCGTAGCGTCCCCACGTCCAGCCCGGCCACGTCTGGAAGAAAAGATTTTTGGAAGTGCTGGGCAGATTGCTCTCGAAATACTGCGCGGAATTCATCGAGTTGATGGCGTTCTTGATGGCACTGGCTTTCGCATTCAGCCCGTCCTTCGATTTGTCCCAAATGCGGATGACAAACAGCGCCTTGAACGGGATCGTCTGCCCCTGCATGAGCGCGTGAATCTTCTTCTGCTTCTTTTCCATGACGGTGAGCAGCGAGATTTTCTTTTCGCTGGCATAGTCGCCGGCCACGCGGTCATGTTCTTTTTCCTCCTTGTTGATTTCCTGGGTGATGGGCAGCGGATCAACATTGACCGTGATGGCGTAGTCCAGCAGCCGCAGATTGGTGAGGCGCTGGATGATGCCGGGATAGGTGGTGCGCGGCCAGCGGGTGAGCGCGATGACGGAATGATAATGGCCGTCCATGTAGAAGCCGAAATCGCTCTGGCCGTTGCCTTCGCTGTGCCAGCAATTTTCCTGAACGGAAAGTTCCGGCTGAAAATCTTGGGCGGCGTCAAAATCAAACCGGTCGGCCAGCGACGGATTGAGAAAAGTTTTGTAATGCTTGAAATGGTCGAGGTCGGTCATGGGCAGCACGCGCGTTCCGGCGCTGGCGAAAATTTCCTTGAGCAGATGATGAACGTGCGTGAACTCCATTTCCAACTGGTCGAGCAGGGTCAGGTAATACTCGCGCAAGGCGGCGTTGCTGGTGAGTGTCCGGGGAACATTTTCCAGCGAGCGTGAGATATAGAAAACCACGCGCTGACGGCGGAGTTTTCGCTCAACCATTGCCTGCCAGTAACGCGCGAACCGTTCGTTGCGCGACCGCTTCGTCCAGACATTTTCAAACCGTTCGGTCTCCTGCTGATAGCGGAGCAATTCGGTTTTGTAGTCCGAGTCGGAGAAGTATTGGACTTGCAGCCGCTGATTGTCATGGAGGGATGCCAGCAGCAAACAGAGCTGCTCCTGAAATTCATTCAGGTCGGCGATGGGACTGTTGGTCAAATCAGGCGGTTCAAAGACAAAGCCTTTGGCGACATAACCGCCGCGCCGCAGATGATTGAACAAAATCAAATCGCGGACAAAGAAACCGTTGGGTGGACGTTCAAACATAAATCAGATGCGTTGGGATTTTCGCCGTTGCACGTCGTCCATCACCTGCTGGACGCGGTTCAGGTCATCCACGAGTTGCTGGACGGTGCGCACGGATTTGCTTTCGTTGATGGCGATATAGGCTTCGCAGATGTGTGCCCATGCCCGTTCCATGTGGGCGCGGGCGGTCTCGCCAAAGCCGCGCGTGTGCAAACCGCTGCGCAAGGCAGTTTCGGCGGCAGTGAGCTGGCCGAGCAGCGCCTGCCGCTGGCTTTCAATCGCCTGGAGTTCGCCGGGATTCATGATTGTTCTGAAATCCAGCGCTCCATTTTTTCCTCGTCCAGAATCGTGTTGTCACGCAGCAGGACAAGAATTTCTGAAACCCACGATTCGTCGAGCATCAGCGGGCCAAGATGCTGCTCGGCATGAACGCGGGCCACGCGACCGCAAATGAGCTGGGGCAACATCAACTCCAGCCGCCAGCCCCGGAGAATCACAATTGCGTTGGAATAAACCAAAACGAGCTGGTCGGGCGGCAAAGTTTTCTGGCCGCTAAAATGTGGATTTTCCTGAAGGAGAAAATGCGTCAGATAGCTGATGGGAAACCCCCAGATGCGGCGCGAGTCAACGAATTCGGTATAATCAGGGCGGGCGGGAATGAGTTCAATACAACCGCCAAATTCCCGCTTGGGTTTGGGTGGATGTGATTTATCAGATTTCATAAAAGAGGATGATTGGAGTTGTGTCCGGTCTGGGGGCTGAAGCCGCGTCCCGTCGTCAGATATTCAAAACAGTCGCGGTCGTAACCGGGTGGTTTGCCCTGCCGCAACGCGAAGATGTAGGCGAGGCAGATCAACACCGGCACGAGGGCGGCGACAAAAGACATAGCGAGGGATACGTCAAGGACAACCAGCAGGACGAAAAAAATGATGATGCCCGCGCCGATGCCGGCGATGAGCCACCAAAAGAGACCGCCTTCCAAACCCCAGGTGCGGCCTTTGGAATCGGACGCGGCATTGGTGTCGGTCAGGCGAAGTTCGTTTTTGGTGCTCATGGTCGGATCGGGCGGAGTTGGTTTGGTGGGTTAGAAAGTGCCGACGCCGACCGCGCTGTTGGAATCGAGGCCGAAGATTTTGTAGAAGGCATAGACCACCGCCGGGGCCGCCGCGATGATGGCACCGCCGATGATGGACATCTTGCCCTGGTCAACATCGCCGCGCCGGATGGCAAAGCCGCCGTAGATGACGGATGAGATGCCGAGGACAAACCCGAACATCATGATGACGGCCAGACTGTTGCTGATGCCCGTTCTCAGGTCGGTGGAACTGAACGTCGTGCTTTGGGCGAAAGCGGGGACGGTGTTGAGGGCGAACAGGGCGGCCACGGTGAGGAGCGGGCGCAGCCGCGAACGGAGTTTCGGAGCGAGTATTTTTTTCATATCATTGTTGGTGCGGGCATTCATTTTTATTTTTGCTGGCGGCACACGCCGCCAATCACGCGTAAAGTTTTAGCAACTCGCCAAACCCGTTTTGTGTAATCTTTACACAAAATGAAAAAATGTTTCCGGCAGTCTGGAAGCATGAATAAGACAATCATTGAACCTGAAAAAACGGAACGCCTGCGCCAGCTTGCCGATATGTTGCAAATGGAAATTCGCGGACAGCGTCACATTATTCCGCGCGTGGTGTCGGTGTTGCAGCGCGGTGAATTGGGTTTGAGCAAGGCGGGCCGGCCACGCGGAAGTTTTTTATTTCTCGGCCCCACGGGTGTCGGCAAAACGGAACTCACGCAGGTTTTCACCGGCAAACTTTTCGGCATGGAAAAGCTCGTCCGCTACGACATGTCGGAATTCCAAACACAGGAATCGCTCGGCCTGCTGCTCGGATCGCGTCCGGGAGAAAAGGGATTTCTCGGCGCGGCCTACGAACGCACGAAAACGGGAACGCTGCTGTTTGACGAGGTGGAAAAGGCGCATCCGCGCATCATGGATGTCTTCCTGCAAATGCTGGATGCCGCGCGCGTCACCATTGCGACTGGCGAGACGCTCGACTTGAGCGGATTTTATATCGTGATGACTTCCAACATTGGCTCCGCCGAATTGATGACCCTGCAACATTCGGCGGAATCCACGCTCGAACGCCATGTCCTTTCCCGTGCCCAACAATCATTGCGCCCGGAAATTTTCGCCCGCATCACGGAGAAACTCGTGTTTCACCGTTTGAGTTACGAACACCAGCTTGAAATCGCCGCGAAGTTCCTGGAGAAGGAAATCAGTTTTTTGACCGGGCGCGGCTGCAACATCCGGGTGTCAGAATCCGTCCTGTCGTTTGTTGTCCGCAAAGGATTCCATCCCAAGCTGGGAGCGCGCCCCATGCGGGATGCGGCGGAAAAACTTGTGGGCGACGCGGTGGCCATGGCGTTGCTGCTGAACGGGAGCGCGGATGGATGCCTCACGGCTGACCCGGCCAATGACCGCCTCAAGATTGAATAACCCTGTTCTCCCCACTGGTCAGAAACCCCGGCGCGAATTCCTAATCGCCGTCCCCTTTCAGGCTCAACTGCGCTGGTCAACGGTGGAGGCCGGAGGGCATACCGACGGCACTACCTTGACAAGCGCAGTTGAGCCATACAATCGAACGGCGATTCGCGCCAGTGTCCGCTTCAACCGTGCAGCATCAGCCACAGGTGGGTTTCACCCAGGTCAAATTCCGGCAGAACTGCCCCGCCGCGTTTCCGGCAAAACGTCTGACAGATTTTCCGCAAAGCATTCCGTTTTGATTTTGCTGCGGGCAACTGAATGAGCAGCCAATCGGCAAAGAGTTTCTTTCGCTGACCGGCGGAAATTGCGGCGACGATGACGGCAACCGCGCCCGCAGAATATAATTGTTCCACAAACTTAAGCGCGGCCTTCGTGGTGGCAAATTTGGCAAGCGACCGAGATTTGGGACGCAGTTCAGCTTTCAACCATGCCCTTGCTTCTGCGTGATGAGGTTTCTCGAATACGGGTTGAATGAACAAATCATGTTTTTTCCGTTCCAAGGCCAAGCCGGGGCGGGCAATGCGACCGGCTGGCTCACCTTCATATTGCGGCCAGTTGGGATTTTTCCGGGCGGCTTTCAGGTAAGCGGCGCGGGTGACATCCTGGTTGCTGATTAAATAATCTTCCCGAATCAAGGTGCCATCCCGAAGCCAATCGCGGCAGCGACCATGAAATTTGCCGTTGAGGGAACTGATCTCCATCTTTATCTGGCCGTTGTCGTGCCAGTAACGCTGGAGGCCGGAGCCGTTGACCATTGTGAATGAGCCGAGCAAACGTCCGGTTTCATCCCATTCGCGGCTCACACCGTGCATCAGGCCGTGACGATAACGCAACTCCTCGGCAAGCTGGCCGTTGCGATGCCAAACGCGGTAAGCGCCATGAAACTTGCCCGCCACTTCCCTGCTTTCCGTGTGGGTTTGACCGTTACGGTAATAAAACCGTTTTATGTGAAGCTTTGGCTTCATTCGGAGAATCAAAAAATCGCGCGATCTTTTTGCACCGGCCCAGGCCAGTTTATTCAGCCCGCCGCTCCAAATTTTTAAGGGTCTTTCAAAAAGACCGCCTTATTCGCTGGCAAAGACGAATTTAGCTCATTTCAAAACGATTGCAAATTACTACGTTTAGGACGTGCGGTTGGTTAAATGATTTAACTTCTAACCGCAACGACTTTTCAGTCCAATCATGTTCAAATGACCAAACTTTACCGGGGACATTCCCAAAATCAGGCCGGTCACGGCAAGAAATATTCGCGATTCAATGTGCAGTAAAGCAGACACATACGCAATCGGACGCCTGCTACGTTGCGGGCATCGAAGATTATTCTTCACGCTTAAATGTCATCGGCCCTCAAGTGCGCAAACTTCGCACGCACAAAGGGTGGACGCAGAATCAGCTTGCCCTGAAACTGCAACTCTTTGGCTGGGACACCAGCCGGGAATCGGTGACGAGGCTGGAAAACCAGTCGCGTCGGGTGCCGGATTTGGAACTGTTCGTCATCGCCAAGATTTTGGGCGTCAAAGCCGACGACCTGTTCCCGCGCAACCTGCGCGGCAAGGTCAAAGAGCTTGCGCCGCTTTACCGCGTCAAACTCTCACGCGGCCAGGTTCCGCCGACGGCCTAAAATTCACAGTTCAAAGCATATTTTCAGCTCTTGGCAAAAATAATTGCCGTTCAAATACCGCGTATAAAAAAGTATCCCCAGCGGCAAAGCCGTAAGGATTTACAACTTTTAATATGCGAAGAAACCTAATTCGCGAAGAGATGTATGATTGGAATTTCCAATCACCACATGGTCAACCACATCAATTTTTAACAATTGCCCACCTCGGATGAGGTCACGGGTGATCTTAATGTCCGCTTCGGACGGTTGAGATTCCCCCGAAGGGTGGTTGTGCATGATAATGATGGAGGCTGCACTGGCCATTATTGCCAATCTAAAAATTTCTCTCGGATGGCAAAGAATGGTGTCCATTGTTCCCACGGACACGAAATAGTGACCTTTAATTTTACGGCGGGTGTTCAGAATTAAAACCACCAAACATTCACATTCAGGATTGAAATAAGGATGTTGGGTGATGTGCGTTCTCCAATAATCAGCGGCCTGGGTAGGCGTCTCACAAAGTTGCATGGCTTCGGGTGTGGGACATTCCCGCAAAGAAACAATTTTCCACTCCTGCGGTTGCGGTGGAAATTTGACCGATTTGACGATGTTGTTCGGCGGTTGAGGCGTTGAGTTGATATTTTCTGTCGTGTTCATGTTTTTTGCATTTCGTTTTGAAGGAACGGGATTGCTCTCTTCGCCTCGACGTGGGAGAGCAATCCTGTTCCGAACGAAAGGCACCGAGCCTGCTTTTCGCGCTGGCGGGCAGCGGAGCAAGGAGCAATGCAGTGACACGAATAATTTCGTGGCGCGAGATTGCAGCGGAGCAACCAGAAGCGCGGGAAACAGGCGGATGAACACGGCAGAAATCAACGCCGCATGGATGAACAACCGTTTATTGACTTTCGATTCAAAAGCTCCTAATTGAACGGCATGAGTTCATCAATTACGGACCTATCGGCGCAGCAATTGCGGCGTGCTGCCAACATAAAGGACAAAATCCAATCGCTCGAAAATGAGTTGGGCAAGATTTTAAGTTCTTCAATAAAACCTGTGGCTGCTGCTGCTCCGAAAAAAAAGCGCAAAATGAGTGCAGCCGGCAGGGCAAAGATTGCTGCCGGTCAAAAAGCAAGATGGGCAAAGGCTAAAGGGCAAAAGATGAAGCAATCACAGCCGAAAAAACGCAAGATGAGTGCCGCTGCCAGAGCGAAGATTTCCGCAGCAGCTAAGTCGAGATGGGCGAAAGCCAAGGCCGCTGGCAAGAAAACATTGTAAGTCGGATACCGCCGATATTGAACTTTATACCTTCATGGCAACACATTCTCTAAGTCGATGGTGACTTGCCCCGTCATGTGCACTGACCCAAAGTTCAAGCGTCTCCCTTCTGTTTCCAACGATTGCCATAATGAAATAATTAAGCTCGTGACGAGACTTCACAAATGCATCACCCATAGATTTCAGGTCTAGACCTGATGGCGTTGGCTTTGGTTCCGGATGGGTATGCCATTCCCCTACAAAGTGAAGGCCTTTTTTAAAGCATTGCCTGATAAGTTGTCGCTGCAGGATACGGTTCGGAATAAATAGCGTT
>Ga0181521_10008669_pt1 | contig 10368 bp, 15 predicted proteins | sample PEATcosm2014_Bin_32_FD_119764 | JGI IMG/M metagenome (GOLD analysis project Ga0181521, IMG submission 119764) | Peatland microbial communities from MTU Mesocosm Facility, Houghton, MI, USA - PEATcosm2014_Bin02_60_metaG | ecosystem: Environmental > Terrestrial > Soil > Wetlands > Peat | place... | reverse complement strand
CCGTCGCTCGGTACCAGTCTGCCGGGCGCGAGCCCCCTGCGCGAGGAAACCCCGGTGTTCGACTGGGCCGGAGAGACGGCGCGGCGCGTCGGGAGCTTGGTGCATGCCGAGCTGCAGGTCATGGATCTCGAGCGCTGTGACGAGGCGGCGATTCGCGCGCGCGAATCGCATTTCAAACGCTGGTTGGCGCTGAACGGCGTGCCGGATGAGCGCTTGCACGATGCCAGTGCGCGGGTGGTGGCGGCATTGACGAGCGTGCTCCGCGATCCGCGCGGACGCTGGATACTTCAGGCGGGTTACCGCGATGACTTGCGCGAACATGCCGTTTCGGGTTATTGGCGCGGCGAGGTGGTCCGGGTGGTCTTCGACAGAAGTTTCATCGACGAGCACGGCGTTCGCTGGGTCATCGATTACAAGACGAGTCAGCACGTCGGCGGCGGTCTGGAGGAGTTTCTGGAGCGCGAGGTCGAGCGTTACCGGCCGCAGCTGCAGCGTTATGCGACGCTGGCGCGAAAACTGGGATCGGAACCGGTACGCGTCGGCCTGTATTTTCCCCTCATGCGCGCTTGGCGCGAATGGACGCCGGAGAGTTGAGCGGATGAAAGCGACGTTTCCGCGGAAACGTCCCGGTTCGAAAAGCGCAATGCGGGCTCGTGTGGCAAAATGCACGCATGACTGACCCCGAGTCGCATCGCCGCGAAGATTCCAACTCGCAGCGCGCCACGCTGATCGGCCTGGGGATTTGTTTGTTGCTGGTTCTCGGCGGATTGTTTCTGGTGTACGAATTGAAAAAAATGTCGGAGCTTCAGGATTGCGTCATGCAAGGGCGCACCAACTGCTCGCCCGTCGATTCGTCGGATTCCGGAAACTAAGTGGGCCCAGATCCGCTGACCACCGAACCCGCGCTGCTCGCCCGCCGAGCTTTGTTCGGGTTCATTCTCACGTTCATCGCGTCGCGCACGGTGGTGCTCCTCATCATGTCGCAGCGGATGCCGAATCTGTATTTTTTCCTGCGCGGCACACACGTCCATCATCTGAATTACGGTATTTTTCTGCTGGCGGGCGTCGGCGCATATCTTCTGTTCCGCGTCCGCAGCCCACGCGAATTGCGCATCGCCGCGCTGGCTTACGGCATTGCCATGGCGTTGACGTTCGATGAATTTGGAATGTGGCTGCATTTGGGGGGCAGCTATTGGCAGCGGGCGAGTGTGGACGCAGTTGTCGTCGTCGCCGCCGTGCTTGCCCTGATTGGATTCGCATCAGCGATACGCAACTTCGAATCGCGCCATGTAAAGGCTTCGATCGCCATTCTGGTCGCCCTGATCGCGTTCGGCGCGGTGCTGTACGACGCGTCGGTGCGGATCGGCAGATTGGAGGGCCCGCGTTTGGAGGCGCTTGAATTGTCTTCGTCGCCATGATTTGCGGTGCATCTTGCCGCCTTCCATCCTAAGGAGTTCTTCGATGCATTTTAAAAGCCTCGCCCTAACTAACAGTTGCCGCGACCGGCTTGTTCGTCAACCTATCCGGCCACGCCCAAACCCCGGCGGTGGCGAATCCGCTCGACGCCGTGCCGGAGAACATGCCCTTTGACGTGCCTTACGGGGCGCCCATCACCCTCGAGCGAGCGCAAGCCGTCATCGCCGCGGCGGTCGCCGAAGCGAAGAGGCACAATTGGAAGCTCAACGTGGCGGTGGTCGATTCAGGGGCCAACTTGGTCGCGGCCGCGGCCACCGTCAAGTAGTGCTTCTAACGCGTCTCGCCGCTGAGTGCGCCAAAGCGCCGTTGACGCCCGGCGTAGTCGTCAAGCGCATTGCGGAATCGCTGTTCATCGAAGTCCGGCCACAGACAATCGGCGAAATGAAGCTCCGCGTATGCGCATTCCCACAGCATGAAATCGCTGAGCCGCCGCTCGCTTCCGGTGCGAATCAGCAGATCGACCTCGCTCGCCGGATACGCACAATGATCGACTTCGTGCAGCAAACGGTGGAATCCTTCGGCGTCGAGGTCGGCGGCGCGACCGGCCCGCTTCGCGGCTTCGACGATACTATGCTGAGAGGAGTAATCGACCGCAATGCGCAAGTGCATTCCCGATCCCGCCGCGCTCAATCGCTCACTCTGCTCGATTGACCGCAATAAACTGTCGCCGAGTCGATCGCGGCGGCCGATGACATTGATTCGAATCGACTGCTCGACGCAGCGCCGTGTCTCGGTGAAGAGATATTGGCCAAACAGGCGCATCAGTGCAGCGATCTCCGTCGGCGGGCGGGCCCAATTGGCCGCGGAAAACGCGTAGATGGTCAGGGTATCGACCCCCGCGCGTGCCGCTACCTCAACCGCGGTCCGCACCGCTTTGGCGCCCTCGACATGGCCTGCGGTACGCGGCAGTCCGCGTTGCGTGGCCCAGCGCCCGTTTCCATCCATGATGATTGCGACATGCATTGTGGGTCACTACAAATTTTGCAATAAGGAGCTATGAAAAACCGCGCGTTCAGATGCGGCGCGTCGCCTTGATGACGGCCTCGATATGCTCGAGGTAGCGCAGCAGAGCATTTCGCCCGAGAGCCGTGATGCGATAAATCGATTTCGGCCGCCGCGCCTCGAAGGATTTGGTGCATGCGACGTAGCCCGCCTCTTCGAGCTTGCGCGCATGGGCACCCAGATTGCCGTCGCTCGCATTGAACAGCGATTTGAGTTCGTTGAAGGTGAGCTGATCATTCATCGCGAGCGCACTCATGATGCCGAGCCGCACCCTCTCATAGATCAGCCGATCGAAACCGGAGCCATCGCTCATCCCCGGCGTATTTGGCCCGGGCATGGGCCGCGGCACGGGCACGGGTCGCGACGCCGCCTTGACCGAGGGCACTGCCGGCGATTCATTGCGCTTGGTCACTGTCGACTTATTCGGCATGATTCAGGCGTCCGATCAGAAGTCCGAAAAAGATGTGCAGTGCGCCGAACCCCAGCCCGAGCATGGCCGTTTGTCCCCCGGGAGGCAGTGCGAAGGTCACGGATCCCAGGACCACAAACAGTGCTCCCATGATGCCGATGAGCCGCATCGTATTGGCAATCGTCACCGTGCTCGCTGACAGAACGGCGCAGCCGTAAAGAAGCAGCCAGGTGCCTGCGAGAAGGTTCTCCATCCTCGCGTGCCAAAGGACGAACGTCAGTATCGCGCCCGCGAGCAGCGCGGGACACAGACACAGCAGAAATTTCCGCACCGGTCCGAGATAGCGCGCGTGTCCGGTCTGTGCGGCCTCCCGTGCCATCAGCGCGCCGCCGACGAGGAACGCGGTACCGCCGGCGAGCAGCCAGATCGCCAGCCAATGCGAAGCCCACCGAGGCATCGATGCCGCTATCGCGGCAAGTATGCCGATGCCGCCCATGAACACGCCTGCCATCCCGGGCACGACCATGGAGCCGGACAATTCGATGGACGTGCGAATAAAGGCGAGCGTGCCGAGCGCCCGGGTCTCGATGGATATCGGAACGTCGGATTGCATTTACGCCAACGGGGTTGGTTTTACACGGCGGGACTCTAAGCGAGTCCGCACTGTATCGTCAAGTACTCTGCAGGTCAGAGTGATTAAACTGCTAACTCTGCCACAGCGTGATCAATACATACACCAACGCGATGATCGTCAGGCCCACATGCCCGATCGCGGTATTGGTGCGTACGAGAGCCTGATCGGGCGGATGCGCGCGAGCGGGCATGAGATGATCGATGGCGGCGAGCAACAGCATCACGATGAATCCTTTGAGCCGAGGCTCTCACGTTAACCGTACTATGCGGCAAATCCGTGATCAGCTTCACATTTGCTAAAACGTGAATTCGAGGTCGACGGGAATTCGCCCCTGCGAGTCGCGCACATGCAATTGCGCAAGATTATCCAATTGATTGTGCAACGCCGCCGGTGCGTCAGCGCGCTCCTTGACGGTACCGGAGAGCATGCCGCTGCGGTTCTTGGCGGAGAAGTGGATCACGGCATCGACGCTTACGGGACCGCCGGTATCGGTGAGCACGGCGGTTACATCGGCATCGGGAGTCATCGCCGCATCGGCGAAATGCAGTGAGTAGCCCCCCAAATCCGCGCCGGCCGCCACCTGCGATGACGCCACGTCCGACACGGTGATATCGCCAACCGCAGATTGAATATTCGCTTCGGAGCCGGAAAAGACCGCCTTCAGCTCCCGGACGTCGACCTTGGCGCTCCCGTGCCATCCCGCGGCAACGCCAAAATCGCGCAGATCCTCGATGGGACCGCCGCCTTGGATGTTCGAGGCCACGAGGCTGTGTCGATCACCCTCGGCGATTGCATCGATTACGAACCCGCCCTTCACCCAATGCAAGTCTGCGGCGATGCGTAAATGCAGCAGGGCCTCGGGATGCAGGTGCCATTCGAGCGCACCGGCATCCCGAGCGTTCACCGTGATTCTGCCGGCCGAGCCGTGCCACGCGCTGCCCGAAAAGTCCTCCGCGTGCACCCCGGACGGGAGGAAATGCGTCACCAGGGATGCGGGCAGGGCGCTGATGGCAACGGTCAGTGCCGCCAGCACGGCGATCGGCAGGAGGTACGGCCAGAAGGAGCGGGCAGTCGCGACCGGCGCTCGTGGACTAGCGCCGCGGCGCGGCAAAGGTGATGTTGGCATTGACCACTCCCGGTCGAGCGGCGCGATCGACGGTGATTGACTCGATCGCCAGACCGTAACGCTGGTCGAGGTTGGCAAGCCAGGCAATCAACGCATCGAAGGGTGCCGCCTCCAATTGCACACGCACGCCATTGCCGCTCGGCTGTGTGCCTCGCAATGCGTTGCCGAGGCCCGCTTCTCGGCCCACTCGGTCCACCACCACCACGGGCGCTTCGCCGGTGTCGCTCATGGGCGCCGCGCCGCCCGCTTGGATTTCAGGCGCGCTCACGCGCATCCACGCCAAATCCTCGCGCTTGGTCTCGCTGCGCTTCACCGCGGTCGATACGGCCGATTGCAGCGGTAGCAAAATTCCTCCCACCAGCAGTAGCAGGCCGAGCACGACGGCGCCGATGCCGACCATGCGTTGTTCCCGCTCCTGCAAACCGGTGTACCAGGCCTCGAGCTTGGCCGCGAGATTGATCATCGGTGTGCCTTCGCGCCTTCGGGTCGCACCTGTATATGTGCTTCAACGCCGGAAGCGACGGGAGTCGAGGATTGGATTTCGGCCGCCAGTCCCTGTTTGCCCACCAGTTGAGACAATTGCGAGAGGGCGCCGAGGCTAGGTGCGGTCACCTTCATATCAAGCGACTGCTCGCGATAGCTGAGTGCATCGATGTGGGTGTTCGGCGTGGCAGACACGGCGCTGCTCAACGCTTGAAGTGTGCGCAGGAAGTATTCCGGACCGGGTTCGGCATGGCGAATGCGCTCCAGACGTGCCTGCATCTGGCGTCGCGGATCCTGCAGTGTTTCGGCCGGCATGGCCTGGGAAAACACATGTGCGATTTCATGGTCGAGGGCGGCCGTTTCGTGGTTGGCTCGACGAATCTGCAGTGCCTCGGCCGCGACGTGAGAGATGAGGAGGCCCGCCGCCAGCAGCGCCGCGGTACGCCATTGGTGCCACCGCGCACGGTAGTCGGTGGATCGGGCGAACTCGCCTTGCAACAGATTGACGGCATCGGTGGCGGCGAGATCCCGCGCCAACCAGGGTAGCGGGCCGTCGGGAAGAAGCTGAATCTTGAGCGACGCGAATTTGTCCGCGAGCGCCTCGAACTCATTTTGCACGAGCGCCCAGTCCTCGCGCGTCGCGTACAGGATGGCGCTCTCCAAGACCTTGGGTTCCAATGTCTCTTCGAGCGGGTCCGGAATGACTCCGGCGACCACCAACGCCTCGGAAACCGGCGTGAGTTCCACGGCAAACGACAACGTCCCCGGACGACGCACGGCGAGGCGCGCCTTTTCCAGCCAGAGCACGGTTTGCCCCGGATTCTCCGGAACCAATGACATGTCCGCGTATAGGGCGGTCGGCTCGATGCCAACGGCATTCAGCTCCGAAAGCCAGCCTTGAAGCACGCTGCGCGAGACGACGGCAACCGGTGTGCGGCCGCTCGAGTGACGCCGCCCGAGTGCAAAAAACAATTGGTCAATATCTTCCGTCAGCTGTTCTTCGAGGGCAAAGGGCACCGCCCGCACCAGCTTGACGCCACTGCCCGGGGGTAGTTCCGGCTCGGCCAATAGAACCTGCGTTGCCGGCGCAAGTACCACGACCCTGGCCGAGCGCGCCACGGCAGCTGCCAAACTCAATGGCCCCCGCTGCTTCGCCGTGGTCGGCACGCCGGCGTCATCGAGACTCAGCCACTCGGTTTCTTCTTGGCCGGTTGCGGGGAGGCGTAACAGTACGGTGTGAGGCATGTGCGTTAGAGTGTTCCGAAACTTCGCAGCAGTGGCGTGACTTTGCCTCCATTACCTCGCCACAAAAGACTGTACAAGGTGAACTGCGACGTGCCAAGCGTAATGCGCGTAGTGAGACGGAAATACGCACTCTTGTCCGAGAAGCGATTGGAGATTTTTGACGCCACCGCCTGGCCCAGCACCGTGGTGAATGCCTGGACATCGGGAAAACAACCGCTCTTGCGGGCGTTGCTCAGCACCTCGGGATCGGAATACTCGCCGTTCAAATTGTCGGCGAAGCTTTCGAGCACCACCGCAGGCGCCGTGCAGACATTGACCGTTGCGGTGGCCGTCGGCAGCGCGGACACATAGGGGGCAATTTTTCGGTATCGATCGGCGCCGAAGCCGGGCATATTCATCAGTTCGCTGGGGCTGGTCATCGGCCAATTGCCGGTGCGGTAAGGCGGCGTTTGTGCGGTATAAACTGCATCTTCCGCGCCGTCCGGAATTCCCGGTTGATCGTCCGCATCGATCCAGTCGCGCGCGATGCCGGCCCATTTGGGCTCCAATCCGACGGCTACCAGCAATCGCTGAAATTGCTCCAAGGGCTGTGGGTCCTGTTTGCCGTCCGGCAAGACGCGGGCGAGATTATTCAGATTGAATCGGCCCTGCATATCCTCCAAGGCGCCTTGCAACATGCCGATCGGCTCCCCTTCGGGATCGTTCTCGGGCGTCAAGGGAAAGGGCTGTGTCGGTTGTGCCCACGGCTGGGCGAGGGTGACCTGCTGCGTACTTTGCGCAGTCGGCGTGTTTGGCGACGGTTGCATACCCGCCGCCTTGAGCGCTGGCGAGGTATTTTGCCCGATCTGACTGAGCACGTCGGCGGCCAGCGCTTCGGCGCCCATGCCGAATTGGAAAGCTTGCTCCGCCGCGATGATGCTGATCGTGCGCCGCCGCTCGAGCCAGCCGTCATAACTCAACTTGGTCGCCACGATGGTCGCAAGGGCCACCAGGATGAGCGCGATGATCAGCGCCACACCGCGCTGTCGCTGCCGGTACGGCTGCCGCCGGTAGGGTCGCTGCCGGTAGGCCTGCTGTCCGCCGCGGGGGCGCTGCCCGCCGGCGCACGACCGGCTCACCCGGCCACCTCGATCACCCGGCGTATACGGCCCCAATCCTTGAACTCGATGGTGATTTCCACTGCGACGGGTCGCGTCCACAGACTTTCCGACAACTGCAATGCCGCAGGCGGCCACTGGTTCTGCCAGGTCTGGTTGCCGTCGAGATAGCGGAACTGGACGGTTTTCACGCCGCCGAACAAGTCCTGGATCACGGGTTGCGTTCCCTGCACCGTGTCGAGCGCTGTGGTGTAGCTGCGCTTGAGCACATCGTCGACCAGCGCGTAGGAAACCCGTTGCAACGTGCCGCGCTGTTGTCCCGCGGTGTTCGACCAGCCGGCACGCGTCAGTTCGGTCAGCGGGAGCGCGTTGCTGGAGTTGGAGTTGCTGAAACTGGAATTAAAGCCCGGATCCGAGTTGAAGTGCATGCTGGAGGAGCTCGAGCCCAATGAGCTGCCGCTCGAAAGGCTAGAGCCGGCTGTGCCGGCGCTGGTACCGTTGCCGGACAGTCCGTGCAGCGCCGGCAGACGAGTCTGACCGAGCGGATCGCGTACCGGTCGCGGCACCATTTGCGCAAAGTCCATGACCAGCACACGCAGCCCAAATTCGATCTCGCGCGAACGCTTCAGAGCCTCCTCCGTGCGTTCCGCGGAGATGCGTGCTTGTCGATACGTACCGTAGCCCAATGCCGTCATGATGCCGAGGATGAGCAGCGCGACCAGCAGTTCGACCAAGGTGAAACCGCCGAATTTTGAGCGAGATGACGGGTGGTGCTGCATGCTCATCGCGAAATCGGCTGACCGCTCCCGCCGGATCCGTTGGGGCCTGTGGATCCAGCGCCCGTGGTGGTCCCGGCGGCCGGCGTGCAGGGTGCGGACGCGCCGGTGCCGGTGCCGGTGCCGGTGCCGGTGCCAGTGCCGGTGCCAGTGCCGGTGCCAGTGCCGGGTGTGCACGGCAGCGTGGCGACGGTGCTGCCCGCGGTCCAATCGACATTCGAACTGCCCGGCGTGCCGAGGGAGGTGCCGAAGAAACCGGAGGTCTCGGCCAATGAGTTGCCCTTGGTCTTGGCGTCTCCGGCCCACACGCGGACGATCACGCGCTTCATGCTCGGAACACTGGTCTCAAAATAGCGCGTGTCGTAATGCCAGGTGCGATTGGCGAAATTGAGCTCACCGGTGTCGGTATTGTCGCCGAGCTTGTTCACCAGCAGGCGTACCTCGGCGAGGCGATTCAGAGCGATCCATTGCGCGAGGGTTTTGTCGCGCAAATAGCCGCTGGTGCGCGCGGCGCCGCTGACCGCGGTCATCAATGCGGCCAGACCGATCGCCACCACCATCAGGGCAACCATCACCTCGACCAGCGTGAAGCCGCCGCTCGATCTACGGCTCACGAGCGTGTTTCCGGATGATCCGAGCTCTCGTGCGAAATCTTGCCGAAAGCATCGCCGTCGACCGCAGCCCTGGCCTGGGTCGCGTCGCGCAGCAGCGTCAAGCGAAAGGGTGTACCCTCGCCGCTCGCCGCGATCGCCACCTGCGGTCCGGGCGGCGGCTCATCGCTCACGAAATCTCGCTCGATGGGCTTGAGCACGACGACCTGTGAATCCAATTCCAATTGAAATGTCACCCCTTTGGGCAGATCGCGGTGGCGAAATTCATGCTCCTCGCTGAGCGTCACCCAGCGATCGCGAGTCGGTTCGTACTCCACGAACTCATAAGCGGTGGGTTCTATGCGTAATCCGAAATCGCGGCCCTCGAGCACCGCACGTTCATGCAATAGGTTCACGAGACCTTCGATGCGTCTGCTCTCCTCATCCAACTGAGCATCGCGTCCGGTCACCCCGATCGACAGCACCGCCAATGAGATGATCACGGCCATGATCACCACGACGACCATGATCTCGACGAGCGTGAAGCCTTTGCTGCGCACGGCGCGGCACCCGCCAGCGGGTACTCTACCTTTGTTCGAGCGTCGAGGTGCTGATGTCGGCGTCGTAGCCCTCACCGCCGGGTTTACCGTCCCGTCCGTAGCTCGTGATCTCATAGTCTCGTCCGTTGGGGCCCGGGCTGACGTATTGATACGGGTTATTCCAAGGATCCTTCGGCAAGGAGGGCAGGTAGCCGCCGGAGCGATAATTGGTGATAGTCGGATCCGTCGGCTGTGTGACCAATGCTTGTAAGCCCTGTTCGGTGGTCGGGTATTTGAAATTATCCAGGCGGTACAGGTCCAGAGCGGTCTGAATGGCGCGAATATCGCTCGCCGCACGCGTCACGCGAGCCTTGTCGACGTTCTCCAGAATTTTTGGCACCACGAGCGCGCCCAGCACTGCGAGAATGACGACCACGACCATGATTTCTATGAGGGTAAATCCGCTCTGGCGCTTATGCATAGTAACCTCGACAATTCCATTAATGATACCAAAATAGGACACCGCGATGCCCCGTGACGGTGCAAATCGGCTTGCACAGATCGCCGTGGCTTTGCAATTGGATCGCGGCCGCTGGTTTTGGTTGCTTTTGCTGTTGCTCATCCTCGATCTTGTGTTGGGTCTTGGCGACAGCGTCGGCGAGCTGCTGCGCTATGATCGCGGCGCTATCGCGGCCGGGGGATGGTGGCGGTTGCTCACGGCCCACGCAGTGCATCTGGACATCCATCACCTACTGCTGAATGAGTTGGGACTGGTATTGATGTGGGCGCTGTTCGCACAGGACTACGATCCGATCGAGTGGTGCGTCATCGTCCTGTCCGGCGCCTTGGGCATCAGTTCCGGCCTGTGGTGGCTCAGCCCGCATGTTGCCTGGTACGTCGGCGCGTCGGGGGTGCTGCACACGATCATGGCTGCGGGCTGCGCCAAGCATCTCGCCGAGCGCGCCTGGGATCGTTGGATCTTGCTGGTTTG
>Ga0181521_10008664_pt1 | contig 10369 bp, 4 predicted proteins | sample PEATcosm2014_Bin_32_FD_119764 | JGI IMG/M metagenome (GOLD analysis project Ga0181521, IMG submission 119764) | Peatland microbial communities from MTU Mesocosm Facility, Houghton, MI, USA - PEATcosm2014_Bin02_60_metaG | ecosystem: Environmental > Terrestrial > Soil > Wetlands > Peat | place... | reverse complement strand
CTCGATGACCGCGAAGGCCACGGCACGCACGTTGCCGGCATTATTGCCGGCGTTGCCCCAACCTGGCCGGACGGTAAGCCCTATCACGCCGCCACTTACCAGGAAGAGCAGGGCGACGCCCCGCAGTTGAACGAACTCCAAGCCTGCCCCTCCGGCGTGGCGCCGCGGGCCAAACTCTTGAACATCAAGGTGCTCAATGACGACGGGACTGGTTCAGCCTCGGCAGCGATCCGCGGCCTGGAATACTTGCGCAAGCTGAACGATTCCAGCCTCGCAATCCGCGTCGATGGCGCCAACATGAGCCTTGGCTACCCTTTCGACCCGCAGAGCTACGGCTGCGGGTACAGCCCGTTGTGCCAGGAAGTGACGCGGGCGGTGGACTCCGGGCTTATTGTCGTCATATCCTGTGGCAACTGGGGCTACGGCAAGACAATCATGAGCACTGGAGAGCCGGAACCGGTAACAGTGGTCTCCTCGATTACCGATCCCGCCAACACGGAAGCGGCCATCACGGTCGGCTCCGTCCACAAGAGATCTCCGCATCGTTATGGTGTTTCTTACTTTTCGTCGAAGGGACCGACGGCGGATGGCAGGATGAAGCCGGACCTGGTGGCGCCGGGCGAGAAGATCATGTCTTGCCACGCCCATCCTGAGCAGGGTTACGAATACAAGGAAGCGAGCGGCACCAGCGCCGCCGCGCCGCACGTTTCAGGAGTCATCGCGGCGTTTCTTTCCGGACACCGCGAGTACCGGGGAGATCCGGAAAACGTAAAACGAATCTTCATAAAGACGGCCACGGACCTGGGGCGCGACCGCGCCTACCAAGGCGCGGGTATGGTGGATTTGCTGCGGGCGATGATGTCGGTTTAGGACGAACCTCGAACGACCGTCACGCGAGACGCCCCGCTGTCATCCTGAGCGCAGCGAAGGGTCTCCGCAGTTGAGTTCTAGGTTGATTAGTCAACCACGAACTACAGAGATCCTTCGCTGCGCTCAGGATGACAGCGCAAGGGCACGGGATGAGAACAACAAAGGAGCCAACCCATGTCGCGTTTCAAACAGTTTCACGATCCCGAACTTTCAATATGGCAGGCCGCCGTTGGAGAAGTTGAAGCGCAAGCTGCCGCCGGTACGCAGGTCGAGGACGTAGGCGCAGCGCAGGTCGTCGCGGGGCGACCCGAGGATCTCGACTCGATGTCGTCCGAGGCCATCGCCTACTGCACGCAAGTTGACACGGGTGCGCCCGTTTCAGCCGCCACCGCGGAACATCCGGCCACCGAGGGACTGGCCCAAACCGCCGGCTTCTGTTCCCTCACGGCGCTCAAACTGGCCAAGGCGAAGATTACGGGAAATCAAGCCGACGAGCAGCGATACCAGGAAGAGCTTGCCAAATTCAGCGACTGCGATCCCCGCTATGCAGAAGCCGCCGCTAAGTATGCCGACTATTTCGTCGCACAACAAAAACAGATTCCGTACATCGTCTATAAGAACCTGAGCGACTTTGTTATCGACGGCAAGCTTCCCGACAAAGCCAGGGTCGCGATTGTCGGCGACTGGGGGACCGGTCAAGACGCCGCCAAGCTGGTGCTGCGGCAGATCGCCGACAAGAAGCCGGACGTGGTCATCCACCTCGGCGACATCTACTATGCCGGCACCCAGTTCGAGATCACCAATTACTTTTTGAACATCTGGCAACAGGTATTGAGCTTAGGCGATAAGCTCGACCGGATTCCCACTTACACACTTGCGGGCAATCACGACATGTACTCCGGCGGCGTTCCTTATTACCAACTGATTCAGCAGCTCGGCCAGCCTGCCAGCTACTTTTGTCTTCGCAACGCCAATTGGCAGTTCATTGCCAGCGATACGGGCTACCACGACCACAATCCGGCAGGCGGAGGGGCTGGGGCAACGTATTTGCAAGACACCGAGGTCACATGGCTGACCGACAAAGTGAATAACGCCGGCGGCCGCAAGACCGTGCTGCTTTCACACCATCAACTCTTTACTGCCTTCGACAGCATCGACGGGCAGGAAGTAAACATGCGTCTGGCGTCTCAACTCGGTCCGCTGTTGCCGAAGTTGACTCACTGGATCTGGGGTCACGAGCACGACTTCGTGCTTTACGACTCTTACATGAACCTGGCGAGGAGCTGCTGCCTCGGACATGGAGCGTTCCCGGTGGGAATCGACGAGGTCGTTAAGGTACCGAAGCACTCTGACGTTCCCTTGATCAAGGGCGACGACGACAATCCCATTAGACTGGACACCACCGGCGGGCTCTGCAACCACGGTTACGCCATCATCGATCTCGACGGCGCCTCCGGCAAGGTCTCGTACTACCAGGACAGCGACGAAGACACGCCGATGTACGAGCAGTCGATGCTTTAGCAAGTTGAGGAGTTGAGGAGTCAACGAGACTTCGGCTTTCCGCTTTTCGACCCCTCAACTCCTCGCTTTCTCGACTTCTCGACTCTCAGGAGGAATGCATGGCTCGATTGGCGTCACCCCTTGAAACACTCAAAGAACATTACCATGTGGTTGTGATCGGGTCGGGATATGGGGCCGCAATCGCCGCTTCGCGGCTGGCGCGCGCGGGAAGGCAGGTCTGTGTGCTGGAGCGCGGGCGGGAATTCCAGCCCGGTGAATATCCGAACCGATCGACGGAAGCCGTCGGCGAAATGCAGGCGCACACGCCGGAGGTCCCGCAAGTGGGCTCGCGAACCGGCCTCTACGACCTTCACATCCACCCGGACATCAACGTGTTCGTGGGCTGCGGCCTGGGCGGGACATCTCTGGTCAATGCCAATGTAGCTCTGCGCGCGGAGCCTCGCGTTTTCAACGACCCGCGCTGGCCGCGCGAGCTACGCAACCCCAAACCGGTGGACCAATCGCTCGAAATCGACCACGCCACGCCGCTCGAGGAAAGTTACGCTCGCGCCGAAGAAATGCTCAAGCCCAATCCGTATCCTCAGGACGGGCCGGAACTCCCCAAGTTGCGCGCGCTCGAAGAGTCCGCGTGGCATTTGGGCCAGAAGTTCTACCGCCCGCCGATCAACGTCAACTTCACGCTGGAGGGCCCGAACCACGTAGGGGTGGAGCAGCACAAGTGCGTGAATTGCGGAGATTGCGTCACGGGGTGCAACTACGCGGCCAAGAACACGCTCATCATGAACTTCCTTCCCGACGCGGTGAATCACGGCACCGAAATCTTTACCGAGGTTTCCGTGCGTTGGCTCGAGCGCAAGGACAACCAGTGGGTGGTGCAATGCGAACTGCTGGGTGTGGGGCGCGAGAAGTTCAAGGCTCCGAATTTCGCAGTCACTGCTGACCTCGTTGTGCTAGGCGCGGGCACTCTCGGCTCGACTGAGATTCTGCTCCGCTCGGCGCAGCACGGCCTGTCACTCTCGAATCGGCTGGGAGAGAGATTTACCGGAAACGGAGACGTGCTCGGATTCGGATATAACACCGCGCAGGTGATCAACGGAGTAGGTTGGGGACATCACAAGCCTGGGGAGATACCTCCCGTCGGTCCCTGCATCACGGGGATCATCGACATGCGACACCAGGCGGTCCTCACCGACGGCATGGTGGCCGAGGAAGGATCGCCGCCCGGGGCGCTCGGCGTGTTCCTGCCGGGCGCATTTGCAGCCGCGGCGGCCGTCGCCGGCACGGTCGAGCCGGTGGCCGGCACAGAGCTTATTGAGGAGAGGGAGCGGGAACTCTTGACGGACTTCAAGGGCCCTTACCGCGGAGCTGTCAATCACTCGCAGACTTACCTGGTGATGACCCACGACAATGGCGCCGGGCGCATGAGCCTCGATGCTAAAGGCAACCTTGCGCTGAGCTGGCCCGGCGTCGGCAGCCAGCCCATCTTTGAGAAAGTGAACGCCCGCTTGAAACAGGCCACGGAGGCTCTGGGCGGTGTGTTCGTTCACAATCCGCTTTGGAACAAGCTGCTTCACAAGAATCTGACCACCGTGCATCCGTTGGGAGGATGCGTGATGGCGGACGACGCGGGCGGCGGAGTCGTGAACCATAAAGGACAGGTCTTTTCGGGAACCGAAGGCACAGGCGTTTATGACAATCTTTACGTGGCCGATGGTTCCGTAATTCCCACCCCGCTGGGCGTCAATCCGCTGCTCACCATTTCGGCGGTGGCGGAGCGCTCCATGGCGCTGCTGGCGCAGGACCGCGGCTGGCAGATCGACTACCGCCTGCCGTCGGCCCCCAAGGCGGCCGCAGCCGTCAAGGCCGGCGTCGAGTTCACCGAGACGATGAAGGGCTATTTCTCGACACAGGCGAAGATGCCCACACCGCCGCTCCAACTCGACCCCATCTACCAACGCGGATATGACCAAGGCCAAACCGACAACTCGCCCTTTCAGTTCACGCTCACCATTGCGAGCGAAGACCTGGATGACATGATCTCCAATCCCGCGCACGAAGCCCCCATGGTGGGGACTGTCCTGGCGCCGGCAATTTCGCCTCAGCCGCTCACCGTGGCGGAAGGGCGCTTCAATCTTTTCACCGTTGATGCGAACAATGTCGACACCCACAACATGCGCTACCGCATGAACATGGTTAGCGAGGACGGGCATACCTATTATTTCGAAGGTTTCAAGGTGACGCATCCCGACTTAGTCTTTAAGGTCTGGCCCGCAACCTCCACCCTTTACATCACGATTTACGACGGCGCGAGTGCGGCCAGCCCGATTTTGGGCAAGGGAATTCTGCACATCGCCCCGGAGGACTTCGCACGCCAACTGACCACCATGAAAGTGATCAATGCCGGCAGCCTCGAAGAGCGCGCTGCTGAGGGAGCCCGGTTTGCGCGGTTCTTTCTCGGTCCGTTGTTCGACACCTATGCGGACGTGTTTGTCCAGCCCGGCGTGTTCAATACGGATGCGCCGCCCCGCCAAAAGCGTCCGCTGCGCGTGGGCGCGCCGCAGGTCGCGTTTTTCAAAACTGCCGACGGCGTGGGGCTGCGCCTGACGCGTTATCAGGGAGGCGCCAAGGGTCCGGTCATCCTCGCGCACGGGCTCGGCGTCTCGAGCCTGATCTTCTCCATCGACACCATTGAGACCAATCTGCTCGAATTCCTTTTCGCTCGCGGCTACGACGTGTGGCTGCTCGATTACCGTTCCAGCATCGCGCTGCCGTCGGCCACGCTTCAAGCCAGCGGCGACGACGTCGCAACCAGGGACTATCCCGCAGCGGTGGCCAAGGTCCTGGAACTTACCGGCGCGAAGAGTGTCCAGATGGTGGTTCATTGCTGGGGCTCCACTACATTCTTCATGGCCATGCTGGCGGGGCTCAAGGGCGTGCGTTCCGCCGTGGCCTCGCAGATCGCCACCCAGTTCCGCACCCCCTTGGCCACGCGCCTCAAGACCGGCCTGCACTTGCCGTCTTTCCTCCGAGACGTGGGGATCGAAAGCCTCACGGCTTATGTGGACAACCATGAGAGCTTGCTGGCCAAGGTCTATGACGCGGGCCTGAAGCTTTACCCGCTGGACCTCAAGAATCGCTGTACCAGCGCCACGTGCCATCGCATCACCTTCATGTACGCCCCACTCTACGAACATGCCAACCTTAATGAACCGACGCACGACGCGCTGCACGAAATGTTCGGCGTGGCCAACATGAAGTCTTTTATCCACCTTGCCCGCCTGGCCAACACCGGCCACCTGGTGGACTTCGAGGGCAAGAATGTTTATCTGCTTCACCTTGACCGTCTGGCCATTCCTATCGCCTTTATTCATGGGGCGCAGAATGAATGCTTCTTGCCGGAAAGCACCGAGATCACCGTGCATGACCTGGCCGCGGCAAATGGCAGCAGCCTCTATAAGCGGCAGGTAATACCAGGCTATGGGCACATCGACTGCATCTTCGGCAAGAACGCCGTGAATGATGTTTATCCGTTCATCGTGGAGCATTTGGAGGCAACGCTGTAGAGGCAGCCCTTGTGGTTGCCCAGGGCGGCCACAAGAGCCGCCCCTACCAAGGCTGGAGGCGTTTCGATGAGCACGCCGGAAAAATGGTTCGGACGGATCGTATGGATCGGGATCCTCTGCAATCTCTGTTTTGCTCTCCCCGCGATCTTTGCGCCGGACATGCTGCTGGCGAGCCTGGACATGCCGCCTGAGACCTCCTTGCTCTGGCTTCAAAATGTGGGGATGCTGCTGCTGACCTTGTGCATTTTCTATGCGCCTTCGGCGGTCGCGCCGGCGCGCCACCCCACACACACCAAGCTGGTGGTCCTGGCGCGCTGGATCGCTTCGGTCTTCTGGTTTATTTTGCTGCGGCAATCAGCCCCCGCAAGCGTCGTCGGGCCGCTGCTTTTCGCCGACCTCACCTTTGCCGTTTTGCTCCTCTTCCTGTTAAATCCCGCTTTGCCACCGGAGTATCGCGTGAGCCTGCGGGGCACGGGGAGCGCCGTGGCGGGCGCGGGCAATTGGCTTAAGAGTGTCCTGCACCCCGGCTGGGTCAAGGCCGCGTTTGCGGTTCTGCTGATCGTGATCGCGCTGGTTGGCTTCGGGCTCTGGTATGACCTCCTGCGGGCGGAGCCGGACTTCCAGGGCGCCACGCCGGAAGAGCATTTCAAGCACGCGCCCATCGGCTTGAGCACCGAAAGCCGCCTTCCCTACTACATCTGGCAAATACTACCTGCCATGTTCCCCGAGAAGTTGCCGGGCCCCGGCGGTTGGGCTTCCTTCGGGTTTGTCTTCGAACCCGGCCAGGAGATCCCGGTCGGATTCGCCTTGCGTAAGATCGGCTACCCGGCGCTGGAGGCCAACTGCTCGCTCTGTCACACGGGCACCTACCGTGCGTCGCCCTCCGACACACCCAAAGTGATTCTGGGAGCGCCCGCGCACACTCTCGATCTCGAGGCCTTCCAGCACTTTCTTTACGCGTGCGCAAGCGATCCCCGCTTTACTTCAGCCAATGTGCTGAAAGCCATCGACCAGGTGCACAAAACATCGTGGTTCGAGGGACTCGTCTACCGCTTCATGATCATTCCGGTTACCAAGCACGGCCTCTTGGCGCAAAAGATGGCGTACAGTTGGCAGGACAGCCGCCCCAGCGAGGGCCGCGGGCGCGTAGACACCTTCAACCCGACCAAGATCAACGTTTTTCACATGCCCGATGACGGCTCCATCGGAACCGTCGACCTGCCGCAGATTTGGAACCAGCGGCCGCGCGAGAATCTGTATCTGCACTGGGACGGGAACAACAATAAGCTCACGGAACGCAATTACGCCGCCGCCATGGCCGTGGGCGCTACACCTCAATCGGTTATTCCTGCAAGCTTTAAGGAAGTCACAGACTTCTTACTCGACTTGCAACCGCCCGCGTTCCCTTCTCCGATTGACCAGGCCAAGGCGGCGCGCGGCAAGGCCATCTACGAGAGCCAATGCGCCTCCTGCCATGCTTTCGGCTCGCCTCAAGCCGGCCAGGTGACACCCATCGAGTCCGTCGGGACCGACCGGCATCGCCTGGACTCATTCACGGAGGCCCTTGTCGATCGTTTCCACACGTTCACTACGCCACCGTTCCAGTTCGACGCCTATCGCAAAACCAACGGGTATAGCAACACTCCTCTCGATGGTGTTTGGGCCCGCGCCCCGTATCTGCACAATGGCTCCGTGCCCACGTTGTGGGACCTGCTCGAGCCCGTCGAGAAGCGGCCGGCGGTGTTTTACACGGGGTATGACGTGTACGACCCGAAGAACGTGGGCTTCCTCACCTCCGGGCCGGATGCGGAACGCGAGGGCTTCAAGTACGAAATCTGTATGCCGGGGAATTCCAACGCGGGCCACATCTTCGGCGTGGATTTGAAAGAAAACGACAAGTGGGACCTCATCGAGTTCCTGAAGACGCTTTAGAATCGAAGCGTAGCGGTAGGTGGTGGCCCGCGGGAGATGACAAGAGCCGCCCCTACAACACACCCTATGAGCACTCGAGTCGCAGTTCTGGGTGGTGGCGTGGGAGGCCTGAGCGCGGCGCAGGAACTTGCCGAGCGAGGGTTCGGGGTGGTGGTCTATGAGCGCCGGCCTGACTTCGGCGGCAAGGCGCGAAGCATCCCGGTGCCGAACTCGGCCACGCCCGGCCGAAGTCCATTGCCCGGCGAGCACGGGTCAAACGCTGCCAAGGCTCAACTGTGGCCATTTCAGGAGCCGGAGTTCTTGAAGCCGATGCGCGAGTATGACTTGCTCCGATTCAAGCTGGGATTGCCGCATGGCGATGGGGTTTAGCGCGGGCGAGACGCCCGCGCCACAGAGCCGCCATGAGTTGTTTTCGGAGCATCTAAATTGATGCAGCGGTAACCATTCTAAGAGACCGAAAAAGGGGGAAGGATGCCAACTAACGAATATGTCGCAGTACCCGGCAGTGTGCGCGAGCCGATGCCTGGCGCGAGCCAGTCGGGTTCGTGTAATCCCAACGAAGAACTGCAAGTGACCGTGGTGATCCGCCCGCGTCCGTTAGGCAACAACGTGAAGCCTCTGGCGGAGGTGATTGCCAGCGGTGAGCGCCTGACCCGAGACCAGTACGATGAACGTTATGGGGCAGACTCCAAAGACGTGGAGAAGATCCGGGAGTTTGCACGCGCCCACAAGCTCACCGTTTCCGGTGTGAGCCTGGCGGCGAGGACGGTGAAGCTCAAGGGAACCGCCGCCACTTGCGCCCAAGCCTTTCAAGTGGACTTAAATATGTATGCTGGACCACACGGGACGTATCGCGGGCGTGTTGGTTCCGTGTATATTCCGGCAAGCCTGAAGGACATTATTGTCAGCGTTCACGGCCTCGACAACCGGCCTCAAGCGCAAACGCACTTCCGAATTGCTTCCAAGGCCGGGTCCACGCACGTGCGCGCCAATGCCTCTTCATCCGTTTCGTACACAGCGCTCCAAGTTGGTGAGCTTTATGATTTTCCTTCCGGCGCCACAGGCCAGGGCCAGACGATCGGCATCATCGAACTGGGAGGAGGCTACACGCAATCCGACTTGAATACCTATTTCAGCACGCTGGGCATTTCCCCGGCGCCCACGGTTACGGCGGTGTCCGTCGACGGTGCGTCGAATCAACCTACAGGGGACAGCGGCGGACCCGACGCGGAAGTCATGCTTGATATCGAAGTCTCGGGAACTGTGGCGCCGGGAGCAAACATTGCGGTCTATTTCGCTCCCAACACCGATTCAGGGTTTCTGGACGCAATTAACCAGGCGGTGAACGATAAGACAAACAACCCGTCGGTAATCTCCATCAGTTGGGGCGGGCCGGAATCCACCTGGACCTCGCAGTCGCTACAATCATACAATAGCGCCCTCCAGGCGGCTTCGGCGGTCGGCGTCACGGTCTGCATCGCCGCGGGAGATAACGGCGCCACGGACGGAGTCGACGATGGCCTGGACCACGTCGACTTTCCCGCTTCCAGCCCCTACGCCTTGGCTTGCGGGGGGACTCACCTGGTGGGCAGCGGTACTACGATCACCAGCGAAGTGGTGTGGAATGATCTTCCTGATAACGGCGCGACCGGTGGGGGTGTGAGCGCAACGTTTCCGCTTCCCACCTGGCAGGCCAACGCAAATGTGCCTCCTTCCGTGAATCCCGGGAACTTTGTGGGCCGAGGCGTGCCAGACGTGGCCGGGGATGCCGATCCTTTTACCGGCTATCAGATCGATGTGGACGGCAGCGACATCGTTGTGGGAGGAACCAGTGCAGTCGCGCCACTCTGGGCGGGTTTGATCGCCGGTTTCAATTCCAGTTTGAAAACTCCAGTGGGGTACCTGAATTCCACCCTCTACCAAACCGTCGCCGTGGTGGCCGGGACGTTTCACGACATCACTTCCGGCAATAACGACGGCTATTCGGCGGGACCAAGATGGGATGCCTGTAGCGGTTGGGGCAGCCCCAACGGCGCGGCGATTTTGCAGTCGCTGGCCGGGACGCCGACGAGCACGCCGCCCACGAGCACGCCGCCGACGGGCACAACACCGGCGCCGCAACCCACGCCCCCGCCGAAGAAGCGGAAGAAGAAGAAAAGCAGTGGTTAGTGGTCACTTCTCTGGCTTTTCCTTGAAAAGATTCCGGCCAGCAAGTAGAATGCCGCGGCATGGACCGCACGGCAGGACAATCGCGAGGGGAGGGGAAACAAGCCCAGATCAGAACTGTTGTGTCCGCGGTGAGGATCGTCGTGGGCGTCTTCCTGATTGCTCTGTTTCTGACGGCCGCTAGCCGAACCACGCGCGACTGCACAGTTGGCCTGTATCTTTACGATATCTGTGCCTGGGTTTGGGTGCGCGAGTATTTGGGCCTTCCCGCCAGCAAGTTCCTGCGCGCGGCGTTTCTTGAGCTCATCGGGATAACG
>Ga0181521_10008663_pt1 | contig 10371 bp, 5 predicted proteins | sample PEATcosm2014_Bin_32_FD_119764 | JGI IMG/M metagenome (GOLD analysis project Ga0181521, IMG submission 119764) | Peatland microbial communities from MTU Mesocosm Facility, Houghton, MI, USA - PEATcosm2014_Bin02_60_metaG | ecosystem: Environmental > Terrestrial > Soil > Wetlands > Peat | place... | reverse complement strand
TGGCCGCGTTTTACCACGACACCACCGACATCGATAATCCGCGCCATCGGGAGATTTTCGCGCATCGCATCATCGCGAAACTGCCGACGATCGCCGCTGCGGCCCTCAAACATACGCTCGGTCAGCCGTTCGTTTATCCGCGCAACGACCTGCGTTACTGCGCCAATATGCTCAACATGTTTTTTGCGGTTCCCTGCGAACCCTACTCGATCGATCCGGTGGCCGCGGAAGCACTGGATCTGTTGTTCATTCTGCATGCCGACCATGAGCAAAACGCCAGCACCTCGACGGTACGCTTGGCGGGAAGTACGGGCGCCAATCCGTACGCGGCGATTTCCGCGGGAGTTTCCGCGCTATGGGGTCCCGCGCACGGCGGCGCGAACGAGGCCGTGCTCGATATGTTGGACGGCATCGGTTCGGCGGCAAACATCGACAAGTTCCTGGTACGCGTGAAGGACAAGTCGGACAGCGTCCGTTTGATGGGCTTTGGCCATCGCGTTTACAAAAACTTCGATCCGCGCGCCAAGATCATTCGCGGCATGTGCTACCGCGTGCTCGAAAAACTCGGCAAGAGCAGCAATCCGCTGTTCGAGCTGTCGCTGAAACTCGAGGAAATCGCGCTCAAAGATGAATACTTCGTGTCTCGCAAGTTGTATCCGAACGTCGATTTTTACTCCGGGATCATCTACAGCGCCCTCGGGATCCCGCGTTCCATGTTCACGGTCTTGTTCGCGATTGCGCGCACCGCTGGCTGGGTCGCGAATTGGCAGGAAATGGTCTCCGATCCGCACATGCGAATCGGCCGGCCGCGGCAGCTGTATACCGGGCCCATAAAAAGAGATTACCAGCCGATAGAAAAGCGCTGAAGATGCCGGCGCCGGTCCATACCCGCCCGCTCGTGCTCGCAGCGTTGCTGGTCGCCGCGGGCGTCGCCGCCGCCGAGCCCGCGCCCGGCGGCTTGCAGCCGGAAAAAAATCTGTGCGCCGATCCTGCGGAACCCGTCGCTCTCGGCAGCGCGCAATGGAACGGCTGGGGCCGGGATCTCGACAACACGCGCTATCAGCCGGAACCCGCAATCCGCGCGACCGACGTGCCCAAGCTTTCACTGAAGTGGGCGTTCGGCTACCAAGGCAGTGCGGTGTCCGGTCAACCGACGATCGTGGATGGCCGGGTGTTCGTGACGAGCGCAACGGGCCGGGTGTACTCGCTCGACTCCAAAACGGGCTGCACCTATTGGACCTATGACGCCCAAGCGGGAATTCGTACCGCCGTCTCCATCGGCGAACTCGCGCCGCCGAAGAAAGCGCCGAAGCCGAAAAAATCCCAACGCAAGCGCACCCTCACGCATCTCGATGTGCAGAAGGCGCCGAGCGCCGTCTTCTTTGGCGATGATAAGGGCGCGGTATACGCGCTGGACGCCAAAAAAGGCACCTTGCTGTGGAAAACGCAGATCGACGGACATCCGACGGCCCGCATCCAGGCAGCGCCCACGCTGTATCAAAGCCGGCTGTACGTGGCGGTCGCCTCGAGCGAGCCGAGCGCGGCCGCGGATTCGGGCTATGCCTGCTGCACCTTTCGCGGCAGCGTTGCGGCCCTCGACATCGCGGACGGCCATGTGCTGTGGAAGACGCACACCGTCAACGAGGAGCCGCGGCCGTATCGGACCAGCAAAGCGGGTATTCAACAATTCGGCCCCGCGGGCGTGCCGGTCCTGGCCTCGCCGACCGTCGATACCAGCCGCGGCCTGCTGTATGTGGCTACCGGCGACTCGTATACCGCGATCGATCAACCGCTGGCCGATGCCGTCGTTGCGCTCGACCTCGCCGACGGCCAGTTGCGATGGGTCAAACAACCGACACCTCCGGAGGCTGGAGCGGCGGAGTTCGACGCATCGCCGATTCTGCGCACCTTGGCCAGCGGCAAGCAGATCATCCTGGCGGCTCAAAGGTCCGGGCTGATCTACAGTCTCGATCCGGATCGCGCCGGTGAGATCCTCTGGCAAATCAAGGCAGCCGACGGAAAGGCCGGCGGCGTCGAATGGGGCGCGGCTGCGGACCACCATAGCCTCTACGTCGCGCTCTCCGGCCAGTCGGCCCAGCCGGAGGACACATCGGGCAGCCTGACCGCGCTTGATCTGAAAACCGGCGCCAAGCGCTGGCAAACAGAAGCGCCGACGCCACGCTGCTCCTGGGGCGAACAGGGATGCACGCATGCACAAGCCCAGGCGGTCACCGTCATTCCCGGTGTCGCTTTCTGTGGATCGATGGACGGTCATCTGCGAGCCTACTCGACCATCGACGGCAAAATTCTGTGGGACACCGAGACCGCCAAGGAGTTTGCGACCGTCAATGGCGTCAAAGCGAGCGGCGGATCCTTGGACCAGGGCGGAGCGACGATCGTCAATGGCGTGGTTTACGTCAATTCCGGCTACGGCCAACGCACCGGCCAACCGGGTAATGTTCTGCTCGCCTTCTCAGTCGACGGCCACTAGGAGCCTGTCTGAGTATTCCCCGTGGCCGCGACCGTGGCAGATTTCGCTTCAGCCGAGGCGGAGCCGACGCGGTTGGGTCGACACCCAATGAGGAGGCGACTACGATGGATGAAGCGAAATCTGCCCGGTCCCGAAGGGTTGGCCGGGTGCGGGGCGTCTGCGGCGTTGCGCGTCTTGGTCGTGGGGCCCGCCACGGCCTGCGCCGCGCGCCTTGCATCCGCTCCCTCGCCCGGCCAACGCGGCTCACGCGGATTACTCAGACAGGCTCCTAGGGCATGACGAATTTCCTCATGACGGCATCAAAACGGCTCCTCCTGTTGAGCGTGTGCTGGAGCATGGGCATGTGCGCCACTCCGGCATTCGCCGCTGCCGGCAGGCAAACCGGGCAAACCACCAATTCGGCCGCGCCGATCGAGAATTCGGTGGTCAAGGTGTTTGCGACCATGCGCTACCCCGATCCTTTCAAACCGTGGACCAAGCAAGCGCCGAGCGAAATCAGCGCTTCCGGCGTGGTGATCGAAGGCAAGCGCATATTGACCAACGCTCACGTGGTTCTGTATGCGACCCAGGTGCAAATCCAAGCCAATGCGGCCGGCGACAAAGTGCCGGCGACGGTGGTGGCGGTCGCTTCCGGCATCGACTTGGCGGTGCTGCAGCTCGACGACCCGAGTTTTTTCGACATGCATCCGCCGGTGGTGCGCGCCGAGCAACTGCCGCAGATCAAGGACGCGGTGTTGGCTTATGGTTTCCCGACGGGAGGTGCGTCGCTGTCCATCACCAAGGGCATCGTTTCGCGGATCGAGTTCGTGGCTTACCGCTATCCGGTGTCGGGACTGCGCATCCAGGTCGACGCCGCGATCAATCCGGGTAACAGCGGCGGCCCGGCCGTTGCGGGCGACAAAATGATCGGCCTGGCGTTCAGCAAACTGGGCGGCGACACGCAGAATATCGGGTACATCATCCCCAACGAGGAAGTCGATCTGTTCCTGAAGGATATCGCCGATGGGCACTACGACGGCAAGCCGGCGATGTACGATGAGTTGCAGACGCTCGAGAATCCTGCGTTGCGCGATTACTTGAAGCTGGACAAGTCTGTCGAAGGCATGGTGGTGCACCGCGCCTACAAGACCGATGCCGCGTATCCGCTGAAAGAATGGGATGTCATCACGCGCATCGGCGATACGCCGATCGACAATCAGGGCATGATCAAGCTCGACAAGGATTTGCGCGTGAGTTTCCGCTATTTGATTCAGCGGGTGGCCAAGGACGGCAGGCTGCCGCTGACCGTGGTTCGCGCCGGAAAGGCCTTGCAGATTCAGCTACCGGTGTCGGCTGAGCATCCGACGTTGGTGACCGATTTGAACGGCAGCTATCCCTCGTATTTCATTTACGGGCCGCTGGTGTTTTCAACGGCCACCTGGCAATTGGTGTCCGGCCTCGAAAGCAACGCCGGCACCATGCGATTGCTGGGATTCGCGAACAGCCCGCTGGTGACCCGTGCCCTCGACCCCCCCGACGCCGACCTGGACGAACTCGTCGTCATCTCTTCGCCGTTCTTTCCGCATAAGCTCGTCAACGGTTATTCCAGCCCCGCCGGGTCGGTCGTTTACTCGATCAATGGCACGCGCATTCGCAGCCTGCGCCAGCTGGTGGCGCTGCTGCGCGACTTGAAGGATCCCTTCGTAACCATCGAATTCGATCAAAAGAGCGCGGAATCGTTGGTGTTCGCGCGCCAGGCCATCATGGCCGCCACCGATGAAATCCTGACCGACAACGGCGTGCGGGCGCAAGGCTCGCCGGACACGCTGGCGGTGTGGCAGGCGAAGCCCAAGGCGACCCCTGCGAATTAATGGATTCTTCGCCGCACGAGGCGGCATTTGCCAACTCTGGAAAGGCCGGCGCGCCCTGCGGGCGCGCCGCCGGCAAACCCATCAGTAGCGGTACGTCAGAGTTGCCCCGTACGTGAGCGGGGCGATGCCGCGCCCGAAGTAATTGGTGTCGTAGTTGTTGCCCGGATAACCGTTGAGCGCGCTCGTAAACAGGTCGCGCGAGACGAAGAGCGGCGTATGGTAGTCGAGGGCGTTCTGCGCGAACAGCGACAGGTCCATCCCGCTGAAGCGTACGCCGGCGCGCACCGACAGGACTCGTATCTCCGGCAGGCCGGGCAGCGTCGGGTCGCTGTTCGGGGCGTTACTGGGATCGAGCACCGGTATCTCGCTTCTTTGCGCCGTCGCGTACTGGTAGTCGAGCCGTAGGTACGGCTTCTTCTCAACTTGGTTGAACACGTATTCCAGGCTGGCCGAGAGATTCCACGGCGAGGCCGGCAGGTGATCGCCCTGCGTGACCAGGTTCACCGCCGCCTCGCCCGCGCCCGTCAATGCCTCGGTTTGATTGAAGTAGGAATCGGTGTATGCGCCGTTGAGTCCGAGGGTCAAGTCGTCGGTCGCGCGCCACGCGATCTCGATGTCGCCGCCCTTGCCGGTGACGTTGCCCAGGTTCGGCACGAAACCCAGCCCGCAGACCAGATAGACGAACTGCTGGATGTTCTTCCACTGTAGATAGTAAATTGAGGCGTTGACCTGCAGGCGCCGCTCGAGCAGCGTTTGCTTGGTGCCGAGTTCGTATTGCCAGAGCGAATCGGAACTGAACGTGCCCGGGATGGGGGCCGGCAGATTCGCGGTGCACTCCGGCGGCAACACCAAGTTGGTGCCGCCCGGCCGAAAGCCCTTCGCGGCGCTCGCGTAGTACAGACTGTCCTCGGAGGGTTGGTAATTCAGGACGAAGCGCGGCGTGACCGGCTTGTCGCTGCCGGTGTTAGTGCCGTTGACCACGACCCCGATCAGATCGCCGCTTTCCTGGCCGACACCGGTGTAATCGACCTTCGAGACGCGCACGCCGGCGGTGAAATTCAACGTATCGGTGAACTTGAAGTTCACCTCGCCGAACGCGGCAATCTGCTTGTCGACTATGCTGAATTGCGGCTGATAGTAAATGAACCCACCCGGCGGCGGCGGCAGACCCAGCGCCGGCGCAAAACCGGGAGCGACGATGTATTCGGTCGTGTTCTCGTGCGCATGCGAATAGAACACGCCGCCGTTCCAGGTGAAGCGGGCCTTGGGATCAACGGAGCTCGCCCGGATCTCCTGCGTGAAATTGTCCTGGCGATCGCCGAAATAGGCCGACGAGATATCCTTGGCCGGCGGGAACTGGGTGCCTAAGAACACGGTATTGAGCCACTGCGTGTAGTCCGAGATCGAGTGCTGGCTGCGTGAGAAGTACGACGTGTTGGATACCACGTGAGCGAAGGGCGTGTTCCAGTCCACCTTGATTGCGCCCAGATACCACGGGTCGGTGCTCGGATCACGCTGCGCGTTGCCGTTGTCGTAGCTGTTGTCGGACGGGTTCGACATCGAGAGCCAATACGCGCCGGTGTCGTTGATGTGCAGGGTCTGCGCGTACACCGACGGCGATACGGTCAGATTGTCCGTTGGGGCCCACTTGAGCGCGAGGCGAGCGGTCTGCGTATCATGCCAGTTGGCGTTGCTTTCGACGGTGCCGGTATACGTGGGGGCGCCGGTATAGATCGTGGAATCCAGGCCCGTGAAGATTGCGGGACCCGGCACCGACGGCGGCGGCGTGTAGCTGACGCGATTGACCCAGCCGCCGTCCTCGCGGTAGGACACGCTGAAGCGAAAGCCGAGCACGTTCTCGATGATCGGGCCGCCGACCGCGATGCCGGCTTCGTAATTTTGGCCGCCACCCGCGATCTGGCCGGCTTCGCTGCGCGCGTACACTTGGTAGGTGGTGAGGCTCGGTTCGGGCGTGATGAAACGGATGGTGCCGCCCTCGGAACCCGCGCCGAACAGCGTGCCTTGGGGACCTTTCAGCACCTCGACTCGCTCGAGATCGAACAGCGCGGGGTACGGATTTACGGTGCCGAACTGCAGGTGGCGGGTCTGGATGGGCGTGTCATCGACGTAAATGCCGGTGGTCGAGGCGCCGGCGGTTGAATCGATGCCGCGAATCGAGATATCGGAATCCTCATCATTGTAGTTGCCGCTGTCGCTCATGCCGTTGCGGAAGAACGTGACGCCCGGACTGAGCCGCGACAGGTCATCGATGCTGCGGAGGCCTTCTTGGTCCAGCTTTTCCTGGCTGAAGGTGGTGATGCTCATCGGCACGTCCTCGAGCCGCTGCTCGCGACGCTGCGCCGTGACGACGATTTCCTCGAGAGCGCCGCTGCTGGATGAACCCTCGGCGTCCGCCGGGTCGGCGATGGACAGTGCCGGAAGCAGGATCTGGCCCAGAGAGGCTGCCAGCGCCAATAAGCCGACCTTCGTAGAATTAAAACGCATCCCGCACCCCTTCAAGTGTTGCCGTTTCCCCACAATGGACCCGCGGTTATATGGCTCTGCTGGCCACTTCGTTGCGCGCGAAATGCCGGTCTCTGGATGAGCTTAATACGGCCTTGGACGCGGGTTCAAGAAATTTACTAACAATTAAGTATTTGTACCTAGCGAGACAGAACCGGCGCCGGCGACGCGCGTCGCTCAAGGGTCGGCCCGAGTGAACGCCGCGCGCGCGGCTAGTTCGCGTCGACCAGTTCCGAGACTTCCCGGGCATCGGCGCGCTTCATCGGCCGCCCGTCCACCGGCGAATACGGCGATTGGCGGATGCCATCGATGGGAAACACGGTGGCGTCCACCGTCCGGCCGTTGGCCTCGAAGCGCAGGGCGGGATAATTGACGCTGCGTTCGGCGTCCATTTTGACCCGGCGTTCATAAAATTGATGCGGCACGCCGATTTCCATCAGCCGAATGGCCACCGACTCCGAACGGTCGGCGAACAGATGTAGGTTGATATCGCTGTAGTTGGTTGCCGTCCCGGTCAGCACCGAGCCCACCAGCCGCGGCTGGAATTCCCCCAACAAGCGCATGGTGTCGAGCGCGATGCGCCGTTGCTCTTTCAGGGTGTGGTCATGGGAGTCGCGACCGAACAGGCGCTGATGCGCGCGCAAGGCAGCTTCGATCTCGATGTTTTTGGGCAGGACGGCGACGTCGTTCACGCCCAGCCGATCGGCGGCCTTGCGCTTGGCCTGCAAGAAATCCTCGATGCCGTGCTCGGCCATGATTCGCGCGGCTTCTTGAGCCAAAGCGCGGCGCAGATCTTCGGCACGTTGCGAATATTTCTTGGGCATGTGTGTCGATGGGTTTGTCTAGAAAAGCGGTTTGTCGCCGTCGTTCATCGGATTCGAGTTATTCGGCCCTTCGTACACTTCGGACTTGGGCAAATTTCCTTCGATGAACTTTTCCATGATGCCGTTGGGATTGTCGGCGCCGGCGAGCAATCCGGTGTCCGGTGCAATGCGCACGGTGACGATACCGTCGGGAACGGGCGCCAGGCGCCGCGGCGCACCGGCGAGCGCCTCACGCATGAAATAGACCCAGGTTGGCAGCGCCGCGCGGGCACCTTGCTCGCCCTCGCCCAGCGAGCGATCCTGGTCGAACCCAGTCCAAACCGTGGCCACGAGTGCGCCGTTGAAGCCGTTGAACCACGCGTCGTGAAAATCGTTGGTGGTGCCGGTCTTGCCGGCCAGGTCATCGCGGTTGAGCACGCGCGCCCCAATGCCGGTGCCGCGGCGAATGACATCCGCCATCATGTCGGACAACAGATACGCCACTTGCGGTCTGATGATCTGGGGCGCCAGATTCTTGGCCGGAATCAATGACTTGCCGTCGTGTATGCCCGCATCGAGCTGCGTGTCATGCGGGCCGGCGGCACCTTTCGTGCGGTTTCCCGCGCCGGGATCGGTGACGCGCCCGCAGTCGGCGCAGGCGATGGTCGGATCCGCCTGCAGCAACACCTTGCCGCTCGCGTCCTCGATGCGATCGATGTAGTACGGAGTCACCCGAAAACCGCCGTTGGCGAACGTCGCGTACCCGGCGACGAGCTGCAACGGGCTCAATTCGGCGGTCCCGACGGCGAGCGTCAGATCGTCCGGCAATTGCGATTTGTCGAAGCCGAAGCGTGTCACATAGTTCCAAGTGTAGTCTCCGCCAATCTCGCGCATCAGGCGTATCGACACCAAATTGCGCGAATGCACCAGCGCCTCGCGCAAGCGAATGGGACCGGCGAACTCGTTCTCAAATTCCTTCGGTCGCCACGGCTGCTCCATGCCCGCCGCGTCGACCACGATGGGCGCGTCCATGACCACGCTCGCCGGCGTAAACCCCTTGTCGAACGCGGCTGCGTAGACAAAGGGCTTGAAACCTGAGCCGGGCTGCCGCCGCGCCTGGGTGACACGATTGAACTTGCTCTGGAAGAAATCGAACCCCCCGACCAACGCGACCACGGCGCCATCCTTCGGATCCAGCGCAACGAGGGCGCTTTGTGCCTCCGGCACTTGGACGAATTGCAGGGATTGCGCGCTGGTGCCCACCGTATAGATTACATCGCCGCGGCTGACGATCTCCGCCGCCCCCGCCGGCGCGCGGTCCACTTTCTCGTCCGGCAGCTCGCGTCGTGCCCAGGACATCTTCTCCCACGGCAGATTGACCGTACCCAGCTCTTTGACGTAGATCTTGGCACTCTTCGCATCGACCTTTTGAACGACGGCGGGCTTTAGGCCGCCGACGACCGGGAACTCTTCGAGTTCGTCGTCCAAGTTTGCGGTCGAGGCGACTTTTGTCAGATCGACCTTGGCGGTCGCGCCGCGCCAGCCGTGGCGGCGGTCGTATTCCAACAAGCCGGTGCGCAGCGCCACGGTGGCTGCGGCTTCGAGGCGGGAATCGACGGTGGTAAACACGCGGTAGCCGGCGGTATAGATGCTGTCGCCGTACTTGGCCTGCATCTCATTGCGAACCATTTCGGCCACGTAGGGCGCATCCACTTCGATCGACGGCCCGTGCAGCCGCGACTCCATCGGGCTGTTCTTGGCCGCGTCGAACTCGGCCGGGGTGATGTAATTGAGTTCCCGCATCCTGCCCAGGACATGCGCGCGGCGAATCTTCGCGGCCTCCGCATTGGCGACCGGGTTGACAGCCGAAGGAGCGGTCGGGATACCGGCCAGCGTCGCCATTTCGGCGATGCTCAGCTGATCCAGGCTCTTACCGAAGTACACCTCCGCCGCCGCCGCCACGCCATAGGCGCGCTGCCCGAGAAAGATCTTGTTCACGTACAGGGAAAAGATCTCTTCCTTGCTGAATTCGGCTTCCATCAAGAGGGAGATATAAACCTCGCTCATTTTGCGCTTCATGTCGCGCCGCGGCGAAAGAAACATGTCGCGCGCCACCTGCATGGTGATGGTGCTGGCGCCTTGACTGATGCGCCCGGCGCGCGCATTGGCGAGGGCGGCGCGTAAAATGCCTTGCCAATCAACGCCATGATGCCGAAAAAATCGGTCATCCTCGGTGGCCAGAAACGCCTGGATCAATTTCGGCGGGAGCTGGTCGTAGCGCACCGGGATGCGCCGTTGCTCGCCGATGGCCGCGATCAGGCGGCCATCGCGGGTGTAGACCCGAAGCGGTACCTGCAGCTGCACGTCGCGCAAACTGTCGACGTCCGGCAGGGCCGGCCGCAAATAGACATAAGCACAGACATTGGCAAATGCGATCAACGCGATCGCACCGACCAGGGCCACACAAATGCGCGATATGAGAACTAGGTAACGTTTGGACACAGAAAACCGCTCTAACTTATTGCACCGGCGGAGTTGCGCATGCATATTACCGCTGCTTACAAGGGCATACTCATCGAAAGATGAGGACGCAAAGCCACCGGTCTACGGGTTCGAAGCCTAGGACAGCGGGGTTGCCAGACCAAGCTTAACCAATCGCCCACGAGAGCCGGCGACTTTATAGAGGTCTGAATGGATGACTCGG